>WNGA01004788.1_pt1 | contig 19810 bp, 20 predicted proteins | sample 5400061 | NCBI WGS metagenome assembly WNGA01 (sample SAMN13153366, study PRJNA577476) | soil metagenome | isolation source: 100 cm soil or saprolite under grassland replicate 2 | place: USA:California | collected 2016-06-15
ATGAGCTCGCGCCCCACTTGAACATCGCCGGCGCCCCGCGCGGGAGGCGGCGTGCCGCGGACGGTCACCGACAGCGGTGGCCGCGCGATCTCGGCGGGCGACGCCGCTGCTCCTGGTTGCTCGATGGGCACCGCTCCGGCATCGCGCTCGGCGGTGACCGGCGGCCGGAAGACCACCACGTATTCGATACGGGAGCGAATCGGCTTGCGATCCCGCGTGCTCGGCTGGAACGTGGCCCGCTTGGCCGCATCGAGCGCCGCCTCGACGAACGCGGCCGGTGCGTCGGCCGGCGCGCGCGAGATCTCGATCGCCGACTCGACTCGCCCTTCGGTATCGATGACGAGCTGCAAAACCACCTGGACTTCGCGCCCGTTGCCCGCCGGTGGGTAGGGCGCGGTGATCGGAATGAGCGGCTCGGCCGCCACCACCTGCGCCGCTGCCATGCGGCTCGTCAGGAGCAAGTTGAGCCCCAAAGCGATGGTTCTCTTCCGCACGGTTCTTCCGGCTTCTTACTTTTTCGAGACCGCGATACCCCAGGGGAACGAGCCGACCTTGATGCGCGTGATGACGCGCCCGGCGGGCACGTCGATGACCGAAACGTCGTTGGACGGACCGTTGGCCGTATAGAGCTTTTCTCCATCCGCGGTGATCCCGATGCCCCACGGTCGCGTGCCGACTTCATCGACCTTCTTCACGATGCGGTTGGTGTCGGTGTCCACGTAAACGACCGATCCGCCGCGACCGGTGGTCACGAAAACCGTCTTGCCATTGGGGGAGGCGATGAGGCCCATGGGTTTGTGCGCGGGCGCGTCGAGACCGATGTGCGCGATGATCTTGTGCCGCTTGGCGTCGACGACCGAGATCGAAGATCCTTGTTCTTCGGTGATGTATCCCCGCGCGCCATTGGACGTGAACACGACGCCACGCGGGCGCGGTCCCGTTTGGATGCTCGCCTTCACCTTGTTGTTACGCGTGTCGACGGCGAACACTTTGTTCGCTGCTTCGCTGGTGATGTAGACGACATCGCCGGTGGGGCTGACCGTGACCCCCTCCGGTTCGTCGTCGAGTGCGATCGTTTTGGTGACCTGCCCGGTGGCGAGATCGACGACCGAGGCTTGCGCCGTCTCCTCGTTCGATGCGTAGAGAATCTTCCCGTCGGGGGTGAAGTCGAAGGATTCCGGATCTCGGCCGCTCGCAATCGTGCGAATCACAGTTTCTTGCGCGACGTCGATCAGCGCGATCCCGTCCGCCGCTCGATCGGCGGGAAGAGAAGGACGCCCGCCGTCGCGCGCGACGGGCGGATCCTTCGGTGAACCGCTGAGCGCAACGTAGAGGGTTTGGCCATCGGGGCTGAGCCGGATTCCGCGCGGCCGCTTCCCTACGAAGATCGTGCCGGTCACCGTATCGGTTTTCGGATCGATGACCGAAATGTCGTTCGAATCTTCGTTGCTCACGTAGACCCGCGGCCCGCCCCGCGGGGGCGCAGGTCGAGGAGCCGGCCCGGCGCTCGCCGCGAGGACCGGCGCAGCGTCGGCTGCGGGCTTCGCGCCCTCGCTGTGCTCCTTGCGGCAGGACGCTTGTCCCCACGCAACGAGAACGACGAGCGCCGTCCAAGAAAGGTTCGGTCTCACTTGGTTGCTCGCAGGACGGTGCCGGCCAGTTCATCGGTCAGGTACACATACGCAAGGTCCGTCGTCAGGCCCGCCGGGCGACCGAGTTTGGTGGCCAGCGTTCGCTGGCCCAGTCGATCGGCCGACGCCCCGAGGAGCATGCCGGCCCCGTCGCCGGTTCCGCGGGCAATCACGAACACGCCACCCGTGTCTGCCCGCAGATCGATAGGCGCCTGAATGGAAGTGATCATCGGATCCAGGGTGCCACCGCCGATGGGGATTCGCAGAACCTGCGTGGCGCTCAACCCGTACACTGCCGATCCGAAGAGGGCAATCCGCGCGAACGCATCGGCGATCGATACCGTCGAAGGCGCCCCGCCCGCCGCCGGCACTGCTTCGAGTGAGCCCATGTCGAGGTTGAAGTAGACGGTGCTCGAGTCCGCGGCAAGGCCCCCGAAGCTCAGCGACTCGGCGGGATCGTGAAGCGGCATGGGTAGCGCACCGGGCGTCGTCTTGTCCCACTTGCCGATGAGTCCACCGTTGTCGGCGCACGCGAAGAAGAGGAACATGGCATTCAGGGCGAGCACGCCGGGGGAGGCCGAGCGGCACACGTTCGCGTCGACGATGGCAGTGGTCGTTCCGCTTGCCTTGTCCACCCGCACGACGCTCCGAGCCAATTGAGTCGATCCGATGTAGACCGCCTCGTCGTCGACCAATAGATCGCGCACAATCCCTCCGGTGACCACATCGACGGCGAGCGGGCTCGGGCACCCTCCCTCTTTGGGTGCCTTCATCAGGGTGTAATTCGAACCCGTTTTCGTGATCCAGTAGAGCGCCGACCCATCGGCGCCGATCGCCCCCGGTCTCGACTGACCGGTGAATAGCGGTGTAGGCGCGCAAGATGCGCTGTCACATGAAGACGTATCGACCGGCGCAGGCGTGCACGGGCTCGGGCCGCCCGCCTCGGTGCCGCTATCGTTGCCCGCGCCGCCCGAACTTGCGGCATCGTCTTCCATTCCCCCGCTGCCCGCGGCATCCTGCCCGGCGTCCGGTTGACCCGTCGCGGAGAACGGCGACGAACAGGCCGCGCTCCCCAGCAGCCAACACGCTATGGAGCCAATCAGCGATCTCATGTTGCAGGTAGGGCACAAATGAGCAGGGTATCCTACTCGATCGCCGAGGCTCACGTCGATCCCAACGAGCAACACCGACGCGGCCGCTCCCAATCGTGCGAGCTGCCCTAACATTACTGCGTCAGATCGTCGCTGCCAGATCGTTTCATCGGAGTAGCCATAGGCCCACTCAAGTACTGACCGGACAGGCGGAGCTGGCTGTCGGCGAAGCCGAAGAGGCGAGGCCTCGCGGCCCTTCCGGTCTGATGGGTCCTACCGACGGCCTCGCCGTAAATTTGCGTGGGGAAACGCGGCAATTGCTGATCGTGATCTGTCATCGCCAAGATCTGACGCAGTCATGCTAAAGCCGACGACGAATAGGCCGTTCAAGTCTCGACGCTCCATTGCCCAATAAGGAGGATGCGGGCACACATGAGCCTCTGCAAAGAGATCGAAGCCGTCGGAGTGAGTTCCGAGTCGTGGGAGCGAGCGGCGGCCGTCGCCGTGAAGAGTGCCGTCGAATCGCTTGCCGATCGCTGCATCATTCGCCGGGTCAACGACAACACGCTCTCCACACCGACGTTCGAAACCGAGGTCGTCAAGTTCGACTTCACTCTCAACGCCGATGGCAGCATTCACAAGTACCGCGCGAGAGTGCGCGTATCACTCGTCTACGGTCTCGGGTCGTCGCGGTCGTTCGCCCCACCGCCGATCAGTGTGTTCGGTTGTCGTCGTGGTGGGCCTTGAGGCCGCGCAGCATCGCGCGCATGTCGCGGCCTCCCTTGAGAATGACGACGATCGTGATGACGGCAAAGGCGCTGCCGGATACCAGCAGCGAAACCGTCCAAAAGAGCTTCCAGACTTCCATGTGATGGGCTCCTCTCAGGTCACGACCGCGGTCGGCGCAGGCGCCGCTTCACGCTTGCCGACGAGCGAGCCGACGACGAGACCGGTGGCGGCTAGTCCGAACGCGGTGAAACCGGTGATGTTTTCACTCCACTTGAGGAAAAAATAAGGAACGATCGATCCGATGCCACCGAGGAGCATCGCCGCGTATCCGCCGGTGACATTGGCGCGCCGCCAGTAGAGGCCACCGATGACCGAAACGAACGCGCCGGAAAGGAAGATCGTGCCGGTGATGCCGAGATAGAGGTAGACCGCTCCGGGGAGCTCGTAATAAAGCCCCCAGAACATCACGAACAAGCTGACGAACACGTTCGCGATGCGGTTGATCAGGATCTGCCTCTTCGAGCTGAGCTCGGGTTTGCCGAGCACCGCACGCATCGGAATGACGATGTCCTGCGAGATGACCGAGCTCCAGCCGAGCAGGTACGAGCTGTTGACCGACATGGTCGCGGCCAGCATGCCGGCCACGACGATGCCGCGAACGCCGGGGCCCAGAATCTGCGCGAGCAATGCCGGCATCGCGGCGATGGGTTCGATGGCGTGACCGTTCACGATCGGTGTTGGAATGCCCTCCTTGTCGAGCGGTCCGGTTCCGAACATGACGAGCGCGCACATGCCCCACAACATCGGGAGCATGCCTCGGCCGAGGAAGATGACGCCGGTCCAGGTCATCACCTTTTTGGCGGTCACCGGGCTGTTGGTCGAGAACATGCGCATCGCCGTCGTCTGCCAGCAGGTGCTCACCGAGAACCACAAGAGCACCTGCCAGATGAGAAACGTCCAGCCGAAGCGCGGGTTCTCGACCGGGCTGAATCCCCCTGGGCCCAAGACCCGCGTGACCTTGTCGACGATGTTGCCGAACCCGGCGTAATAGACGGTGTAGATGGTGACGAGGATCGTGGCGACCGAGAGCAGGATGTACTGCATGAAATCGGTAATCACGACCGAGACCATTCCGCCGAGCACGGTGTAGACCAGCTCGAGCAGCAGAATGATGGTCATGACGAGCACGAGGTAACGACTGTCGATGCCAGTCACCACCGTGAGGAACTGGCCTTCGATTTTGAGAAAGATGCCCATGTTGAGAATGCCGCCGACCGCCACGAGGACGCCGGTCAGGATGCGCAGGCCGCGGCTGTACTTCACTTCGAAGTACTCGGGCACCGTCATCAGCTTGAGATCGCGAAAGCGGCTGACCACGAGGCCCGTTCGCCCCACGATGATCATCACGGTGCCCGAGATCATGGCCGCGGCGAAAGCAGCGAAGCCCGCCTTGTAACCGAGCTCGGCGAAGTACATGTACGTGATCGTGCCGATCTCGGTGGCGGCCAACGTTGCGATGCCGACGTAGACACCGAGCTCGCGTCCCGCCACCAAGAAGTGCGTGAGGTCGCCCACGAAGCGTTTGCCGAGAATGCCAATCCCGAGCGACCCGGCGAGGTAAAGAACGACGATGACCCAGTCGATAGCCGCGAAGTTCACGCGGCGTACTCTACTGAAACTCGCCGCCCGGTGATACGGCTAAGCGCAGCGGGCCGAAGGCCGCGCCGAGTAACTCAACAGAGCGCTCCGCCGTCGAGGGTGACCGCAGACCCGGTCATCCACGAGGAGTCCTCGCTCGCCAAGAAGAGTGCGAGGTTCGCGACATCCTTCGGTAAGCCGAGGCGCTTCAAGACAGTCCCTTCGGCGGCGGCTTGCACCGCTTTTTCGGGATCCGGAAACGCCTTGGCCGAATCCCAGATGAGCGGCGTGTCGACGGGGCCGGGACAGATCAGATTGGCGCGAATCGATGGGCCGTAATCGCGCGAGATCTGCTTCACGAGGGGCACGAGCGCGCCCTTGGAAGCGCAATACGCGGCGTGATTCGGAAAACCCTTGAAGGCGGCGATGGAGCCGTTCACGACGATGCTGCCGCCCCCGCGCTTGTTCATTTCGGGAATTCCGAAACGGCAAAGATAGAAGACGGCGTGCAGGTTCGCCGCCATGGTGCTGTGCCAAATTTCGAGCGGCACGTCGGTGATCGAGCCGAGCCCGAGCTCTCCGGCGCTCAAGACCAAGATATCGACGCCACCAAAAAATTCCACGGCCGCAGCGACCAGCGCCCTGTTGCCGTCGAGGCTTCCCACATCGCCACTCACGAATCGGACGCGCCCCCCCTTCGAGCGGATCTCGTCCGTCAAGAGCTGACCGCGTTCGGCACTGCGTCCGCTGGCGACCACGGCCGCACCCTCGCTGGTGAAAAGCTCGGCAATCGAGCGGCCCATGCCGCTGGTCGCTCCGGTCACGATCGCCACCTTGCCTTCGAGTTTGCCCACCGCTCTCCTACCTTTCGCCGGTGTTACTCGGCGAGGCCTTCGGCCCGCCTGCGGCTGTGTTACTCGGCGAGGCCTTCGGCCCGCCTGCGCCTGTGTTACTCGGCGAGGCCTTCGGCCCGCCTGCGCCTGTGTTACTCGGCGAGGCCTTCGGCCCGCCTGCGGGTGCCGCGAGGCGGGTGACCGCGTCGATCATTCCGGCGGCGACTTCTCGCTCTTCGCCGATGGCACCGGCGATCGCGAACTCGACCTTTGGGTAGCGAGCCTGTTCGGTCCTCACCAGGGCCGGAATATCGCCGGCGACGTGCCCACCGCCGGAGAGGAAAATGGGCACGACCAAAACGCGGTGCACGGTTGTGTTACTCGGCGAGGCCTTCGGCCCGCCTGCGGCTGTGTTACTCGGCGTGGCCTTCGGCCCGCCTGCGGCTGTGTTACTCGGCGAGGCCTTCGGGCCGCCTGCGGCTGTGTTACTCGGCGTGGCCTTCGGGCCGCCTGCGGTGGCGCGGCAAACCTCGGCCACCGCCTCGGGGAACGTCGGCTTCGCAAACTCCATGAACGCGAGCGCGACCTGTTGTCCCGCAAGTCGCTCGGCGATCTCGGCCCGCATGGCGTAGAACGGCTCCATCCACCGCGCGTCGCGCGCACCGTGCGCAATCAAGACGATCGCGTCGAATGCTGAAGTCATGAGAAGCGCAGTCTGGCCGATTCCGTGAGTCCCGCCAAGAGGTAGAGATGGCTCCCCAGAGGTGCTACGGCTTTTCTGGGAGGCAAATCCGATGATGAAGGGCGCGCTCGAGAACATTACGCAGGCCGTCGGACATACGCCCATCGTCAAGCTCAACCGGGTCACCCAGGGAGTGGCGGCCGAGATCTACGTGAAGTGCGAGTACTTGAACCCCGGCGGTAGCCACAAAGACCGCGTTGCCATCAACATGATTCGGCGAGCGGAAGATGCCGGTCTCAAGCCGGGCGGCACCATCGTCGAAGCGACCAGCGGCAACACCGGAGCGTCGCTGGCGCTCATCGCCGCGATCAAGGGCTACAAATGCGTCTTCGTCATGCCCGACAAGATGTCGCAGGAAAAATTGTCGAGCTTGCGCGCGTTCGGCGCGAGGGTCGTGGTGTGCCCGACGGCCGTCGAGCCGGACGATCCACGCAGCTACTACCAGGTGAGCCGTCGGATTGCGGAAGAGACGCCCAACTCGTTCTATGCAAACCAGTACCACAACCCTGCCAACCCCGAGGGGCACTACCTGAACACCGGGCCCGAGATCTGGGAGCAGACGCAGGGAGATTGCGACGTATTCGTGGCGGGAATGGGCACCGGAGGAACCATCAGCGGCGTCGGCAAGTTCCTGAAGGAGAAGCGCCCGAGCACCCAGATCGTCGGCGTCGATCCGGTGGGATCGCTCTACTACGATTTCGTGAAGAGCGGGCGTGTGACCAAGCCTTTCACGTACAAGGTCGAGGGCATCGGCGAGGATTTTTTTCCCACCACCATGAACCTCAAGATCATCGACGAGATCATGCGCGTCGACGACAAAGAGTGCTTCTTGATGACCCGCGATCTGGTGAGGCTCGAGGGCCTTTACGTGGGCGGGTCGGCCGGGGCGGCGGTCGCCGGCGCCATCAAATATGCGCAGATGACCGGCAAGAAGCAGAACATCTTGGTGCTCTTGCCGGACAGCGCGCAAAAATACCTCTCGAAAATCTTCAACGACGATTGGATGCGCGAGAACGGCTTTCTCGACGAGCAGCCGGGGCTCGGCACCGTGCGCGATCTCTTGCAAGGCAAAGCGGGCGCGATCGTCAGCGCAAGCCCTTCCGACCGCGTGCGCGACGTCATCGCAACGCTGAAATCGCTTGGCATCAGCCAGCTGCCGGTGATCGAAAACGGCAAGCTGAAGGGAATCGTCGCCGAGGTCGACCTCTTGCGCCACCTCGTTTCCGGCGCCGGTACGCTCGATTCACCTATCGCCAGTCTCATCGAGAGCGACTACGCAACGGTCACTGCGGAGACCAAGATCGAACTTTTGCAGCAGGTACTGGCGGACGCCAAGATGGCGATCGTGACCGAGCTCGACGGCGTCGTCGGGATCATCACCAAGATCGACCTCATCGACTTTCTCGCCAAGCGCGGGGCCAAGCCGTAAAGTCGGGGCGCATGTATTTCCAAGACGTCGTTCTCACGCTCCAGCGCTTTTGGGCCGAGCGCGGCTGCGTCATCGTCCAGCCGTACAACTCCGAGGTCGGTGCCGGCACCTACAATCCGGCTACGTTTTTGCGCGCGCTCGGGCCCGAACCCTGGAACGCGGCATTCGTCGAACCTTCGCGCAGGCCCGCCGACGGTCGCTACGGCGAGAACCCCAACCGAACGCAGCAGTTTCATCAATTCCAAGTCATCCTCAAGCCGTCTCCCATCGACATTCAGGACCTGTACCTCGAGTCGCTGCGCGCGCTCGGCACCGACCCGCTCGCGCACGACATTCGCTTCGTCGAGGACGACTGGGAATCGCCGACGCTCGGGGCGTGGGGACTCGGCTGGCAGGTTTGGCTCGACGGGCTCGAGATCAGCCAGTTCACCTATTTCCAGCAGATCGGCGGGATCGATTGCCGCCCGGTATCCGGCGAGCTGACCTACGGCCTCGAACGCATCGCGATGTACCTGCAAGACGTCGACAGCATGTTCGACCTCGTCTACGGCGCCGGAGTCAGCTACGGCGACATCTACAAGCGCGCCGAGTGGGAGTGGTCCAAGTACAACTTCGAAGAGGCCGACGCCGCCGCTCACTTCGATGCGTTCACGCGCTACGAGTCCGAAGCCAAACGGCTGCTCTCTCCCCGCGAGCCCATGCAGAAGCTGGTCTTGCCGGCCTACGATTTCGTGGTCAAGGCAGCTCACCAGTTTAACGTGCTCGACGCGCGCGGCGCCATCGGCGTGACCGAGCGCCAGCGCTTCATCGGCCGCGTGCGTGGCTTGGCGCGAGCCGTCGCCGAGAGCTACATCGCACAGCGGGAGGCCCTCGGCTTTCCTCTGCTCCAGCGGCCCACGTCCGTCCACGACCCCTCGCGCTCCACGACCCCCACGAAGGATGTCCGGCCATGACGACAGTTCATTCACCCAGCTGGCTTCTGCTTTTCATCGCGATCGCCGCCTGCAGCAGCGGCGCCAAAACCGATCCCCGTTACCCGCCGCGGCCGGAAGGCTGTGACGTGCAGCTCTTCCGCGGCAAGGTGGTCAGCATGACCTACGACGACATTGGCCACGCCGATTCCATTTGCGGCGTCGACGTCGGCCCCGACGGATGCTTGAAGGAGCTGAAGAAACAGACTTGCAGGCTGGGAGGGGACATCGTCTACGACGTGCCGGAAGAGCCGCAGAAGCCTGCCCCCGACAAGATCAAGTTCACCGGGCGCGTCGCTCACACCCGCGTGAAGTAACCATCACTCCAAGCACTTTTCGAACTCGTCGACGTTGGGAGCTCCCATCGCGCACGCCAACGCAGGCGAGCTGACTTCCTTCGGGCAGCTCGCGAATGACGGGTCGCTTGCCGCCTTCTCGCGTGTGATCGCTTTCTGACGTGTGATTTCGCCCTCGTTTGCCTTGGGATCCTGCTCGCGCACCAAGAGCTCGACGTAACGATCGAGCAAGGCGCCGCACTCCGCTGCCGACACGCGTCGCCCACAACCTGCGAGCGATGCCGCCAGGACCAAGGTGCGAGAAGCCGCACGGGCCAGGCTCATTGCAGGCAGCGGTCGGTGATGTCGGACGCCGTCGACGCGTTACGCACGCAGCTGAGGGCCCGGTCGGTGATGCGCTTGCCGACGCAACCCTGCAACACTTCCGCCCGCCCGCGGTCGCCTGAAAGTCCGAGGCTCTCGGTACGGCGCTTGGCGACCTCGGCGGGATCGGTGACGTTTTGCGCCTTGAGCTCGAGTTCGACGATGCGCTCGACGATCGTTTGACACTCCGCTTCGCTGGCCGGATGCCCACATCCCGCCGTGGACGCGAGCACCGCCGAGCCAAGGACCACGAGGGCAAAGGCAGCGCGAGGACGGAGCATGGGCGGGAGGCAACATGACGGACAGCGACACCGAGCGCAATGGTCGATGCCTGGGCACAGCCAAAGTGCCGAAAATGCGCAGATTTCTGGACGTTTGTGCAGCCCCTGCTACCCTTTTGGGAGTGGCCCGGGCACGCGAAGCTGCGCTGGCGGCGAAAAGCCCAGAACAGCACCTCCAGAGAGCCATTGGCGCTCGATCGGCCGCGACTCGCGCGAAGTACGCCAAGCTCGGCCTCGCAGCGCGCAGTCCCCTCGACCGGACCACGCAGGCGATGCTGCTCCGCCAGCTGTATCTGGCCCATTTCGAAGCGCGCCGATTCACCAAGGCGCTCGAAGTTGCAGTGCAGCTCATCCGGCTTCAAGTTCTGACCGACGTGGCCCATCAGGACGCAGCGCGCGCCAGCCAGGCTCTCGGTGATTATGACGGGGCGCTCGGCCACTTGCGCCTTGCGGCGCGCTCGAGCCCGGCGAGCCGCCGGTCGTTTCACCTCTGGACCTTGGGCAGCCTCCTCTATCTCCGGGGTCGCTACCCCGAAGCGGAATCGGTCCTGGCGCGCGCGGCTCGCTGGGGCACCACCGATAAGCCGCTCTACACCGGGCACCAGGCACTTGCGCGCTGCGCTCAGGGAACTTCGATCGACAACCTCGACCATATCATCGCTCAGCTGGAGGCGTCCGCGTGCGGACAGGGCTATGGCCGGTTCGTGCTGGGTTGCCTCTGCTCGTTCGCCGGGCGCCGGGACGAAGCGGTTCGCTACCTCGACGCCTTCGTGCGGCGCACGCAGGGGGGACGCCTGGCGTTGGCCATTGCCCTCGAGGGGGAGCTCGCCGAAGCCAAAAAAGCGCTGGCGGAAATGCGCAGGAACTGAGGCATGCGAACGCGCATCTTCCTCCGCACCGCGCTCTTGGCGCTGACGGCGTTGCTCGCACCTTCTCTCGCCGCCGCCTCTTCGATCGAGCCGGACCTGTTTTCCCGCAGTCTGGCGCGCGGTCCCTTCTACGCTGGGCTGGCCGCCTTCCTGGGAGGCCTTCTCGTCTGCCTGACGCCCTGCGTGTACCCGATGATCGCCATCACGGTCAGCGTTTTCGGGGCGCGGCAGAGCAAGTCGCGACTGCAAGCGATGGGACTCTCGACCGCGTTCGTGCTCGGCATCTCCGCGATGTTCACGCCGCTCGGTGTGGCGGCCGGCTATACCGGCAGTCTTTTCGGCTCCGCGCTCTCCAGCCCTTGGGTGCTCGGGTTCATCGCATTGGTCTTTCTCGCCCTCGCAGCCTCGATGTTCGGGGCCTTCGAATTCGTGCTCCCCTCCTGGCTCAATAACCGTCTCGCCCAGCTGGGTGGAATTGGCTACGGCGGAGCTTTTCTCCTCGGCGCCGTGAGCGGGCTCATTGCCGCGCCGTGCACCGGTCCGGTGCTGACCGGCATTCTCTTGTGGATCGGCAAGACGCGCAGCGCGGGGCTCGGCGCGGCCGCGCTCTTTGCATTTTCGCTCGGACTCGGGCTGCCCTTTTGGCTCGTGGGAACGTTCGCCGTCAGCCTCCCGAAAGCCGGGCCGTGGATGGTCGGCGTCAAATCCTTCTTCGGGATCGTGCTCACCGTTGCCGCGCTCTACCTCGCTTTACCGGGTGTGCTCCACCTGGTGCGCCCCGACGCGGCCATCGCTCTTTTGGCCGCGGCGCTCGTCGCCGCGGGTCTCGCGCTCGGCGCCGTGCACCTCCGCTTCGATGCACCGAGCGGGTTCGTTCGTGCGCGCAAGGCTCTCGGCATCGTGGCCAGCGTGGCCGGGCTCTTCTTGCTGGTGGGCTGGCTCGAGGCGCCGCGTGGCAAGCTGTCCTGGGAGGCGTCCGAAGAGGTCGCTCGCGCGCGGGCGGAGACCGAGCGCCGTCCGATGCTCCTCGACTTCACGGCGGAATGGTGCGGCGCCTGCAACGAGCTCTCGCGCATCACGTTCGCCGACCCGAAAGTGATGTCCGAGGCGAAGCGCTTCGTGGCGGTCAAAGTCGACGCCACCCACGAAGATGATCCATCGGTCGATCATCTGAAGGACCGTTATCGGGTCGTGGGTCTGCCGACGGTCATTCTCGTCGGCAGCGACGGCCGCGAGCGAACCCGCTTCACCGAATTCGTGCCCCCCGACCGCTTTCTCACCGCGATTCGTGAGATTGATTAGTGGTTTTCTCCTGACGGCGGTGGGCCTCGGCTGCTCACCGGGGCCTGGCGATCCGCCGATCCCCTTTCCGGCCGACGCGGCCGATCACGCGACCGAGCTCGATCCGGTGTGCAAGCCGGTGGCAGGCGCCGTGCCCGACGTTGCGTTGGGACAGGGCCAGAGCGATTACCTCCCGCTCGCGGATCTCGAGACGGTCCAGGTCGAGAAAGGACCTCAAGGCGGCTACCACATCTGGATGGCCGTCCGGATGAAGAACCTGCTGCGCAGCGGTTCGCGCACGGTGCTCACTGCCGTCTCGCCCGAACTGGCCCGCACGATCAGTCCCTACGAAGTCCTCTTCACGTACGATCCGGACGAAGGCGGCTACTGCAAACTTTCGGGGCTGCGCTTTCGCCTCGACACCGACGGCGTCGACTACCAGCCTTTGCTCGGCAAAGAGCTCGACGTGACCGCGAAGGTGACCGATCGCGCGGGCGACACCGGTCAAGACTCACGGCGCGTCACCTTATCGACCACGATTCGCTGATCGGCATGATTCGCCATGACAGATCACGATCGGCAATTGCCGCATGTCGGCCAGGTAAGTGACGGCGAGGCCGTCGGACGTTGCGATCAGACCGAGGATCTGACGCCGTAATGCTACGGGTTGAAGTCTTCGGCGGGGGGCTGCGGCGGTTCAGGCTTCGGCGGCGGCGAGGCGCTGGCAGCGGCGGGTTTCTCCGGTTTCTCGAGTTTCTCGGGTTTCTCGATTTTTTCAGGTCTCGCGGGGGCTGCCGCCGCCCTTCTGGGCTTCGCGTGGGACTTGGCCGGCGACGGCTTCTCGGATGCAAGGGCCGCGGGGTCGAGTGCTTCGGTGATCTGTTTCAGGAACGCAGTGGCGTTGGTGGAGACCTTCTGCGTTCGATCGGCGATCCCGTCGAGGACCGCTTTGGAAGCGCCGAGCTCGCGGACGACCTCGTCGCGGCGGCTCGGGACGGTGAAGTCCTGGTTCACCGACACCGAAAGCTCGGCGAGCCGGACCTGCAGCTTGCGTGCTCTCGCCGAGATGGGATCATATTTGTTGACGATTTCTGCTTCCGCGCGCGCCGATTGCTCGAGCGCCTTGACGAACTCCCGCTCGTTCGCAGGCACCGCCGCTTCGTCGGGGACCGAAAACGTCACGACCAGGCTCTTGTCGCTCTTGTCGCCTTCTTTGACTGGCGCCGTGCGCTCCACCGAGAGGTGAACCGGCGCGCCTTCCTGGCTTGCTTTTTTCGCGCGCGTTCGAGCCAGATCGGCCAGGTGCTCGGGGGTCGTCGCGCGCGCCCCGAGCGCTTGCTCGAGTGGCGCGCGAGCCTTCGCTTCATGTTCGAACGCGCCGGTCGCTTGCACGTCGAGCTCGTGCACTTCTTGGAACAGCTCGTCGTAGGCAGGATTGAAGCTCTGGTAGACCTGCCCCTGCGCGGCGCCATGTTCGCCCGATGGGCCCTGCTGCGGCGGCACGCACCCTCCGAGCACGAACATCGCGGCCGAGAGCTGCAGCAAGACCGCGAGCACGCGTGCGCGCGGCGATGGGTCCCCCCCTTGTCTCATCGGCAGTCGACGGCCGCTCCCCAGAGCTCGTAGCCCTCGTCCGTCAAGCGGAGATAGCCCACGAGCCCCGCTCCCCCGCGGAGACCCACTGCACCCTGCCCAGCATTGTGCCCCTCTCGCGAGATCGAAAACGGGGCTCCGAGAGGCTTGAGCCCGGCGTCGAGCGTTTGAGCGCGAACGTCGTGATCGCCTCCGCTCCCTTCGGTCCACACGAGCAGCCAGCGCCCATCCGAAAGGCCGCCGAGGGCGGGAGCAATGGCTGCACCTCCGGGACCGCCGGATGGCACCGCGAAAGGCGAAGTGGAGCTCGGAATCGATCCCAGCGCCGCCGAACCGATGCGTAGACTCCAGGGATCGGTCGAAGATGCGCGGTCGGCGAATGCCACCGCCGTTGCCGTCCCGGCGACCGCGATCGCCGGGGCACCCACCGGCGATCCAGGGGGACCACCGGCACCGGCGACCTTGATCAAACCGCCGCGCGGCGCCTTGTCCTTGCCGACCATGCCGCCGAAGATTTCTCCGCGCCGCCGCAGCACGATCGCGATGCCGAGATCGCCGGCGTCAGCTCCGCGGATGGCCTCCGGAGTTCCCTCGCCTTCGAGCGGCCAGAGGACGACCGGGGGCTCGCTCGCCTTCGACGCAACCGAAACGGCGTTGTCGGCCCAACCGACCACGATCGGCGGGTCGGCGGACAGCGTTCGCCAGGCTTCGAGCTTGTCCTGTTTGCCTTCCGCGTTGATGGCGAATGCAGGCTTGCCTTCGCCCGCCAGAGGAACGACGGCGCGCACCTTGCCTCGAGGTACGCCGGCAAATTCAGGGGTGACCTTGAACGAAGTGAGGTCGATCGCGAGCCCTTGTGCGGCGCTCGCATCCGTGGAGAAGCCGATGCGAGCGCGGTCACCGGTCCCGTTCACGGCCACTTCGACGGGCACGTCTTTCGAGGCTCGAGCGGCAAGGCGGGTCGATTCTTTGGTGATGCGACAGGCGCGTGCGTCGAGCGCGGCCTGACCGGCCGTCGCCGATTCGCCCTTCTTGTCCGTCGCCGACGATGTCTGCCCATCCGCTCCCTTCGAGCCGGACGCCTCGGAATCCTTGCCGCCCGTTCCGGCTGCGATCGCGACCACGATGACGATGAGCAGCAACGCGGCGCCCCCGAGACCCGCCATGACCTTGGGATCCTTGGGGTGAGCTTTCACATAGGCGAAGCCCTCGGCCATCGCAGGGCCGAGCTTCTTCGTCACACCCTCCTTCGCCTGTGCCGAGAGCGAGGTGATCCGCTTTCTTCCGCGCGTGGCGAGCGGGCCGAATTTTTCTTTGGTTTGCGCCGCGAGAGGACGAAGCTTGTCCTTCGTTTGCGTCGCGAGGGGACCCAGTTTCGTTCCCGCTCGGCGCACGCGGCCAACGACCCTGGACACGATGCCCGACGTGAGCGGCACACCCGCGGGACTTTTGTCTTGGTCGTCGTCGATCAAATCGGCGTCGTCGAGCGGAAAGGCAGGAAGGTCGGCATCGTCCGGCGCACTCGACTCGCCGGCCGCCGACCCGGCAAGCGGAGAAGACGGAAGCGGCGCGATCGGCAGCCCTTCCCCGTTGCCGCTCGACGGACTTGGGTGCGAAACCGAGGGACGCACGGGGGGGGGCGGCCCGACGTGAGGAGGCGGCACGCCGCGAGGGGGCGGCCCGACCCCGCTCAGCCCCTGGCCGATGTGACCGGGCCCGGGAAAACGGGGCGGAGGCGGCGGTGCCGAGCGTGCCGTCGTGACATGGGGAGGCGCGCTCGTCAGCGGCTCGTTCGCCGCGCGGTTCGCCGCAGGGCCCGCATGGGCGGCCGACGAATGCGGCGGGTAGGACGACGGCGCTGGAAGCGGTAGCGGCGGTGGTGCGGACACCGGCCGCGGCGTTTGCGACGGACGGATGGGTTCCGGGGCACGGGGGGGTTCGGCTGCACGAGGGGGCACCGCCGGCTTGGTGGCCACCGGCGCGGTCGGCTTCGCAGCGGCAGGTGCGCCCGCATTCGTTGCTGCACCCGCAACAGGCTTCGCGGCGGCGGGGGTGACGGGCTTCGCAGCGACAGGTGCAGCCGGCTCGGGTCGAGCCGCGGACCCCGGGACGGCGGCGCGAGGCGGGGCCACGACGGGCGGTTTGGGAGGCGTCGATTTCTTTACGACGGGCGACGGCTTCGGCGAAGCGGCACCTTCGGTAGATGCGCCGGCGGCAGGCGGGGGTGCCTCGGCAAACGACCCAGCCACCCATGTCTTGAGATCGCCGCCCTTGGGAGCGGCTGCCGGACCCACTCCGCGAACGGTCGGCGATGCAACGGCGGATGCGCTAGGAGCAGGTTTGGCGGCGGACGGCGCGCCCGCCGCTGGCGCGCCGGCTTTCGGCGCTGCGTTCGCGTTCGCCTTCGCAGCCGCACTCGCAGCAGCGGCAGCGTTCTGCGCCGCCTGCCGCGCGGCTGCTTGCATCACGTGGGCGGGAACGGCGGCTGCGATCGCGTCATACCGATGGACCGGCGGTGGAGGTGGTTCGGCCTCTTGTTTCTTGTTCTTTTCAGCTTTGGCGGGCTCGTCGAACGAATGCTTGCGCTTTTCGAATTCCGCCTGCACGGCGACCATCGCCAGGGGCGGAGGAGGAATATTGGGGATCACGCCTGTCTGTGCGGAGATCGCCATCGTCGCGAGCTCGGCGACGAGATAGGCGGGCTGCCATTCGGACATGCCTTCGCGCCACACGAGCGTGTACGGGGGCAGCGCGCCGCTCGCCAACGCGGAGCGGAGCTCGTCGGAATGGAGTACGCGCTGGATACCTTGCGGATCTGCCCAGCGCCACTTTTCGCCGCTGCCCACCGGTCACCTCGCCCACAAGGTTAGCGCGCAACGACGCGAAAGCGCATCCGGAAACTGCACCCATCACGCAATGACTGCCCGGGCGCAAAGATCCAGATTTCGCCCGGAGTTCCGCGATTCAGCGAGCTGTGCCGGTGGGCGCTGTACGCGCGACAACGACAGTGGTCACCCGAGTTGCCCCCGCCGCAAGCAGCGCCTCACTGCAAGCCATGAGCGTCGCACCGGTCGTCGATACGTCATCGACGACCACGGCCGCGCGACCGGCGAGCGTCGATCGCCCAACACGAAACGCCTCGGCTACGTTGGAGCGACGCGCTTCGCGGGAGAGGTCCGCCTGGGGAGCCGTGTCGATCACGCGCACCAATGCGCCGATCGACAGAGGAGCGCCGAGCTCATCCGCCACGTGACGCGCGAGGAGTGCCGATTGGTTGTACCCGCGCTCCACCAATCGGCGCGCGTGGAGCGGAACGGGCACGACGATGTCCGCCGCGATGCGCGACTCGCGGCAGACGATCCGCAGAAGCCCGCCGAGCGACCGGGCAAGATCAGGCCGGTCGTCATACTTGAAACGGCGAACCGCATCGGCGAGGGCTCCCGCGTAGTAGCCGAAAGCGATGCTTCGGTCGGAGACGGGGCAGCGCTCGACGCTGACAAGGCACGCGGTGCAGAAGACTGCGTTTCGCTGGGGGACGAGCGCGCGACAAGCCGCACAGCGAGCCGGACTCAACCCATCGCCGAGCCATCGCAACATGCATGGGCCTGATCGGCCGGTCGCGCGCCCAGTTGCTCGTCAAACGCTCATGGGAGGCGGCTCCACCGATGATTCGGTGAGCGGCCGGTCGGATTCCCCTCTGTCGGAAGGCTCGCGCGAAGCGACGGATGCCGACCGCCAGTCTTCGAGTGTGAGGCCATAAAGCACGTGATCTTCCCACTTGCCGGCAATTCGTAGATACCGCTCGGCGTAACCTTCCTGGCGGAAACCTCGCGTCGACAAGATGTGCCGGCTCGCATCGTTGTTCGGCATCACGGCGGCCTGCAAACGATGGAGCCGGAGCCGCTCGAACGCGAAGCGCAACGCAAGGTTGACCGCTTCGGACATCAAGCCGCGCCCCACGTGGCCAGCATCGATCCAGTAGCCGACCTGCGCACTCTGAAACGGGCCGCGCGTTACCGAAGTGAGGGCCACCCGCCCCACGATGGGCTCGCGCGGGACGCGAAGCAACGTCACGAACACGTACGCCATCCCCGCCTTCCAGTCGCGGCGGTGACGCGCGATCGATCGTCCCATCTCGGCGAAGCCGACCGGGTTGGTGCCCGGCGGCGGCGACGGGCTCCATGGCCGAAGGTGATCCGCATTCCGAATCAACAGCGCTCGCAGCTCGGCCAGGTCCGTCGTCTTCGGTGCGCGTAGGATGACCCTGCTCCCTTCGAGCCGCGTACCCAACGACACCGACACGCTTTCTTCCGACATTCGAGCCACCGGTCCGTTCGGTAATTCTACCAGACCGACGTCACGGCCACCGCAGGTCCCCGTCGATCCGGCTTGGGGCCTTCCTGTTCGAATGTCGTACCGGAAAGCAGATAGAACGTGAGACCGCTGGCCACACCGGCACCTCCGACGATGAAAAGCGGCACGGCAATCTGGCTCTTCGCGATGCCGTTGGGCGCTGGCGAATAACTGACTTCGATGACGATGGCGGCCAGAAGGCTCGCGGCACCTGCAGCCATGAGCAGCGTCCCGAGCCCCCTCATGCCGTCGCTGCCTGCCTTGACCCGCACGAGCACCGGCTCGGAGCCCACGCGCAGAATGGTCGAGCCCGACGGGATATCAGGAGACTCGGCGCTGATCGTGTAGACGCCGGGCGCCATGCGAAGCGCGACGGGCGTCCGGCCAACTTTGAAGAACGGATCCGGGTAGTGCGGCTCGGTGTTGGCGAGAATACCGGGCGCTATGAAAATGCTGATGAACGGTCGGGTCGCATCGAAGTCGACGGGCGTACCGCTCGGTTGAAGGAAGGCGGGCGCCGGCTCCGCTGTGGGGGGAGCGGGCGCCGCCTGCGCCGGCGCGGCGGGAGGCGCGGCAGTTTGAGCGCGTGCGACGCCGGATAGGGCCATCGCGACCGCAGCGAATGAGCAAGTTTTCCCCCCCTTCCATTTCATGTGAGACCGAGCAGCTTGTTCATCGATGCTTCGTCCGCGGGCGTGAAAGAGTACTGGTCGAATTCATCGCTCGTGACCCAGCGAAAGTCTTGTACGTTGACGGCCTTCAGCTGACCGGCGACGACGCGGCACTCGTAAAGATAAAGGTCGACGACGTAGTGCTCGTACGGATGGCTCACGAAAGAGATGAGCTGTCCGACTTCGATCTCGACCGAAAGGCGATGGTCAACTTCGCGCTTGAGCGCGTCGGCATCGCTCTCGCCCGACTCCACCCGGCCTCCCGGAAACTCCCAGAGCAGCGGCAGCACGGCAGCCGGACGACGCTGGGTGATGAGGTAACGTCCTTCGTTTGCGATCACTGCCGCGACGACGCGAATCGGGGAAGGAGGGGTGCTCATTGGGAAGCGACGGCGAGTCGCGCTCAGTAGTTGATTCGGAAGAGCTGCTGGCCCATCAGCAGCACGTCGTTGTTGCGGAGCTCTCGCTCTTTCTGAATCCGCGCGAAAGTGCCGTTCGAACTGCCGACATCGGTCAAGTAGGCCCGACCATTCTCCCAATTGATTTGGCAGTGCAGACCGGACACGTAGCCATCTTCGGGAAACAGAATGTCGCCGCGCTCGCGACCAATGTGAATGCCATGTTCGGGCACGGGATAGGCATTTCCGGTGGTGTCGCGACCGGTCAAGAGTGAGATGCGCCCGATGTACCCTTTGGATGGGCTGCCCAGACGCTCGACACCGTCACCACCGGTCGGCGGCGGCGTGAGCATCTCGAAACGTATGATCTCTTGGCCGATGCGAAAGATGTCGGTGGTTTGCAGCTCGAGCGGTTGCTCGGGGTTCAGCTTCACGTAGACGCCGTTCAGCGACATCTCGTCTTTCACGAAGACTTTGCTGCCGCGCACGGTGAACGTCGCGTGGCGCGGCGAAAGATAACTGTCGCCTGCGAAAATACCTCCGACGTCCCGCCCGACGGTCATCACCGTCCCCGGCAGCGCGAACGTACCCGCTTCGGTGCCGTCGGCCCGCAGCGCCGTCAAGATCACCTGCCCGGGCGC
>WNGA01004789.1_pt1 | contig 19809 bp, 16 predicted proteins | sample 5400061 | NCBI WGS metagenome assembly WNGA01 (sample SAMN13153366, study PRJNA577476) | soil metagenome | isolation source: 100 cm soil or saprolite under grassland replicate 2 | place: USA:California | collected 2016-06-15
CGACGGATCGCTTCGACGCCGACCTCGGCATCAGTGGCGGGCGAGTCGCCGCGATCGCCGAGGCCTTGCCCCCGGGGGACCGCGAGATCGACGCCCGCGGCCTCCTCGTCCTGCCCGGAGGCGTCGACGTGCACACGCATCTCGATGTCGAGGTCGGCGGCCTCCGGACCGCCGACGACTTCGAGTCGGGCACGGCCGCGGCGGCCTGCGGGGGCGTCACGACGATCTGCGACTACGCGTGGCAGGGACGGGGGCAGTCGCTGGTCAGCGCCGTCGAGGCGTGGAAGGCCAAGGCCTTCGACCGCGCGCACATCGACTACGGTTTCCACGTCATCGTGTCCGAGGTCACCGACGCCACGCTGGCGGAGATCCCCGGGCTCGTCGCCGCCGGCTATCCTAGCCTGAAGGTGTTCATGATCAACGAGTTCGGCATCGGCGACGCGGCGTTCGTCCGCCTGCTCGCGGCGGCGACGAAGGCCGGCGCATCTGGACCTTTTTGAGCCGCATGCAACATTTTCACCGTCCTGGATAGGAGGACGACCATGGCGACGACGGAGGAGGGGCGGCGGGAGTTCCTCAAGGGTGCCGCGGTGGTGGGCGGGCTGGCGGCCTCGGTGAGCGCGGCTGGCCTGTCTTCGCTCACGAGCGCCCAGGCGCAGCCGGGCATGGTGCCGGGGACCAAGAACCACTACTACATTCCCGCCACCGACAAGACGGTCCACTGGGGCTACTTCAGCAAGCTGCTGAAGCCGCAGGTCGAGCTGTCCTCGGGCGACTTCGTGACCATCGAGACGCTCACCCACCACGCCAACGACGACGCCGAGCGGATGATCAAGGGCGATCCCGGGGCCGAGAGCGTCTACCACTGGGACAGGCAGCGAAAGGGGGTCGACCGCCGGGGGGCCGGGCCCATCCAGCCGACGCTCTTCGGCCGCGGCGCCGGCGAAGGGCTCGGCGTGCACATCTGCACGGGCCCGGTGGCGGTGCGCGGAGCGGAGCCCGGTGACGTCCTGGAGGTGCGCATCATCGACGTCAAGCCGCGGCCCTGCGCGAACCCGCAGTACAAGGGCAAGGCGTTCGGGAGCAACGCGGCCGCCTGGTGGGGCTTTCACTACAAGGACCTGCTGACGGATCCGAAGCCGCGCGAGGTCATCACGATCTACGAGGTCGATGCGAGCGGCGAGCGGAACTGGGCGAGGGCGGTCTACAACTTCCGCTGGATGCCGCAGACGGACCCCTCCGGGGTGGTCCACAAGATCATCGACTACCCGGGCGTGCCGGTGGACCACCGGACGGTGCAGGAGAACCACGGCATCCTCAAGGACGTGCGGGTGCCGGTCCGGCCTCACTTCGGCGTGATCGGTCTGGCCCCGAGTGAAGCGGACTACGTGGACTCCATTCCCCCGCACTACGTGGGCGGCAACATCGACGACTGGCGGATCGGCAAGGGGGCCACGATGTACTACCCGGTCGCCGTCCCGGGGGCGCTCCTCTCCGCCGGCGACCCCCACGCCTCGCAAGGGGACTCCGAGCTCTGTGGGACCGCCGTCGAGTGCTCGCTGACCGGCACCTTTCAGCTGATCCTCCGCAAGAAGGATACCCTCGGCGGCAGCGCCTTGGCCGGACTCGACTACCCTCTCCTCGAGACCCAGGACGAGTGGGTGCTCCACGGCTTCAGCTTCCCGAGGTACCTGACGGACCTCGGGGCGGACGCCCAGAAGGACATCTACGCCAAGTCCTCGGTGGACCTCGCGATGCGCGACGCCTTCCGGAAGGCGCGCCATTTCCTGATGACCACGCGCGGGCTCAGCGAGGACGAGGCGATCTCCCTGCTGTCGATCGGGGTGGACTTCGGCGTCACCTAGGTCGTGGACGGCAACTGGGGCGTGCACGCGATCATCAGGAAGAGCCTGTTCGCGGGTGCCTGACACCACCGAGGGAGGAGCCGACCATGACCGCCATCACCGAGCTCGTCGAGGCGGCTGACCCTGTGCGCGACGATGAGGGCCACGATGGAACCACGCGTCTCGCCAAGTTCGCCCGGGGGGGGAAGGATGGGCTGTCTTTCTGGATCGAATATTCGAGGCTGCGCCGGCGCGTTGGCAGGGGTTGGCCCGGGGGGTGCCTTCTCGTCGGAGGTCGTGTGCTATGCGCGAATGGACCAGTTCATCGCCTTCCGCGCCGCTGGATTGTTCCGGACAGGCCGATCGTGCCCATATCGTGCCTATCTCGGGACCACTGTTGCATATTTTAGGTCACGCGCGGAGAGCGGGGCTCAAGAGCTCCAAGAGACCCGGCTGATATCATCACGGAGCTTGCGCGGTCGCAGCCCTCCTGGTCGATGCCCTCACTGGCCTCACCGTGGTGGAGTGGGCTCGGAGAGGTACCGGATTTGACTACCGGCTCGGACCGCCCGGTTCCCTCGAGCTCCTTTTCCAGGACAAGACGAGGCTAGAGGTCTCTGGGATCCGGCGCGGCGAGGATGCGGAAGTCCTCGCTCGAGAACGGCGGAAGCTGGCCCAAATGGCGCGCGCCGAAGGCGTGCAGACGCAGACGCTGCCGGGTATTGTAGTGGTCGTGGAATTTGGCGCACCCCGGTAACGGTCTATCAGGCCGTTTCGACCGACCGGCTGCGCCGGCCGCTCAACGCCGGCGTTGAACCGCACGAGAAAGGGCAGACTATGGACGATCAGCTCGGGCACTACGCGGACAAGCTGGCGTACGAGATCGACTCGTGGGACCTGAAGGTCGCTCTCGACGCGGGCGAGAACATCACCGTCGTCGACGCGCGTTCGGCCGAGGCGTTTCAACGGGAACACATCCCGGCCGCGATCAACATCCCGCACCGAACGATGTCTGCCGAAACCACGAAGCGCATCGACAAGGAGGCGCTCGTCGTTACGTACTGCGACGGGATAGGCTGCAACGCGTCGACCAAGGGGGCTTTGTGCATGCTGAAGCTCGGGTTCCGGGTAAGAGAGTTGATCGGTGGCCTTGATTGGTGGAAACGCGACGGCCACAAGACACACGGGGGCGCCGTGCCCGACGAGCCCGTCGCCTGTGGCTGCGGCTCGCCTCCCCGTCCCGTTCAACCGATCGGGCCGTCGGGATGACAGCTCACTGCTTACCCGCGGTTATCTCCGGTGGCGGGTCAACGCCCGGGCGTTGGACTGTAGCGGGCGCGACGGAGGACCGGGACGATGAAGGGCGACGATGCTGTACCTGATCATCGAGAGTTTCAAGAATCGCGACGCCGCGCCTGTGTACAGGCGTTTCCGTGATCACGGACGGCTTGCACCCGACGGCTTGAAATACGTGTCGAGCTGGGTCACGGCGGACTTGGCAAAGTGCTATCAGGTCATGGACCAGAAGGCGCGGAAAGCCGCCTGGTGAGGCGGTCGGCCGCCGCATGCCGCCGACTCGACGCCCGCTTCCGCACGCTACGGCCTTCCCATCAGCTCGGCGCGGAGCAGGGCGGCACCCGCGGCCAGCGCCCGGATCTTCTGGTTGCAGATGTAGCGGGGGGACCAGCCGAACCCGCAGTCGGGGTTGACGGAGAGCTTCTCCGCCTTGCAGACCGTCAGCACGCGCCGGATCCGCTTGGCCACATCCTCGGGAGTCTCCGGATAGAACCCCTTCACGTCGATCACGCCGGCCCCGAGCTCGCGGTCCTCTCCATATTCCTTCCAGAGGTCCAGCTCGGCCAGCTCACGGCCGGCGAACTCGAGCACGAACTGCTCTGCGCTTGCCTTGAGGAGGCCGGGGAAGTAGGGGCGATAGGTGCGGTCGAAGCGGGAGCGACCGAAGCGGTTGCCGAAGCAGACGTGGAAGGCGAGCTTGGCCCGGACGCCGTCGGTGGCCAGGTTGTAAAGGCGCGCCATCTCCTCGCCCGAGACATTCCCGCGCGCCGGCTCATCGATCTGGATGAAGTCCGCGCCGGCTTCCACCAGCCCCTTGAGCTCGGCGTTGATGACCTCGGCGAACCGCTCGGCCACGTCCGCGACGCTCCTGTACATCTTGCCCGGGTGGATGCGGGAGCCGAAGGTCAGCGGGCCGGCACAGGTGGCCTTGGTGCGCCTCGTCGTATGCGCCTTCAGGTACTCGAACTCCTTGATGATGCCAAGCCCTCCCGGCGGCGTCTCGATCCGCCCCGTGGCCTCGTAGCGCGTCTGCTGGTCATAGCCCCAGGGCCCGGCCTTGCGACGCGCGGGCAAGGGCTCGATGCCCTTGATGATGGCGTAGTACGAGTCGACGTAGCCGTCGAGCCGGCGCACCTCGCCATCCGTGATGATGTCCAGGCCGGCGCGCTCCATGTCGCGGATGGCGGTGTCGGCCGCGTCGTCGAACATCTCCTCGAGGTCGGCGGGGCCGTACAGGCCGGCCTCGTGGGCCTTGACGGTGGCGAACCACCAGCCGGGCTTGCCGTGCGAGCCGACGACGGTGGACGGGATCAGCGGGAGATCTGCCATCGGAGTTCCTCCTGTCCGCGGCGCGCCGTCGGCGGCATCCGCTGAGTCACGATCAAGGACCATAATGCCGGGCATGGTGCCGGCGGCTGTTCATGCGGGCATCATATCGCTGCCGGATCTGGTCACTACTTCTCCCGTGTGAACGGCGATCTCCGCGACCGCATCGGTCAGATCGATGCGTCGCGCTGCCCCCTCTATCTCCTCCAGGCGCTCGACGAGATCCTGGCTCGCCTCACGCTGATCCCTTCCCGCGCGTCATGCCGCCCCCCCGATGACCCCCATGACCGCGCGGTCGGAGTGGACATCCTCCGGCCGGCCCGCGAAGATGATCTCGCCCCGCTCGATGACGTAGAGGCGTGTGGCGAACTCCGGCACGTGGTGGATATTGGACTCCGCGATGAGGATGGAGTGGCCGAGCTTGGTGATGGAGGAGATGCCCTCGCTCACGGTGGGGATGATGGCCGGCGAGAGCCCTTCGAACGGCTCGTCCAGCAGCAGCATGTCGGGGTCGAGCGCCAGTGCCCTGGCGATGGAGAGCATCTTGCGCTCGCCGCCGCTCATCTGTGGTCCCCTGCGCGTCATGTAGCGGCGCAGCGCCGGGAAGACGCGATAGGCGAGCTCGATGCGGAGGGCGGCCTCCCGGCCGCCCGGACGCGTCCACGTCGAGATCTCGATGTTCTCCGCCACCGTGAGGTCGGGGAAGATGCCGCTGTCCTCGGGGGCGAAGCCGAGCCCTCTCTGGGCGATCTCGTGGGTCGGCCGCGCCTGGATCTCCTGCCCCCGGAAGGCGATGTGGCCGGAGGTGGGGTGCAGATAGCCCATGACCGCGCGCAGCGTGGTCGTCTTGCCGGCGCCGTTCCTGCCCACCAGGCAAGCGACCTCGCGCTCCGCCACCTCGAGGGAGACCCGGCGGAGGATGTGGCTGGCCTGGATGTAGACGTCGATGTCCTTCACGCTGAGCATCGGCCCTCCCATCACCCCCTCGGGCTTCCCTCTCCCCCTCGGGGACGAGGGTTGCGGAGATTCCCGGTCCTCTGTCAGGAGAGGGCCGGGGTGAGGGGCGCTCGTTGCGTGAGGGGCGCGCCTGCGCCCGATCACCATGTCCACCAGGCGGGCGTCCGCGCGGATCTCGGCCGGCGCGGCATCGGCCAGCACCTTGCCCTGGTGCAGCGCGATGATGCGATCCGAGTAGCCGAAGACGATGTCCATGTCGTGCTCGACCTGGATGATGGCACGCAGGCCGATCCGGCGCGAGGCCGCCACCAGGATCTCCATGATGGCGGTCTTGTCCACGGTGCTGACGCCACTCGTTGGCTCGTCGAGGAGGATGATCTCGGGCCTGAGGGCGAACGCCGAGGCCACATCGAGGAGCTTCTTGTCGCCTTGCGGGAGCTGCTTTGCCAGGGTGTGGCGCTTGTCGGCGAGGCCGAACAGCTCGGCCACTTGGATGGCCTCCTCTTGCAGCTCGCGGTCGCCTTTGAGCGAAGCGAACAGGCGGGTGCCGCGCCCGAGCCGCGAGACGAGGGCGGCCTGGAGCGTCTCGCTCACCGTGAGATCGGGGAAGACGTGCACGAGCTGGAAGCTCCGCGCCATCCCCAGCCGGGCGAGAGCCACGGGTCCGATGCCGTGGACGTCGCGCCCCTTGAACCGGACGCCACCGGAGGTCGGGCGGAGGACGCCCGTCAGCACGTTGATCAGAGTCGACTTGCCGGCGCCGTTCGGCCCGATGATGGAGACGAACTCGCCCTCCCTGATGCCGAGGCTCACGCGGTCGAGAGCCCGGAAGTCGCCGTAGAACTTGGTCACCTCCCGCGCTTCCAGGATCATCGCGCCCCGTGCATCACGCGCGCGACACCTCGAGGGGCCGGGCGCGCGCGAAGAGCCCCATGAGGCCACCGGGGGCGAAGATCACGATGAAGGCCAGGATGGCGCCGAAGATGAGGCGCCAGTACGGGACCACCGACATCACCGTATCTTGAAGATAGATGAAGACGAAGGCTCCCAGCACCGGCCCGAAGAAGCTCGAGAAGCCGCCGAGGAGCGTCATGAAGACGATATTGCCCGACTGGGTCCAGTAGGCGAGCGTCGGGTCCACGTTGCCCGTGGGCGGCCCGAGGAGGGCTCCGCCCGCGGCGGCATAGACCGCCGAGATCACGAAGGCGTACCAGCGATACCGCGTCACACTCACGCCGAGGGACTCCGCCTTGACGGGGTTGTCGCGGATGGTGCGCAGGCAGAGGCCGAAGGGCGAGTGCACGATGCGCCACATGACGAGCGCAGCGAGCCCCAGCACCGCGAACGAGTAGTAGTAGTACGGGCCGACGAGGTACTCGGTCTTGGGCATCGCGTCGAAGGCCTGGCCGAAGAGGGAAGGGCGCAGCACGCGCATGCCCTCGTCGCCGCCGGTGAGGCGGTAGAACTTGAGGAGGAAGCTGTAGAAGACCATGCCGAAGGCGAGCGTCAGCATGCCGAAGTAGATCTTGACGTAGCGCACGCAGAGCGCGCCCACCAGGGCGCCCGCCGCCGCCCCCAGCACGGCGGCCGCGAGCAGGATAACCTCGAGGGAGCGGACGCTGGTGTGCGTGGTGAGGAACGCCCCGGCATAGGCACCGATGCCGATGAAGAGCGCGTGGCCGAAGGAGACGAGTCCGGTATAGCCGAACAGGAGGTTGAGCCCCAGCAGGACGACCGCGTAGGCCATGAAAGGCAGCATCAGGAGGACATGGTAGGCTGGCGCCACCAGGGGCACCAGCAGCACCGCCAGCGCGACGATGCCCAGGAGCACTCGCCCCGTCATGCGGCGGCGTTCCCGAAGAGGCCGCGGGGCCGCAGGAGGAGCACCGCGATCACGATCAGGTAGATCAGGAGCATCTCGAGTTCCGGGTACACGGAGATGGCGACGGCGCGCAGCACGCCAACGATCAGCGCGCCCACGAAGGCGCCGCGCATGCTGCCGAGGCCGCCGATCACGACCACGGCGAAGGCCTCCACGATGAGCTCGATGCCCATCTCGCTCATGGCGGCGGTGGCGGGGATCACGAGTGCCCCGCCGAGCGTGCCGAGGGCAGTCCCAAGGGTGAACACCCGCACGTGGATCCGGCGCATGTCCACGCCGAGGGCTTCCGCCATCTCGCGATTGTCTGCGCTCGCGCGGATGATGCGGCCGAAGGCGGTACGGGCGAGCAGCCAGCCGATGCCTCCCGCGATGAGGAGGCTCGCGGCGATCACGATCAGGTTGTAGACGGGCACCGTCGCGTCCAGAAACCGCGCCTGGCCGTACACGAGGTAGAGGCCGGCGGTGGAGCGAGGGGCCGTGCCCCATGTCATCCGGATCACGTCCTCCATCATGAGGACGAGGGCGAAGGTCAGCAGGAGCTGGAAGGTCTCATCGCGGTCGTAGACGAAGCGCAGCAGGCCGCGCTCGACCACGACTCCCACCAGCCCCACCAGCACTCCCGCCACCGCCAGCGGGATGATGAAGAGCACGGGCGGGCCTCCCGCCGAGGTGAAGGCGGTGACGGCGGAGACGCCGACATAGGCGCCGAGGGCGTAGAAGGACCCGCAGGCGAGGTTGAAGATCTTCTGCACGCCGAAGACCACCTGGAGCCCCGCTGCGACCAGGAAGAGGATGGCGGCATGGAAGATGCCGCTCATCAAGATGTTGACGAGGTTCCGGCTCACGGGACGGGGATCACTGGATGATCTGGTCGGCGCGGAGGACGAGGGACCGCGGGACCGTCAGATCTTCCAGCCGTTGATCCAATCGAGGAGCTTGGTCCCTGCCGGCTTCATCGCCCGCTTGGTGGAGACGACCTCGATCGGATCGATGGTGACGAAGTCGTAGCTGTTCTTGTGGGTGGTGAAGCCCTGGTAGAAGTTGCACATCTGCACGTGGTCCTCGCGCCAGCTCCGGTTGCCCGAGAGCGACTGGACCTCGATGCCCTCGAGCGCCGTGACCACCTGCGGCTTCGACGGCCACTGGCCCGCCGTGGCGTAGGCCTTCTCGACGGCGGCCTTGAACGACTCGGCGCAGAAGTAGGCGTGGTCGCACTCGTAGGGTGGGTACTCGTTGTACTTGGCCTTGTACTCGCGGACGAACTGCTTGAGGAGGGGGCTGCCCTTGGGGTCGTCGAAGTACATGGTGTTGTAGCCCAGGAGCAGGCCCTCGGGCGTGAACTCCTTCTTCAGCGAGTCGTGGACGCCGCCCGCGGTGGTGAAGACGCCCTTCATCTTGGTGAAGAGGCCGACGGCGGCCGCCTGCTTCATGATGATGGTGGCGTCCCCCGACCAGAAGGAGCACATCAACAGGTCGGCCCTCGATTGCTGGATCGCCGCGATATGGGAGGTGAAATCCGTCACCCCGAGCTTGGGGAACAGCTCGAGGACGAACTTCACGTCGGGCACGTAGCGCTTGAGGACGGCCTGGTAGGTCTCCCAGCAGTCGTGGCCGTAGGAGTAGTCGTTGCCGATGCCGGCGACGGTCTTGATGCCCTTGAAGTACTTGGGCGTGAGCATGCCCGCCACGATGGCCTCTACCTCGTTGTCCACGCTCTTGAACGCCCACTTCGGGTTGGGCATGGTCTCGTCCACGCCCTTCTGCGTGGTGCCGTCCCAGCTGAGCCACGGCGTCGCGAGGTCCTCGGCCACGGGCCCGAGCGCGAGGGTCACGCCGGTGGAGATCCCGCCGAGCACGACCTCGACCTTCTCCTGCAGGACGAGCTTGCGATAGCGCTCCACCGTGTCCTTGGGGTTGGATTCCTCCTCGACGACGACGTGGACCTGCCGGCCGAGGATGCCGCCGGCCTTGTTCACCCGTTCGACCCACCACTCGGTGCCGCGCAGCCCGGCCGCCCCGACCGGCGCCGCGATGCCGGCGCGGATGGTGAGCACGCCGATCTTCACCGGATCGGACGGCACGCCCTTGCGGACCTGAGCCCGCAGGACCGCGGGGAATGCGATCGCGGCAGCCCCCGCCGCGGCGGCGGCGCCCTTGAGAAGCTCGCGTCTGCTGGTGTGCATGAGATCCTCCGTGATCCGGGCACTCTCCTCGGAAGGCAGCTCGTCCGGGAACGCGTCGATGATAGGGGATGACTCTCGGCGGGGCAAGTGAACGGCGCGTCCTTGCAGGGCCCCCGGAAGGCCCTGCGGATCTTTCTGATCTGCCCGCGGGGCTCCGCCGCTCCGGGCGGTCGGGCTGGTCACCCGCCCAGTTGTCTTCTCGCCAGGCGCGCGCCCGCCGCCAGGCGCTTGAGCTTCTCGGAGGCGACCCAGCGCGGGACCGGGAAGAAGCCGCAGTCGGGCACAAGCGAGAGCCGCTCGGCCGGGATGGACTCGAGACAGACGCGGATTCGCTCCGCCACATCGTCGGGAGTCTCCATGTAAAAGGACTTCACGTCAACCACCCCGCAGGCCACCTCGCGGTCCACCCCGACGTCCTTCCACATGTCGATCTCCGCCATCTCGCGATTGGCGTACTCGAAGACGAACTGGTCGCATTTGCAGTCGAGGAGATGGGGGAACATCCAGCGGTACGAGCGCTTGCCGCGCGGGCGGGAGAGGAGGTTGCCGAAGCAGATGTGGTAGCCGATCTTCGCTTTCACGCCCTCGACGCAGGCGTTGAACATCCTCACGTACTCGCCGATCTGGCCGGGCACGATGGCGGCCGAGGGCTCGTCGACCTGGATCCAGTCGGCCCCGGCGGCGGCGAGCGCTCGGAGCTCGCCGTTCACGGCGGGCACCAGGTCCCAGCACAGCGCCAGCCGATCGTTGTTGTACGCGTCCCCCGGCCGCGTCTGTACGTGGATGGAGAGCGTCACCGGGCCGGGGCACGTCGCCTTCACCGGCTTGTCGGTCTGCGTCTTGAGGTACCCGAACTCCTCGACGGTGCCGAGCCCCTTGGGCACGGTGATCTTCGTGACGGGCCGGTACCGCGGCACGCTGTCATAGGCGTAGAGCCCGGTCTTCCGGAGCGGCTCGAGCTGCTCCAGGCCCTCCATCTTGCCGTAGAAGGTCTGCACGAAGAAGAATCTTCGCATCTCGCCGTCGCAGATCACGTCGATGCCGGCGCGCTCCTGATCACGGATCGCAAGCTGGGTGGCGTCGTCGAAGGTCTCCTTGACGTCGGTCTGGCCGTACTCGCCCGCCTTGATCTTGTCGAGCGCGGTCCAGAACCAGGCCGGGAAGCCGTGGCTCCCCATGACGTGGGTGTAGAGCATCGGCAGCTTGACGGTCATGTCCGGTGTCCTCTCTTCGCGTGACGAGCGCCCTCAAGGTCTCCACCGGCTCGCTGGCGCGCGCGGCGAGCCTTGTCCCACCATGGCCGCCCGGTGAGGTATGCTTCACGTGCAGGATCATGGCATGAGCCGCCTCGCGATGATCTCGCGCATGATCTCCGATGTCCCCGACGCGATGGTCCAGAGGCGCACGTCGCGGAAGAAGCCTTCAACCGGGGACTCCCGCATGTACCCGTAGCCCCCGTGCATCTGCACGGCTTGGTACGCTACGCGATTGGCCGTCTCCGTCGCGAAGAGCTTCGCCATCGAGACAAGGGTGACGCAATCCCGGCGCGAGTCATAGAGCGCCGCCGCCCGGTACACGAGCTGGCGCGCCGCCTCGATCTCGGTGGCCATGTCGGCGACCCGATGGCGCAGCACCTGCTTCCTGGCCAAGGGCTCGCCGAAGGCGTGGCGCTCGCGGAGATACGTCATGGTGTCCTCGAGCGCGTGAGCGGCGGCCGACAGCGCGAGGACCGCGGCGATGATCCGCTCCCGCTGGAGCCCGGCCGCGAGCTGCCCGAAGCCGCGGCCCTCCACGCCCAGGAGGTTCTCGGCCGGGATGGGGCACTCCTGGAACGAGAGCTCGGCGGTGTCCGAGGCGCGCATGCCCATCTTGTCGAGCTTGCGGCTGATCTCGAAGCCGGGCAGCCCGCGCTCGACGAGGAACATGGAGATGCCGTCGTGCCGGCGTTCCGGTGAGCCGCCCCCGGTTCGCGCGGCGACGAAGTAGAGATCGCCGTACACGCCGTTGGTGATGAAGATCTTGCCGCCCGTCAGAAGATAGCGATCGCCCTTCCGCTCCGCGCGCGTCGACAGGGCAGCCATGTCGGATCCCGTACCCGGCTCGGTGATCCCCAGCGCGCATACCGTCTCACCCCGGATGATACCGGGCAGATACTTGCGTTTCTGCGCGTCGGTGCCATAGCGCGCCAGCCAGGGCGAGGACATGTCCGTGTGCACGAGGACGCTGAACGCGACGCCCGCCGACCGGCAGCGCGCCATCTCCTCCCCGAGCACCACGCTGGAGAGGAAGTCGCCGCCGCCGCCCCCGTACTCGACCGGGAACTCGAGGCCGAGCAGCCCGAGCTCGCCCAGGCGCCGCCAGAACGACCGTGGGATCCGCCCGGCCTCCTCCCAGGCCGCGACCTCCGGCACGACCTCCTTCTCGACGAAGGCCCGGATGGTGCGCCGCAGCATCTCGTGCTGGTCCGTGAAGACGCCTATGGTCCCCCGGGAAGCCAAGCTGACGGCTCCCCCCTCACCCGTCCCTCTCCCCGGACTGAGAGGGCGAATGCGTCCTCCCCCGCTCCCGCTCCAGATGGCGCAGCTCGGTGCGCCGGATCTTGCCGCTGATGGTCTTGGGCAGGTCGGAGACGAACTCGATCTCACGCGGGTACTTGTAGGGCGCGGTGACTGTCTTCACGTGCTCTTGGAGCTCGGTGACCAGAGCGTCGGAGGGCGCATAGCCGGACGCCAGCACCACGAAGGCCTTGACGATCTCGCCGCGGAGCGCATCCGGCTTGCCGATCACGGCGGCCTCGGCGACGGCGGGATGCTCGACGAGGGCCGATTCCACCTCGAAGGGGCCGATGCGGTAGGATGCGCTGTTGATCACATCGTCGGCGCGCCCGACGAACCACAGATAGCCGTCCGCGTCCATTGAGGCGCGGTCACCGGTGATGTACCAGTCGCCGCGATGGCAGCGGGCCGTGGCGCCGGGGTTCTTCCAGTACTCCTTGAACATGCCCACCGGGCGCTCGGGCACCACCTGAACGGCGAGGTCGCCCTCGCTCCCTCGCGGCAGCTCGCGGCCCTCGTCGTCCACGATGGCGACGCGATGGCCGGGCGCGGCCGGTCCCATCGAGCCCGGCTTCCACGGCGTGGCCGGGAAGGTCGCGGCCACGAGCACGCTCTCCGTCTGGCCATAACCTTCGTAGATATGGTGGCCCGTGCCCTGGCGCCAGGCCTCGATCACCTCGGGGTTGACGGCCTCGCCGGCGCCGAGGCAATGGCGCAGGGTGGGGAACTTGTACTTCTCGATGGGCTCCTGGACGAGCATGCGGTACGCGGTGGGGGGCGCGAAAAAAGTCGTGATGGGGAAGCGCTCGAAGACCGCGAGCGTCTCCTGCGGATCGAACCTCTTGCCACGCGCGTCCCAGACGAAGATCGCCGCGCCCATGTTCCAGGGGGCGAAGAAGCAGGTCCAGGCGGCCTGGGCCCAGCCCGTGTCCGAAATCGTCCAGTGGAGATCGTCGGGCGTATTGTCGAGCCAGAACCGGCCCGTGATGATGTGGCCGATCGGGTAGGAGGCGTGTGTGTGCAGCACCATCTTGGGATGACCGGTCGTGCCCGAGGTGAAGTAGATCATCATCGGGCTGGCGCTCGAATTACCCGGATGCGCGAGCCGGGCCGAGGCGCGCGCCATGAGCCGCTCGTATTCCTGCCAACCTCCACCCGTGCGACCCACCACGATGCGGTGCTTCACGGTGGGGCAGTCCGGCAGCACCTGGTCCATCTTGTGGGTATTGTCCTCATCGGTGATGACCACGGAAGCATCGGCGGCGTTGAGGCGGTAGGCGATGTCCTTGGTCGTGAGGAGCGTCGTGCCCGGCACCGACACGGCGCATGCGCGGAGGCAGCCCAGCAGGATCTCCCACCACTGGTACACGCGAGGCAGCATGACGAAGACACGCTCGCCGGACGCCACCCCGAGACCTGCGAGCACATTGGCGAAGCGCCGGGAGCGCTCGCCGAGCTCGGCGAAGGTGAACCGGCGGGGCTGGCCGTCGGCGGAGACCCATAGCAAGGCGACCTTGGCCGGGTCGCGCGCCCAGCCGTCGAAGGTCTCGAACGCCCAGTTGAAGTGCCTTGGGACCTCCAAGCGGAAGTCGCGCATCGTCGCCGCGTAGTCCGTCATGTTGTGAGCCATCACTGGATGACCTGGTCCGCCCGGAGCAGGAGCGGCTGTCGAACGGCGAGGCCCAGCGTCTTGGCTGTCCCGAGATTGTCCGGTAGGCGAAGGCCTGGTGCGTACGTGACGACCCGCTCCGCGCGCGAGCGTGGGCGCCTCACGGCACCCTCACGAAGCCCTCCATGAGCCGGCGGGCGGTCCGGTACACCGTCACGCGCTCGGCGTGGGGTCGTCCACCGCGGGCGCCGACGGCGGCGGCGATGGGGAGCACGCCTGACGGATGGCCCAGTCGCAAGTCACCCTCGCCGCGCGAGGCGTCACACTCGCTCACCACGGTCCCGTCGATCCGCGCGGCCACCGCCAGGCACATGGCGCTCGTGAGCGCGAAGGCGCGGTGGCAGTTGCCCATGGAGATGACGCGGGCGAGGAGGTCCACCTGGTCGGCGCCGTGGCAACCGCCGCCGAGGGCCGCGAAGCGCGCCGGCGGAGCCACGACGGCCACCTTGGGGTTGGCGGCACTCCCGGGTATTCCCATCAGCCCCGCGGCGCTCGCGCGGATTCTCTCCAGGCGTGCCGAGAGCTCCGTGTCGGCATCCATAGCCTGGGGCGACTCGGTGCCCGTGAGGCCGAGATCCTTGGCGCGGACGAAGACCACGGGATTGGTGGCGTCCACCAGGGATGCCGCCACCCCCTCGACGGTATCGAGGGCACGACCCGTCGGGAGGAGCCGGCCGGTGCCGGCGCCGCCCGGATCCAGGAAGTCGAGCGCGATCCGCGCGCCCCGCCCGGCCACGCCAGGGAGCTCGAAGTCGCCCTCGACGGCCGCCTCGCCTTGGGCGACGGGCACGTGGGCCACGATGAGCTTCTTCGTATTCGTGTTGTGGACTCGGACGATGGTCTCGCCGTCGGTGATCGGGACGAGGCGCTCGTCGATCGCGAAGGGCCCCACGGAGGAGGAGCAGTTGCCGCAGTTCCCGGTGTAATCCACGATGGGCTTGGACACCTCCACCTGGGCGAAGGTGTAGTCCACCTGGGCGTCCGGGTGGCTCGGCGGGCCGATGATGCAGGCCTTGGAGAGCGAGGAGATGCCGCCGCCCAGCCCGTCGAGTTGGCGACCATAGGGATCGGGGCTCCCCAGGGCGGCGAGCAGGATGCGGTCGCGCACCGGGCCCGCTGCCGGCAGGTCTTCTTCGCGGAAGACCAGGCAGCGGCTGGTCCCACCGCGCATATAGACCGCCCGGATCCGCCGCTGGGTCATCGCGTGGGTGGGGCGGCGGTCCGGGCGAGGAGGCCGCCGGCCACGAGGATGTCCCGCTCGCGTGGAGTGAGCACGCAGCGCACCTGGAAGCGCCTCCCGCTCCGCGCGTCGCTGACCGTCACGCTGCGGCCCTCCGCGAGGGCGCTCCGCAGCGCCTCGAAGCGGAGCGTGTCGTCGCGCTCGATCCGGTCATAGTCGGCCGGATCGTCGAACTCGAGCGGCGCGATGCCCCAGTTGATCAGGTTGGCCCGATGAATGCGCGCGAAGCTCTTCGCCAGCACTACGCGCACGCCCAGGTGGAGCGGCGAGAGCACCGCGGCTTCGCGCGAGGAGCCCTGGCCGTAGTGTAGGCCGCCGATGATGACGCCGATGCCCGCCGCCAGGGCCCGCGCCACGAATTCCGGATCCACGTTCCTGAAGCAGAATTGGGCGATGGCGGGGACATTGGAGCGGAACATCAGCGTCTCGGTGCCCGACGGGGAGATGTCGTCCGTGGAGACCTTGTCCCCGAGCTTGATCAGGACGGGGGCGGTGAGGGTCTCCTCAGGAGGCCGCCCGCGGGGCACGTCCTTGATATTGGGTCCCTTGACGACGTCGACGGTGGCGGACTCGCCGGGTGAGGCCGGGGGCACGAGCCCGGCGAGCGAGGCGGCCAGGGATCCCGGGTCACGCCTGTCGGCGGCCGCGCCGGCCTTGCGCGGATCGGTGATCACGCCGTGGAGCGCGGACACCGCGGCCGTCACCGGAGAGCAGAGATAGACCGCGTCGTCCCTGGTACCGCTCCGCCCGGGGAAATTGCGGTTGAAGGCGCGGAGGCTCCGGGCTCCCGAGGCCGGCACATGGCCGATGCCCGCGCAGGAGCCGCAGGTGGGTTCCGACACGTTGGCGCCGGCCGCGAGCAGATCGGCCAGCAGGCCCTCGCGGGCCATCACCTCGAGGATACGGGCGCTTCCGGGGAAGACGACGAAGGACAGCGACGGCGCCACGCGCTTCCCCCGGATCGCGTGGGCGACTGCCCACATGTCCTCCCACGAGCTGTTGGTGCAGGAGCCGACGACGACCTGGTCGATGGAGGTGCCCTCCACTTCGGCGACCGGCACCACGCGGTCGGGGGAGCCCGGCAGCGCGACGAGCGGCTCGAGTGTGGAGAGGTCCAGCTCGACCTCCTCCTCGTACTCTGCGTCGGGGTCGGCCGCGAGCGGCCGCCAGTCCGCGAAGCGGCCGAGCCGGTCGAAGTACTCGCGCGTCGCCTCGTCCGAGGGAAAGACGCTCGTCGTCAGTGTCAGCTCGGCTCCCATGTTGCAGATGGTCGCGCGCTCGGGGAGCGAGAGCGTGGCGACCCCCGGGCCCGCGTACTCGAAGATCTTGCCGCTGCCACCCCGCACCGAGTAGCGGCGCAGGAGCTCCAGGATCACGTCCTTCGCGGACACCCATGGCCGGAGCCGACCCGTGAGCCACACGCGCGCGATCCGCGGCATGGGCAGGTGATAGGGCCCGCCGCCCATGGCCACCGCCACGTCGAGTCCGCCCGCGCCGACGGCGAGCATCCCCGTGGAGCCACAGAGGGGCGTGTGGCTGTCGGTGCCGAGGAGAAACTGCCCCGGCGCGCTGAAGGACTCGAAGTGCACCTGGTGGCAGATGCCGTTGCCGGGCTTGGAGAACCAGGCCCCGTAGCGGCGCGAGGCGGTCTGCAGATAGCGGTGGTCGTCGGCGTTGCGCGAGTCCACCGCGTAGACGTTGTGGTCGATGTAGGTGACGACGCGCGACGGCTGCACGCGCGGGAATCCCATGGCCTCGAACTGCAGGAACGCCATGGCCCCGTTGGTGTCCGTCAGGAGCACCTGGTCGACGGCGAGGCCGATCTCCTCGCCGGCCTCCGGCTTGCCCGAGACGAGGTGGGCGTCGATGAGCTTGCGGGTGAGGCTCTTGCCCACGCGCGCGCCTTGCCCCCTCACCCTGCCCTCTCCCCCGGTGGGGGAGAGGGTTCCAGACACCCTCTCCCCGGAGGGAAGAGGGTAGGGGGTTCCAGACACCCTCTCCCCTCCGGGGAGAGGGTAGGGTGAGGGGCGAGAGTCGACATCACCGCTTCTCGACGGGCGCGAAGCTCTGGCGGCCGGCGCCCTTGTAGTCGGCGCGCGGGCGGATCAGCCGGTTGTCGTCGTACTGCTCGAGCAGGTTGGCCGTCCATCCGGCGACACGCGCGACGCAGATCACCGGGGTGAAGAGATCCAGCGGGATCCCGATGGAGTAGAAGAGCGGCGCCGAGTAGAAGTCCACGTTGGGGATGAGCTTCTTGGCCGCATGGACCCTGGCGTGGAGCTTCACGGCGAGATCGTACCAGAGCCCCTGACCGGACTGGCGGCAGGCCTCCTCGGCCATCCCCTTCAGGATGGCGGCGCGCGGGTCCCCGGCCGTGTAGACGCGATGACCGAAGCCCATCAGGCGTCGCTTCTCGGCGAGCGCCGTGTCGGTGAAGCCATCCACCTGATCGAGGCGGTCGATCTCGAGGAGCGTGCGCATCACCGCCTCGCCCGCGCCGCCGTGGAGCGTCCCCTTCATGGCGCCCACGCCGCCGGCCACGGCCGAGTGCATGTCGGAGAGCGTCGCCGCGATCACCCGTGTCGTGAACGTGGACGCGTTGAGCTCGTGCTCGGCGTAGAGGATCAGGCTCGCGTCGAAGGCGCGGGCGGTCACGTCGGTCGGCGGCTGGCCGGTGAGCATGTAGAGGAAGTTCGCGGCGTGGGGCAGGTCCCGGGAGGGCTCCACCGGTTTCTGGCCGCGGCGGATCCGGTGGTGGGCGCAGACGGCCGTCGCGATCTGGCTCGTGAGCCGCGCGGCCTTGCGACGGTTGGCGGCGCGCGAGTTGTCGGTGGCGTCGGGATCGTGCATCCCCAGCGTGGCGACGGCCGCCTGCAGCGCGCGCATCGGGTCCGCGTGCTCCGGCATGAGGGCGAAGGCCTGCGCCAGCTCGCCCGGGATCGGCCGGGCCGCGATCAGCTCGGCCGTGAACCGGCCGAGCTCCGATCGATCGGGCAGCTCGCCATGCCAGAGGAGGTAGGCCACCTCCTCGAACGTGGCCCGGCGCGCGAGATCGTCGATGTCGTAGCCGCAGTAGGCGAGGCGGCCGTTCTTCCCGTCCAGATCGCAGAGCCTGGTCTCGGCGGCCACGACGCCTTCGAGACCCCGGATGAGCTGCGTCCCTTCGGTCATGGCTGGTTCCCCGTGGTGGAGGTTGAGACGCCCTTCACGATGATCCTCCTGGTGCGATAACCACGGTATACCGCGCTCGGGGCCGTGCGCAAGGGGGCTATGAAGGTTATGATGGAGCACGCCGATTCGACGGACTTAGTCGGAACGTGGGCGTGCCACGCTCGTCGTACGTGAGCTCCTTGGCGAGCTTGCGCCGCAGCCCCACCGCAACTGAGGATCGCCTCCGCTCGCATCACGTAGTCTGGCGCGCACCCCTTCAAGGATCGGCCGGAACATCTGCACCAGCTCTTCCTGAGTCAGGTGCCGGTTGGCCATCTAGGGCGGGAGAGTCTTTCTCGAACTCTTCGAACGCATCTACACCCCGCTCATAGCCGGGCTATTGCGACCCTTCCGCGCTGATGCGCAGCTTCCAGACCAGAAGCTCACGGACCTCGATCGGCTCTACCGCGGCGTCACCGAGGCGCTCGACCGTCTCGTCCGCGCGGTTGGCCTCCAGGCCGCCTGATGAAGACGCAAACGAGTACAAAATCTCGTTACGGTCCCGATAACGGTCTACGGGCGAGTTCCCGCCTACGGGGGGTACGGGGCACCCGGCATACCCGAGTTGTGCAGATCGACGAGCAGCCAGCGACCACCGGTCTTGACCCACGTCTGGCTGGCCCGCTGCATCATCGTGCTCATCCTCCCGTTCTTGTCGATGAACGTCTGGTCGGTATACCCGTTGACCACAACGACGTTGCCGTCCTGAAAGACGCGGTACGTGACCTAGCGGCCCAATTCCTGGCGCGTCGGATAGTTCTGGAACAGATTGGTAAGGAACGCGCGAAACGCCTCCTTTCCCTCGATCCTGAATCCTGCGCGGGCTACTGTGGCTATCACGTTGTCGGCAACGTCTGCGAGGAGTCCATCGACATCGCCCTTGGCGCCCGCCTCCCCTCGCTTCCGGTTAATATCCGCGATCTCCTTGGCCGGATCAGCCTGAGCCCATACCACCGGCACCGTTCCCAACAGCAAGACCAGGACGAGAGCACCGCTCAGTATGCTCATGATGCCCTCCTGCCTCCTGACGATCTCTGACAGTTTCATCGTGTGGGCTCCTTTCTGAACAGAGGTGGCGGAAAGGACGACATGTCACTCCCCGTGTGGAAGAACAGATGGGACACACCGAAGCATTGCCCATATCTCCGGCCACCGGGCTTCTTGAACATCAGATTGAAACGAACGCGGCGGTCGTCTCAATCCTTATTGGTTAGGCAGCCTACTCACAGCGGCGGGGCCTTTGGTGGCGCCGATGTCGCGGGCTCCGAGCGTCCCAGGATGTTGAGCGTTACGTTGTTCTCATCGAGAATCGCCTTCTCGACCTTCGAGACGAAGAGCTTGAATGCGTCCTCATCGGATAGTGATCGGTACTCGTCAACCCGGTTCTCGAATCGGAACTTCTGCGAGAGAAGATACTGCTCGGTGCCGCGGAAGTTCTGCCACTGGTCCTTGAAGTGAAAAACTCCTTCCAGCGCGAGGATGAGTGCGACGGCCAATCCAATGAGGGACGTCCCGACCCTCGCGACGTCGACTGATACCGACCATAGATCGAGCTTCCAAGGCAAGTTGCTCACCACGGGAATGAGCACAGCACCGATCGCGGCTGCGGCGCGCGTCTGCAAGTGACGCCGTTTCATTCGCTTCGCG
>WNGA01004791.1_pt1 | contig 19808 bp, 20 predicted proteins | sample 5400061 | NCBI WGS metagenome assembly WNGA01 (sample SAMN13153366, study PRJNA577476) | soil metagenome | isolation source: 100 cm soil or saprolite under grassland replicate 2 | place: USA:California | collected 2016-06-15
GCCCACCACCAACGACCTGAAGAACGGCATGACGCTGAACATCGACGGCGCGCTCATGAACGTGGTCGAGTTCCAGCACGTCAAGCCGGGCAAGGGCGGCGCCTTCGTGCGCACCAGGCTGAAGAACGTCCGCACCGGCAGGGTGCTGGACAAGACCTTCCGGGCCGACGAGCCGGTCGAGGTGGCCATCCTCGAGAAGCGGCAGATGCAGTACCTCTACCGCGACGACACCGGCTTCCACTTCATGGACACCGAGACCTACGACCAGGTCGCGGTCGAGGGCGAGGCGGTCGGCGACGCCGCCAGCTACATGGTGGAGGGGTCGACCCCGTACGTGACCTTCCACGAGGGCACCGCCATCGGCATCGAGCTGCCGGCCAGCGTCGAGCTCACCGTGAGCGAGACCGAGCCGGGCGTGAAGGGCGACCGCGTCTCCGGCGCGACCAAGCCCGCCACCGTGGAGACGGGCGCGGTCGTCCAGGTACCGCTGTTCGTCGAGACCGGCGACCGGATCAAGGTGGACACCCGCAGCGGTTCCTACCTGACCCGGGTGCAGTGAGCTCGCGCGGCGACGGCCCGGCAGGGGGACGCTCCGCCGCCCGCCGTCGCGCCCTCGACATCCTCTACGAGGCCGACCTGCTCGAGCAGCCGATCGGCGAGGTCCTCGCGCGCCACCTCGACGAACCCGGACGGGATGCGCCCGACGCCTACGCCGTCGAGCTGGTGCGGGGCGTCGACCGGCTGCGCGCCGAGCTGGACGAGCGCATCGGCAGGGCCGCCGAGAACTGGACCATCGAGCGCATGCCGCTGCTGGACCGCAACCTGCTGCGGCTGGCCGGTTACGAGCTGGTCGCCCGGCCGGAGGTGCCCACCGCCGTCGCCCTCGACGAGGCCATCGAGCTGGCGAAGCTGCTGTCGACCTCGGAGTCGGGCCGCTTCGTCAACGGCGTCCTCGGCCGCGTCGCCAGCGAGGTCAGGGGCGCCCCGCCGGCCGCGACGGAGCCCGGGCCGCGTGGCCCCAGAGGCCCGCGAGGGGGGCCCCGGCGGGACCCCCACTGATCGACGGCGATCGAGCCGCTTGCCCCGATTTGGAGCATCATGCCGGTTGCTTCGAGATCGCCTCGTCGGGAATCCTCTTTTCATGTCTCAGCGATCCGGTCCGCGCCACCTGGCAGGCACACGAACGTCTGCGTTGATCGCCCGGAATCGCTCCGTCGCGGTCACCGTGGCGATCCTGCTCCTGCTGGTGCTCGCGGTCGCCGCCGGCAGGGCCGTCAGCGCCCTCGCGTCCCGCTCGTCCTCGATGGCCTCGCCGACCACGCTCGCCACCGTCCCGTCCCCGCCGGAGACGGACGCGGAAGCCGCCAGCTCCACGGTCGCGCCGGACTCCAGCGCGCCAGCGACCACCGTGCCGGGCAACCTGGTCGGCAACCCCGGATTCGAGTCCGGCTTCAGCGGCTGGCGGCCGCTCGGCGGGGCGAGGATCGATCGCACCGACATCGCCCACCAGGGGAGCTTCGCGATCAAGCTCAGCGGCGGGTCGACGCCCGACCCGGGCATCGCCTACCCGACGGTCACCAGCACCAAGGCCAAGGGCGCGCTGTACCAGGCCACTGTCTGGGTACAGGCCAGCGCCCCCGGCGTCACCGGGGAGATCCACCTGCTCGAGTACGTCGAGGGCCAGCGCTTCGCCATCTTCCGCTCCGGGCTCGACCTGCGCGACACCCGCTGGCACCGCCTGCGGGTCGCCCAGCTCGTCCACGTCAAGGGCTCGACCCTCGCGCTCGAGGTCGTCGCCCCCCAACTCCCCGCCCGAGCCGACCTGCTGATCGACGACGTCACGGTCCGCCAGGCCAAATAGCGCGAGAAAGGACGGGATCCAGATGCGGCGCCTGACGCTCCTCGGGGTCGGGACGGCCTTGCTGGTGATGTTGCTCGCCGGGCCGGCCTCGGCCGACTCCGCGATCCAGATCACCGGCATGACCTGCTCGACCCTGAGCGCCACCGGCAGCGAACTGCCCCCAAACGCCGAGCTGCGGCTCGCGGTGCTCGACCAGGACACCGGAGAGGTCCTGCGCACGCTCACGGCCACCACCGACTCCGCGGGGGGCTTCAAGACCGCGGTCAAGCTCCGCACCGCCGGCGTCGGCGGGCTGCGCCTGACCGTCGCCGGGCCGGACGGCGCCCGCATCGGCTTCGCCGACCACCAGATGGCGGCGGGCCACGAGATGTGCCCACTGCCCTACACCGGCCCGGGTCACGTGGCGCTGCTGCTCGCCCTCGCCGCCGGGCTGCTCGCCCTCGGCGCCGCCGTGCTGCGCACCCAGGCCTACCGCGGCACCCACCAGGCGAGCTGAGCCCCTTACGCCCGGCTGTGCGTGATCGCTCACCGCTTGGGTTCCCGCCTCGCTCTTGAGCCCCCCGAACCCCCCTCTCCGCAGGCGCGCGTCGATGCGATACGGTAGGTGTCGAGCCGTTCGTCTGAAGCACGACGCAAGACGAGCTTCAGCGGACTCGGGGGGATCGAGCATGCCGGGAGGGGAGCGCGCGACCCGTGCTCGCCTGGCCGGCCCGCCCGTCCTTGCGCTGTACCGGTTGGCCGTGGCCGTGCCCGTCAGCGCCTGGCTGGCTGCGGGGACGGCCGGGTGGGGCGGCCGCCTGCCCGGGCTGTCCCTGGCCCAGGCGGCCGGCTGGGTGCTCGTGCTGGTCCTGTTCGAGCTGCTGCCAGCGCCGCGCCGCGGCGGACCCGGGCTCAGGGTCACCTTCGCGGCCCAGGTGGCCATCGCCCTGCTCTATCCGGCGCAGGTGGCCGCGACGCTGGCGTTCCTCGGCGGCGTCGAGGCCCGCCCGCTGCGGCGGCGCGGCTCGCCGCTGGGGACCTGGAGCCACCACGCCGAGCAGGCGCTCGTCACGGCGCTCGGCAGCGCCACCTTCCGGCTGCTGGCCACCTTCCACGCCCCCTGGCCGCGGCTGCTCGCCGCCTCCCTGGCCACCGCCCTGCTGATGCACGCCGCCGCCACGGCGTTGCTGGCCGTCGAGGAGCGCCTGGCCGCGGGGACCGGCATCTGGGAGACGCTGGTCCGGCTGGAGCGCGCCTCGCCCTGGCCGTTTCCGTCCGACGTCCCCGGCATGGGCTGGTTCGGCCTGCCCGCCGCCCACCTGTACCTCTCCGAGGGCTTCTGGCCGATGCTCGTGCTGCTCGGGCTGCTGTGGTACGCGCGCAAGAAGTGCCTGCAGACCGTCGACCTGGCCGACCGCCTGGCGGTCCAGAACGAGCTGCTCGCCAGCCAGTCCCAGGAGCTGCGCACCCACCTTGCCCGCGAGCAGCAGACCGTGGCCGAGCTGCAGCGCCTGAACCGCATGCACGGCCAGTTCGTGGCGATGGCCTCCCACGAGGTCCGCACCCCGCTGACCGCGATCATCGGCTACGCCACCACCCTGCGCCGCGTCCAGGTGGGCGGCGACCCGCGGCTGCGCGCCACCTTCCTCGACATCATCGAGCGCCAGGCCCGGCGGCTGCTCGGCCTGGTCGAGAGCCTGCTCACGGTCTCCAACCTGGAGCGCGGCGAGCTGGCCGCCACGCCGGCGCCGATGTCGGTGCCGGTGCTGTGCAAGGAGGCGGTCGAGGCCCTCGGCGCGGCCGGCGGGCAGGTGCGCCTCAGGCTCCCGCCCGACCTGCCGCCGCTGGTGACCGACCGCCGCTACCTCGGCCAGGTGCTCGGCAACCTGCTGGAGAACGCCGTCAAGTACGCGCCGGCGGCGAGCGTCTGCGAGCTCGGCGCCCGCCAGGACGGGGCGTGGCTGGCGCTGTGGGTGCGCGACCGCGGCGGCGGCATCCCCGAGCCCGAGCTCGGCCGCATCTTCGACCGCTTCTACCAGGTCGACGCGTCCGACACACGCGCGGCGACCGGCGTCGGCCTCGGCCTCTCCCTGGTCCAGGACCTGGTCCACCTGCTCGGCGGGACCGTCTCGGTGAGCAGCAGGTTGGGGGAGGGAAGCTGCTTCACCGTGCGGCTGCCGCTGAGCCCGCCGTCACCGGGGCCCGCGGAGGCCCCCGCTCGCCCGCGCCGGCAGCAGCACCCGAGACCGGCGCCGCCGCGCGAGGCCATGGCGCCGCGCCGCCGCTCCGCCGGGCGCTAGCCGTCGTGGCGGTGGTCGCCGGTCTCGTGCAGCAGGTCGCGCATGGTCGGGCGGAGCCGGTCGAGCTCGCCGGCGGGGACGGTGGCGTCGGCCCCTGCCACCTCGCCGACGCCGACCACCAGCACGGTGGGGCTGACCGAGCGCAGCCGCCGCAGCAGCGCGTCCCAGCCGTCGGCGGCGAGACCCGCCTCGACCACCAGGAAGCGGGTGCGCCGCTCGACCGCCTCGCCGTAGGCGCCGGCGGCGTCGCTCCCCTCGCCGACCACCTCCCACTCGGCGGTCACGGTGGCGCGGCGCAGGGCCAGCCGCCGCTCACGATCGGCGGCGGCCACCACGACACGGACGGCGCTGCACACGGCGACCTCCCGGAATCGGCTCGGAGCCTTATCCTACGCATCGCGGGGTTTCGTGGCGCAGCCCGGCCCGCGGAGCCCGCCGGCCGACCGAGGAGGTGACCCGCGACGAGCGTCCGCTCCACGTCGCGCCGTGCCGCCCCGCTGGCCCTCGGCCTCGCCCTGGCCGCGCCGCTGGCCGCCTGCGCCGGGAGCGACGACCGTGCCGCCCCTGCCGCCACGACCAGCACCCGGCCGGCCTCCACCACGACCACCACCCGGCCCGCCGGCGGGCACGGCAGCGTGCTGGTCTTCTCCAAGACCACCGGCTTCCGCCACCAGTCCATCCCCGACGGCATCGCCGCCCTGCGCGGCATCGGCGCCGAGCTCGGCATGACCGTCGACGCCACCGAGGACGCCGGCCGGTTCGCCGACGCCGAGCTGGCCCGCTACCAGGCGGTCGTCTTCCTCCAGACCACCGGCGAGCTGCTCGACGACGGCCAGCAGGCCGCCCTGCAGCGCTACCTCCAGGCCGGGCACGGCTGGCTCGGCGTCCACGCCGCCTCCGACGCCGAGTACGACTGGCCCTGGTACACCGCCCTGGTCGGCGCGCAGTTCCGGCGCCACCCGGCGGTGCAGGCGGCCACCGTGGTGGTCGACCCGGCCGGCCGCAGCCTGGCCGGCCCGGTGCCGGAGAGGTGGCGGCGCAGCGACGAGTGGTACGACTTCCGCGCCGACCCCAGGGGCAAGGTGCGCGTGCTCGCCACCGTCGACGAGACCACCTACGACGGCGGCGGCATGGGCGCCGACCACCCGATCGCCTGGTGCCACGACTACGACGGCGGGCGCAGCTGGTACACCGCCATGGGCCACACCGTGGAGAGCTTCCACGAGCCCCTCTACGTCGCCCACCTCGCCGCCGGGCTGCGCTACGTCACCGGTCAGAGCGGCGCCGGCTGCCCGCCCACGTCCTGACCGGGCGCCGCGCGGGGAACCACACCGCGGTAATTCTCCCCCTTGCCGGCGGACCGCCATGGCCGCTAGCATCCGCGCCGGAGCGCCCTTTAAGGATTGGCCCCGTGAGGCCAGGAAGGGAGCGAGGTTGATGCTGCTGTGCGCTGCCCCCACCCCGAGCGGGTCGGGGGCACTTTAGATGTCCGGGGTCTCCGCGACCGCGATCATGGACGCCGCCGACGTCGGGCGGGCACTGACCCGCATCGCCCACGAGGTGGCCGAGCGCAACCGGGGCGTGGACGGGGTGGTGCTGGTCGGCATCCACACCCGCGGCGTGCCCCTGGCCGACAGGCTGGCGGCGAAGCTCGCCGAGATCGAGGGGCGCCCGGTGCCGGTCGGCGCGCTCGACGTGAGCATGTACCGTGACGACATCGGCCTGCGGCCGCCGAGCGCCGGCCACGACACCCACCTGCCGTTCGACCTCACCGGCAAGGTGGTGGTGCTGGTCGACGACGTGCTCTACACCGGCCGCACCATCCGGGCGGCGCTCGACGCGCTGGTCGACTTCGGCCGGCCGCGCGCCATCCAGCTCGCCGTGCTGGTCGACCGGGGCCACCGCGAGCTGCCGCTGCGCGCCGACTACGTGGGCAAGAACGTGCCCACCGCGTTCGACGAGGCGGTGCGGGTGCAGCTCGACGAGACCGACGGCGACGACGGCGTGGTGCTGGAGCGGCCGGCCGCAGTCGCGGGCGACGGCGCAGCCGCCGGTAGGGTCGAAGCGGGGTACAAGGGGAGGCCGGCGTGAACAAGCACCTGCTCTCGGCCGGCGACCTCACGGCCGCCGACATCACCCGCGTGCTGGACACCGCGGCGCACCTGGCATCGGTGACCGACCGGGCCATCAAGAAGGTGCCGACCCTGCGCGGGCGCACCGTGTGCAACCTGTTCTTCGAGGACTCCACCCGCACGCGGATCTCCTTCGAGCTGGCCGCCAAGCGCCTCTCCGCCGACGTGATCAACTTCTCCGCCAAGGGCTCCAGCGTCGCCAAGGGCGAGAGCCTGAAGGACACCGCCGTCACCCTCGAGGCGATGGGCGTCGACGCGATCGTCGTGCGGCACGGCGCCTCCGGGGCGCCGTGGCAGCTCGCGCGCTGGGTCGACGCGGTGGTGATCAACGCCGGGGACGGCACCCACGAGCATCCCACCCAGGCGCTGCTCGACCTCTACACCATGCGGCAGCACTTCCCCCGGTTCGGCGGGCTGCGCGTGGCGATCGTCGGCGACGTGCTGCACTCGCGGGTGGCCCGCTCCAACGTGCTCGCCCTGACCACCATGGGCGCCGAGGTCACCCTGGTGGCGCCGCCGACGCTGCTGCCGGCCCGGGTGGACGCCTGGCCGGTGGCGGTCTCCTACGACCTGGACGCGGTCCTGCCCAAGCAGGACGTGGTGATGATGCTGCGGGTGCAGCTCGAACGGCAGCAGGCCGGCTTCTTCCCCAGCCTGCGCGAGTACGCCCGCCTCTACGGGCTGGACGCGGTCCGCCTGGCGGCGATGGCGCCGCACGCGATCGTGATGCACCCGGGGCCGATGAACCGCGGCGTCGAGATCGCCGCCGAGGTGGCCGACTCGATCGAGCGCTCGGTGATCGCCAGCCAGGTCTCCAACGGCATCAGCGTGCGCATGGCCATGCTGTACCTGCTGCTCGGCGGCCCGCCGGTCCCCGGGGTGGGCGACGGCCCGGTCCCGGCGGCCGAGCCGGCGGGGGAGGTGGTCCGCAGTGGCTGAACGGCTCCTGCTGCTTGGTGGACGTGTGGTCGACCCGGCCGCCGGCCTCGACCAGACCGCCGACGTCCTGGTCGCCGGCGGCCAGGTCGCCGCGGTCGGGACGGGCCTGGACCGCGGCGGCGCCGAGGTGGTCGACTGCGACGGGCTGGTCGTCTGCCCCGGGTTCGTGGACCTGCACGTGCACCTGCGGGAGCCGGGCCGGGAGGACGCCGAGACGATCGAGAGCGGCTCGCGCGCCGCCGCGCTCGGCGGCTTCACCGCCGTCTGCCCCATGCCGAACACCGACCCGGTCGCCGACAACGCCGGCGTGGTCGAGATGGTCGCCGCCCGCGGCCGCGAGGTCGGCCTGGTCGACGTCTTCCCGGTCGGCGCCGTCACCCTGGGGCAGCGCGGCGTGGAGCTGGCCGAGCTCGGCGCGATGGCGCGCTCGGCGGCCGCGGTCGACTGCTTCTCCGACGACGGCCGGCCGATCCCGACCGCCCGCCTGCTGCGGCTCGCGCTCGAGTACGCGCGCGCGTTCGGCGCGGTGATCGCCGACCACGCCGAGGACGCCTCGCTCACCGACGGCGCCCAGATGCACGAGGGCGAGGTCTCCGCCATGCTCGGCCTGCGCGGCTGGCCGGCCGCGGCCGAGGAGATGGTGGTCGCCAGGGACCTGCTGCTGGCCGAGCTGACCGGCGGGCGGCTGCACCTGTGCCACCTGTCCAGCGGCGGCTCGGTGGAGCTGGTGCGCGCCGCCAAGGCCCGCGGGGTGCGGGTCACCGCCGAGGCCGCGCCGCACCACTTCACCCTCACCGACGAGGCCGCCCGCGGCTTCGACCCGGTGTTCAAGGTCAACCCGCCGCTGCGCGAGAAGGCCGACGTGGAGGCGGTCCGCCAGGGACTCGCGGACGGCACGTTGGACGCGGTGGCCACCGACCACGCGCCGCACGCGCGCGAGGACAAGGAGGTCGAGTGGGCGGCGGCCCCGCCCGGCATGCTCGGCCTGGAGACCGCGCTCGGGCTGGTCCTGACCGAGCTGGTCGAGCCCGGCTGGCTGAGCCTCGCCCAGGCGGTGGAGCGGCTCACCGCCGGGCCGGCGCGCTGCCGGCGCCTGCCCGGCCACGGCGGGCCGCTGGAGGCGGGGACGCCGGCCAACCTGACCGCGTTCGACCCGGCGGCGCGCTGGACGGTCGACGGGGCCGCGCTGGCCAGCCGCGCCCGCAACACCCCCTACCACGGCCGCGAGCTGCGCGGCCGGGTGGTGCACGTGCTGCTGCGCGGCGCGTTCACCGTGCGCGACGGCAGGGCGGCCCGGTGAGCTTCCTCGCCGGGGCGCTGGCGGTGGCCGCCGTCGCGGCGCTGGCCGCCTGGCTGGTGCTCGGCGCGGTCGGCCGCACCGTGCGCCGCCACGAGCGGGACGCGCCGTCCCTGCCGGCCTGCCCGCCGGCCGGCGAGGCGGAGCTGGCAGCGCCGCGGGCGCGCTACCTCGGCACCACCCTGGCGCCGTCGACGCTGCGGCGCTTCTCCGGGCACGGGCTGCTCGGCCGCGACGTGGTCGGCCTGGCGCTCGAGCGTACCGGCCTACGGGTCCTGCGTGCCCCGCGGCCCTGCTGGTGGATCCCGGCCGAGGCGCTGCGCGGCGCCGAGGTCGCCACCCACCACGCCGGCAAGGCCGTCGGCGCCCCGCGGGTGCTGGTGGTCGACTGGGTGCTCGGCTCGCGCGGGCTGCGCTCCGGGTTCGTCCTCGAGCAGCCGGCGGCGGCCGCGTGGGCCGCCGCCCTGCGCCGGCGGGTGATCACGTGACCCCCGCGCTGCTGGTGCTCGAGGACGGCGCCGCCTTCCGCGGCGAGGCGTTCGCCGGCGGCGGCACCGTCGCCGGGGAGGTGGTGTTCAACACCGCCATGTCCGGCTACCAGGAGGTGCTGACCGACCCCTCCTACCGGGGGCAGCTCGTCTGCATGGCCGCGCCGCAGGTCGGCAACTACGGCACCACTCCCGACGACGCCGAGTCCGAGCGGGTGCAGGTGACCGCGTTCCTGGTCAGGCAGGCGGCCAGGCGGCCGTCGAGCTGGCGCGCCGAGCGCAGCCTGGCCGCCGAGCTGGAGGCGGCCGGCGTGCCCGGGGTCGAGGGCATCGACACCCGCCGGCTGGTGCGCCACCTGCGCAGCGCCGGCGCCATGCGCGGGGCGCTGTCGACCGAGACCGGCGACCCCGACGCGCTGCGGCGCGTCGCCCTCGAGGCGCCCGACCCCAACGGCCTGGCCCTGGTCGACCAGGTGACCCGGTCGGCGCCGCTGGAGCTCGAGGCGACCGCGCCGGAGCGCTACCGGGTGGTGCTCTACGACTTCGGCGCCAAGGCGAACATCGCCAGGCGCCTGCGCCGCCTCGGCGCCAGGGTGCGGCTGGTCCCGGCCGGCACCCCGGCGGAGGAGGCGCTGGCCTGGGAGCCGGACGGGGTGATGCTGTCCAACGGCCCCGGCGACCCGGCCACCGTCGGCCACGGCGTCCGGGTGGCCCACGACCTGCTCGGCCGCGTGCCCCTGTTCGGCATCTGCCTCGGCCACCAGCTGCTCGGCCAGGCGGTCGGCGGCCGCACCGTGCGCCTGCCGTTCGGCCACCGCGGCGTCAACCAGCCGGTGGTCGAGCTGGCCACCGGCAGGGTCGCGGTCACCAGCCACAACCACGGCTTCGCGGTCGACGGCGACAGCTTGCCCGCCGGCGTGCGGGTCACCCACACCAACGCCAACGACGGCGTGGTGGAGGGCCTCGAATGCGTGCGGGAGCCGGCCTTCTCGGTGCAGTACCACCCGGAGGCCGCGCCCGGGCCGCACGACGCCTGGCCGCTGTTCGACCGCTTCGCCACACTGATGCAGGCCGCCAAGGCGAGGAGCGCCCGGCGGCCGCCCGCAAGGGAGGGATGAGCAGGATGCCAGCAGCCAACGAGCGCACCTTCCGCGCGCTCGGCGGGGTGGACCAGGGCAGCCCACCGCCGGAAGGAGAGGCGGCCGACGCCCTGCGGGCCGAGTTCGAGCGCGCCCTCACCCTGGCCGAGAGCCTCAGGGGCGAGGACGGCGTCTCGCCCACCGGCCGGCGCTCGACCGCCGCCGACGAGGCCAAGCTGCGCACCCTGACGGCCAGCGTGGAGGGCGCCAGCCGCTTCGCCATCCGGCTCGGCCTGCTCAGCCCCGCCCAGGTCCGCGCCCTGTGGGTCGAGGCGGCGGCCAGGGGCCTGTTCGACGGCTGGGAGGCGGGCCAGTCGGCCTACGCCCACGCGGCCGGGTCCCCCGGCCCCGGCGCCGCCCCGCAGGCCCCCGGCGAGGCGGCGGCGGTGCGCGAGGTCAAGGAGCCGCGGCTGGGAGCGGGCGGCTAGTGCCCCTCCGTCCCGACCTGCGCTCGGTCCTGGTGATCGGCTCCGGGCCGATCGTGATCGGCCAGGCGGCCGAGTTCGACTACTCGGGCACCCAGGCGTGCCGCGCGCTCCGGAAGCTCGGCCTCCGGGTCGTGCTGGTCAACTCCAACCCCGCCACGATCATGACCGACCCGGAGGTGGCCGACGCCACCTACCTGGAGCCGCTCACCGCCGAGCGGGTCGCGGCCGTGCTCCTGGCGGAGCGGCCCGACGCCCTGCTGCCGACCCTCGGCGGCCAGACCGCCCTCAACCTGGCCGTCGAGCTCGCCGGCAGCGGCGTGCTCGAGCAGGCGGGCACGACCCTGATCGGCGCCAGCGTCGAGGCGGTCGAGCGGGCCGAGTCGCGCCGGGCGTTCACCGAGACCTGCCGCGCGGCGGGGCTGGCCACCCCCCGCGGCGTCGAGGTCGGCTCGCTCCCCGAGGGCCGCGCCGCAGCCGCCGATCTGGGCATCCCGCTGATCCTGCGGCCCTCGTACACCCTGGGCGGCTGGGGCGGCGGCGTGGCCCGCTCCGAGACCGAGCTGTCCGAGCTGCTCGCCCAGGGCCTGGCCGCCAGCCCGGTGCGCCGCGTGCTGCTCGAGGAGTCGGTGCTCGGCTGGAAGGAGTTCGAGCTGGAGGTGATGCGCGACCGGGCCGACAACGCCGTGGTCGTCTGCTCGATCGAGAACGTCGACCCGATGGGCGTGCACACCGGCGACTCCGTCACCGTCGCGCCGCAGATGACCCTGTCCGACGTCGAGTACCAGGCGATGCGGGACGACGGCGTGACGGTGCTGCGCGCCGTCGGGGTCGAGACCGGCGGCGCCAACGTGCAGTTCGCGGTCGACCCGGCGACGGGCCGCCGGGTGGTGATCGAGATGAACCCGCGCGTCTCCCGCTCCTCCGCGCTCGCCTCCAAGGCGACCGGCTTCCCGATCGCCAAGGTGGCCGCCCTGCTCGCGGTCGGCTTCACCCTCGACGAGATCCGCAACGAGGTCACCGGCAGGACCGCCGCCGCGTTCGAGCCGACGGTCGACTACGTGGTCGTCAAGGCGCCGCGCTTCAACTTCGAGAAGTTCCCCGACGCCGACCCGGTGCTGACCACCAGCATGAAGTCGGTCGGCGAGGTGATGGCCATCGGCCGCACCTTCCCCGAGGCACTGCAGAAGGCCTGGCGGAGTCTGGAGGTCGGTCGCGACGGCCTGGGTGGAGAGGGAGAGGAGGACGGGGGTGGCGCCGCCGAAGCCGACCTCCTGGCCGCGGTCGCCGTGGCCGGGGAGTGGCGGCTGGAGGCGGTCGAGCGCGCGCTGCGCGGAGGCTGCACGGTCGAGGCGGTCGCGCGGGCGTCCGCGATCGACCCCTGGTTCGTCGACGGCATCGCCCGCACCGTCGAGGTCCGCGCCGAGGTCGAGGCGGCGGCCACGATCGACGCCCTCGGCCGCGACCTGGTCTGGCGGGCCAAGCGTCACGGCTTCTCGGACCGGCAGCTCGCCGCGCTGGTCGGCGCGGCCGAGGGCGAGGTGCGCACGCGCCGGCGCGCCCTCGGGATCGAGCCGGTGTACCGCTCGGTGGATACCTGCGCCGGGGAGTTCGAGGCGTCCACGCCGTACTTCTACTCCACCTACGAGGAGGAGACCGAGCTGCCGGAGAGCGGCCGTCCCCGGGTGGTGGTGCTCGGCTCCGGGCCGAACCGCATCGGCCAGGGGGTCGAGTTCGACACCGCCTGCGTGCACGCGGTCCAGGCCCTGCGGGCGGCCGGCTACGAGACGGTGATGGTCAACTGCAACCCGGAGACCGTCTCGACCGACTACGACGTCGCCGACCGCCTCTACGTCGAGCCGCTCACCTGCGAGGACGTGCTCGAGGTGTGCCGCGCCGAGGCCCGCGGCGGCCGGCTCGTCGGGGTGGTCGCCACCATGGGCGGGCAGACGCCGCTGGCGCTCGCGCACGGCCTCGACGCCGCGCGGGTGCCGCTGCTGGGCACCCCGAGCGAGGCGATCGACCTGGCCGAGGACCGTGGCCGCTTCGGCGCGGTGCTGGCCCGCTGCGGCCTGGACGCCCCGGAGTGGGGCGAGGCGTCCGGCGCCGAGGAGGCCATGGCGGTGGCCGAGCGGGTCGGCTACCCGGTGCTGGTGCGGCCGTCCTACGTGCTCGGGGGCCGCTCCATGGAGGTCTGCTACGACGCCGAGGCGCTGGCCGGCTCGCCCGCGCTGGTCGCCAACGGCCGGCCGGTGCTGGTCGACCGCTTCCTCGAGGACGCCGTCGAGGTGGACGTGGACGCGCTCGCCGACGGCGCCGGGGACGTGCTGGTCTGCGGCGTGATGGAGCACATCGAGGAGGCCGGCGTCCACTCCGGCGACTCCGCCTGCGTGCTGCCGCCGATCACGCTCGGCGTCGACCAGGTCGCCGCCGTCGGCGAGGCCACCGCCCGCCTGGCCCGCGCGCTCGGCGTGGTCGGCATCCTCAACGTGCAGTTCGCCTACAAGGGCGACCGCCTCTACGTGCTCGAGGCCAACCCGCGGGCGAGCCGCTCGGTGCCGTTCGTCGAGAAGGTCACCGGGCTGCCCGTGGCCAAGGCGGCCGCGCTGCTGGCGGTGGGGGAGACCCTGGCGGGGCTGCGCGAGCGGGGCGTGCTGCCGCCGGGGTCCGGCGTGCTCGCGCCGGAGCCGGCCCACGTCGGGGTCAAGGAGGCGGTGCTGCCGTTCGCCCGCTTCCCGGGCGCCGACTCCCTGCTCGGCCCGGAGATGCGCTCCACCGGCGAGGTGGTCGGCCTCGACATCGCCTTCGGGGCCGCCTACGCCAAGAGCCAGGAGGCCGCCTACGGCGCGCTGCCCACCGGCGGGGTGGCGTTCCTCTCGGTCCGCAACGCCGACAAGCGGGCCATCGTGCTGCCCGCCAAGCGCCTGGTCGACCTCGGCTTCCGCCTTGTGGCCACGGAAGGCACGGCGCACGTGCTCGCCCGCAACGGCGTGCCCGCCGGGGTGGTCCGCAAGGTGGGGGACGGCCCCGACAACGTCGTCGAGCACATCCGCGCCGGCCGCATCGACGTGGTGGTCAACACCCCGGAGGGCTCCGGGCCGCGCAGCGACGGCTACGAGATCCGCACCGCCGCGGTGGCCGCCGACATCCCCTGCGTCACCACCCTGGCCGGCCTCACCGCCATGGTCCAGGGGGTCGAGGCGCGCCAGGCGGGCCGCTTCACCGTCCGCGCCCTGCAGGCCTGGCACGGCGGCGCGGAGGCCGCCCACCCCACCGTCGACGCCGCTCCGGACTCAGAAGCCCCAGACGGGGAGGCCGCGCGGGCCGGGATGGCCGGCCCGTGAGCGCGCCGCTGCGGGAGCGCTGCCAGGTGGCCGGCCACAGCCACGACGGGATCTACCACACCCTCGCGCTGGCCTCGCCGCGGATCGCCGCCGCCGCCCGCTCCGGCCAGTTCCTGGCCGTGCTTCCCGGCGGCGACGGCTTCCGGCTGCGCCGCCCGTTCTCCGTCCACCGCGTCGGCCGTGCCGGCGCCCGGCCGCTCACGGTCGAGTTCTCCTTCGCCGTGCTCGGCCCGGGCACGCAGGTTCTCGGCAACCTGCGCGAGGGCGACGAGCTCGACGTGGTCGGCCCGCTCGGGCGGCCCTTCCGCCCGCCGGCCGCGGCGGCCACCTGCCTGCTGGTCGGCGGCGGCTACGGCGCCGCCCCGCTGTTCCTGCTCTCCGAGGAGCTGCGCGCGCACGGCTGCCGGGTGTACGTGCTGACCGGCGCGGCGACCGCCGAGCGGCTGTTCAAGCCCGCCGAGAGCGCGCTGCTCGGCGACTCGCTCGCGGTGACCACCGACGACGGCTCGGCGGGCCGGCGCGGCGTGGTCACCGACGCGATGCCGGCGATCCTGGCCAGCGCCGGCGTCGCCCAGGTCTACGCGTGCGGGCCCATGGCCATGCTCGCCGCCGTGGCGCGCACCGCGGCTGCTTCCGACGTGCCCTGCCAGGTGGCGGTCGAGGAGCAGATGGCCTGCGGCACCGGCATCTGCTTCTCCTGCGTCGTGCCCGTCTTCGACGGCGCGCCCGGCCTCACCCGCATGGCCCGCTCCTGCACCGAGGGACCGGTGTTCGACGGCACCGCGGTCGCCTGGGCCGAGCTGGCCCTGGCCGCCTCATGAGCACCGCCGAGCCCGACCTCGCCGTCGACCTGTGCGGCGTGCGCCTGCCCACGCCCGTGCTGGCCGCGTCGGGCTGCTTCGGCTTCGGCCGCGAGATGGCCGCGTTCGTCGACCTCTCGGAGATCGGCGCGGTGGTCACCAAGTCGGTCAGCCTGGAGCCGCGCCGCGGCCGCCCGACGCCGCGGGTGGCCGAGACGCCGTCGGGCATGCTCAACGCGATCGGCCTGCAGAACCCGGGGGTGGAGGCGTTCTGCGAGCGCGACCTGCCGTTCCTCGCCGACGCGGGGGCGCGCGTGGTGGCCAGCATCGTCGGCCGCAGCGCCGAGGAGTTCGGCCGCGTGGCTGCCCGCCTGGCCCGCGAGCCCGCCGTGCGGCTGCTCGAGGTCAACCTCTCCTGCCCCAACGTCGACCACCGCGGTGAGGTGTTCGCCACCGACCCGGAGGCCGCCGCTGCCGTCGTCCACGCCGTCAAGGCCGCCGCCGGCCAGCCGGTGCTCGCCAAGCTCACCGCGGACGTCACCGACCTGGTAGCCGTCGCCGCGGCGGTGGTCGACGCCGGCGCGGACGGCCTCACCCTGATCAACACGTTGCTCGGCATGGCGGTCGACACCAAGCGGCGTCGCCCCCGCCTGGCCGCGGTCACCGGCGGCCTGTCCGGCCCCGCGATCCGGCCGGTGGCGGTGCGTTGCGTCTGGCAGGTCGCCGGCGCCCTGCCAGGCGTGCCGATCGTCGGCACCGGCGGGGTGGTCACCGCCGAGGACGCGGCCGAGTTCCTCCTGGTCGGGGCGACCGCCGTGGCGGTCGGCACGGCCAGCTTCGTCGACCCGACCGCGGCGGTGACGGTCGCCGGCGGCCTGGCCGGCTACCTGCGCGCCAGCGGCGTCGCCACGGTGGGCGAGCTGCCGGCGCTGTTCAAACCCGGGAGGTGAGGATGAGGTCGAGCATCGTCTTCCGCGACCAGCGGTCCCAGGCGACCCGCTCGCCGGTCGTGCTCGCGCTGGACACCGGCGACCTGGACCAGGCCCTGGACTGGGCGGAGCGGGCCGCGCCCGCGGTCGGCATGGTCAAGGTCGGCCTGCAGCTCTTCGGCGTCCACGGCGGCCGCGCCGTGCGCGCCCTGGCCGACGAGGGCCACCGCGTCATGCTCGACCTCAAGTTGCACGACATCCCGGCGACCGTCGCCCGCGCCGTGCGCGCCGTCGCCGAGCTCGACGCCGAGCTGCTGACGGTCCACGCCCTCGGCGGCCCGCGGATGCTCGAGGCGGCCGTCGCCGCCGCCGGCGGCAGCCCCAACCTGGCCGCGGTCACGGTGCTGACCAGCCACACCGCCGCCGACCTCCACGCCGTCGGCCTGGGCGGCGCGCCCCCGGCCGTGGCCGAGCGGCTCGCCCGCCTGGCCCTGGCGGCGGGCTGCCGGGCGCTGGTCTGCTCCCCCCACGAGGTGGCCCGCCTGCGCGCCGTCGCCGGCCCGGAGGTCGCCCTGGTCTGCCCGGGCGTCCGTCCCGCCGTCCCGGCCGCGGCCGGCGACGAGGCCGGCACCACGGCAGCGAGCCGTCCGCCGCAGCCCGAGGTTCGCCCAGCCTCCGGGGCAGTCGACGACCAGGCGCGCGTGGCCACCCCGGCCGCGGCGGCCGCCGCCGGGGCGGACTGGCTGGTCGTCGGGCGGCCGATCACGCGCGCGGCCGACCCGGCGGCCGCCGCGGCCGCCGTGCGCGACGAGGCCCTCGCCGCCAGGGCGGCGGGCGCGTGAGCGGGTCTCTCACGGGTCCCTTTGATGCCGACCCCGCCGGTTCCGCCGGCGGTGGCGCGAGCGCCCAGCGTGGCCGCGCCTCGGCTGGCCAGGCCGGCGACCCGGCCCCGGCGCCGGTCGGCGGCGCCGCGCCGGCCGCGCCGTCCGGGCCGCTCGACCAGGCGGCGGTCCTCGGTCTGTACCGGGCCACCGGTGCGCTGCGCAGCGGCCACTTCACCCTCAGCTCCGGCCGCCACTCCGACACCTACCTGCAGAGCGCCCTGGTGCTGCAGTGGCCGCGGCTGGCCGAGGCGCTCGGCCGCGCCATGGCCGGGCCGTTCGCCGGCCGCGTCGACGTGGTCGTGGCGCCCGCCGTCGGCGGCCTGCTGATCGGCCACGAGGTCGCGCGTGAGCTGGGCGTTCGCATGGTCTTCGCGGAGCGCGCCGGCGGCGCCATGCGACTGCGGCGCTCGTTCGCGCTCGTGCCGGGGGAGCGCGCCCTGCTCGCCGAGGACGTGGTCACCACCGGCGGCTCCGTGCGCGAGGTCGCCGGGCTGGTGACGGCGGCCGGAGCGGTCCCTGTCGCGCTGGCCGCGATCGTCGACCGCCGGCCCGCCGGCGCCGCCGGCGACCTGCCCATGACGGCGCTGGCGCGGGTCGACGCCGCCACCTGGGACGCGGCCGAGTGCCCGCTGTGCCAGGACGGCGGCGACGCGGAGTCGCCGGGCTCGCGTAGGCTGAGCGGCCACACATCGTGACGGGTCAAACGGTGCTTGTTTTGACCTGTTTGTCGAGAAATATCAAGGAGACAAGTTCTGACCTGCGAGAATCCTGCGCTCATCGATTGAGACCTGGGCCAATGTGTGCGTAGAATCCGCGCGTTCTTCGAACACCCGGGGGGCGTGCGCATCGTCCGCCCTGGCTACCCGGTCGCGAGGAGGAACCATGCCACTGCCCACCCTGACACCCGAGCAGCGCCAGCAGGCTCTCGAGAAGGCTGCCGAGGCTCGTCGCAAGCGCGCCGAGCTCAAGGCCCAGCTCAAGAGCGGCAGCGTCTCGCTCTCCTCTGTGCTGAAGAAGGACGACGACGACACTGTCGGCAAGATGAAGGTCGCCAGCGTCCTCGAGAGCCTCCCAGGCGTCGGCAAGGTGCGGGCGCGCAAGATCATGGAGAAGCTCGACATCTCGTCGTCGCGGCGCGTCCGGGGCCTCGGCTCCAAGCAGAAGGACGCCCTGCTCGCCGAGTTCTCCGGCAAGAAGTAACCGCCCTGCGCGCCGCGTCCCGCGGAGAGCCGCCGGAGCGTCGCGGCCGCCTCATCGTCCTTGCCGGTCCCTCTGGGGTCGGCAAGGGCGCCATCGTCGCCCGGTTGCTCGACGCGCTCCCCGAACTGGAGCTGTCGATCTCGGCGACCACCCGGTCGCCGCGAGCCGTCGAGGACGAAGGCCGGCACTACTACTTCGTCGAGCCCGAGGTCTTCTCCAAGATGGTCGAGGACGGCGGCTTCCTGGAGTGGGCCGAGATCTTCGGCCAGCGCTACGGCACGCCGCGCGAGCCCGTCGAAGGCGCCCTGTCCGCCGGCCGCGACGTCCTGGTCGAGATCGACGTCCAGGGCGCCCGGCAGGTGCGCCAGGCGCAGCCCGACGCCTTCATGCTGTTCCTCAAGCCGCCCAGCCTCGAGGAGCTGGAGCGCAGGCTGCGCAGCCGCGGCACCGAGACCGACGCGCAGATCCGCCGCCGGCTCGCCAAGGCCACCGAGGAGCTCGCCGCCGAGCCCGAGTTCGACGCCTCCGTGGTCAACGACGACCTGGAGACCGCCGCCCGCGAGGTGATCGAGATCGTCGCCAAGGTGCGCGAGCGCGGCTGACCACGGGTACCATCGGGTCGCGCACGCCACCTGTTCAGAAGGTTTCCAAGGAGTCCGCGTGATCGAACCGCAGATCGACGACCTGCTCGCCCGGGTCGACTCGAAGTACACCCTGGTGATCCTGGCGGCCAAGCGGGCCAGGCAGATCAACGGCTACTACTCCCAGCTCGGCGAGGGCATCGGCGAGTTCGTGCCGCCCATGGTCGACGCCGGCCCCAACCGCAAGGCCCTCTCGGTCGCCCTGCAGGAGATCGTCGAGGACAAGCTGCAGTGGGAGCGGCCGGCCGAGGTCGCCGAGTCGATCAAGTAGCACCGGAGACGCCGGCCATGTCCAGCCCCGGGCCGCTGCAGGGCGCCCGGGTGCTGCTCGGCGTCAGCGGCGGGATCGCCGCGTACAAGGCCGCCGAGCTCGCCCGCGAGCTGCAGCGCCAGGGCGCCGAGGTGCAGCCCCTGCTGACCGCCGGCGCCGAGGCGTTCGTCACCCGCGCCACCTTCGCCGCGCTCACCGGCCGGCGCGTGCCCTCCTCCATCTGGGACGACCCCGCCGCGGTCGAGCACGTCGCCCTGGCGCGCTGGGGGGACCTGCTGCTGGTCGCCCCGGCCACCGCCCACGTCCTGGCGCGCATGGCCACCGGCCTGGCCGACGACCTGGTCACCAACGTGGCGCTCGCCTTCGCCGGGCCGGTGGTGGTGGCCCCGGCGATGCACACCGAGATGTGGCAGCACCCCGCGACGCGCCACAACCTCGAGGTCCTCGCCGGCCGCGGCGTCCTGGTGGTGCCGCCGGCCAGCGGGCCGCTCACCTCCGGCGACGTCGGCCCCGGCCGCCTCGCCGAGCTGCCCGACCTCCTCGCCGCGGCGACCGCGGCGCTCGCGCGGGCGCGCTCCCTGGCGGGGGTGCGCGTGCTGGTCAGCCTCGGCGGCACCCGGGAGCCCCTCGACCCGGTCCGCTACCTCGGCAACCGCTCCTCCGGCCGGATGGGCGCCGCGATCGTCGCCGAGGCGCTGCGGCGCGGCGCCGAGGTCACCGCCGTCGCGGCCGCCACCAGCGTCGAGCTGCCCGCCGCCGCGCGGGTCGTGCGGGTCGAGACCGCCCAGGACCTCTACGACGCCGTCACGGGCGCCGCGGCAACCGCCGACGTGGTCGTGATGGCCGCGGCCGTGGCCGACTTCCGCCCCAAGGCCGCCTCCGGCCAGAAGCTCAAGAAGGAGCGGGGCGTGCCGGAGCTGGTGCTGGAGCCGACCCCGGACACCCTGGCCGAGCTGGGCCGCCGCCGCCGGCCGGACCAGGTGCTGGTCGGCTTCGCCGCCGAGACCGAGGACCACGTCGCCGGCGGCCGCCGCAAGCTCGCGTCCAAGCACCTCGACCTGGTGGTGGTCAACCACGTCGAGGGCGCCGGCTCGGCCTTCGGCGCCGAGGCCGCCGACGCCTACCTGGTCGACGCCGCCGAGGTCGAGCCGCTGCAGCGGACCGACAAGGACGAGATCG
>WNGA01011181.1_pt1 | contig 19805 bp, 14 predicted proteins | sample 5400061 | NCBI WGS metagenome assembly WNGA01 (sample SAMN13153366, study PRJNA577476) | soil metagenome | isolation source: 100 cm soil or saprolite under grassland replicate 2 | place: USA:California | collected 2016-06-15
TTTCTCTCGCTAATGCTGAACTCAACGCATTTGACAGCGTACCTGCCTACTGCCCCTGCCTACTGCCCCTGCGTGCTACTCCTGCCTACTGCTCCTGCCTCCTGCCTTCTGCTTCTTAATCTGTGTAATCTGCGTAATCTGCGGATACTTGCTTAATGTCTTCAAAAGAAGCCAAACGCGAATTGCAGCCAGAACAGGCTGCAGCCGCTTACGAAATCAAAAAGCACGTCTCGGTGACGGCTGGTCCGGGCTCTGGCAAGACGACGGTGCTGGTTGAGCGCTATCTTCACATCCTGCGGGAGAAGAGCCTCAACATCGATCAAGTCGTTGCCATCACCTTCACCAATCGCGCCGCCAACGAAATGCGCGAGCGTCTGAGACAGCGCCTCAATCAGATTCTCAAGACGGCAATGGGCAAGGATCGGCGGCGTTGGCTTGGTTACAAGCGCACGCTGGATGGGGCTGTGATCACGACGATTCACGGATTTTGCGCGCGGCTGCTGCGCGAGTTTCCGGTAGAAGCACGGATCGATCCGCAATTTCTTTTGCTTGACGAGCACCGCGCCGCGATGCTCTTAGATGCCGTAGTCGAAGAAACTCTTTCAGAGTTCATCAGCTTGGGCCATGTCGAAATCTCGCGGCTTACCCTCGGCGTCGGTCGAGGTAAGTTAGCTGCCGCACTCGCACAACTATACCGCGACGTTCGTGGCCAGGGACTTTCTGTGACGGATCTGGCGATGCAGACCGCGGAAAGCCATGCGACTGAAGACGATCACGCACGAGCGCTTGTCGAACTATCAAGCACTATGAACGACTTCCTCCGGGTGCGCAGGACAACGCCGAAATCACTAGCCAATAAGGCGAAAGTTAGCTCGAGCTGGGTAAATCTCCGGCCTTTGGTTCACACCATTCCGGAACCTGAAGGCCTCGCGGATTATTGCCGGGCGATTGAGGGATTCCGGGACGCGCGTCCGAACGCCAGCGGCGCCGTTGTCGATCAGGTCAAAGTGCTTGACACACTGGTGTGGGAAAAGAATCTGCTTGGCCGCGTGCCGCAAATCTGCCTTGATCTTTTTGCCAGGCAATACGCGCTGGAAATGGTTAGCCTGCTTACTCGTATCGACGAGCGACTAAATGAGGAAAAACAAAAACTGTCGGCACTCGACTTTGACGATCTCGAATTGCGCGCGCTGGGGCTACTCGATCGTCCTGAAGTGTTAGCGCGCGCTGGAGAGCGCTACAAGTTTTTCCTGGTCGACGAATTCCAGGACACAAACGGTTTGCAGCGTCGGTTGCTCGAGAAGTTGGCGCTGCCTCAGGGTCGTCAAAGCGCGAATCTGTTCATCGTCGGAGACCGCAAGCAGTCGATCTATGGATTTAGAGGTGCGGATGTGGATGTGTTTCGTGAGATGACCAATACCCTGATCGAAAACGGAGGTGAATCAAAGCCGCTTCGTTTGAATTTTCGCAGTCAGCCACCCCTCGTCAATTTCTTCAATTATCTTTTTGAGAAGCTGTTCAAAAACAGACAAGAAATAACCTCGCGGGAACGCGACGAGCTGGGGTTTGTGGAACACGAGCCGAGCGAAGCGAAACGTGAGCAGGTGGACACTGGTGCGCTCATTGAGTTGATGATTACGACGACTGCAGCAGCGGATGATGAAGATGCAAAAGCAGAGCAAACCTCACGAGAGCTCGACGCGGAACAACTGGCCAGGAGAATCAATGCGCTCACGAACGCGGAGAGAAATGCACCTAAGTTCAGTGACATCGCTTTGTTGTTTCGCGCTATGTCCAATGTGCAAACCTATGAAACAGTATTTCGCCGGGCGAATATTCCTCATCAAACGATACTCGGCAAAGGCTTCTACGAGCGGGAGGAGATCGTCGACCTCATTCAGCTGCTGCGGTTCCTCGATAATAAGACAGACGAGTTAGCCCTGTCTGCGGTACTTCGCTCGCCACTCTGCGGCATATCTGATAACGCGCTGCTTGCCTTGCGTTGCGCTCCCTGGCTTGGCGAGCTCGACAGCGGTGATCAGCTGCGACATTTTACAAAAGTGCGGCCGCTCTTCTATGCATTAGATCGCCACGGCGACATCGCATTTATTAATGATCAGGAAAATCTGCTGCTCGATCGAGCCGCCGCTTTGATTAAAGATCTGATTGCTCGACGCCACCACTATGCGCTCGGAGAGCTGTTGCGGTTTGCTGTTGAGCAATCGGAATACATGGCAGTCATTGCCGCCACCTTTGAGGGTCCACAACGATTGGCGAACGTGCAGCGACTCTTTAGTCTCGCCGAACGATTTGACCGATCCGGCACGCACCTGATCCGCGACTTCGTGCGCTACGTCGAGGAGTTTGAGGCGATTGGCAGTCGCGAAAGTGAGGGACAGATCGACGAAGCAACTAATGCTGTGCGCTTAATGACGATTCACCAGGCAAAAGGACTTGAGTTTCCCACCGTCATAATTCCAGACCTGCAACGACTGTCAAAGCCGATGGACAATTGGGTGCTTCTGGATCGGCATCACGGTCTCACGTTGAAAGTTCCGGATGGCCGCGGCAAGCTCGTTGCCGGCTGCACCTTCACAGAGTTTGAACGGCGACACGCGTGGCGTGAAGAGTTCGAGAGTATGCGACTACTGTATGTGGCAGCGACTCGAGCGCAGGACCGGCTGATACTTTCTGGTACGAACGCCGATCTCAAAAGCCTCAGCGGGAAGAGTGATACGTGGTTGAAATGGATCTGGCAAGCACTCGAAATGGGAGAGCGAACCCAGAGTGGCATCGTGGATCTAACCAGGACGGTTCAGATCCAGCTCACTTTAAACCTGGCTGAAGATGACGAGCAAACGGTCAAAAGCGTTGCAGCGGAAGTTGCAGAACAACAGCTTAATGAGGGTGCCTCGCTCAACGCGGTTTTTCCCCTTCTCCGCTCCGTTGAGCCGGAACGCAAGTGTGCCCTTCACCGCTTCAGCGTTACCCAACTGATCAACTATCAACGATGTCCGCGGCAATATTATTTTGATCGTGTGCTGCATGTGCCTTCGGCCGAGGAGATTGCTGTTTGGAATGATGCAGAAGCGCCTGAGCCTCCCGCAAACCTTACCGCCACGCTCAAGGGTGCGGTAATTCACCGATTCTGTGAAACCTACATCGCGGGTGAAGACCCCGCCGAGCGGGTGAGCCTGAGTCTTGACGAGATTATTCGCCAAAGACAGGCCGAACTCGCGGATCGACTGGTTGAGATTGATCGTAACGCAGCTGTAAATGACCTTCTGCCGCTTGCTAAAAACTACATCGGGAGCAATCTTTTTAATCGTATTGAGGCAGCACGTCAGAAAACAAACGGCACTATTACCACGAGACCGCTGGGGCATCCCGGTCTTTGGAGCGAGTTGAGTTTCCGTTTGCGCCGCCCGTTGGGCGTTTTGAGCGGGGCAATTGATAAGTTACTGATCACGCGCTCTGCGGGCACCAACGATCTGGATATTGAAATCGTCGACTTCAAAACCAATCGGCTAAGAACCCAAATTGCGCGCGCACAGACTGCCACACAAGGTGCGAAGTCAGTTGCTGATCATCAAACGAAGAATACGACCAGACGCAGTGCGACACGGCACAGTCAACAAATCGCCCTCGATTTCATGGCGCCTGTAACCGAGCATAGACCGTCGCCAGAATCAGTGGTTTCCATATCAGAGGCTGTTTCTTTTGCGGCTCGCGACTATCAATTGCAGATGCAGGCTTATGCACTAGCCGCGCGAACGTTGATTTCCTCTGTCGAAGACGGGTCTCACAATATCAATGTGACGCTTCATTTCCTGGAACCCAACGTAGAATTCCATTTCCCGGCCGAACTGTTGCAATCATACAAGTGTAGCCGGGCGATTGATGAAGCGATGCTGGAGATCGTTTCGTCGCTGCAACCTGAGCATTTTCCTGTGCGCCCCGCAACTCACTGCCGCAGGTGCAACTTCTTAGGGATCTGTAGTGCCGGCCGCCAATGGCTGGTAAATGGTGAATCGTAAATGGTAAATGGTGGCCTCTTTTTGGTGGCCTCTTTTTGGAGTGCGCTGGCCTGGCAGCGCTTTGGCCCACGTTTCGCCTCAGTCCTCTGGGAGCGAAATCGCTTTTTTTAGGAGCGAGAGCGCTTTAATGCAGCAGTTGCCTGACAAGCAGAACGGGCCAAAGCGCTGCCAGGCCAGCGCACTCCAAAACCATTTACGATTTACCATTCACCGTTTACCATGCACAGCCGATGGTCACAATAAACTCACTCGATGGCGGCAGCTTCGACGGCTATCTCGCAGTGCCCGCCAGTGGCTATGGGCCAGGCATCGTGGTGCTGCAGGAAATATTTGGAGTGAACGGGTTTGTGCGCACCGTTGCTCATTGGTATGCGGCTCATGGCTTCGTTGCGCTTTGTCCAGATCTTTTCTGGCGCCAGGAACGAGGCGTCGAGCTAACTGACAAAGGCGCGGATTGGGACAAGGCTTTTGTGCTCTATCAGGGACTGGACGAAGCCAAAGCGGTCGAAGATTCCGCTGCGGCCGTCCAGTTTCTGCGGCAGCACCCTGCTTGCAACGGCCGGGTCGGCGCGGTGGGGTTTTGTTTGGGAGGCAATCTTGCTTACCTGCTGGCCGTGCGCTTCACACCCGACTGTGTTGTCGGGTATTACGGGGTCAGTATCGAAAAGAGCCTCAACGAAGCAACGAATTTGACTTCTCCGTTGCTGTTACACATCGCCGGCCATGACCGCTTTTGTCCTCCCGAAGCTCAGGCTGCGATTCACCACGCGCTTGACCCAAATCCATTGGTCACTATTTACGACTACAAAGATGAGGACCACGCTTTCGGACGGCCCGCGGGAGATCATTACAACGCTGCCGCTGCGGAATTGGCAAATCTCCGTGCGCTCGAATTCTTCGTGAAACACCTGGCCGGCGACGGACTTGCAGGAGCGCAGAAGGCTCTGTCTGATCGCTGGGACGAGCATGTGAAGTTTGAATTTGCCACCCGGCACACCGAAGATACTTTGCAGACCATGGTCGCGGATGCTTATGTGAATCACGTGCCCGTGCTGACGGGCGGCGTCGGCCACGACGAGTTGCGCGAGTTCTATTCAAAGCGCTTCATTCCGCAGATGCCACCGGACACCAGCATGACGCCGGTCTCTCGCACTATAGGTATTGATCGTGTTGTGGATGAGATGGTCTTTGAGTTTACCCACACGATAAAAATGGACTGGATGCTCCCGGGGACTGAACCCACGGGCAAACACGTCAAAGTGCCGTTGGTTGTGATTGTCCATTTCCGCGATGGCAAGCTGGCCCATGAACACATTTACTGGGACCAGGCTTCAGTGCTCGCACAACTGGGTCTGATTGATAGTGAGAACCTTCCCGTTGCTGGTGTTGAAAGTGCAGAGAAAGTACTCGATCCCAATTTGCCGTCGAACGAGTTGATGAAGCCACGATGAATTAGCCGCAGATTAACGCCGAAAACGCGGATTAGAAGATAAGTAGTTAACAAGCCTACGAATGAGACTCTCGCTTACTATTCTGTTTGATCTGTGTCATCCGCGTTAATCTGCGGCTAATGTTGGGTTTCTTTTTTCCCAGCTTCGCAGCTGTAGGGCGGTTTTTTAGTCGCAACAAGTGAACCACTCAAACGCACCGAATGTCGTCAGTCGCCTGCGTCGAGATTTAGGCACACTCGAATCTTATGGTGCGCTGATCGGTATTCTTATCGGCGCCGGAATCTTCCAGGTCACGAGCCAGGCCTGGGGTCTCACTGGCCCGAGCGTGATTTTGGGTTATGTAGTGCTGGTGCCGGCGATCCTGGCAACGTCGATTCCCTATGCGGCGTTTCTCTCCACTCCTTTAGGCGCCGAGCCAGGCGGAGAGTACCTCCACATCTCACGTACCCTGGGCGGTTATCGCATAGCCTTTGTCGGTACGTGGCTCAAGATCATTTCCTATATCGGCGCCGGGGCCTACCTCGCTAATGCGCTGGCCGGTTATGTGATTGCCTTTAGTCGGGGTACTTTAAGCGCGGCGAGGTTTCAGTTGCCGCTCGCGATCGTTGGTCTGCTGCTCTTCTATGCTATCCATGTTGCGGGGGTCCTCTGGTTTGGGCGCATGCAAGTGATTATGTGCGCTCTGAAGGGTCTGGCCCTCGTCGTTCTGATTGTGCCGGGGCTCTTCTTTCTTCATGCGTCTAACTACACTCCTTTTACGACCCACGGCTTGAGTGGTTTTGCCAGCAGCTTGCTGCCTCTCTTCTTTGCGTATGCCGGTTTCGAATCGTTGGCCCAGACAGCCGGCGAAACAAAAGACAGCACGCGACGCTTGCCCGGAATCCTTCTCAAAGGGATCAGCGCGACGGCCCTCATCTACGTCTTAATGTCCGTAGTTTCGTTTGGGGTTTTACCGGGAGAACGTTTGCAATCGAGTAGCGCACCAATGGCAGAAGTGGCCTCGGTGTACCTACCTACAGGTGCGGCTATGTTTGTAACTTTCGGGGCAATAATGGCGATAATGACCGCTTTGAATGGGACCTTTCTGGTGCCATCAAGGATGTCAATCATGCTGGTCCAGGATCGACTTGCGCCCTCGTGGGTTGGTTCCGTCAATGCGCGCACCGCAACACCAATTCGCGCGTTGACGCTCACCCTCGTTGCGTGCATCCTGCTGCTGATAAGCGGCCAGTTGTCGCTCGCGCTAAATGTTGCTGTCTTTGCGCTCGTAGTGCTCTATTTCATACACAGCCTGACGTTCCTTTTCCTGCCCCGGTTAAACCCGAAACTACAGCGCGAGATTACTCTCAACCTGCCTAATTGGCTCCAGCGGACGGCTGCCGTTGTGTCTTTAATTTCCATGGGCGTGCTTGTCGTAATTCAGTTGCTGAGGGATGCCGACACGTTGAAAACTTTGACGCTGAGCCAGAGAATCGACAAGCAATCGCTAACCAGCATTGAGCTTGTTTTCGTGTGGGGACTTGTTGGAGCGATACTGTATGGCGTTGCCCGGATACGAATGGCGCGAGTCGTCAAACTGCAGGGAACACCGAATGTAGAACCTGTGCCCGATTCCAAGAGTTAATACGACAATGCCGAGTCCTGAGTGATGAGTGCTGAGTGCTGAGTCCTGAGTGCTGCGTACTGAGTAGGTCATTGGTCATGATTGGTCATATATCATTTGACATTTCTCATTTGGCCATTTGTGCTGTTTGTGCTGTTTGTGCCTATTCGTGGCGTGGCACCCTTCAGAGCTCTAGGAGCTCTTGCGGGAAAGCTAAATGCCAAATGAGAAATGTCAAACGATATATGACCAATGATCTCTCAGTACTCAGTACTCAGGACTCAGTACTCAGGACTCAGGACTCAGTACTTTAGATTCAAGAACATGAGTGGCCATTTTAATCGCCGTCGTGATGAATTCCCGACGCTCGCCTCCGGCATTCATCTGCTCAGTCACAGTCTGGGACCGATCCCGCGCTCGGCGCGTGACTCAATGCTCTCCTACTGCGAGGCCTGGGAACATCACACGAGCGAAGACGCCTGGGCGACAAGCTGGTGGGAACTCTCGCAACATGTCGGCGATCGCATTGCCCAGATTCTGGGCGGAGTTCCTGGTTCGGTACAGATTCAGCCAAACGCATCGATTGCTCTTTCAACAGTTGCTTCCTGCTTTGATTTCACCAGATCGTGGCGCAACAAGGTGGTTACTACGGCGCTCGACTTTCCTTCGATGGAATACATCTGGGACGCGCAAAGAGAGTTGGGCGCTCGTGTAGAAGTTGTTCCTTCAGACAACGGCGTTGCTGTTCCGCTGGAGCGCATCTGTGAGGCTATCGACGACGAGACCTGCCTGGTGGCACTTTCTCACACGTCGTACCGCAGCTCTTATCGAGTTCAAGCGGCAGCGATAATTGAACGCGCTCATGCCAAGGGGGCCCTGGTTCTCCTTGATGTCTACCAATCTGCCGGTGCGATGAAACTAAACGCCGCGAAATGGCAAGCTGATTTCATGATAGGCGGCACCATAAAGTGGCTGTGCGGCGGACCGGCATGTGGTTATCTCTATGTGAGGCCCGAACTGCAACGGGATTGCCGCTCCTTTCGATTTCGCTCACGCGCCGATGAGGTACGCGAAATCGATTCGCCGGTTCGCGCAAGGAACGCCGAGTATTCCAGCGCTCTATTCAGCCCTGCCGGGCATACAAATGATCGAAGAGTTTGGGATCGATAACATCGTCAACGAGTCGCGAAGGCGAACGGAGAAAATTGTGGAATTTGCCTTGGCCCGTGGCTGGCAAGTTAATAGTCCGCAAAACCCGGACGAAAGAGGAGCTTCGGTCATGATAGGGGTTGCCGATGGACCGGCTTTGGTTGAGCGTCTGGCGGAGAGGAAGGTTTTTGTCGACTGCCGGCCTGGAGCAGGGCTTCGCGTGTCGCCGCATTTTTTCAATACTGATGAAGAGGTGGAGCAAGCGTTAGCAATTCTCAATGAATTGATTGCATGATAAGCGGCATGAAAGCAACGAATCCGCAAGAAGAACAAGCAGCGCCGGAATTTAGTCTGCTGGACGGCGCGGGAGCCGAATGGAAACTGGCAGACCATCGGGGCAAGGTGGTTGTGCTCCTTTTCTATCCGGGAGATGAAACTCCCGTTTGCACACGACAGCTGTGTTCGGTCAGAGATCGTTGGGAAGATTACACCGCAACTGGCGCAGAGGTGGTGGGCATCTCGACAGGCTCGGTGGAATCTCACAAAAGCTTTGCCGAGAACCACAGTCTGCCATTGAGGCTGCTTTCTGACCCCGGAGGGATGGTCGCAAGGCTTTTTGATTCTCGCTCGTTATTTCCTGGGAGGGTTGCGCGGTCCGTTTTTGTAATCGATGCGGATGGCATCATACGCTACAGAGATGTTCGCCGTGTGGGTTTTATTCGGCCTAAGGATGACGAGATCATCCGAGCGATTCGCGAAGCGCAAGAACAGTGAAACGCTGGAACAAACGGTCGATGAATCCACAGATACGCAGATTTCGCAGATTTAAGAAACGACAGTAGGCAGGAGCACGAAGCAGGAGCAGGATTCCAGTGTGGCGCTCGTATTCTTCCGGTAGCTGGGCTCAACGCTCAACGCACCTGCCGAGTGCTCCTTGCTCCTGCCTACTGCTCCTGCCTTTCTTAGTCTGCGTAATCTGCGTAATCTGTGGAGAAGCAGTTCGGTAATCATGTCTGAGAGGCTATAATCCCCGCAAGAAGGAGAAACTCGATGCCGGACGCAATCAAATGTAAACACTGTGGCGAAAAGCGTGCACCGCTGGGCTTTGCCCCGCTGCCGAATGAATTGGGCCAGCAGATTGCTAAGGAGATATGTCAGCCCTGCTGGAGCGGCTGGCTGCAAAAGCAAAGTCAGCTCATCAACCACTATGGCTTGGATCTAACTAATCCCGACGCACAAACATTTCTGATGGACAACATCAAGGGTTACCTGTTCGCAGACACCCCGCAACTCGCACAGATCGACACTTCTAAAGAAGGATCGGTAAAATGGTGAACGCCACCGAATTAAGCAAGAGAAATTAGCCACAGAGAAACGCCGATAACACGGATCAGAACGATGAGTAGTAATAAAAAGTCAAGAAACCTCCGAAAGTTATTATTCTGTTTTGGATCGGTGTCATCCGCGTTAATCTGTGGCTCCTCTTGCTGTGCGCCGAAGGACCTTGAAGAGCCGCGAAGGTCGTTCACTTAGATTCCCCCTTTCTCCCTTTTTGACGGCTTAACATTTGCTTCACCCCCGGGTCGGTTTACCCGAACCCTTTAGAACCCCTAATTGTATTTGCGTCACGCGTCGCTAATGGACGGGTGGCATATTTTGAGTCGAACGTGTGTTTTTCAGACTCTGTCTGAAGGCAACGAACAAACAGGAGGTTTCGACAGAATGAGATCTACACTTGCGGCAATCGTGGCCACCGCCGCTATGGCCTTACTTCTTTCCGGCTGCAATCCGGAAACCAACACCAATGTTAACGCAAACGCGAATTCTAATATGGCAACTGCCAACACCAACATGTCTTCCAGAAACGCCAACGCGAACGCCAACGCCAACACAAACAGGGCTCCAACACGCGAAGAGTACGAGAAGGATAAGGAGAAGATCCAGCGTGAAGCCAAACAGGCTGGCAGGACCATCGGAGCCGGTTTGAATGATGGTTGGCTTTGGACCAAGGCACGTTTCGAATTGGCAGCCGCGAGCGATCTTCGCGATTCAACCATCAACGTCGACGTCAGCGATGGAGTGGTCACGCTGACTGGGACGGTAGCTAACGCGGCCCAGAAAGCGAAGGCTGAACAGATAGTAAAATCACTCGACGGCGTGAAAGCAGTGAAAAATATGCTGAAGGTATCTCCGAGCGGAAATACCAATAGCAATGCAAACGCCAATAAGACTAAAGGTAAGTAAGTGGCACAGGCTTTAGCCTGTATTCTGGGAAAGACCCGTAGGGCTGAGCCACGAATCGAGAAAGGGTTTCGTTCTTCAAGCGCCAACGGCGTGAAGGTGCCAATAAGGAACCATGGCCCAAGGGCCAAAGCCTGCTCTGGCGTTTCGCTTCGTTGGCGCTGAAAGGATGAGCTATCTGTGAAACAAACCGTCATCTTCTGGTTTTTCTTGAGCAGGTTTTTTTGAGTAACCAAGCGATCCAATAAACTACACGAACCAAAGACACGAACTGACAGGAAATATTGTTAGTGTTACTTCGTGTGATGCGCACTTCGTGTGATGCGCGTGGATCATGTTTTGAGTCAGGTTTGGTTGCGGCCGGAGCCGCGTTGTGCCACTGCGGAAACACCGCGGTTAATCTGCGTAACATTCCCTCCCGGACAGAAACAAAGATATTTACTGTTGCCTGTTTCTAAGCTAAGCTTTCGCCACTCTTTCCAAAATGAGGGGTTTGCCGGCGTTCTTCTCTGCCAGCATACAGTTCTCGCAAAATAGATTATGGGGATTGGGTGTCTATGCCACTAGTCTGCCCGCGGGTCTTTGCCGCAATCATCGCACTGTTTTCCCTTTTAGTTCCATTGCCCAGATTCGCTCGAGCACAACGCAGCGCGCTCGACACCTACGCGATCACCAATGCTCGCATCGTGCCTGTGTCTGGTCCGGTGATCGAACGCGGTACTGTGGTTGTTCGCAATGGTCTGATTGCTGCTGTCGGTGCGAACGTTAGCGCACCGCCTGACGCGCGCACGATCGACGGCACAGGTCTGACCGTCTACCCCGGCCTGATCGATTCGTACACGAGTCTAGGCATTCCGGAACCGTCCCCATCTCCTTCGCCATCGCCGGGCGCAGGCGGATTTTTGCAAGCCCTGGTGCGGCAACCCGGCGCCACTGTCGGCGCTCCAAACTCTTCCCAGCCAGTAGGCCTTCAGCCCGAGCTAATGGCTGATGATCTAATAAAACCTGGCGCCGCCGAAATCGAGTCAGAACGAAACGTCGGGATTACGACGGCCCTAACAGCACCCCGGTCGGGGATCTGGATGGGACAATCTGCATTGATCGACTTGGCCGGGGACACGCCGCAGCAAATGATTGTGCGCTCGCCGGTGGCCATGCATGTTGGTTTCAACCCACTGCGCGGAGGATACCCGGGATCTCTGATGGGGGTCTTCGCTTCTTTACGGCAGATGTTGCTGGACACTCAACGCTACCGCGAATCGTTGCAAGTTTACGAACGCTCGCCGAAGGGGATACGTCGCCCTGATCGTGACAAGTCGCTCGCTGCTTTGATCCCCGTGCTCGAAGGGCGGATACCCGTGGTGATGTACGCCGACAGTGAACGCGACATTGAACGCGCGCTGGATTTGGCAGACGAGTTCAAGCTGCGAGCCCTGATTGCGGGCGGCCGCGAATCGTGGAAGCTCGCCGGGCGGCTGCGCCTGGGGGATGTTCCTGTGCTGCTCTCTCTCAACTTGCCGCGGCGAACTACAGCAGCCCTGCCCGAGGCTGATCCGGAACCAATGCGAGTATTGCGCGAGCGAGTGGAAGCGCCACAGACCGCAGGCAAGCTTGCCACTGCCAAAGTCCGATTCGCCTTTCAGTCAGGTGCGATCCCGAATATCTCGGATTTTCTTGTCAACGCCGGCAGAGCAATCGAAAACGGACTCGCGAGAGAGGATGCCTTGCGGGCGCTCACTCTCTGGCCTGCCGAGATCTTTGGCATGGCTAATCAGTTGGGTTCGATTGAACCAGGCAAGATTGCGAATCTTACGGTAACGCGTGGTGATCTCTTTGATCGGAACAGTCGCGTAGTTCACGTTTTCATAGACGGCCGTCCAATCGAATTGAAAGCCGTATCCGCTGCAAACCAGAATCGAGTGAATGCAATTGGCAGCTGGACGCTTGCCGTCGATTTGGGAAAGGGCAACACGGCGGCAACGCTAACATTGCAGCAGGAGGGTGACAGCTTGCGCGGATCGATTCAGGGTTCACTCGGCTCCGCCGATATTGCTAATGCGTCGTTGTCTCCAGCCGGCGAGGTTCGATTCACCGTCCGCGTTACTACGGAAGGCCAGACGAGCGAAGCCAGCTTCGTGGGAACGATCACCGGAAACGAGATGCGCGGGACTGTCACCATTGAAGGCCGTCCGCCGGGCTCGTTCAGTGGGACGCGATTGCCTTCTTAGTTTCAGGTTTTAGGTTTGGGTTTCAAGTTTCAAGTTTCAAGTTTCAGGTTTCAGGTTAGAAGTTTGAACCTCAACGCTGTTGGCCAGGTTGAGATGTGCGATGGATCGGGTGTACCACCAAGCGGTAGAGATTCTTATAAAAATAGAGACACACGTCGCTCTATTTTCATTCGCAGTGGTGAATCGGATTCATGACGTACTGGGGTGAAAACTCCGAAATCCCACCCACGGGAGTGGGTGGGATTGACGCTGGGTGACAAGCGAACCTTAAATTAATTGGAGTTGATCATGAGACAAACCATCGCAAGCGCTTTATTCCTTTCCATCATCGGTGCCGTCTTGCCGGCCCGAGCAATGCCGCAAACACCTCGTCAAAGTCCTACTGAAACATTGATTCGGAATGGAACCATCTTGACAATCACGCACGGTACGCTGCAAGGCTCGGATGTGTTGATTCGCGACGGCAAGATTGCCCGACTCGGCAAGAACTTGACCGCCGGCGCAAACGCCCGCGTGATTGATGCGAGCGGTAAGTATGTCATGCCGGGAATAGTTGACTGCCACTCGCACTCCATGCTTGATGCGATCAACGAGGGATCACTGGCCGTCACCTCAATGGCCCGAACGCGTGATGTGTTGAACCCAACAGACGTCGATCTATACCGCGAGTTGGCAGGTGGCGTTACGACGCTCAATCTATTGCATGGTTCGGCAAATCCAATCGGTGGCTTAAACACTGTAGTGAAGATCAAGTATGGACGGCCGGCTACTGAGTTTATCTTTCCCGGCGCTATGCCGGGTATCAAGTTTGCGCTTGGAGAAAATCCCAAACGCTCGAGCTCACCGAACCTTCCCGGCGTGCAGCGTCGCTATCCCAACACCCGCATGGGAGTCGAGGAAGTAATTCGAGACGCCTTCACACGCGCGCGCGATTACAAGAAGAGCTGGGACGAATATCGCGCCGCCACCTCTCGTGGTGAGAAGAATCTGATCCCACCGCGGCGCGATCTGCAACTCGAGCCGCTGGTGGAAGTCCTCGAAGGCAAGCGCTATGTGCACGCGCACTGTTACCGCGCCGATGAGATACTGATGCTCATTAGCCTCGCGGATGAATTTGGTTTTAAGGTGCGGACGTTCCAGCACGTGCTGGAGGGCTACAAAGTAGCGAAAGAGATCGCGCGGCATGGCGCCGGAGCTTCGATCTTTGCGGACTTTTGGGGTTACAAAATTGAGGCTTACGACGCGATTCCCTATAACGCTGCGATTCTCACTCGCGCCGGGGTCATCGTTTCCATGAATTCTGATTCAGACGAGCGAGCGCGCCGCTTGAACATCGAAGCCGCAAAGGCGATGCGTTATGGGGACCTGACGGAAGAGGAAGCGCTCAAGTTGGTGACCATCAACCCCGCGATACAACTGGGCATTCAGAATCGCGTGGGCTCGATTGAAATCGGGAAAGATGCGGATCTGGCGATTTGGAATGCTCATCCGCTAAGTGTGTATGCTCGCGTCGATACCACTTTCGTTGATGGTGAGATTTTCTTCGATCGGCAGCAGGATTTGGCGCGGCGCAGCCAACTCGAAAAAGAGAGGGCTCAACTTGAACAGGCCGAGCCCAACCGACCCTCAACGGGCGGCACTTCTCCCCAGGCACCGCGCCGACGTCGCCCCTCGACTGAGGATGATGACATGTGGGAAGGAGAGCGGCCATGAAGCGACCGAGTGATGGGGAGAACCGAAGAAGGGGAAATATGGCGAAAGTATTGCTCACTGTGCTTGCGGTCTCTCTACTTACCACCTTTCAGGTATCCGGCCAACAGATTGGCAATCCTACTACTCAACAAGGCTTTACCCCGCCGCGCGGCACATATGCGATCCGGAATGCACACATCATCACCGTTAGCGGCTCCGAGATCGAGAGCGGGACCATTCTAATTCGCGACGGAAAGATTGAAGCGGTCGGCGCGGGCATTAACATTCCCGCCGCAGCCCAACAGATCGATGCCCGCGGAATGACCGTCTTTCCCGGAATGTTTGATGCCGGGACATCGATGGGACTCGTGGAAGTTGGTCAGGGCGCAAACGGTACAGTTGATCTAAGTGAAGTGGGCGAATTGAATCCCAACGCCAAGGCCGTCGTCTCGATCAATCCCCACAGCGCTCACATCGGCGTGACACGAGTAGATGGCGTGACAACAGTCCTGAGTTCGCCCACCGGAGGTCTGATTTCCGGCCAGGCCGTGTTGATGAATCTTGTAGGAACCACGCCACTTGAGATGGCAATCGTTCCTTACGCGGCGCTGGTCATCAATTACCCGCGACTTACTACCCGCCGCGGAGAGTTCTTTTCAGAGCAACCAACAACGAACCTGGCCGAGACACTGACGGCCAACGACCGCCAATTGGATCAGATTCGGAAAATGCTGCGCGACGCCGAAGCCTACGGTCGCGCTCAGGATGCCTACGCGAAAGACGGTTCGCTTCCCCGCCCTGACCGCAATGTAGTGCTCGAGGCTCTGGTTCCTTATTTACGCGGCGAACACCCCGTCATTTTACGAGCCGATCGTGAACCAGAGATTCGAGGCGCGATCAAATTCGCCGAAGAGATGAAGTTGAAGCCAATCATTCTCGGCGGCAGCGACGCCTGGAAAGTCAGCAGTCTGTTGAAAGACAAGAACGTCGCGGTGATTCTGACTGGCACACTCGACCTCCCAAGCCGCGAAGATGACCCCTATGACTCGCTTTACGAAAACGCCGCAAAGTTACAACAGGCGGGCGTAAGGTTTTGCATTTCGACAGGCGACAGCGGTTCGGCAGTGCGGAATCTTCCGTTCCATGCCGGTATGGCGGCTGCGTTTGGCTTGCCGAAGGAGGAAGCATTAAAGGCGGTGACGCTTTATCCGGCGCAAATCATGAACATTTCGGATCGTCTCGGATCGATTGAGGTCGGGAAAATGGCGAACCTGGTTGTAGCTGACGGGGATCCGCTTGAAGCACGCAGTCACATTCGCTATGTGTTCATCGATGGGCGTCAGATTCCCTTGATCAGTCGGCACACGGAGCTAAACGACGCATTCAAGAATCGGAAGTAGCTGTGAACAAACCGTCAACTTCTTGTTTTCTTGAGCAGGTTTTTTGAGAACAATCGATCCACGAAACTACACGAAATGTCCGACATGCTTCAGCTTGTCGTCGAGATGGGCAACACTCAAGCATGATACTACCCGTTTCGTCGTACATTGAGTGTTGCCCAAATGTCCGACATGCTTCAGCTTGTCGTCGAGATAGGCAACACTCAAGCATGATACTACCCGTTTCGTCGTACATTGAGTGTTGCTCAAATGTCCGACATGCTTCAGCTTGTCGTCGAGATGGGCAACACTCAAGCATGATACTACCCGTTTCGTCGTACATTGAGTGTTGCTCAAATGTCCGACATGCTTCAGCTTGTCGTCGAGAGGGGCAACTCTCAAGCATGATACTACCCGTTTCGTCGTACATTGAGTGTTGCCCATCTCGAACGACAAGCTGAAGCATGTCGGACATTTCGTGTAATTTCGTGGATCATGTCTTGGGTCAGGCTTGGATGGGGCACTATACAAGCCACCCGATACTCTCGCTTTCCTAAGGAGGCCATCCCCTTGTGCTCATCTCATACTATCCGCGCCGCGATTCTATTCGCAGCGCTAACCGTTTCTGCAACCGCCTATGCACAGACGAAACTACTTCGGTTTCCTGATATCCAGGGTGACCGAGTGGCTTTTACTTACGGCGGCGATATCTGGAGCGCTCCTGCATCAGGCGGGACAGCAATTCGTTTGACGGCGCATCCTGGTGTTGAGGTATTTGCCAAATTCTCGCCGGATGGGAAATGGATTGCCTTCACCGGACAGTACGACGGAGACGAACAGGTCTACGTTATACCTTCAACTGGTGGCGTGCCGCGACAGTTGACTTTTTATCCAGCGCGCGGGCCTCTGGCTCCGCGCTGGGGTTGGGACAATCAGGTTTACGGGTGGAGTCGCGACGGTCAAAGAATAATTTTCCGTTCGTTGCGCGATTCATGGTCGTTGCCCATCGCAAGGCTTTACTCCGTTTCTGTCGATGGTGGTCCAAGCGAGGCGCTGCCAATGCCCACTGCCGGTTCGGCGGACTTCGCTCCCGATGGCAATCGCGTAGTATATTCCCCACAATCGCGCGACTTCCGTTCAGAGAAACGTTACGGCGGCGGCCAGGCTAACTCGCTCTACATCTTCGATCCAAAAACATACGACACGAAACGGATCACTGAAGGACCGCGTCCGACACGCGACCCCATGTGGATCTCCGACAATGTCTATTTCAATTCTGACCGCGACGGGCATTTCAACCTCTACGCCTATAACGTTTCCAGCGGTAAGACGACCGAGGTAACTACGAACAAGCTCTGGGACGTGCGCTGGCCGAGCTCAGACAATGAGGGCCGGATCGTCTATGAACTCAACGGCGAACTACAGGTACTGGATACAAAGAGCCGTAAGAGTACGCCGATCTCAATCATGGTGCCTGATGACGGTCTGGCTCGCCGACCCAGTCGCGTATCGGCGGCCAACAACATCGAGTCGTACAGTCTCAGCCCCAAAGGTGAGCGCACACTTTTTACAGCCCGTGGGGACATCTTCACAGCGCCAATCGAAAAAGGTCCGACCCGAAACCTGACACATTCTTCCGGCGCCCACGACAAGTGGCCCAACTGGTCCCCCGATGGCTCACAGATCGCGTTTATCTCTGATCAGAGTGGTGAAGAGGAAGTTTATCTGGTTCCTCAGGACGGCTCGAAACCGGCGGAACAAATAACCCATGGCGGCAACGCCATGCGCTACGCGCCGGAATGGGCGCCGGATGGCAAACGCCTCGCGTTTGGTGACAAAGACGGAAAGCTTTATGTCCTGACACTCACCGACCGAAAGCTGGTGGAGATTGCGGACACTCCGCGCGGACAGATTCGCGACTATGTTTGGTCGCCTCGCGGTAACTACATCGCGTTTAGTATGGCCCAAAACTCAAACGGCTTTGCCTCGATCTATATCTGGGGCCCAGGCAATGGTCAACCGCGCCGTGTTACCGATGATATGTTCAATGCCTATTCGCCGGCCTGGGATCCACAAGGAAACTATTTGTACTTCCTGAGCGATCGCGAATTCGCGCCCCAGATTTCCCAGCTCGAATTCAACTACGCGACCAACCGCACGGCGTATATCTATGCGATGGCCTTGCGCAAAGACGTTAAGCATCCCTTCCCGCCAGAGAGCGATGAGGTAACGCTCGCCAAAGCTGACAAACCCAGGGAAGGCGAAGGTGAGGCAAAACCGGAAGAAACACCTAAGCCGGCCGCTTCGCCCCAGCCAGACGCAAAGCCGGAACCGACGCCAAAACCTGCGGTCACGATGTCGATCGACTTCGATGGAATATCTTCGCGCGTAGCAAAAGCGCCGTTGCCGGCGGACAACTATGGCGGCCTTTCCGCTAAAACAGGCCATCTGCTTTATGTCGTGGGGCCTGCGTTTTATTACGGACGCCAGGGGGATCGACCCGCGCAATTGCGAATCTATGCATTTAAAGATCGCAAAGAGACAACGCTCGCTGATGATATGCGCGGCTACGCAATGTCTGATGATGGCTCGAAAGTGCTTGTGGGCCAGGGGCCGAGCTACAACTTGTATGACGCAACTCCACAGGGAGATCGCACGAAAAAAGCCGTCTCGACCGCCGGACTGGTCGTCGATCGCGTTCCCGCCGAAGAGTGGAACCAGATCTTCAACGAAGTGTGGCGCCGTTACCGAGACTGGTTCTACGTACCAAACATGCATGGTTACGACTGGATCGCTTTGAGGGAACAATACAAACCACTGCTGCAATACGTGGCGCACCGCTCTGACCTCAACTATCTGATCAGCGAGATGATTTCAGAATTGACCGTGCAGCATGCGTACATCGAAGGTGGCGATTTTCAAATCCCACCGCGTCCGCGTGTTGGCCTGCCGGGAGCTCGCTTTGAACTGGACCGGGAGTCGGGACGCTATCGAATTGCAAAGATTTACGAAGGCGAGAACGAAGAAGACATCTATCGCTCGCCGCTGAGAGAAATCGGAGTAAACGTAAGCGTCGGTGACTACGTACTCGCGGTTGATGGCGATGAAGTGAAAGGCACTGACGACATCTACCGGCTGTTACGTAACAAAGCTGACAATCCCGTTCAGTTGAACGTAAACAAGATCCCAAATCTCCAGGGGTCGCGCACGGTTACCTACCGTCCGATAACCGACGAAAGCAACTTGATTTATCTTGACTGGATAAACGCCAACCGTAAAAGAGTAACAGATACCACCAATGGGCGAGTCGGCTACATACACATTCCCGACATGGGAGCAAACGGAATCCGCGAGTTCATCAAGTGGTACTATCCGCAGATTCGCAAGGAAGCGATGATCGTGGACGTGCGCGCCAACGGTGGAGGAAACGTTTCGCGCATGTTGATCGAGCGTTTGCGCCGCAAGGTGCTGGCCCTGAATTATTCGCGCACCGTCGACGAGGCAAATACCTATCCTGATGCAGTCTTTGCCGGTCCAATGGTAGCAATACTTGATGGAAACTCGGCTTCGGATGGCGACATCTTCCCGGCCATGTTCCGCGAGGCGGGTCTTGGACCGTTGATCGGCAAACGCTCCTGGGGTGGTGTCGTTGGCATCACCAATCGCGGGACGTTGATCGATGGCGGCGCGGTGTCTGTTCCGGAATCGGGTCTTGCTAATACCAAAGGTGAATGGATTATCGAAGGGTATGGAGTGGATCCGGATATCGAAGTTGATAACGATCCCAAATCGGTCATCGAGGGCCACGATCCCCAATTGGAGCGCGCGATTACTGAGATCATGGCTAAGCTGAAGGTGCCAACGGGTCTCCCCGGCAAGCCGGTGCCGCCAATCAAGACGATTAAATAGTGACATCGACTTTGGAGTGCGGCGGCCCGGCGCCGCTTTGGCCTGTTCCGTTTGCACTCAACTGCGAATCAAGCTATTTCGCTACGAAGCGATTTCACACCAGGAATACCGTCGCG
>WNGA01016069.1_pt1 | contig 19803 bp, 18 predicted proteins | sample 5400061 | NCBI WGS metagenome assembly WNGA01 (sample SAMN13153366, study PRJNA577476) | soil metagenome | isolation source: 100 cm soil or saprolite under grassland replicate 2 | place: USA:California | collected 2016-06-15
GATCAGCGGCTGTGAAATTGATTGGTGGGCGCCGCCTTCGGGCGCCAGCGTGATCCCCGACGGCGTCGCCACCAGAATGAAACGGGCATCCTGGTAGCAGGCGTAGTTGAGCGCATCGAGCCCGCGGGCGATGAACGGATCGTACAGCGTGCCGATCGGCAGCAGGCGCTCGCCGTTGATCGCATGCGACAGGCCGAGCGCCGACAGCAGGGTGAACAGGTTGTTCTCGGCGATGCCGAGCTCGATATGCTGGCCCTTGGGCGAGAACTCCCAGGTGAAGGTCGAGGGGATGCGCTCGCTCTTGAACGTGTCGGCCATCGCGGCGCGCGCGAACAGGGAGCGCCGGTTGACCCAGGGTCCGAGGTTGGTCGAGACGGTGACGTCCGGCGAAGCGGTGACGATGCGCTGGGCAAATTCGGTCGTCTGCTTGCCGATCTCGTTGAGGATCGCGCCGAAGCCGGTCTGCGTGGACATCGTCGGCTGGATCGGCACCTTGAGCTCCGCCGGCACCTCGATCGACGGCGTCGGCTTCCCGGGTGCGCGCGCGGCGAACGGGACGCGATCGAGGAAGGCCTGGATCCGTTCGGCCGGAACGCTCAAGCCCTCGAACCGGTCCCACTCGTGGTCGGGCCGAATGCCCATGGAGGCGCGGAAGGTCTCCATTTGGCTTTGCGTCATCAGGCCGGCGTGGTTGTCCTTATGGCCCGCGAAGGGGAGGCCCAGTCCCTTGATTGTGTAGCAGATGAAGCAGATCGGCCGATCGTGATCGACGTTGCCGAACGCCTCGATGAGCGCGGGCAGATCGTGCCCCGCGAGGTTGGTCATGAGCCGCGCCAGCGCATCGTCCGACCGCGCCTCGATCAGCCGCGTCACCGGCCCCTGGTCGCCGATCTCGTCGTTGAGTCGCTTGCGCCAGGCGGCCCCGCCCCGGAACACGAGCGCCGAGTAGAGCTGGTTCGGGCAATTGTCGATCCACTCACGCAAACGCTCGCCGCCCGGTTCGCGGAAGGCCTGCTCCAGCAGGGAGCCGTACTTCAAGATCACCACGTCCCAGCCGAAGGCGCGGAACAGCGCCTCGTAGCGCGCCCACAGGCCCTCGCGGATCACCGCGTCGAGGCTCTGGCGGTTGTAGTCGATGATCCACCAGCAGTTCCGCAAGCCCTGTTTCCAGCCTTCGAGGATGGCCTCGAAGATGTTGCCCTCGTCGAGCTCGGCATCGCCGACCAGCGCGATCATCCGGCCCTCCGGCGCTTCGAGCCCCCAGCCGTGCGCGCGGACGTAGTCCTGCGTGAGCGAGGAGAACAGGGTCTGCGCGACGCCGAGGCCCACCGAGCCGGTGGAGAAGTCCACGTCCGTATCCTTGGTGCGCGAGGGATAGCTCTGCGCGCCCTTGTAGCCGCGGAAGGCCGCGAGCTTCTCTCGGGTCTGCCGGCCGAGCAGATATTGGATCGCGTGCAGGTTCGGGCTCGCGTGCGGCTTCACCGCCACCCGGTCCTGCGGCCGCAGCACATGGAAATAGAGCGCCGTCATGATGGTGGCGAGCGAGGCGGACGAGGCCTGGTGGCCGCCGACCTTCACCCCGTCGACGTTCGCGCGCACGTGATTGGCGTGGTGGATGGTCCAGCTCGCGAGCCAGAGAACCTTCTTCTCCAGCTCGGCCAGGATCCGCAGGTCTTCGGGCGCGATCCGACCCATCGATATACCGTAGCCCGCATGGAGCGAAGCGCAATGCGGGTAATGGCTGCCCGCAAGGCCGCCCCCGGATGTCGCTGCCGCTCCATCCGGGCTACGTGCCTTTACGACGCTCTCATTATATAGAACTCTCCTCGATTTGCGGCTGACGATCTTCGGCGGGCATAGACGATGCGGCGGAGCACACCGACTTGTTTTGCCATGGTTCTGTTGGCTTGCGTCGCGGCGCAGCCGGCCTTTGCGGCGCCGTGCCGCAGCAACGTGGGCTTCGAGCGCTGGCTCGAGGATTTCAAGAAAGAGGCGGTCGCCCAGGGGGTCTCGCGCGCGGTCGCCGATTCGGCGCTCGCCGGCGTCACCTTCGATCCCGGCATCGTCAGCAAGGACCGCGGCCAGGGGGTTTTTTCGCAAAGCTTCCTCCAGTTCGCCGGCCGCATGGCGGACGGCTATCGCGTGGGGACGGGCGCCGCCAAGCTGAAAGCACATGCGGCGACGCTGGCGCGCGCCGAGCAGCAATTCGGCGTGCCCGGGCCGGTGATCGTCGCGTTCTGGGCGCTGGAGACCGATTTCGGCGCCAACAACGGCAACCTGCCGGTGCTGCGCTCGCTGCTGACGCTGGCCTACGACTGCCGGCGGCCGGACATGTTCCGCGAGGAATTGATCTACGCTCTCAAGGTCGTCCAGCGCGGCGACCTCACCCCGGCCCAGATGGTGGGCGCGTGGGCGGGCGAGATCGGGCAGACGCAGTTCTCGCCCTCGGCCTATTTCAAGTACGCGGTCGACTACGACGGCGACGGCCGGCCCGACCTGATCCGCAGCGCGCCGGACGTGATCGCGTCCTCCGCCAACCTGCTCGCCAAGAACGGCTGGAAGCGCGGCGAGCCCTGGCTGCAGGAAGTGCGCGTGCCGGCCAACCTGCCGTGGGACCAGGCGGACCTGGCGATCAAGCACCCGCGCTCGCAGTGGGCGAAATGGGGCGTGAAGCTCGCCAATGGCTCACCCTTGCCCAACGACGAGGTGCCGGCGTCGCTGCTGCTGTTGATGGGACGGTCCGGCCCGGCGTTCCTCGCCTACGAGAACTTCAACGCCTTCCGGGAATGGAACCAGTCGCTGGTCTACGCCACTACGGCCGCCTATCTCGCGACCCGCCTCGCCGGCGCCCCCAAGGCCCATCCGGGCAGCGGCGCGCCGCCCACGTTCACCGCCCAGCAGGTGTTGGAGCTGCAGAACCTGCTGGCGCGGCACGGCTACGACGTAGGCAAGGCTGACGGCAAGCTCGGCCTCTCCACCCGCGCCGGCGTCAAGCAGGCGCAGCTCAAGTTCGGCCTGCCGGCCGATTCCTACCCGACCGCCGAGCTGATCGCGCGCTTAAGGGGCGGAACCGCGAGTGCGGCTCCGGCGGCGGCCCCAGCCGCAGCGCCGAAGCAGGCTCCGAAGCGGGCCCCCGCACCACGGCCGGTGCAGGCACCAGCGCCGACAAGGAATCCGTGATCGGGTAGATCAAGTAGCCCGGATGAGCGAAGCGACATCCGGGGACAGCGGATGGGTTGATCACGCATGGTCCCGCATATCGCTTCGCTCATGCGGGCTACGGACTGCGCTCATACGGGCTCCGTGGTCAGGCGCTCGCCATAGCTCAACCTACCTCGCTCACATCGCCCGCCCAGTCTTCGGCCAACAATCCCTGCCGCACATAGAGATGAAACGACGAATGCGGCCAGTCGCGCACGCGCGACCCGTGCCTCACCGGATTGAAGTGAATGTAATCGACGTGCCGCGCAAAGTCGTCCTCGTTGCGAATGGTATGCTCCCAGAACCGTCGTTGCCAAAGCGCATAGTCTCCGTTCGGATGGCGCCGCAGCGCGGCACCCGCGGCGATCATATGGTTGCTGAAGTGTCCCTTGATCCGCCGCCAGCGTCCCGCGAAATCCGCATCCCCCGGCGGCAAGGTGAAAATCGCGTGCAGACGATCCGGCAGGATCACGATGGCATCAATCGTGAACGGACGTTCGCGCCGACCCACCCGAAACGCCGCGCGCAACGCGCCAATATGATCGACAAGTGCGCACGAGCCCCGGTCCAGGAGCGTCACCGTGAAGAAATAGGTTCCACCCGCAATGAAGTTGCGCCGGTACCTGACCATGTGCCGATCTTACCCCGGATTTCGCTCTGCTCATCCGGGCTACGGTTACTACGGCTACTCGGAATGCATGACCGCGGAGCGGTCATGCATCATCCAACGCACTGGCCCGCCCGGTGCCGAGCCCCTTCATGAACCGGTTGCGGACGAGCGCGGGGTCGCGCGGCGGCTGGGCGACGCCGGGCTGGTCGTCGATCTTCGCCGCCAGCAGGATGGGGCCGCCGTCCGCGAAGCGCCGGTCGATCAATTCGTCGAAGTGCGCCTCGTCGCGAATCCACAGGCTGTTGGCAATGCCGGCGCCGCGCGCCACCGCGACGATGTCGGTTGCGCCGCCGGTCGCCGTCGGCTGCTTGCCGGTGATCTGGTAGAGGCCGTTGTCCCAGATGATGATGGTCAGATTGCGCGGCTGGAGCGTTCCGATGGTCGTGAGGCAGCCGAGCGCCATCAGGATCGAGCCGTCGCCCTCGAGCGCGATCACCCCGCGCTCGGGCTGGGCGAGCGCGACGCCGAGCGCGATCGGACACGCCAGTCCCATGCTGCCGAGCATGTAGAAGTTCTGCGGGCGGTGTCCCGCGGCGTAAAGATCGAAATTCGAGTTGCCGATGCCGCCGATGACCGCTTCCGCGCGGGTGAGCTTGGCGACGAGCTTTTTCGTCAGCACGGCGCGGTTCATGACCGGGGTGAGGTCTGCGGCTTTCGGCACAATGGTCCTCGCTTGGTACAAGACCGCTTACTGGTCAATTCGGTCCAGGGCCGTAGGGTGGGCAAAATCGCCGGCGAGGTCCGTGCGACCGTACAGGCCACGGCCGGCGATTCTGCCCACCCTACGACGCCTTCATGGCGTTGCCGGCCGGATTGCCGCCGGTCAGCAGCGGCGACAGGATGAAGACGACCGGGCTCTGGGTCAAAATCGCCTGCTTGATCGATTTGCCGACGATGAAGCCCATGCTGGATTCCTCCGTGAGGGTGTGATGCGCGACCGCGATCGCATCGAGGGTCGGACGCATGATCCGGCTGACCATCACCTGGCCGACATTGAACTCGCCCATGGTGCCGCGTTCCGAGACGACGATGATCGCCGGGATCTGGTACGGGACGATGAGCGAGGCGAGCGCGTTCGGGATGACGCCGAAGCCGCTCGTCTGCATCATGACGCAGCCGCGGATGCCGCCCATCCACGCGCCCGCCACCATGCCGACCGCCTCGTCCTCCCGCGTCGCGCAGGCGGAGATGAAGTAGTTGTCGGTGGTGGCGCCCTTGATCAGGGGCGTGAGCACGTTGTCGGGCACGTAGGTGACGAGCCGTACGTCGTTCTCCTTCAGCGTGGTCAGGAAGCTCTCCGCCCAGGTCATCTCGATCCCCGCAAGCCACTGGTCATGCCCGGCCTTGTGCCGGGCATCCACGTCTTGGCGGCACGCGCGAAAGACGTGGATGGCCGGGACAAGCCCGGCCATGACGAACGGGTAAGTTCATCGCCCGGCATCGGTCATCGGTGCATCGCTCCGGTGCAGCATGCTACAGTCCTTGTATCATGAGACGCGGGCGCCGGTAACGGGACGCGCGCCAAGAACGACGGGAGGAGGCGTGCTGGCGAGGATTTTCGGCTTTGCCGTTGCAAGTCTCTTCGGCCTGCTCGGCGCTACTGCCCCGGCGGCCGCGCAGCATTATCCGGTTCGCCCGATCACGCTGGTCGTGCCGTTTCCGCCGGGCGGCAGCGCCACCATCATGGCGCGCATCATCGCCGACAAGCTCGCCGACGCGCTCGGCCAGCAGATCGTGGTCGACAATCGCGGCGGCGCCGGCGGCACCATCGCGGCGCGCCAGGTGGCCAAGGCCGCGCCCGACGGCTACACCATTCTGCTCGCCTTCACCGGCACCCTTGCGGTCAGTCCGATCGTCTTCCCGAACGCCGGATTCGATCCGCGCAAGGATTTCGCCGGGATCGGCATGATCGGCATGGCGCCGAGCGTGCTCACGGTCACGCCGTCCCTGCCGGCCCGCTCGGTGACCGAGCTGATCGAGCTGGCCAGGGATTCGCCGGGTCGGATCCACTACGGATCGCCCGGCATCGGGACGGTCAATCACCTGGCGGGAGAGCTGTTCGCATCCATGACCGAGGTCAAGATCACCCATATGCCCTACAAGGGCACGGCGGCGGCGGTGAACGATCTTCTCGGCGGCCATATCGCCATGATGTTCGCGCCGATCCCGGCCGCGCACGGCAACGTGGCGGCCGGTACGCTGCGGGCGCTCGGCGTGACCAGCCTGACGCGGTCGCGGCTCCTGCCCGATGTCCCGACGATTGCCGAATCGGGCCTGCCGGGTTTCGAGACCGCCCAGCGCTCCACGCTGATCGCCCCGGCCGGCACGCCGCGCCCGATCATCGAACGCCTCAACCGGGAGCTCAACGCGGTGCTCGCAACCGACGAGGTGAAGAAGCGCCTCGCCACCGAAGGCGCCGAGCCGATCCCCGGTCCGCCGGAGGAATACGCGGCCGACATCGACCGCGAGGAGACCAAGTGGTCGCGGCTCGTCAAGGCGCTCGGCGTCAAGGCGGAGTAGGCGTGATGGCCTGGTCCACATGCAAGCTCACGCTCGCGGCTATGACGCTTTTCGTTGCGACCCTTGTCGCGCTCACCTGTGCGACCGCGCAGGATTACCCCAATCGGCCGATCACGCTGGTCATTCCGCTCCCTCCGGGCGGCACGAATTCGATCATGGCGCGGGCGGTCGCCGATAAGCTCAGCGAGCTTCTCGGCCAGCAGGTCGTCGTGGAAAATCGCCCGAGCGGCGGCAGCGGCACCGTCGGCACCCGGCAAGTCGCCCGCAGCACGCCCGACGGCTACACGCTGCTCCTGGGCTACACGTCCAATCTCGCGACCGCGCCGAGCATTTACCCCAACATCGGCTATGACCCGCGCAAGGACTTCGCGCCCATCGGACTGATCGCATCGGCCTCCGGCCTGCTGCTCGTTCATCCCAGCCTGCCGGTGGACAATGTCTCGGACCTCATCGCGTTGATGAAGAAATCCGCCGAACCCTATCAAATCGGGCAACCGGGCATCGGCACGGTCAATCATCTGGCGTCGGAGCTGTTCGCCCTGCAGGCCGGCGTCAAGACGCAGCAAATCCCGTACAAGGGCTCGCACGCGCTGATCACCGATCTGGCCGGCGGTCACGTCAAGGTCGCGTTCAACCCGATCCCGGTGTCCCGCGCCGCCATCGACGGCGGCTTGATCCGCGCGCTCGCCGGCACGGCCCTGAAAAGGTCCACCCTCCTGCCGCATGTGCCGACGCTATCCGAATCGGGCCTGCCGGGCTTTGACGCAACGCTGTACTACGGGCTGGTGGCACCCGCGGGCACGCCGCAGCCGATCGTCCAGCGGCTGAACAAGGAGCTGCGCACCGCGCTTGGCTCCGATGAGGTCCGACGGCGCATCTTCAACGAAGGCGGCGAACCCATGCCGACCACGCCGGAAGAGCACGCGCAGCTGATCGATCGCGACGAGACCAAATGGTCGCGTCTCATCAAGTCGATCGGATTGAAGGCCGAGTAGGAGAAGCCATGGCATTTGCGCCGAAGCCTTCCTTGCCCGCGGCCGCACTGCTCGCCGCCGTCCTGGCGCTTCCCGCCATCGCGCAGGATTATCCCAGCCGCCCGATTACGCTGGTGGTGCCCTATGCGGCGGGCGGCGGCAACGACGCCATGGCCCGCATCGCCGGCGAGAAGATGAGCAGGACGCTGGGGGCGCAGATGGTGATCGAGAACCGCGGCGGCGCCGGCGGCTCGATCGCCACCCGCCAGGTGGCAAAGGCCGCGCCCGACGGCTACACCCTGGTCATCGGCGGCACCGGCACCTTGGCGATCAATCCCACGCTCTATGGCAACGTCGGCTACGACCCGCGCCGGGACTTCACGCCGGTCGGCCTGATCGGAACGAGCGCGCTGGTGGTGCTCGTCCATCCGGCGCTCCCCGTACACTCCGTCAAGGATCTGATCGCGCTCGCCGAGAAGGAACCGGGCAAGCTCAACTACGCCTCCGCCGGGGCGGGCAGCGGCATTCATCTCAGCACCGAATATTTCTTGAGCGAGGCCGGCATCCACGTCACGCATATTCCCTATAAAGGGTCGGGCCCGGCGCTCACCGATCTCGTCGGCGGGCACGTCGCGATCTATTTTTCCTCGATGCCGCCGGCGATCGGCCTCGTGAAGGAGGGAAAGGTGCGCGCGCTGGCGGTGACGGGAGCGCAGCGCTCGCCGCTGCTTCCCGATATCCCGACCGTCGCCGAATCCGCCCTAGCCGGTTTCGAGGCGGTCCTGCACTACGGCATCGTGGGCCCGGCCGGCATGCCGCGTGCCGTCGTCGACAAGCTCACCGCGGCGCTGCGCGCCGCGGTGACATCCGACGATTTCAAGGCGCGCCTCGCCGCGGAGGGCACCGAGCCGCTGGCGAGCACGCCCGAAGAATACGCCGCCGACATCGACCGCGAGGAAACCAAATGGTCGGCGATCGTGCGCAAGTCGGGCGCGAGCCTGTAGGTTGGTCGGGCGCGGCCCCGCACGCAATCGGTTTGGGCTGGACGCCTGTTCCGCGCTGACCCAACATACGACCGGCGACACGGCGTATGGGTTCCCGCTTGCGCGGGAACGACGGGAAACGGCATGAGGTGGGTATGAACGAGGCGAGTCATCGACCGAGCGCAGGCTGGCAGGACGGTCTCTACGATCTCCTGCGCCGCCACGACGTGACGCAGTTCTGCTACGTGCCCGACGCCGGGCACCAGGTCATGATCGATCGGTCGCTCGCCGACCCTTCGGTCCGCTCGATCCCGCTGACCACCGAGGAGGAGGGGGTGGCGCTCATCGCCGGCGCCGATCTCGGCGGCGCACGCGGCGTGCTGCTGATGCAGTCGAGCGGCGTCGGCAACTGCATCAACATGCTCTCCCTGATCAAGGGCGCGCGCTTTCCGTTCCTCACCCTGGTGAGCATGCGGGGCGATTTCGGCGAAGGAAATCCGTGGCAGTTTCCCATGGGGCAGGCGACCCAGCCGGTGCTCGAAGCCATGGGCGTCATCTGCGTGCGCATCGAGCGGCCGGACGACGTCATCCCGACGTCGACGGCGGCGCTGACGATGGTGTTCAAGAGCAGCCAGGCGGTCGCGGTGCTGTTGAGCCAGCAGCTGATCGGCGCCAAGCCGTTTTGAGGTGGTTCATGGTGAGCATCCGTAGGGTGGGCGAGCCGCTACAGCGGCGAGGGAAAGGCGCGCTTGCTTTAAGCGCGCCGTCCCTCGCAGCTACGGCTGCTCGCCCACGCGTATTTCTCCGCGAGGTGATCGCGTGGGCACGCGTCCCCCCCGGATCAAGTCCGGGGGTCGCTCCGCTTTCCCTCCCGATCGCTGTAGCGATCGCTCGCCCACCCTACACGGCATCAGCCCTTCGTGCTCGAGCGCAGCGAGGCGGTGCCCAAGCTCATCGGGCGCCACGAGGATTTTCTGCTGATCGCCGGGCTGGGCGGCTCGGCGCGCGACGTCGGCGCCGTGACCGGCGATGCCGCGCACGTCTACTCGCTGGGCGGCGCCATGGGGGCTCCCTGCATGATGGGCCTCGGCCTCGCGCTCGCGCGCCCCGACAAGCGCGTGCTGGTGGTCACCGGCGACGGCGACCTCCTGATGAACATCGGCGCGCTCGCCACGATCGCTGTGATCGACCCGCCCAACCTCGCGATCGTCTGCGTCGACAACGGCCATTACGGCGAGACCGGCTGGCAGAAGAGCCACACGAGCCTCGGCGTCGACCTCGAAAAGATGGCGGCCGGCGCCGGCATCAAGCGCACCCACACGGTGGCGGCGGAAGCCGACATCGCCGCGGGCGCGCGCCTGATCCGCGAGGGCAACGGCACCGCCTTCGTCGTGCTGCGGGTCAGGCCGACCGAGCCGGCGCCGTTCCGGCGCAACTTCGATGCCTCCTTCTGCCGCGATCGGTTCCGGACCGCGTTGCTCCCGGCTAAACCTTGACGCCTTGACCAATGCAGACGCCATGTCGACGGGCGTGATGATAGAAACTCGGACGCAGGACTTGCTGATGCGCGCTCCCTCTCCCCGTTGGGGAGAGGGTTGGGGTGAGGGGGAACGTGACAATCGATAGCGACGATCCCCCTCACCCCGGCCCTCTCCCGCAAGGCGAGAGGGAGAAGTCAGCATCTGCGGCGAGGGCGCGGCCCAACCTCCGCCAAGCCCTGCTCTCGCCGCGCTCGGTCGCGATCATCGGGCAATCGAACGACGCCGCCAAGACCGCCGGCCGGCCGCTGAAATATCTGCGGCAGGCGGGCTATGCGGGCGCGATCTATTCCGTAAATCGGCGCCGCGAACAGGTGCTGGGCGAGCGCGCATGGCCCTCGCTCGACGCGCTGCCCGAGGTGCCCGATCACGTCTATATCGTCACCCCGACCGAAGCCGCCGTCGCGGCGGCCGAGGAATGCGGCCGCGTCGGCGTGCCGGTCGCCACCATCCTTGCCGACGGCTTCACGGAAGCCGGCGATTCGGGCGCACGGCGCGTTGCGCGGCTCAAGGACATCTGCGCGCTGACCGGCATCCGCCTGGTGGGACCGTCGAGCCTCGGCGTCGTGAACCTGCGCGACAAGGTGTTGTTGACCGCCAATGCCGCCTTCGCCGAGCCGGATCTGCCGGTCGGGCGCATCTTCGCCGCCTCGCACTCGGGCGGCATGATCGGCACGCTGCTCTCGCGCGGCAAGGCGCGCGGCATCGGCTTTGCCGGCTTGGCGTCGGTCGGCAACGAGGTCGATCTGTCGATCGGCGAAATCTGTGCGAGCACGCTCGACGATCCCGATATCGACGCCTACCTCCTGTTCCTCGAGACCCTGCGCAAGGCGGACGCGCTGCGCGCCTTCGCGCTCGGAGCGGCGGCGCGAGGCAAGCCGGTCGTCGCCTACAAGCTCGGCCGCTCGTCGGAGGCGCGCGAGCTTGCGCTCTCCCACACCGGCGCGCTTGCCGGCGAGGACGACGTGGCCTCCGCCTTCCTCGCCGACTGCGGCATCGCCCGGGTGGATACGCTCGAAGGCCTGCTGGAAAGCCTGCCGCTGGTCGCGCGCATCCCGATCGCGTCAGGTCCGCTCCGCCCCAGGGTCGGGGTGGTGACCACCACCGGCGGCGGCGCCACCATGGTGATCGACCGGCTGGCGGTGAGCGGCGTTGCGGTCGAAGCCCCGAGCGCCGCAACGCTGGCGCGGCTTGGAGAAGCCGGGATCAGGGCGGCGCCCAAGCGGCTGATCGATCTCACCGTCGCCGGAACGCGGTACGAGACCATGAAGGCGGCGCTCGATATCCTCAACGCCGCGCCGGAATTCGACCTCATCGTCGCGGTCGTGGGCTCGTCCGCCCGCTTCCATCCCAACCTCGCGGTGCGGCCGATCATCGACAGCGCGGGCGCCAAGAAACCGCTCGCCGCGTTCCTGGTGCCCGAGGCGCCGGAGGCGCTGGCGCGGCTCGCGCAGGCGGGCGTCCCGAGCTTCCGCACGCCCGAGGCGTGCGCCGACGCGATTGCGGCGGCGCTCAAGCGGCGCGCGCCCAAACCCGTCGTCGCGCGCACTCTCGGTGCGGACAACACGGCGGGACGCCTCCTCGACGCGATCGAAGCCGGCGCTCTGCTTGATCGGCTCGGCATTCCGCGTGCGCCGGCGGTCGCGCTCGATGCCGATATGACGCGCGCGCCGGATCTACCCTTCCCCTATCCGGTCGCCGTCAAGGTGCTGGCGGCGGCAATCGTCCACAAGACCGAGCTCGGCGGCGTCGCGCTCGACATCGGCGACGGCGAGGCGCTTGTCGCCGCCGTCGGGCGCATGCGCGAGAGCATCGCCAGGCGGCAGCCGGATGCGCGCATCGATCGTGTGCTGGTCCAGCCGATGGTCTCAGGCCTCGGCGAAGTCCTGATCGGCTATCGGGTCGATGCCGACGCCGGCCCCCTGATCATGGTGGCGGCGGGCGGCGTGCTGACCGAAATCTACCGCGACCGCACCCTGCGGCTCGCGCCGGTCGATCTGGCCGAGGCGCGCGCGATGATGCGCGAGGTGCAGGCGCTCAAGGCGCTGGCGAAATATCGCGGCCGGCCGGCCGGCGATCTCGACGCGCTCGCGCGCGCCACCGTGGCGCTGTCGCAGCTCGCCGGCGATGCCTCGGTCGCCGAGGCGGAGATCAATCCGCTGATCGTGAACGTGCAGGGGGTCGTCGCGGTCGATGCTTTCGTGAGGCTGGCATGATCGAACGCCTCGCCGACCTCGTGAACGCCGACGAAAAGCTCGTGCGCCGCGGACGTTTCGTCCACACCACCTTTCTCGTCGAGGTCGGCGATACCGGATATCTCATCCGCATCGCCGACGGGCGTATCGTCGCGGTGACGCCAGGGCCTTTCATCACGCCGAATTACAGCTTTGCGCTCAGGGCGCCGCGTGACGCGTGGGAAACGTTTTGGCAGAAGCTGCCGCCGCCGGGATTCAACGATCTGTTCGCCCTGTTCAAGCGCGGGCTCTTGCGCATCGAAGGCGACCTGCATCCCTTTATGGCCAACCTCCTCTACTTCAAGGACGTGCTCGCCGCTCCGCGCCGGGAGGCGAGATGAGTCCGCGCTTCGAGCCGATCATCGGCCGCTATCTGCGCTTCGACCTCAACGGGCGGCCGCATCGCCTCTATGTGGAGGAGGCGGGCGAAGGCATTCCGCTCCTTTGCCTGCACACCGCGGGCTCCGACGCGCGCCAGTACCGCGGCGTCCTCAACGATCGGCGCGTCACCGCCGACTTCCGCGTCATCGCCTTCGACATGCCGTGGCACGGCAAATCCTCGCCGCCAGCGGGCTGGCACGACGAGGAATACCGGCTCACCTCGCGCGACTACGTGCGCATGATCGTCGAGATCGCCGACGCGCTCGGCCTCGACAAGCCGGTGGTGATGGGCTGCTCGATCGGCGGGCGCATCGTGCTCCACCTCGCGCACGAGCACCCGGAGCGCTTCCGCGCCCTGATCGGGCTGGAATCGGCGGCGCACGTCGCGCCCTATTACGACGTGACCTGGCTGCACCGGCCGGATGTGCACGGCGGCGAGGTGTGCGCCGGCGTCGTGTCCGGCCTGATCGCGCCGACGGCGCCCGCCGCCGAACGCTGGGAGACGCTGTGGCACTACATGCAGGGCGGGCCCGGCGTGTTCAAAGGCGACCTCTATTTCTACAAGGTCGACGGCGACATCCGCGACCGCGTAGATCAAATCGACACGCGCCGCTGCCCGTTGTTCCTGCTGACCGGCGAATACGACTATTCGTGCACCACCGAAGGCACCCTCGACGTCGCGCGCCGCACCGGCGCCGAAGCCACCATCATGCAGGGGCTCGGCCATTTCCCCATGAGCGAGGATCCCGAGCGGTTCGTCGAATACCTGTTGCCCGTGCTTGCCAAAATCCGCGATACGTAGCCCGGATGGAGCGAAGCGACATCCGGCGGTCTGCCTTGTGGTCAGCCATTCCCGCATTCCGCTTCGCTCCATGCGGGCTACGGAACGATGTATTGGAGCCCCCCATGTCGCACGCCGAAGTGCTGCACACGTTCGAGCCGGCCGCTGGCGCAACCGACGCGCTCGTCGGATTCGTAAGCGCGCTGCGCTATGACGCGCTCACCGCCGAGGTCCGGCACTACGCCAGGCGTCACCTCCTCGACACCGTCGGCGTGATGATCGCGGGCGCCGAAGGCGATGTGGCGACGCGCGCCGAGGCGGTGCTGTCGAGCGTGCGCGGCGCCGGCTCGGTGCCGGTGCCGGGACGCGCGCGGCGCGCCGATCTTCTCGACGCGGCCTTCCTCGGCGGCACGGCGGCCCTCGGCATCGAGCTCGACGACGGCTACCGCCACGGCTCGGCCCATTGCGGCTGCGTGGTGGTACCGGCCGCGCTGACCGTCGCCCATGACCGCCGCGCCGGCGGCCCCGCGCTCATCGAGGCGATCGTCGCCGGATACGAGACCGCGATCGCGCTGGCGCGCGCGTGCCACCCCGATCTGCGCCAGCGCGGCTTCCATCCGACCGGCGCCGTCGGCCCGTTCGGCGCTGCGATGGCGGCGGGCAAGCTGCGCGGCCTCATCCCCGGCCAGCTTGCGGATGCTCTCGGCATCGCGGCGTCGAGCGCGGCCGGGCTGTTCGCGTTCGTCAACGGCGGCGCGGACATCAAGCGCCTGCACGCCGGCCACGCGTCGCGCGAGGGATTGCAGGCGGCGCTGCTGGCGGAGCAAGGCGTCCAGGGTCCGCCTCGTGTCATCGAGGCGCGCGACGGATTCATGCAGGCCTTCGCGCTTGGCCGAACCGAGCGCGCCCGCGCGATCGAGCTTCCCCCCGCGGTGCCGTTCGGAATCACCGACTGCTACATCAAGCCCTATGCGTGCTGCCGGCACATCCAGCCGGCGGTGGAGGGGCTGATCGACCTGCTCGCCGCCGAGACCATCGCGACCGAGGACGTGCGGCGGGTGGACGTCGAGACCTATCGCATCGCCGCCGAGCACGCGCACACCGGCTGGGACGATTTCGCCAGCGCGCAGCTGAGCTTCCCCTATCTCATGGCGCTGGCGCTGCGCTTCCGCGCCATCAAGCTCGAGCACTTCTCCGACGACGCGCGGCGCGACCCCGCATTGGCCGAGCTTGCGTGCAAGCTCACCGTCACGGCGCCGTCCGAAATCGATCGGCTCTATCCGCAGCTGCGCCCGGCGCGCGTCACCGTGACGACGTCGCGCGGCATCTTCACGCGGCAGGCCGACGAGGCGCTCGGCTCGCGCCAGGTGCCGCTCGACGACGACGGGCTCAAGGCGAAATTTCACGGCCTCGTCGGCCCGGTGCTGGGCGAGGAGCGGGCGCGCGAGCTGGCCGAGCGATTGTGGGGAATCGAGGAAGCGGGAGACGTCACGCCGCTCGTCGAGATGATGGCGAAACCGTCATAGGGTGGGCAAAGGCGCGGTGGTGATGATCTACCGGCGGTGGGCAAAATCGCCGGCGCGCCGTCCCTCGCCGCCGTGGCGGCTCGCCCACCATTGATGATCGAGCAGGCGATTTTGCCCACCCTACGCGCTTGAGAGTCCTTACTGAATCGCCTGATAAAACGCCTTCACGTCGCTGGTGAAGCCCACGCGCGAGCGCTCGGCGAAATAGAACATGTGGCCGCCGGAATAGACCTTGAGCGCTACCCGCTCCGGCTCGCCGAGTTCCGGCAGATGATCGATCACGTAGCGGCTGACCGCATACGGCGTCACCAGGTCGGCGTAGCCGTGCACGACCATGAGGCGGAAGGAGGGATTGAGCGCCAGGGCCTCGCGAATGTCATCGCTCACGCTGGGCGGCGAGCCGCGCGAGCCGCGATCCCAGTCCCATTTGCCGTTCACCTCGGAATTGAGAACCGCGTAGGTCACGTCGGTCTTGAAGCCGAGGTGGTCGCGCGCGTAGCCGAGGAAGGCGCCGCCGAGCGCGCGCGTGAACCCGTCGAGCACCGGGTCGGGGCCGCGCCGGCTCTCGCTTTCCGGAAACGGGTCCGGGGTAGCAAAGGTCGCATCGTAGATGCTCAGGACCTCGCGCTCGCTCTCGCGGCGGTGCTTGAGGTAGGCGTTGCGGACGCACCCGCGCGATCGCGGTCGCCGCCGCCGAACACGTAGCCGCCCTCGATCAGCGGCGACACCATGACGATGCCGCTGATCACGATGCCCTGGTCCTGCTGCAGCACCCGCGAGACCTTCATGGCGCGGTAGCCGCCGTAGCTTTCGCCGAGGATGTATTTCGGCGAGGCGGTCCTGCCCTGGCGCGAGAGATAGAGCGCGATGACCTTCGCCATCACCTGCGCGTCCGGGCGAACGCCGAAAAAGCTCGTGTCGTCCGCCTTGGCGGTACGGCTCCAGCCGGTTCCGGGAGGGTCGATCAGAACGAGGTCGGTGAAGTCGAGCCAGGTCTCGGGATTGTCGCGCAACCGCGCGGCCGCTCCATCGCGTCCGCTCGGGCCGAAGTCGAGGACCTTCGGACCGACCAGACCCAGATGCAGGTAGACCGATGCGGCGCCCGGACCGCCGTTGAACACGAAGGTCACCGGCCGGGTCGCCGGGTCGGCCTCGCGCGCGACGTACGCGGTGTAGAAGATCGCCGCCTTGCGTTCGCCGCTCTGGTCGAAGATCGGCAGCGTGCCGGCGGTTGCCGTGTAGGCGATCGTGCGCGCGCGCGCCGGAACCGCATGCTCGCTCACCGCATCCGACGGCAGCAGCGCAAGGACGCTGGTCCGCGGTTGCCGCTGCTCGGCGGCGGCTTCCGGTTTCCCGGGATGCTCCTCGGCAAAGACCGGCGCAGCGAAGCCGACGACGAGCGCAAGCGCAAAAAGGGTGCACTTGTGACGTTTCATCGGCCTTCTGTGGGGCGGGAAACGAGCAAAAAGATGTCCGGCCGCGCCCGCGCAGGCCTGATGCACTTTCCGGGTGATCGGTTCATTCGCCGCCGCGCGACCGCTTAACGTTTCATAAGCCATGGTTGTTCACGCGCCGTTGAGGATAAGAGTAGCTACGTATTGGACTTCAGAAAGAATTCAATACTCGAAGTCATTGTCGGAACGGCGGAAAACAACAAATCGACCGGTTGAGGCGACGGCCGTGCGTAGCAGTACCGTTGTCATGATGGTGTCGGCGGTCCTGTTCGGGCTGCTGGCGGTGTTTGCCGCTCAAGCCTGGCTCAACCATCAGGCCGAGCTGCGGCTGAAATCCCTCGACACCAAACGTCCGTCGGTGGTCACCAAAACCGTCGTCGTGGCGAATGCGCCGTTGCGTTTCGGCAATCAGCTCGCGTCGGGAAGCCTGCGCGAGGTCGCGTGGCCGGAAGGGGCGATCCCGGCCGGAACCTTCACGTCGGTCGCCGATCTGATGGCGAACGGAAAGCGCATCGTTCTCTCCTCGATCGAGCCGAATGAGCCGATCCTCGCCGCGAAGATCACCGGGCCGGGGCAGAAGGCCACGCTCTCGGCGATCATCCAGGAGGGCATGAAGGCCGTCACGATCCGCGTCAACGACGTGGACGGCGTCGCCGGTTTCGTGCTCCCCGGCGACCATGTGGACGTGCTGGTGACGCGCCAGGCCGAAAAGGGCGCCAGCAGCACCGACGTGGTGCTGCAGAACATCCGCGTGCTCGCGATCGACCAGGTCGCCGATGACGCCACCGACAAGCCGACGGTGGCGCGGGCGGTCACGGTCGAGGTGGATACCGCGGCGGCGCAGCGGCTGTCGCTTGCCGGTTCGATCGGCGCGCTTTCGCTCGCGCTGCGCAAGGCCGGCGAGCAGGTCGTCGAAGGCACCCGGCGCATCACGGTCCTCGACCTCGACAGCCCGTACATGACGGCGGTGCGTCCGAGCGAGCCGAAGCCGCTGCACACGGTCACCGTGACGCGCGCCGGCAAGGCGCAGGATTACAGCGTGCCGGCCGAGGGGGCCCGCGAGACGATCGGCTCCGGCCAGCCGGGCGGCAAACAATGATTCGGGGCTTGGGGACACGCGTGAACCACACTCGCAACGATCGGGGCGAAACCGCCCGCACCGCCGGGGCGGCCAGCCTGGGGCTTCCGCTCACCGCGATGCTGATTGCGCTCGCGGCATGGCTGCCGTCCATCGACGGCGTTCGCGCCGAGGACCAGCAGATCCAGATTGGCGCGCAGCGACGGTCGGCCGCCATCAAGCTCATCGCCGGCAAGTCGGAAAGCATTCGCACCGACAAGAGCTTCATCGACGTGATCGTCAGCGATCCGGAGATTGCCGACGTGGTGCCGCTGACCGACCGGTCGCTCTCCATCCTGGGCCGGAAGATCGGCACGACCCGGGTTTCGATCTATGGCGAGGGCCGCGCGTTGGTCGGCGTGTTCGACGTCGAGGTGACCTACGACACCTCGGTGCTCGGGACCGAGCTGCGCGAACGGTTTCCGGCTGCGCGCTTCCGCGTGGCGTCGGTCAACGGCCGCATCATGCTGTCCGGGGTTTCGCCCGATGCCGTCACGCTCGACAAGGCGGTCACCATCGCCAAGCAGTTCGGCGCCGAAGTCATCAATTCGGTGAAGGTCTCGCAGCCGCAGCAGGTCATGCTGGAAGTGCGGTTCGTCGAAGCCTCGCGCAGCGCCGGCCGCGAGCTCGGCATCAATTGGAACGTCGTGGGCAAGAACATCGCGGCGAGCCTCGGCACGGCAGGACTGATTTCGGGCAACGCGCCGTTCGGCGTGATCGTCGGCAAGATCCTCGGCAGCGGGGTCCAGGCCGACGTCATGATCAAGGCGCTGGAGGACAGGGGCCTGGTGCGCCGGCTCGCCGAGCCGAACCTGATCGCGCTCTCGGGCGACACCGCGAGCTTCCTCGCGGGCGGCGAGTTTCCTATCCCCGTCGCTTCGAACGTCAACACGATCACCGTCGAGTGGAAGAAATTCGGCGTCGGGCTCGCCTTTACGCCCACCGTCCTCGACAACGGCACGATCAATTTGAAGATCGAGCCCGAGGTCAGCCAGCTCGATCCGAGCAACATCATTCAGATCGGCACCATCAGGATTCCGAGCCTGACGGTGCGGCGCGCCAACACGACCATCGAGCTGCGCGACGGCCAAAGCTTCGCCATCGCCGGCCTGTTGCACTCGATCACCACGACCGACCAGTCGCAGTTTCCCTGGCTCGGCGACGTCCCGATCCTCGGCGCGTTGCTGCGCAGCGCGTCCTACCAGAAGCAGGAAACCGACCTCGCCATCATCGTGACGCCGCACCTGGTGCAACCGGCCCGGCCGGGCGACGTCCTGCACACGCCGCTCGACAACACGGTCGTCGGCAACGACACCGATGTGTTCCTGCACGGCCGGGCGGAGCTCACGCCGCGGCAGGTCGGGCAAATGGTGCCGGCGGCGCGTCCCTACCGGGCGGTCGGTCACATCCTCGACCTTCCCAAGGGAGCGTACTGATGCGGCGGACCAACAGCGCGCTGCGGATGCTCGCTCCCCTGCTCGCCGTCGGCGCGATGCTCGGCGGCTGTTCCGACCTCTATTGGGACCGCCGCGATACGGTCAGCTTCCACGCCGGCGATGCGGTGGAAACGAACAAGGTGGCCCACATCATCGATCCGTGGCCGGCGGCAGCCGCCAACCGCAGGCTCGAATCGGACGGCCAGCGCATGCAGCGCGCCGTCGAACGGTACCGGACCAACAAGACGACCCCCTTGTCGACGACGTCGACGAGCTCGGCCGGTTACCAGCCGGCCACGACGCCGGCGGCGGGAGGCTCGACGCCCAGCCCCTAGCGGCCGGGCGCGGTTGAAACAACAAGGGCACGGTCGAAGGACCGGCCAAGGGAGGCGTCGGCCACAGCGAAGTCGGCACGACGCGAGTGGGTCACTTAAGGCGCCACGGCGGAAAGCCGCGGCGCGCCGGATGATTGTGAGCGTCGTCATGCTGAACGGCCGATCAACGCAAGCTACGAACCGCACGCGGGTGGTCGTGCTGACCGCCGACGATGCGTTCGAGCAATCGGTCCGCGCCACCTTCGGCAGTCATGGCCAGATCGATCTGAGCATCGTCAAGGGCAGCCTCGCCGATCAAACCGCGCTCGATCTTGCCGGCGTCGCGGTCATCGTCGCCGATCTCGACGCCGCCCGGCCGGACGACTTCCAGGCCCTGCACCGGCTGATGATGCGTGGCCTTCCCCCGACCGTCGTCGTCACGCAAGCCTTCAACGAGACCGTCGCACGCCAGCTGCTGCAGGTTCGCGTCGCCGACTTCCTGATCAAGCCGGTCGAGCCGATCGATCTGGTGCGCGCCTGCGCCCGGGTGGCGCAGGACGCGAGCGGCGTCGAGGCGAAGGAAGCGCAAATCTACACGTTCCTGCCGGCCGCGGGCGGCGTCGGCGTGACCACCCTGGCGATCCAGACAGCGCTCCTGCTCATGCGCAACCAGC
>WNGA01004796.1_pt1 | contig 19802 bp, 18 predicted proteins | sample 5400061 | NCBI WGS metagenome assembly WNGA01 (sample SAMN13153366, study PRJNA577476) | soil metagenome | isolation source: 100 cm soil or saprolite under grassland replicate 2 | place: USA:California | collected 2016-06-15
GCAGCACCAGCAGCTCGACGTCCTTGGCGCCCCCGTCGCGGGCGAGCTGGGTCAACATCTGCAGGATCTGCCGGAGAAGCTGGTACACCAGCGAAGCGCTCATCACCGGGATGATCCCGGTCAGCCTGGGGCTCCACGCGCACAACGTCGCACTGTCGCACTGGCTGGACCGGATTTACGAGCCCCACAGGCCTCCGAACATCACCTCCGGCAGCTTCCACCACGAGCACCCGGCCTGCGTGAGGTACAGCACCGCGGCCAGCACACGCCGGTCGTCCACCCGCCGGCGGCCGCCACCTTGCGGCCGTCTCGGCGCTGGCGGGATCAACGGCTGCGCAATCTTCCGGAGCGAGTCCGCGCCCACCGCCGTATTGCCTCATCGTCCACAAAGGATGATCGTGTACCAAACTCACACCAATCCAATGAGACACGCTCTCAGGTGAATGGCCGGCAGTGCTGGAGTAGGCCGCGAACGCAGCGGGCGGCGACGAGCCGTGCGTACGGCCGCCAGTTCTCATCTACCTTCCGCGAGCTGGCCTCGTCCCCGATGCCACGTACCACGAACCATTCGTTCAGCCAGGGCGACCAGTCCTCCCGGCCTGTCTCCGGCGAACACGCCAGCTCGCGCCTCGCGGTGACCGCCCGCCGCATCTCCGCGGACATGCCATCGGTGTGCCGCCGCAGCGACACCATGCCATGAAAGCGGCGCACCTGGTCATAGTCCACGATGCCCTCGGTCGCGACGGCCACGTCGCCGAGCCGAACATCGCGGACCGCGGCGGCCACGCCGGTCATCACCACGCACCGTACCGAGGGGAAGCTGCGGATCAGGTCGGTTCAGCCGGCTGCCGCGTTGCGGCTGTTGTCCTGCGTCAGCACCCCCACCACCACGTCGTGCCCGCTCCGGGTCGGCGCTAGCCACGACGCCGGTGCGGTAGACGTTCGGGTCGCCGTCGACTGCAACCGGCACCGGGCTGCTGATCACAGAGTAAAGCGGGCGGGCGTCGAGGACGTGCGCGACAAGGATGCCCACGGTGGGCCGCGCCACCGGCAGGACGGCCGGCTCCGCGAAGTCCACCGCCTGCCGGGCGGACACCCACAGTGGACGCATGGTCTCCGGGTCCCCGCCAAGCGCTTCGACGACGAGCTCTAGCTTGCCCCAGCTCGGCAGCCTCTTGCAGCTCAGTACCTGGTGCACGGTGGTGTGACTGAACCCGACTTTCCCGCGCAATGTCTCGGGTGCTCGGCTTCCCGCTACGCAGGTACAACCGGGCGAGCTCATCCCGCAGACGGTTGCGCTGCTCGTCTTCCGGTGCCGTCATGATGGCTCCGATCGTCGCCCGGCCTGTCAACTTCTGTAAAGCGCGTACGGCGTTGCCAGCACTCGTAAACCCGGCCGGGCGTAGGCAGACAGTGGATTCGGTCGTACGACGAACGTCCGCACCGCTCCTCGTGAAGGGACCACCACGACCATGCCGGACGCGATCCTTGGCGCTGCTGCTCTATGCGGCCGCCGCGACATCCCTCGCCGTGATCTACCTCTGGTCCGCCGACCCGGCGCGACGCCGCCGCGCCTGGCGGCTGCTGAAGCTGCTCCGCGGTAAATGACAGCCGCAGAGGAATACGCGCCGCCGGCTATACACCACCGCCGGGCTCGGCCGTCCAGCACGTCGGGCAGTTGGGATCACACGGGTCGCCCTGGTACCGGAAGATGACGCCGGTGTCGACCACCCAGTCGGTGACGCTGGTCGGCGTCACCGAGAGGTGTCCCGTCCCGTCGCGGGCAACACGGAGGCAGGCGAGGCGGCCCGTCGGATGGTTGATGACGCAGATGCCCATCACGCTGTACTGGTTCGGGGATGTACCGAACTCGGCGGGCGCGGTCAGGTCGAAGCTGGTCTGGCCGGACTCGTAGTGCATCAGCCAACCGCTCGTCCAATGCATGAACGTCGATTCATCGAAGTGGTAGTAGCCGATGGCGAAGGTGTCCTGCGCCTCGGGCATGACACAAGGCGTAACCGTTCCCGAGAAATGCACGACGCCGTCCGCGGCATCCCCGCTGAGCGTCCCGGTTGTCTGCGGACCACCCGGTGGACACCAGAGCCATTGCGCGGATGCGGCGGCCGCGTCGGGCGATCGCAGCAGCACCCCGACGAGAACCGCTACGGCGACCACCGCGACGATCCGACGCGCCGTGCTCATTCGGTGTCTCCATTCGTGTCCGAGGTCTGGGACGGCCCAAGCACGTGTCGCGCGGCGAGCGGGCCGAGTACGAGGCCGAGCTGGAACCGGTTCTGCACGCCGTACCGGTCCATCAGGCCGCGCAGCGTGTACGCAATGGTCCGGGCGCTCAACTTCAGCTCGGCGGCGACACCCGCGTCGGTGTGGCCGGCCGCGAGCAGCCTAACGATGGCCTCTTCGCGCGGGTTCAGCTCCATGTCCATGCTCTCTGTCCGTGGCTCGCGTGCCTGCTCCCACTGGTTGAAGAAGACGTCGATCAGTGCGTGGACGGTCGACGGTTCGCTCGTCTCGAACGCTCCCCTACCGACGTCCCCCGGATTCAGCGGTACAAGGGCGGTCGTCCGGTCAAAAATCATCAGCTTGGTCGGAACGGCCGGCAGCTCCCGGTACAGCGCGCCGCCGCTGGCCAGTTCGTCGGCGATGGCCCCGCTCGCGTCCCCGGCGATCGCCGGAACGCCAACGTGCCGGATCGACACGCCGCGCTCACACATCAAACGGGTCAGCGGCGCGGCCGCGCGTACCGACTCGACGCTAAACGCCGGTTCCGTGCTGAGCACCAGGTGGTCCTGCCGCTCGCGGGCGATGAGTTCGGCGAGGCGGGCCTGGATCCGGGTACCACCGTGCAGCACGCGGACCCGGGCCATGTCCAGCGGTACGCCCAGCGCCGACAGCCCGGCCAGCTCGCTGCGCAACCGGTGCCGGGCCCGCGCCGCATCGACCCGCCGGGCGCGCAGCTCGGCGGCGACCACGCCCGGCTCGGCGGCGAGCCAGGCGTTCGCGCGGCGTGCGTGCCGGCGGCGACCGGGATGCGCCGCCCCAACATCGGCCAGTTCGTCGAGGGCCTCCCGGACCCGGCGCGGTGGCATGCCCAGCGTACGGGCCAGCTCGCCCACCAACTGCGGCCCGAACTCCACCAGGCTGCGGTAGACCAGGTCCGCGCCCGTGGACAACCCCAGACGCCCGAGCTGCGGTATCGCCGTTCCCGGCGCGACCAGCGCCGATGACCGTGCCATCTCGCCCCCTGCCCCCGACCGGCGCGCCATCGCCGCAGGTCGCGGCGCATGACGCCGCCCGATCCTGCGGCCACGGCGGACGTCCTGGCAAGAGGTTACGGCGGGCATGTCAACCGGCCCGGACGGAGTGCTCAAGACTCGTCACCCAGGATGAGCGTCCGAGCGTGACGTCGGTGGCGTCGAGCCGGCGGCCCCGGAGGATGGAGCGGTGCAGATCGGCCAGCTCGGGCTGCGGTTCGATGCCGAGCTGCGCGACCAGCGATGCGCGAAGCCGGCCGTACGCGATGAGCGCCTCGGCCCGGCGGCCGGCCCTCAGCAGCGCGAACATCAGCAGCGCCACCAGCCGCTCCCGGACCGGATGCCGGGCCACCAGCTCGGCCACGAAGCGGGTCACGGGGTCCGGGTTGCCCCGCCGCAGTTCGAGCCAGCCGAGGTCCTCCAGCGCGGCCAGCTTCAGCTCGTCAAACCGCTCGGCCGCCGCCCGCAGGGCGAGCGTGTCGAGGCCGGCCAGGGCGGCACCGCGCCAGAGTCCGACCGCGTCGGTCAACGCGGCAACGGCGCCGGCGAGGTCCGCCCGGTCCGCCAGCGCGTGCGCGCGGGCCACCCACCGGCGGAACAGGTCCAGGTCGAGTTCGTGGCCGGCTAGGTCCAGCGTGTAGCCGGCCGGGCCGCGTTCGATCCGCGGTGACGGCTCGTGGCGGCCCATTTCCCGCCGGAGCGCCGACATGCCGTTGGCGACCTGCTCTGCCACGGTCGGCGGCGGCTCGCCCTCCCAGGCCGCTTCGATCAGGCGGGTCATCGAGACCGGCCGCCCGGCATCGACCAGCAGCGCCGCCAGCAGCCTGCGTTGCCTGGCGCCGGCGGGCCGCCGCCACCCCCCGTGTGACCGGTACTCAAGTGGTCCGAGCACTCCGAGTCGCATACTGCCTCCCCCGCGGTGGCACCGTGCGCCGGACCGGTGCGGCCCGGCGTGCAGAGCCAACCACCGGCGCGGCGCACGGTCAGCGGTCGGTCTGATTTGCCGGTTACGCGCTGCGGTTTTGTGCAATCCGCGCCACCAGTTCGAGGGCGCCGGGTTCGGCCAGGACCGCGGTGAGGCGCTCGGCGGCGAAGGAGAATGTGATCATCTGTGGCGGTACGGACACCGGCAAGACCACCGTGCCCGTCTGCGACGGCGTTGGTCTTGCGCGCGTCGTAGGTGTAGACGGTGCGGGTGACCCGTGCGGTCTCCGTCGTGGTGCCGCTCTTGGTGGCGGTCACGATCGGCACGGCCGTGGTCACCGTGGCCGGTACATCGACCTCGGGGTAGTACTTCTGGTCCGAGGTCATCTTGCTGTGCGCGTAGGTGGTGACCGTCTCCTTTGGCTGGGCCGGTTCCCACGTGCGCATCGTGCCGAACCCCAGGAACCCTCTGCCCCGCAGGTCCGTCACCGGGTCCTCGTACGAGTAGTAGTGGTCGAGCGACGTCGCGGCGGCCGCCGATGCCGGGTCGGTGTTGTGAGCCTTGGACGACACCTTGCGCACCACCGGAAAGCCCGCTCGGATGCACTCCCGCGGGTACGAGCAGGTGAAGTTGCCGATCTGCGCCATGTGGTCCGACCACGAGTACTGTTACTTGACCGTCTCCCGGTCCCACGGCGCACCCTCGTCGCGTACCGTCAGCAGCCGGTCCCGGTTGTGGTTGCCGGTCTGTCGCAGGACGCTCATCTGGCCCTCCACGATGCGCACGATGTCGGTACGGCCGTCGGCGTCGAAGTCGCCCAGCCTCGTGGTCGTGTAGGCGCCACAGCTGTTGCCGCCGGCCAGCAGCGGCGTACCGGCGCTGTCGGCGATCTTCACCGGAGCGGCGAAGCTGCCGTCGCCGCGCGACACCGACACCCAGATGCCGGTGGAACCGCGCCGGTAGGAGGAGAGCGCGTATCTCTTGCCGTTGTCCTTGACCTCCAGGACCAGCTCCTGCTCGGCCTCAAGGGCAGCCTCAGCGAGGCCGAGCTGCACCTGCTCAAGGGCCGGCTCCGTGGCGGGGTGCTGTCCAAGGCCCGCCGCGGCGAACTGATCCAGCCACTGCCGGTCGGGCTGGTCTACAACGGCGCCGGCAAGGTCGTCCTCGACCCCGACGCCGGCGTGCAGCAGGCCGTGACGCACCTGTTCGCCACGTTCACCGCCACCGGTTCGGCGTTGGCCACCGTGAAAGCCTCGGCTGGGTCGGCATGCATCCGCGGCTGGCCGATGTCTACGTCACGGCGCTGGCGGAGCGTCTGGCCCGGGCCAACCACATGCCGGCGGTCACCGATCAACCAGGCGTGTACGGCGTGCTCAATGGATGGGACATGGACACCCTGGCCCAGGTCCTGCTCAGCGATGACGATCCAGGTCGCGCGCCGCTTCGCGACACGGCGGAGGTCGCCGCGCTGTACGCGGCGGTGGCGATCAGCACCGTGGTGCCGCGCGGTCTGGACGACATACCAGTGGAAAAGGTGGCGCGAGCGCGCCGGATGCTGGTCGACGAGTTCGACGCGTTCCGCGGACACATGGACTCGTTGACCGACCAGTTCGTCGAGATGGCGCAGATCGAGAGCCCGGAGGTCCTGCGCGCCCGGCTGCAGATCCTCGTGGAACGCGACCTGCGGGCGCCCACGGCCGACCTCGAGCGGGGCCTGCGCCGGCTCGGGCTGGAGCCGGCACGGGCGGTGCTCGGCCTGAAATCGCTGGAACTCCCAGCCGTGGCCGCCGCTGCCGCGACCGGTATTGGTGTCCCGGCCGCCGTCGGGCAGGCAGGGCTTGTCGCCGCCCAGGTCATTGCGTCCAGCGTTCAGGCGCGTCGCACGTACGGCAGCCGCACTTCGAAACCTGTATCAGCGGCCAGACTGAATTGAGTGGCCGCTGTGGCGGCTGAAGGTAGCCCTGTGTGGTGAAGCGTCGGTGGGCGCACGAGCTTGGCCGAGAACAGAGCTCACGCGCACAACGCAAGCCAGACGTGTCTGCCGTTGCTGGTACGTTCGCCCCGTAGGCCGGGGCGGAGCAAGGTGAGGAGGACGCCGGTGGCGGAGGTGGCACTGCGGCCGATCGATGATTCTGACCTTGACGCGCTGTTCGACCAGATGCGTGACCCCGAGTCGGTCCGGATGGCCGCCTTCACTGCCAAGGACCCCAACGACCGTGAAGCGTTCGACACCCACATGTCGAAGGTGAGGGCCTCTCCCGACGTCACGTTGCGCGCGGTGATCTGCGGTGGACGCCTCGTGGGCAGCATCGCCAGCTTCGTCATGCAGGGCGACACCGAGGTCACCTATTGGATCGACCGCTCTGTCTGGGGACAAGGCGTCGCTAGCCGAGCCCTTGCTCTGTTGCTCGACACGGTTTCGGTCCGGCCCCTGTATGCCCGCGCCGCCAGCGACAACGTCGGATCGCTCAGGGTCCTGCAGAGGGCGGGCTTCACGATCATCGGCACCGAGATCTCATACGCCAACGCGCGGAGCACCGAAATCGAGGAAACCGTTCTGCGTCTCGGTTAGCCACCGGGCGGGTGCCTGCGCCAGGCCCCGCCTGGGCTGGTGTCGATCGCGTAGGACCGTGCCGAAATGGGCCTTCCGATCCACCGTGCCGATCAGAGGTCTGGTCATGTTCGTGGTGGTTGGAGGCTGCGGCGTAGCCGGGTGCGGTGGTGGAACCAGCGGGCGCGGGCTTGGTGGCGGCGGCGCCACCACGACCATCGCAGGTGGTGGGCGAGTGCGCGGCCGGTCCGGGTGACCAGGTTGGCCAGGCGTTTGACCTCGGCGACGGTCAGCGGGATGAGCCCGGGGTCGGCGGGTGGCTTATCGTCGGGGTGGGTCGGTGGTGGGGCCAGGGTGTTGGTGTGCGCCCGAATCGTGGCGGCGGCCACGGCGCAGGCGGCCAGGGGCGATCATGGTCAGGGCGAGGTGGCGTAGCAGGGCAGTGTAGAGCCGGACCTGGCTGTGGTCGAGGCCGAACTGGTCCTTGCCGACCTGGAAGTCTTCTTCCACCGGCCATCGACGCCCGGCGACGGCGACCAGGGTGGGCAGGGTGGCGGGTCGCCCGACGGGCAGGTAGGCGTAGAAGAAGGCCACATCCGTCGGATCGGTCAGGTTGCGCGCACGAGCAGGTGGTGGCGCTGGCTTGCGGTGGCGATCCACGCCCAGGCGTATGTGCGGTCTCCTTTGGACCCGGCACCGCACGAGGCCCGGTTCCACGCCTTGGCCGGGACCAGTTTCAGCGCCTGGCCGGCGCGGACCCGCCGGCCGGAGGTCAACACCACGGTGAACGAACAAGGCACCCCGAACACATAGCCCACGTCATGTTGTTCGCCCAAGTCGCGCAGGCTCTTGTCGCGGCCGTACACCTCGTCGCCGGTCGCCCACGGCGGGAGCAGCCCGGCGGTGTGCAGGCCGGTGAGGATGTCGGCGGCGAGCTGCGGTTTGGTCTTGAACGCCAGGTCCTCGGGCACCTTGGCCCGCGACCGGCGCTGCGCGTCGTCTGCCCACTCGCGGGGCAGGTATGGGCGGGCCCCGACCAGAGCGTGTCCCCGGCCGGTAGCGAGGGTGGCGTACACGACGTTGACCGCGTTGGACACCCGGCCGGCGCAGCCGACGTATTGGCGCTTGACCCCGGCGGTGTGTTCGCCCGTTTTCTCCTGACCGGACTCGTCCAGCACTACCACGGCATGCGGATCGCCGCCGATGTCGAGGTGCGCGGCGACGAATGCGGCCACGATGCCCATCGCCGCGTGCTCGTCCCACACCGCGTGGTTGAGTAGCCGCTGCGTCTTGTCCGGGGTGGCATCACCGGCCCATTCCGCGATCTGCCAGCCGTTCTTCCGCGGCACCTCGGCGCTCAGCGCCGCAACATACTTACCCGCCTGCATCCGCGGCTCCCGCCGGGCGAAGACCGCCCCGACGCGCCCCAGCAGCTCATCCCGGTACTCCCGGGCCAACTCACCGGCGGCTACCATGCACGCGGCGGCCGTCTCGTATTCAGTTTGATCCACAATCACGCAGAACTACGGGACGGCCGCTGCCTCGCACAAGCTGACACGCCGAACCCCGTGACATCCCCAGCGCCCCACCCCTTCCAAGATCAGGTCTCGAAGTGCGGCTGCCGTACACGGCACAGGAACAGCGCCGCGGAACTGCCGGTTACCTGCTCGGTCTGCGCGAGGAGTTTGATCCGCAGGGATTGCTGGACAGGCTCAGGCGATCCATGCGTCGTGCTGGTGAGGGCCTTCGATCTCGAAGGCGGATCTGATGCCGTCGGAGGCGATGCTGACCTCGAACGTCGGTCTCGGTCGTTGAGGCGCACCGCCGGACTGGAGTGCCGCAGCGCCTGGAGTCTGGCGTGAGGGGTGGGCGTGGTCACTGCATGTGCCTCCCGGCGGCTTGGCGGAAGTCGGGCATGCCGAGGCTGACGACGTGTCGCCTGGCGGCGAAGGTGTCCATGGCGGCGAGCTTCTAGTCGGCGGCGGTGAGGGTTGGCCTGGAGACCTTCAACCTCGCCGAGCTAGCCCTGTTCGCGGGCTTCGTCGATGCGTTCGAGGAGGTTGGTGCGAATGTCTTGCAGGCGGGTCTTCTGGACGAATCGAGGCTGTGGGGCTCGATTACTCGGTGTGCCTACGCTGCCTGGGAGTATTCATTGATCAGTCCGGCCAGGACCTGGCGTCGGCGAACGGGCGGTGTTGCATCAGCGGATCGGTGGACGAGACCGATCACGCGGTGGATTCGGCGGTTGATCAGGTCGCGTGTGGCTGAGTTCGTCGAAGACGGTGGCGAGGCGGAGGTGGTCGGCACGCCGGTAGTGAGGCGGTAGTGGCCGCGGCAGAGATTCTGGACGAATGCGTGCCCCTTGATGATCACCGCAGTGGTCCGATCGTTGCGCAGATGTCGCATCGGTCGCAGGCGCCGTTTCAGCTGGCGCGCCGGTGCACGCGGCAACGGCAGGAGGTCGCCTGGCGGCCGTCATCCGGGCCAGCGAGCTCCTCCTGTCGCCTCGGTGACGCCGCGCCGCGGCAGTGGGCGAGCCGGTGGCCGCCGGCGGTCACACACCCACTCGACCGGCGACGGCATCACCTACCCGCCCACGCGCCCGCCCGGGACGCGTCACCCTCACTGCCAAGACGGCATCGCCGCCCCTGTCGAAGCTGACCAGCGTGGACTACGGTCCGTAGTCCGATTCGGGGTGCATACAGTGTTGACATAGATGAGTGTCTAACAAGCTGGGATCTTGACCGACAATCGTCCGACAGCCGAGCACACGCGGAGCACACAAAGATCCACTACGGGCGGCGCGCAGCGGCGGCGCCGCAGGTCAGCGCGATTTCGTCGATTGATCAAGCCCAGAAAGCGGCGGATTAGGAAACCGTTGCTCCACTCACGGTCCGAATCGCCCTGCTTGAGTCAGGTCGAATGGAGCGGCCGTCAGACCGTCTGGGACCAGCCGCGCAACGGTTTGAAAACCGTTGCTCGGGTGACAGTGCCTGATGATGTTGCGCGCGTGAAGGGCGGCGAGTCGACCGCGGTGGCGTGATCGTCGATGCGGCATTGCCGAGTCGGTGGTCGCGGGTGAATGCTCGCTGGACCTGCGGAGCTACGTCATCACCGCAACTATCCCGGCCGGCTCGGGACAGCGCGCCGCCGGAGGCACTGCTGCACCGGGAGCGACTCTGGCGGCATGAAATGGCCTACGTCCGCCTGAATTCATCGATAGGCATCGTCCATGATGACGATGACCGTCCGTACAACGACCTGCAAGATCCGGATTGGGTGGCGCCCGGCTGGACTGGGGCTGGGCGGTCCGGACGGACACCGTCCGAAACTGACGAGCACCGTAGGAGCACCACAGGTCCACAGTGGACGAATCTTGAACGCAGTGTAACATGCGTTTCCGCAGGTCAGATTCCTGATGATGTTGCGCGCCCGAAGGGATTCGAACCCCTAACCTTCTGATCCGTAGTCAGATGGCCGATATATATCGAACTCCATGCTAAGAGTCTCATGCAGCGTGCTGGTTTGCAAGCCCTCCGTCCGGAACGGAGGGCTTCTGTATCGGCTGGTCCGGGCGATGAACCCTCGATGAGCGCCCGGACAGTGGGGCGGGCGACGCCTGACGAGAGGCCGGCGTGCCGAAATCTCGCCGACGGTGCCGATTCAGTAGCGAACGTCCGAGCACCATCGGAGCACCACGCGATTCACAGGCGCTGCACCCGGCCGGCTATCGGTGTCGCCGCCTGAGCCGCCGACACCCGGAACGCCGCAAGTTCGAGGTTGTGGCTGCCGAAAAGTTCGTCCGCCCTGCTCAGGGCACAGTCGTGGCCTATCGCGACCGACGGTGGCTGGTTCGGGTCTGTCAGCTGTCCGATGGGTGGCGGTGACTACGCGATGACGCCGCTCCGTGTTCCTTCGCCTCGCCTACCTTGGCATCACGAACGCGTTCGCGTTGCTGCAGCTGCTTCTGGGCGCCGCGCCGTCACGCCGGGGGCTGCTGTTTCGGCTGACGGTGATTCTCGCCGATGAGTTGCCGAGCCTGGTGCATAGCTGGTCGTCGGGTTGGTCGAGTTCGTTGAGGATCTCAATGGCGTGGTCCAGGTTGGTGCGGGCGACGTGGAACTCGCCGGCGGCGTGAACCGCCCCGGGTTTGGTTTGAGGGAGGCCCGGCCGGTCGAAACCGATTCGCTGACCACGTCGGGCTGAGTAGGGTTCACGTCGTGGACACGCCCCCGGCCGAGGCTATGACCGACGAGCTTCGCGTTCTGCTCGCCAGGGCAATCGCTGTGGCGTGCGACGTGGTAGACGCGGACACGGCGTGGACGACGCCCTGGGCGGACAGCCCTGCCGGTACTGAACTGGCCGCCGAGGAGTCTCGCCGGCCAGCGCCCCGGACTGGATCGTGGCCATGGCTTGCTGCACCTATGATCGCGCGGTGGGGGCTCCAGGTTGCCGTAGAGGAGGCCAAAGGATTCTTGGCGGTACTCGGCCCGAATGCGACATCGTACGCCGCCGATGTGCTGTGCCGTGGTGTCCTGGAAACCGCATCCCTGGCGTGGTGGCTTCTTGATCCCGCCACCGACGCCCAGAAGCGCCTGGCCCGGTCGCTGGTCTACCGGCTCCATACCGCTGCGCAGACGGCGAAGGCAGTCACGGCCCTGGAGCTTGACCCGCACGAGGATCCATCCGGGTACGGCGAGTCCGTCGATGACGTCCGGCAGGAAATTCGCGAGCTTGGCTGGACCTACGGGTCAGGCCCGCGGGTGTCGTTCGACACCGACAGGAAGAACGTCGAGGTCCGGCTGACCTACACCGACCGGGCCGCGAGTCTGGTTGAGAGGATCTGGCCGCAGCGCAAGCTTCCCTACGCGGTGCTGTCGGCGGTGGCCCACGCCGAGCTGCTCGGTCTGCAACGCAACCTCGCCACGTCACCGGCCGCCGCACCGGGGTCGTGGCCCGCCCCTGGCCGGGACAACGCCCTGTGGCTATGGCAGGACACCTACCTGGTACTCGGTGCGCTGGTGTTTACCGCGGACCGGGCTGCTAACTTCCTCGGCCTCTACGACCACCTCGCGGCCATGCATGCTCTAGTCGAACAGCTTGATCAGAGGCTTCCAGCCTTGCGGCCGACCGACCCATGACACCGCAAGCGGATCCCACAACCGGCGGCACCGCCTGGCAACCCGCCACCGTCGAGCAGGCCGGCGCCGCCTTCGCTACCCTCGTCGGCTTCCTTCGCAGCGCACCGATCACCGCAGGAATCGGCGCGCTTGAACATGACCTACTCAACGCGGACCGCACCACCGCGGCCACGATCACCACCGCCGCCGGCCTCACCCCTCAGCTTCTACAAGCCGCCCTGATTGTGCGTCGCGATGTTGGGCGGGTCAGCGACGTCATCCACGCCACGGTCATCTCCCTCGTCCTCCCGATGATCCTCGAAGAGGGCGAAGTCATCTCCAATCGACCATCACTGGGACCGGGCAACGACAAGTCGCGCCCCTTCGACCTGGAGACCAATCGCCGCGTAGCCGAGTTCAAGGTCGCCTTGTGGTCCGGTGGAGACATGATGCGCAAGCGAGGTGTGACCGCAGATCTTGTCCGTCTCGCCTTGGACGAGTCTGGTCGCAGACCCGAGTTGTGGTTCGCTGGCACCGAACCCCTTCGATTCCTACAGACCAGCAAGAGCACGGTGAGCAATCTATTGTCACGATCATCGCGACACCTGCGCGCCCGATACGAGGCCAGTTACGGCACCACCGGCATACCACTTCGTACCTTTACCGGAGAGCACGCCTCGCGGGTTCATCTACGCGACATCGCCCAGGTCTTACCTGCTGTTGCTGCAGCCCTTGTGTAAGCGGGCTACTGGCTGGGGCAGACCTTGCCCTCCTGGTGGCCACGGGTGTGCTGTTCCCCGGTGGCATACATGTGGGTGCCGAGCAACTGCCGGTGTTCGGCCTCGCTGATCTCGCCGTGGGCGTATGCGGCGTGGATGCGCTCCTCGAACAGGTCTTGACTGAACACGCGCAGCCCCTGTTCAGCGATCATTCCGCGCTCGTGGTCGAGGAGCCTGGTCGCGTGGTATGCCCGGAGCTGTCGTCCGGTTAGCAACGCCCGCACCCGATCGTCGGCGTCACCGGGCAGATCCAGGTCGTCGGCGTGCTCGGTCGTCGGAGCCGACTGCGAGAGCGTATCGACAAGGTCCCGTACCGCCGTCGGCCAGGTCGTCGGCCGAGTAACGTCGACGACGGCCTCCACGGCGGTGCCTGCGACCAACTTGCTTGCGGTCATGGCAGAACGAACCCCTCCGTCGCTTTGGCTCAAGTGCACCGCACGTCAGCTGGCACGCCGACCGCCTGGCGGGTACCCAGAGCGGTCGGCGTATGCCGGACACTTCGATACGGAGACGGCGGCGGGGTGAGCGCACGCGACGAGGAACGTATGGGTGCCGTGCCCGTAGCCCGGCAGCGTGCACGTGGTGGGATGCGGACCATCTGCCCGTCCCTGGGGGTCGCGGACATTCGTGTTGATCGAGGATGGCGGCTAGGCGCGACAGTTCGTCGTTGACGTGATGTCCGGTGGCCGGGTGTAGCGTGGTTGTGACTTTTCGTGGTCGGCGGAACCAGCCTGGGCGAGCCCGCTGGCGAGTGCTCGGCAGAGCGTTTCTAGGGTCGGCTCGCGTGGCTGCTTCGGGGACATCATGACGCGAGAGGAAGGGGTGCACTCTCGTGATGGTGGATTCCGTAGGGGAGGAGTTGCAGCGTTGCCGCTGACGGGGCTTTCATTTCCGGCGGTGTCTGCCTTCGATCCGCCTGCTGCGGGTGAGGGAAGCATCGATCCGATGGGTCTCGCCACGATCTCTGACCGGTTGGCTGATCTCTTGGTCCCTGGGTTGCGTGCTCGGATGAGCCGGGTGCGGTTCGTGACAGCCACGGCCGTCGGGTCGCTGGCCTGCGAGCCACTGGCTGATGAGCAACCGGCGGACGGTATCTCCACGCCGGCGATCTGCTTCGAGTGGCTGGTTGTCGAGGCGTTCGTGCGCGGGCTCAATGTCCACGGGTTCCCGCAGGGCATACCTGGCAGTCAGAAGGCGCGTGGCGTCATCGGACGGTCGCAAAGGCTGTCCGCATCGACGTATCTGAAGGGCCCCACCGTCTTCGGGTTCAACGGCGTCTACAAGCCGTTCGCTGTCGACAGTGGGGTCGTCGGTTCGGTGCTGGAGCCCGGCATTCGATGCGCCGAACTGGTGCGCCGCTGGGAACGCGACCAAGGCTTCGATGGGTTCACTGACGAGGTACCGGGAAGCGACGGCGGTCGGCTCCGCGTTCAGATACGCGACGAGGTGCGCGCCGCCCTCAGGTCTGGCCACTGCGCCACCAGTCCCGGGAGTTGGCTGTTCGGTCGGCTCGCGAACTCGCTGCGACCCGATAGCCTGGGCAGTGGCGAACGCGGGGCGTTGCGCGCGCTCCTGATCGACAGCGAACACGACACACGCGCTGAGCTTGCCAGCCGCATCTCGGATCTTGACCCGACGCTGTCAGAGGCGCAGCTCCTTGACGCCGTGCGGGCGAAGTGCTCGACCTCCTTGGGCCTGATCATCGACGCGGTTGTTGCCTATGAACGCTTCGCAGCCCTCGTCGACGCGGTGTTCAGGACTCTCTGCTCAGTTTCCCATTCGTTTGGTGCGCAGCCGCTGACAGCGAGCCGTGTCCGGGACCATCACATGATTGTGCGCTGCGCTACAGAACTCCCCGACCGTTATCGGCAGGCAGCCGATCGCATCGCGGGGGTCGCCCCGGATGTTGGTCTTGAGCAGCGTCTTGGCGAGTTTGCCATCGGCCGGACACCTGCCGAACTCTTCGAGCTCGTACTCACCCACCATGAACAGGTCCAGGCGGTGAAGCCGCCGAACGGCAAGCGTGGCTGGTTCGAGCCGCTGCGAGACGGTTGGGTAGTTCGGGGGGCCTACGGATCCGCCGAGCAGCCGCAACTCGGGCCGTGGTTCGTGCACCCGGTTCGGGTCGCCCCGCTCCTCCGGTTCGTGCAGGACACGGCACCGTGAGCGGGGTCCGGCTCCTCGACCATTGGTCCGCACCTGATGGGGCGGGCGCGGCGGTCGCGTGTCTCGCGACGACGTTCACCTTCGACGCGGACTTCTTCGCCCAAGAGTGCGTGTCACGATTCCTGGGCCTGTCGACGGTCGCAGGGGAAGGAGACCGGATCTCGTCGATCGCCGCGGTGCTGGAGGAGGAGGACCGCCTCGGCGAAGCACAGGTCAGCGTCCTCGTTGACCGAAGCAGCCCGGCGGAAAAGCGCAACCTGCGATGGGACCTGCTCCCGGTCGCGGCACCGGGTGGCCTGCTGCACGCCAAAGTCGCCCTCCTGCTGTGGCAGCGGCACTGCCGCATCGTCGTGGGCTCGGCGAACCTGACCGCGGCTGGCTATCGCCGCCAGGTGGAGCTGGCGCTCGCGATCGACCTCGACGAAGGATGCCAGGTACCGCGCCCAGTTTTGGACGAGCTGGGAGCGGAGCTTGGCCATCTCGTCGACCTGGCTCCCGGCCCGCGGACCACCGGGCCCAAGGCGCGAGCGCTGGCCACCCTGCGGCTGCTTGCCCACCACGTCGAAGGGCTCATGCTGCCGGACCGAACTACCGGGCGGGTACGGATCGCGGTTGCGCCGGCCCGCCCGGGGGTCAGTCCACTGGCACGCCTCAGCGATGTTTGGCACGGGCCGCTCCCGCTGGAAGCCACCGTGCTCTCGCCGTTCTGGGACGACGCACTCCCCGCCCCCGCTGTCGCGGCCGTTCGAGAACGGCTGACCGGTCGCCCGTCGCAGCGGCGGCGGCTGACCCTCGTCGCCGCGATCGATCCCTACACCGGCGGCGTCCACGCTCCGCCATCCCTGGCAGCCCAACCCGGCGCCCGTCTTGTCGCGTTCAAGCCACCCGACGAAGAACCCAGGACGCTGCACGCCAAGCTCGTCCTCGTCGAGAGCGACGAATGGATTGCGGCACTCGTCGGATCCTCCAACGCCACCGGGGCCGGCCTTGGACTTCACCGCACTCACGGCCACCGCGAGTTGAACGTCTGGATTGGCTGCCCGGCCGACTCGCAGGACGCGAAGGCCTTACGTACCCTCGCCGGGATCGGTGAGCCGATCCTGGCAGACGATCAATCGTGGGACCCGGCCCCCGACGAGGATGAGGTCACCGGACCGCTGCTGCCGCTCGGCTTCGTCAACTGCCTTGTTGACCCGGCAGCACCAGCTCGGGCACAGCTCACTCTCGACCCGGCACGGTTGCCCTCCACGTGGGAGGTTCGAGACCCCGCAGGGCAGCTCCTCCTCGATACCGGTCGGTGGCGGGCTGAGGGGGCGACGACCGATACGCGGGTAGCTCTGCCCTCCGGGCCTCTACCCGCCTACCTGATGGTCCACTGGGTCGATGGCTGCGACCCGTGCCAGACGACCTGGACGGCCAACGTGGATGACCGTACAGCGCTTCCGCCGCCCGCTGAACTCGCCGAACTGCCAGTGGACGTGCTACTCGCCGCGCTGGCCTCGACCCGACCGCTGCCGTTCGCGCTGGAACAGGAGCTTCGTCACCGGGCGCGCCGCTCGTCCGCCGCCGATCACGGGGACCTCGATCCCCTCCGCCGCTTCGACAGCAGCGGGCTGCTACTGCAGCGTGTACGGCATCTGTCCCTGGCGCTCTGGCGCCTTCAGGAGCGACTGAGCCGACCGGCCAGCAGCCTCGATGCCCTTCACTGGCGGCTGCATGGTGCGTTCGGGCCGCTGGTGATCGCCGACGGTTTGATCGCAGCAGCATCGAAAGATCAGGCGCTGCCTGGCGAGCCTCAATTCCTGCTCGCGGAACTCGCGCTCACGGTGGCAGCGGTCGACTGGTCTGCGGCCAGCGTCGGGCTCGACCGCACACAGGTCAACGTCCTCGTCTCAGGCGTCCTGCGTCAGCTTCAAGAGCGTCACTCGACGCTACCCTCAGCGCCCGACCCGGCACTGGACAAGTACGTGCGCGACGCTCTGGAGGTCGCTGCCCGATGAACTGGCGACTGAGCCCCAAGGTTGATCTGCGCAACGAGCGTGTACCGGACGAGGACGCCGATCGTCAAAGCCGGACGGCGGCGGAGATCCTGCACCGATTCGACAACCAGCCAGGTGTGGTACTGGCTGACGAAGTTGGCATGGGCAAGACGTACGTAGCTCTGGCCGTTGCGGTTTCCGTCCTTGAGGCGACCAACCGGAAGCGGCCGGTGGTCGTGATGGTGCCGCCTTCGGTCGCCGAGAAGTGGCCGACCGAGTGGTCTGTGTTCTCCGAGCGCTGCCTCAGTCCAGGACACGGACTGCGCGCCGCAGGGCCGGTTCGACGAGGCAGCGATCTCCTCAAGTTGCTCGACGACCCAGCCGCCACCCGCCGCCACTTGATCGTCGTTACCCACGGCGCCCTCACGAGCAGCCTCACGGACCCGTTCGTGCGCCTGGCGCTGTTGCGTCAGGCGACCAGCCACCGCTCGGAACTGTTGAAACGACGCAGGTCGTTGGCGCGATTCGCCGGCGTGCTGCTCAACGACCGGCGCTTCGAGGACGAACAGCTGGTGGAGGCCCTGCTCGACGCCCCACCCGGAAGGTGGCGACTGATCTGGAACCGTCTGCGGCCCGACCGGCTCCTTGATGACGACCCGGTGCCGTTCGCGCTCCTGAAAGTGCTCGGGCGGGTGGACCTGTCGTTGCTCAGAGATGCGGTCACCGCGATCCCGGCCAACCGCAGCCTGACCATTGACGCGCGGGTCCGCAAGGCGCGCCGCCTACTTGGGGAGGCACTCAACTCGACGTGGACCGCGAGTCTCGGCGCTCTCGATGTTCGCCTACCGCTGGTCGTGCTAGATGAAGCCCACCACGTCCGCAACCAGACCCGGCTGGCCAGGTTGTTCGCGAACGAGGAGGCTGAGCGCGACGCCAAGGCGCTGCAGGGACCTCTGGGCAACATGTTCGAGCGGATGCTGTTCCTCACCGCGACGCCCTTCCAACTGGGCCACCAGGAACTGCTGCGCGTGCTGGAACGCTTCCACGGCGTCCGCTGGCCCTCGCGCGCCGCCAGAGCGCAGTTCGACGAGCAACTGGCGTGTCTCGGCCAGTCCCTCGACCGGGCGCAAGCCACCGCGTTACGGCTCGAACGTGCGTGGGCCCGGATTGACCCCGCGGACGCTCCCGTGGTTACGCATCTGACGTCGCTGGACCGTCGCGACGACCAGCCCGAGCCGGTACGCACAGCACTCGGTGTCGCCAACGACGCACGAGCCGATCTGGAGGCGGCCGAACAACTGCTGCGCCCATGGGTGATTCGACACCGCAAGCATGACAAGGAAGAACGCCGCCGCTATCTGCCGGGGCGCGGCATCCTCGACAACATACCCGCCGACGTCGGCCTCTCCGTCGCAGGCTCCGCGACCTTGCCATTCCTACTCGCAGCGCGCGCCCAAGCGGTTGCCTCATTGGGTGGGGGCGACGGCCCCCGTTCAACGCAGACGTACTACGCCTACGGGTTGGCTTCCTCGTTCGAGGCATACGCGGACACCCGCCGCAACCGCGTCGCTGCCCTCGACGACCTTGTCGTAGAAGACCGTCAGCCCGTGCAGGTACCCGAACGACTCCGCTGGTACCTGGACCGGATCGCGAACGCGCTACCCGCAGACGCGGCCGAGGGATGGGCAGCGCATCCGAAGATCGCCGCGACGGTGAATCGAGTCCTCGACCTGTGGCGCCACGGCGAGAAGACTCTCGTGTTCTGCTTCTACGTCGAAACCGGGCGAGCGCTGCGATCGCACATCTCACGCGCACTGAGGACAGAGATCATCACACACGCCGCCAGCGCCCTGGGCATGAGCTCAGACTCGGACAACGACGTGCTCGCCGAGTTGGACCGAATCGGAGAACGGCTGCTGCGAAGCGACGCCCGCGGATATCAGGCCTTCCGTGACCGGGTCCGGAGTCATGCAACCAGGCTCGACAGCGACACGGCCGACCAAGTGGCAGAGATCGCCGTGAGGTTCATGCGTACGCCGTCTTTCCTAGTCCGCTTCGTAGGGCTGAAGCCGAACATCTCGGTCGAAGACCTCGTTGCCGGTCTCGAACACGCTGATGTTTCCGGAGCCACACTCGCCGATCGCATCGAAGCGTTCGCCCGATCGCTCGCGCAGAAGGTACAGAGCGAAAAGGATGAACTTCTGACCTCGCTGAACGCAATCCAGACCGGTGGTATCGCCACCACAGCCGAGGACTTCGACCCTTCCGAACGATCGCATCGCCGCGAGGTACTCCTCCCGAACGTTCGACTTGCCAACGGTGGGGTGCGAGCCGAGACACGTCGGCGACTCATGCTGACCTTCAACACCCCGTTCTTCCCGGAAGTTCTCATCGCCAGCTCCGTCATGGCCGAAGGTGTCGATCTCCACCAAGAATGTCGGCACATCGTCCACCATGACCTCGACTGGAACCCGAGCACGCTCGAACAACGCACCGGCCGCGTCGACCGGATCGGGTCGAAGGCAGCGCAAGTCGGCCGACCCATCGTCATCTACGAGCCATACCTTGCAGGGACCCATGACGAAAAGATGTTCCGGGTCGTGAAGGACCGCGAACGCTGGTTCGGCGTGGTCATGGGCCAGACACCCGACTCCGGCGAGTGGGCAACCGAGCGCCAGGCCGCCCGCGTCCCACTGCCGGAGACGCTAGCCACCGCGCTGACCATCGACCTGTCTCTCGCAACGCCGGCCTCGACCTGAGGACAAGCTGGGAAGCTCCCGCGAGCAGTGGCCGAGCATGGACCGATACGTAGACGAGCAAGTGCGCCCGACCGGATCCCCTACCCTCCGGCGACAGACAGACGACAGACTCTGGAGTGTTCCCGATCTTGTAGACACTCGGTTACGCGGCTTGTAGCCGTGTGAGTGCGTGCTTCTTCTCGTATTCGATCGGGGTGTCGTAGCCGATTGTCGAATGCCTTCGACGCCGGTTGTAGTACGACTCGATATAT
>WNGA01005229.1_pt1 | contig 19800 bp, 13 predicted proteins | sample 5400061 | NCBI WGS metagenome assembly WNGA01 (sample SAMN13153366, study PRJNA577476) | soil metagenome | isolation source: 100 cm soil or saprolite under grassland replicate 2 | place: USA:California | collected 2016-06-15
AAGAGCAAGCAACAGCAACTGAAAAAATTTTGAAAACACCCAAAACACCAAATGGAAAAGTTTTTGATGAGCAAAAGGAATCAAACAGAAAACTTATGGAGCAGAACGGAACAGAAGAAAAGAAGAAGAAAAAGTCGCCATTGCGTTTTATTATTCTTGGTATAATTCTTATTGTGGGTGGAATTTTTGCCTACAACAAAATATCTTTTGCGCTACGTCATGAAACAACGGATAACGCTCAAATTGAAACGCAGATCATTCCTGTATTGCCCAGGGTTTCAGGCTATGTGAAATCCATTGCAGTAAGCGATTATGATTCAGTAAAAACAGGTCAGCTTGTAGTGGAACTGGATGATGATGAATTGCAAACACAGCTTGCACAGATGGAAGCAGATTACCAGGCTGCAGAAGCTGATATTCTTAATGCAAAAGCATCTTTTAATAATGCCGTTGTATCAACCAAAGTAAATAGGGGGACTATTACTCTTAATGAAGTTAAGCTGCAGCAGGCAGAGGAAGATTATGAGCGCAATCAAAAGTTATTTACCGACCAGGCAATTACAAAAAAACAACTTGATGACAGTCATTTTGCATTTGAAGCTGCTAAGCAACAAGTAAATAACAGCGGCAGTGATTATACCGCAGCAAACAGCAAAATTGCTATATCACAGGCTACCATTCAAAAAGCAGAAGCAGCACTCAGCATGAAGAAGGCAGCAATAAAGCAACAGAAATTAAAAATTTCTTACACAAAAATTTATGCACCACAGGAAGGTAAGCTTGGTAAAAAGAATATTACTGTTGGACAATATGTACAGGCAGGTACTCCTTTATTTTCAATTGTAAATGACAGCACTTACTGGATCGTTGCCAACTTTAAAGAAACACAGATAAAAAAGTTTCGCCCGGGAATGCCTGTTAATATTGAGCTTGATGCTTATCCTGATGTAAAACTTGCCGGAACTATCGAAAGCCTCAGTGAGGCAACAGGAGCAAAATTTTCTTTGCTGCCTCCTGACAATTCAAGCGGCAACTTCGTAAAAGTAACGCAGCGTGTGCCTGTAAAAATCGCTATCAGCGATATAAATAAATACAGAAATTATTTAAAAGCAGGTCTTAGTGCTTATATCAGTGTGCCAACGAAATAATTTGTACGTAAGCAAAAGAATAATTTGTTATGTCAGCGAAAGGAATTGCAAAATTTGTTATCGTAATAACAACGGTATCAGCAGCAGTAATGGAATTGATAGATACTTCCATTGTAAATGTTGCTTTGAATGATATGTCTGGCAGTCTCGGCGTAAGTATTGAAGATATTAGCTGGGTAATTACTTCTTACGCTATTGCAAATGTGATCATTATTCCTCTTACAGGATTTTTAGCGGAATATTTCGGAAGAAAAAATTACTATATCGCTTCCATGATCATCTTCACCTTCGCATCATACATGTGTGCCCAATCAACAGGTCTTGTCGAGATAGTTGCGTGGCGATTTATACAAGGTGTTGGAGGTGGTGCATTACTCTCTACTTCACAGGCTATTTTATTTGATGCATTTGAGCCAAAGGACAGGCCAATTGCCTCTGGTTTATTTGGTATGGGATTGGTGCTTGGGCCAACATTGGGACCAACAGTTGGTGGCTTTATTATTGAACACTTCAACTGGCCTTTGATATTTATGATCAATATACCAATCGGCATTATCGCAACATTGCTTTCTTACTCATTTATAAAGACAAAACCAAACGAAGGAAAAAACAAAAAGCAGATACATATTGATTACACTGGTATTGCATTATTAGCTGCCGGTATTGGATGTTTACAATTCGTATTAGAACGTGGTGAAGCAGAAGATTGGTTTAGCAGTCATGCGATACAGGTATGTTCAGTTATTGCTGCAATAGGTCTTATAGGTTTTATTATTTATGAGCTTCGCATAAAAAATCCCGCAGTAAACTTAAGAGTATTGGGTAACCGTAATCTTGCGTTTACTACCATATTCACATTTGTTGCAGGCTTTGGATTATTCACTTCGGTTTTTGTATATCCTGTATTGGCGCAACGCGTTTTGGGATTTACTGCATATGAAACAGGCTTATCACTTTTAGCGCCAACGCTTATCGCTGTTATCATGATGCCCGTGATAGGTAAGTCAATGGCCAAAGGTGTGCCTGCCATACCATTTGTTGTAATTGGCTTTATACTTTTTGCTTCTTATTCATGGCTTAGTTCAAGTGTAAGTCCGGATGTAAATCGCTGGGATTTCTTCTTTCCCCTTGCTTTGCGCGCCTTTGGTATTTCTATGGTGCAGTTACCATTGATAAACCAGGCTGTTGTTGGATTACAGCAAAAAGATTATCCTGCAGGTATTGCATTGAACAATATGATCCGCCAGTTGGGTGGTGCGTTCGGAATTGCAATCGCAAATAATTATATTGCGAATCATTATGCACAACACAGAACAGATCTTGTGTCGAATCTTACACAGGGTTCCTATGAGCTCACCAATCGTGTAAACAATATTGCGCAAAATTTTATCGCGCAAACCGGCGACTCTGCAACGGCCGCAATAAAGGCGTATGCTGTCATCAACAATGCAGTTGACAAACAGGCTTATTATCTTTCTTATTTAGATACATTCAAGCTTATTGCGCTATTCTTTATTATCGTGGTACCGTTGGTAGTATTTTTAAGAACAAAGAAGAAAACAAATGGAAACGGCACTCCGGCAGCAGCATTGGCGGAAGCACATTAATTGTATAAAGGAGATTTTTTTATGGGCCGGACTGTATAATAAAAATTAAACTTCCGTTGCGTCGCACCTGCCTACCGGCAGGCAGGCTCTTCAACACTTAATCTTTATTGAACAAAAGTATTCATCAAATAATATGAGCAGATCAACAAAAGAAACTGATATGAAAAAAATATTTCTAATAGGCATAACAATCTTTTCCGCAATTGCACTAAACGCCCAGGTGCAAACAAACAATGAATTAAAAACATTGATAAATCAGTCATTTTCATATTTCCCAAAAGTAAAAGAAGCAGAGAACACAATATCAACCGCACAGGAGCGGCTTGAAATAGCACAAACAAATTTACCTACCATTGATGGTAATGCAAGTTATAATTATGTGCAGCCAAAAATCACTTTGCCACTACAAGTAGATAATCAAACAAAAAATTTTCAGTTTGCTCCTGTTCATAATGTAAATGCCAACGTAAGTGCAAACTATTTGCTGTTTGATTTCGGAAGAATAAAAGCGAATGTAGAAAGAGCAAAAACAGATTTGCGTTATTCTCAGCACAATGTTGATTATGTAAAAAGCCAGTTGGCAAACCAGGTTGCAGTTATTTATTACAACATCATTTATTTTCAAAAAGCGATAGCTATTGAAGACAGCGTGATTGCCTATCTCAACGAGAACAAAAGAATAATAGACAGTAAATTAAAAAATGGCGAGGCTATAAAAATTGATTTACTGAATGTGCAGTCAAACATTGATGCAGAAGTAAACAGGAAAGTGGATTTGCAAAATAACCTGCAGAAGCAATTGAATCTTTTATCCTACACTACAGGTAACGTTACAGCAAATGGAAATAATTTCGACTTTGATGTTGAATTAAAAGATGCTTTGGCAGCATTGAGTGATGCACAAACCCATAATATAGAGTATGTGCTGGCAAGAGATAAAGTACAACAGGCGCAAAATGATCTTGCGCTTGCAAAAAAAACTGATAACCCTACCGTAAGTCTTGGCGGTAGTGCCGGCGTTAAAAACGGTTATGTTCCCAATGTAAATGAAATGCGTTTCAACTATGCGGCAGGTGTTTCACTAAGGGTTCCTATTTATGATGGTGGCAAGACAAAACGGCAAACAAAACTGCAGGAAACAATTATCAAACAAAATGAACTATCCCTGCAAACACTTGATAATACTTACAGAAAAGATATACAGCAGGCATTGACCGATATCAACAGTAATATGGAACGCATAAAAAATACTGGTGGTCAAATTGAAGAAGCAAGAGCAGCGGAAGAATTGGCAGCCAGCAGGTATTTAAATGGTGTTGGCACTAATCTTGAAATAACCAATGCCAGCACTAACAGGCAAAGAGCAGAATTTACAAGATTGCAATATGAGTATCAACTGTGTTTGGCAAAAGTTGAACTCGCGAGATTACTTGGTTATCAGTATTGGTAAAAACTTACAGTTGGTTTGGTGATGAATACGACCGCCGGAGCGAAAGCAAAGGCGGTTTTATTTTGCCTTAAACCATACCCTTGTTTTATCATTGGGCTCGGCATTATAATTTACATACAACTCTTCTCCCTTTTTTATTTTTCGTACTGTTCGTATAGTAATAAGATCATGTTCAAAATCCATGTCATAATCGCAGTTGGCACTATAGTCGTGATTATATAAAGAAGCATATCCCAATGCAAGACAACCCTTCTTTTTCGAAACACCCCATTCAAAAATATAACTATACAAACTTGTTTTTTCAGTAATGGCACGGTCTTTTGAACTAAGTACAATTACGGGAGAAATCTCGACAACTGTATTAGCCGGAATATCTCTTGTCGTAAAAACACCCCGACCTCCTTTTGTTGAGGATGCTATCGTCAAATAGGGTACAATCATAAGTGAAAGTAAAACAGGATTTGTAAATAATGAACTTATATGCTACAGCTATCATGCCAGTTACATGCAGATAGTTGACTTGTTGAAAGGTTGAAGAGTTGAAAGGTTACAAGTTGCAAGGTAAAGCGTGTAATGAAAATTGAATTGAATATTTTATGAGACTAATTTTATGGACAATTCATCCACTTAAACAATTTATTCCATCAACCATTTAACGTTCTACATATTTTATCAAAAGTTCTGAACACACAACTAATCTTTCGCCTGGTCAGCGCTTTATACAGTAAAGCTTTGAAAGTCGAAGTGAGTGACACAACGGGCGATGACCAAAGTAGTTACAGCTTGTTCCATAAAAATAAAAATAAGTTACAAGTTTCAGGCATGCATGAACATTGAGTATTGAACATTGACTATTAGGCCAAATAAATTTCTATTAACTATTCAGTCATTCAACCACTCAACTACTCAACTACCATTTAACTATTAGCTTTGCAGCAAATGAAAATATTTTAATCATCATTCATTAATCTGTATACGATGAGCTTTGAAATAGAACAACCTACTATACAGGAACAATTTGAGCAATTAATAGAGGGTGGCAATAAACTGGCTATGAGTGATTTTCTCAATGCTCAAAACATAAGTGATGTTGCCGAACTGGTGTATGAATATCCGGATTATGAATCGCAGATTATTGCGAACATGTCCATGCATCGTGCTGCAAGTGTCTTCAAGATACTTGATATAACTGAACAACGGCGTATTGTAAAAGATCTGCCACCTTTTAAAACAGCAGAACTTTTAAATCAATTGCCCGCGGATGATCGTACAGCTTTCCTCGAAGACCTTCCCAAAGAAGTAATTCGCGACCTGATAAAATTGCTTGATCCCGAGGAAAGAAAAATTACGCTTTCACTGCTTGGCTATCCTGAAGATAGTGTAGGTCGCCTGATGACCCCCGATTATGTTTATGTATATGAACACGATACAGTAGATGATGTGTTGCGCATCATTCGCAAAGTGGCAAAAAGCAGCGAAACTGTTGATGTTATTTACATCATTAATGAAAGAGGTGAGCTTGTTGACGATATAAAGATTCGTGATATTATTATTGCCGCACCGGATAAGCGCATGGGTGAATTACTTGATGGCCGCATAGTAGCATTGAATGTAAACGACGATCAGGAACACGCAAGCCAGATATTTAAAATGAATAATCGTGTGGCATTGCCCGTAACAGATGATAATAATATCCTACTTGGCATTGTGACCATTGATGATATACTATGGGTTGCCAACGAAGAATTTAGTGAAGATATTCAAAAGATAGGTGGTACTGAAGCTTTGGAAGAACCTTATCTTGAAACACCATTTTTTAAGCTCATTAAAAAAAGAGTTGGCTGGCTTATTATTTTATTTATAGGAGAGATGCTTACAGCAACAGCTATGTCATACTTCAGTGATGAAATTCAAAAAGCTGTTGTGCTTTCCATTTTTGTTCCGCTCATTATGAGCAGTGGCGGAAATAGCGGTTCTCAGGCATCAACACTTATTATTCAGGCGATGGCCGTTTCAGAAGTATCTCTTGCTGACTGGTGGCGTGTTATACGTCGGGAAGTACTCAGCGGTATTATGCTCGGAAGCATTTTGGGAGCAATTGGTTTTGCAAGGGTCTGCTTTTGGCACTGGCTTATGATACACGGGTGGATCCAAGACCTTTACGGAAAGCATTGGTTTCTCATAGCATTAACAGTTGGATTTTCATTAATTGGCGTTGTGCTTTGGGGAACATTGAGCGGCTCGATGTTACCCTTGTTATTAAAACGACTTGGCGCCGATCCTGCAGCATCTTCCGCACCATTTGTAGCTACATTGGTTGATGTAACGGGTTTGGTAATTTATTTTTCCGTTGCATATATTTTCCTGCGTGGCATATTGTTGTAAATTTTTTTAGTAGGCAATATCTTTTTATAGCATTAATATTGCCTGTCCATACCGGCAAAATCAAAAATAGTAAATTTTTAAAGTAATAATTAATTCACTCATTACAATTCCTCCCACACTTTTTGTGCAAACTGTTCCAGCGAAGGATCTCTCGCACCCATTAATAACAGCACACAATTATTGGTAAAATGTGAACGGACTATGGAAAGAAAATCATTACGGTTTTCAACAAAAAAAGCAGCTTTACCTAAAATCTTTAAATCATCGATTAAGTCATTTGCAGAAATATCTTTTGTAGTAGTGCCGCCTGCATAAAAAATTTCGCTCATCCATATTTCATCTTCTGATCTTAATACAGCAGCAATCTCCTGCACAAATTCATGACGTAAAAATTTTGTAGGCACATATCCATGCGGCTGAAACCATGCAATAACTTTTGGTGCAATATACTGGCAGGCTTGTATTGAGGCTGCACATTTGGTGGGGTTATGCGCATAATCATCAATTAACCAAACACCATGTTTATTGCCATATACCTGGTTTCTGCGATAAATACCTTCATATCTCTGTAATGCTTCTGCACAAATTTTTAAATCAACCCCTAACTGATTAGCTACTGCCGTTGCGGCCAAAGCATTTTCCATATTATGCTTTCCCACCTGGTTAAGATAAAAATCAACACTATTAATTTTAAAAGAAATAGCCAGGCCGGATTGTTCAAAATTTGTCGCAATAAATCCAGCATTAATATTTTTATCAGCAGAAAAATCATTCCTGATATTTTGTGAGAGTTGTCTTGCAAGTGCATTCGACTGGTTTACCACAAACAATTGCTTCGTGTTATTTTTGAATGTTGTAAAAATTTCCATTAGCGCATTAATTTCTTTGTGGTCTTTATCAACATTCAGTAAGAGTCCAACTTGGGGTTGATATTGCACAATAGAACCATCACTTTCATCTGCTTCAATCACCAGCCATTCACCTTTACCTGTTTTTGCATTTCCAATTTTTTCTTTCTTAATCAAGCTAACTAATCCTGCGCCACTGATAATACCTGGTTGCAAACCTGCATGTTCCAATATATCAAACAACATTGCGGTTGTTGTGCTTTTGCCCGATGTGCCACCTACAGCAATTGTTTTTTTACTTTTGGAAATTAAGGCAAGCAATTCTGAACGCCTGATAACCGGAATATTTAATTGCTTTGCTTTCTGCACTTCAAACACTGTATCTTCAATGGCAGCAGAGACTACGATTAAATCTGTTTCATTCGTAATACCGCTGCCATCCTGTAAAAAACATTGAATGCCTTCCGCTTCTAATTTTTCTTTTGTGTCATTATATTCTTCCGGTTTAAAATAGCGATCACTGCCACTAATCCTTTTATTCATACCAGCAAGAAATTGAGCTATTGCACTCATGCCAGTGCCAGCGATACCAATAAAAAAAACATTTTTAAAATCGTCTATGGAAGTTATCATCGTTTCATAGAATCAGGTGAAACAGGTGGTTTTTTATTTACTGCAGTATCCGTTGCTGGTGTAATAAACTGCGGTGATATGGCAGTTTTATAGTTGGCCGAACCATTCATAAAATAAAAAAATAAACCGGCAGCCAGCACAAGTAACAACAAAGGCAATAACCATCCCATACTTAAGTCTGCAGAATTATTATCAGGAGAAAATTGATCCGGCATATCAAAATAATTTTAAGTTGAAACAAAGCTTTACAGAATATCAAAATCAAAATAAAAAAATGAACCTACCATTTTATCAATGTACTTGCCCATGTAAGACCACTGCCAAATGAAGCAAGACAAACGAGATCTCCCGTTTTTATTTTTCCTTCCTGCTCTGCTTCATAAAGTGCTATGGGAATTGATGCAGCAGTAGTATTGCCATACCGCTGAATATTTACGTATACTTCATCATCGGTTAATGTCATTTTTTGCTGCACATATTGGGCAATGCGAAGATTGCTCTGGTTAAGAATAAGCATATCAATATCTTCAGCAGTTAAATTATTTGCGGTAAGTGCTTCCTTTATTACTTCAGGCAGTTTTGCCATTCCTTTTTTCATGATGACACTGCTGTCTATATGCGAAAAAATTTGTGCTTTGTCAATCATTTTATAACTCACATATTGCTTGCCTATTTCCGCTTCATCATAATCGGCAAGGACCCTGCTCTTCACCCAATGATTAGAGTGAGTACCCGGATTAAAACATGCCAATGCTTCAGCGCCGCTTCCATCGCTGTGCAGGTGACAACTTAAAATGCCGCTATTTTCTTCGTCAGTTGGTTGCAGTAAAACCGCTCCAGCACCATCGCCAAATAACACCGCAAGTTTGCGCCCTCTTGTAGTGAAATCCCCTGCGAAAGATTGTTTTTCACTGCCTATAACCAATACATTTTTATAAGTGCCGGAACGCACAAACTGGTCGCCCACACTAAGTGCATAAATAAACCCGCTGCATTGATTACGAACATCCAGTGCACCGATATCTTTCATGTGCATTGCCCGCTGCACCAATACACCGCAACCCGGAAAATAATAATCAGGACAAACAGTAGCGAATACGATGAAATCAACATCGCGTGGAGTAATGCCTGCATCTTCAATAGCAAGTTTCGCGGCTTCAATCCCCATCGTAGCAGTAGTTTCACTATTGCGCTCCGCAAAACGTCTTTCTATAATACCCGTTCTTTCCTGTATCCATTCGTCGCTGGTATCCATAAATCTCATCATATCATGATTCGTATAAACATTTTTCGGAACATACATTCCAACACCTGCAATTTTTGTTTTCGGCATAAACTTTTTTCCTCTGATTTTTCAGGATGCTGCAAAATAAAAGAAAAAAGGTCGGTGAACATAAAATACATTGATGACAACAATAAACACATTGTAAATAAAAAAAGAGTGCTGGCTTTATGTACAAGCTTTTGTTTTTTATGGCATCTTCGTTGCGTCGCATTACTTTCATCTTTGGAATAACTATTTAACTTTGCTACAAAATTCATAATGAAAAACATAAAGATTGCCACTGCACAATTTGAAAATAAAAGCGCGGATAAAAATTATAATCTCGATGTTATAAAAAAATTATCTGCCGGGGCTGCAGAGAAGGGAGCACAGGTAATTACTTTTCATGAATGCTCCATAACAGGTTACACTTTTGCAAGGCATCTTTCCAGAGAACGATTGCTGGATATTGCAGAATTTATTCCGGAGGGAAAAAGTATTCAGCAACTAACTGCTATTGCAAAAGGAAACAACATCATTATTCTTGCCGGTCTTTTTGAGAAAGATGAGGATGATAAAATATACAAAGCTTATGTGTGCGTTGATAAAGATGGATTGGTAGCGAATCACAGAAAGCTTCATCCGTTTATCAATCCGAATATAACACGGGGTGACAAATACACTGTGTTTAATATTCATGGATGGAAATGCGGTATCCTGATTTGCTATGATAATAATGTGATTGAAAATGTAAGAGCAACGACATTGCTGGGTGCGCAAATTATTTTTATGCCACATGTTACTATGTGTACACCTTCTACACGCCCCGGTGCAGGTTTTGTCGACCCTGAATTATGGAAGAACAGGTATAATGATCCTACTTCATTAAGACTTGAATTTGATGGTATGAAAGGTAGATCGTGGCTAATGAAATGGCTGCCCGCAAGAGCTTTTGATAATGCTATTTATGCAGTGTTTTCAAACCCGATTGGCATGGATGAAGATCAATTAAAAAACGGTTGTTCAATGATCATTGATCCTTTTGGAGACATTTTAGCAGAATGCCGCAGCTTTGAAGATGAGTTTGCTATTGCTGTTTGCACACCGGATAAAATAGAGAAAGCAGGCGGTTACAGGTATACAACGGCAAGACGGCCCGATCTTTACAGAGATATTATTGGCAAGCCACACAAACCAAAACAAAAAGTTGTGTGGATGAAAGATGAAAATGAGTGAGTGCAAGTACTGCAGTTTGTTTGTTGAACAGAACCACATTCGGTATAATCTCTCACAAAAAATATTTATTGGGATTCAATAGAATTACGTAAGTACAAGAGTCCGTCTTGTACGGAACAAAAGCTTCGTTCTTGTACAGAAGATATACCCGAAAAATACTACCAATAAACTGAATATAACGCTACCAATATTCCTACAACGATTAGCAAACCAACTGTAAAACCAGGAGATGTTTTAAACATTTTCGTGTCTACTTCAAGACCATGCGGTCGCAGACTTCTTCTGTTCTCCCACATGCTGATGATATACATGCCAATCACGCAAAAGACAAATGTAATTGCCATCCTGTCCATAAATGGAATTTCATAAATACCTGCACTGTTTGCTTTGGAAAAACCAATTGGTGCAAGAAAAGAGAGGTCAGCAACAGTGGGCAGAAACTTAAGAATTACAGATAACACAAAACCGGCGATGGTAGCAAACAGCGCCGCATTGGATGTTGTTTTCTTCCAGAAAAATCCGAGAATAAACATGGCAAAAATACCGGGCGAAACAAAGCCTGTATATTCCTGTATGTATTGAAACCCTCCTTTTTTATCAATGCCAAGAAATGGTGAAATGATAATAGCAAGGATCATCGCCACTATAATTGTTACTCTTCCTACCCAAACGAGTTTTCTTTCATTTGCTTCAGGGTGCAATCTCTTTTTGTAAATATCAAGCGTGAAGATTGTTGATATACTATTTGCCTTACCTGCAAGTGATGCAACAACAGCAGCAGTTAATGCGGCAAATGCAAGACCTTTTAAACCTTCTGGTAATATGTTTAGCAAAACGGGATAAGCTCTGTCTGGATTCAACTCATTACTCTGCATCATTTCAGCCTGGAAGTTGCCCTGCTGATACAATACAAATGCTGCAATGCCCGGCAACACAACAATTACAGGCATCAGCAATTTTAAAAATGCCGCAAATAAAATTCCACCGCGCGCTGTTTTAAGATCGGCACCCAATGCACGCTGAGTAATGTATTGATTGCATCCCCAGTAATTGAGATTTGCTATCCATAAACCACCAACCAAAACAGATAAACCGGGCAAATCAACATAATTTGGATCATCCTTTTTAAGGATCATGTGGAAGTGATTATTTGCTTCCCGCTCCAATAATTTGAATCCGTTGAATATTCCTTTTTCACCAAAATGCTCGGCAACAAGATGCAGTGCAAGATAAGTTGTAGCCAAACCGCCAACAATAAGAAAGAATACCTGTATCACATCTGTATAACCAATCACTTTCATACCACCCAGTGTAATGATCACTGCAAACAATGCAAGCCCCAGCATGCATGCAGTGAAATTAAAACCGGAAATACTGCTTACCGCCAATGCACCGAGATAAAGAATGGAAGTAAGATTCACTACCACATACAACAGCAACCAAAACACAGCCATGATCATCGCCACCGTTGAATTATATCGCTGGTTAAGAAACTGCGGCATGGTGTATATTTTGTTTTTTAAATAAACAGGCATAAAAAATACGGCAACGATCAAAAGAGATGCCGCTGCCATCCACTCGTAACTTGCGATACCAAGCCCCATTTTAAAACCTGAGCCACTCATGCCGATAAATTGTTCTGCAGAAATATTCGATGCAATCAATGATGCGCCAATCGCCCACCATGTTAATGCACCTTCAGCAAGGAAATAATCTTTGGTGGTTGTTTGTTTTGCTTTTTTTCTTCTGTATATCCACAAGCCGTAAACTGCTACCACAATAAAATAGAAAAGGAATACGAGATAATCTTTTGAGTGGAGAACATTCATAGTGCAAGCGGTTTAATAAGAAGTGAATTTAAGTGATGCTGCTGATTTAGCGATTGTAATGCAGAAATATTTTTATTCGCCGAATGTCCACAGAGCTCCATGAGCCGTGCATATTTGTTACAGAACCTGCTTCAAAAAAAAATATCCGGCTTATTGAGGCCGGATATAATAATGTATCAAAAAATCATTTCTGTCTAAAACAATCTTTATTGTCCTTCCGTCAACAATCAGAATTTGCTTCCCCTTCAGTTGTTGTTGATAAGACAAACAACGGCGTTGAATACCTTGTCTAAAGGATTAGGAAAATTATTTACTTCTATATTCTCACTTTCAGTAAGCGTGCTTTTCTCACTCAGGCAACTTCGAGGGCGGCAATGAATAAACAAATACTCCGTCATTTCCAGTGCCAGTAGAAACGCCACCTGAATAGCCATGAGTAGGGTTGGTCATGTCAACAGAGGTATGATTCAAAGTGTCGAGAACAGTCCAATGATCACCATCATCATACGATATTGAAGAGCCGAAACCTTTAAGAGAATTTGGCGAGTTGTCCGGACCGCCTCCTGTGCTTATCCACCAGCCAGTTTTGCCGGGTACATTATCAAAATCAAAGCTGAACCATATGCCCGAATAGTTCACTACATTCCAGGTAGTGCCGCCATCAGTAGTGCGGTATAATATTCCGTTATTTTTAAATAATCCTACAGAATGATTACGGAATTTAATAGTGCCATCACCACCGCTGATTGTCATAGAAGAATTTCTTACATACCAGTTTACGCCTTTATCATCTGATTGCAGTAATCGTGCACTCACTGGATTACCAGTATTATCCACCGTTTGAGTAATCGTCCAAATGGTGTTGTTATAGGTATCGGTAATATAGACTGAACCATATTCATTTGTTTGAGGAGCAGGAATTTTATTTGAAGGCACGCGGCTCCATGTATTACCTCCATTACTGGTGGTGTAAATTTCAAAATAGCCGTTCTGGGCATCGCCAATGATGACCCCATTTTCAGGATTAAAAAATCTTATGGCATCAGGAAAACTTGCTGCATCGGTATAGGCATTAGCTGCTTCACGCTGCCAGGTAGTTCCTCCATCGGTGCTGCGGAAAATATTGCCGCCACCGCTTACATAATCCCATCCCATTACATGCACTGTTTTTGCAGTAGTAGCTGCTACACCAAAGAGATAATTGTTTTCCAAGCCGGCAATGGTTTGCGAATGCCATGTTGCGCCTCCGTCATGTGTAATAGTTATATCGTGAGTAGGGCCGAAAAAACCATCAAAGATGATACCATAGCAAGTGGTTTGATCAGGCTCAGACATTTCAACAATGCCTCGTTGGGCAGATGCTCCGCTTGACTCCATTTGCCATGGAGAAAGTGCAGATTTATTATACATATTCTGATTACTGGCAGCGGATAAACTGGTTGGTTCATTTAAATTTTCCTTTTTACAGGAAGCAGTAAACATTAGTGTTGCAGCTATCACAAGCGCAACTAACTGATTGTTTTTTTTAATTGTTTTCACTTTGGTTTGGTTTATGATTAACTGATTTTGTTTTGTTTATTTCAATTAAGTGGTAAGGGTTATTGTATAGATAACATGATTGGAAAACGTGAATTTCTCTTTCATAATTGAAAAGTTTTTGATTTAATGATGTCAACTATTTTATATGGTGTTTGGCAATACCCCTTGTTTGCAGGTGTGAAGCACAGGTATTATTAATTACTGATCAGGCAGGCTTTCAAAAGGAATATCGGGTAGTGAAAAATTTTGTTTTTATGAACAGGAGATTTTAATTGATTGAATTTTTATTTTTTTTATTTCATTTCCTTTTATTTGAAAAACAAAAAGTTTATGCCTGTAAAAATATACTTGAAAAAAAAGCTATGCAATCGCCAATTATGGTTAGATGAATTGGAGATTAATCATACTCCTGAACTCCAGGTCGCAGTCTGGCTTTTATTTACATCCATACTTACACTCTAAAAACGGAGGTCTGAAAATCAAACCTCCGTAATCTTATCATTTATTGTTTTACCAACTTTAATACTTTACTTTCCTTACCACTTGTTATTGTTACCATGTAGATTCCGGGAGCCAATTTTCCGTAGGCAGGTTTACAAGCATAGCATTATTATTACTGCTTTGCCATAATTTTTTGCCACTCATATCAGTAATAGATATGTATACATTTTTTGCATTACCCGTTATTTGCAATGTAGCTTTTGATGAGGCGGGATTTGGATATAGCAATGTATTGAATACAGTGCTTGTTTGGGCTGTTGCTTCATCTGCGGTTGTTACTGCTGCAAATTTTCCTTCGTCATCCACCTTTCCCACATACAATTCCTGCCCATATTTGTAAGTATAGCCAGACAAAAACAACTTGTTACCTGCGGGGATAATATTTGAAATCTGCACACCGCTGAGTCCCCGATCATCAACCTTGTTTGTACCATTTGCAGTACCGTCTGATGACCATAGGCTGGCATTGGCTGTAACAAAAAACAACTTTCCGCTGTAACTAACCAGCATTGGAAAAGCATCTGGCGAAAATGATCCGTCAGAACCTTTGGTAATATCTTTTACAAGGTGAGTACCTTTCCATGTGCCATCACTTTTCCAAAGTTCAATACCATGCACGCCATCATCTGTAATGAAAAATAATGTACCGTTTACATCTGTCAAGGCGATAGGAATATAGATTACATCACCATTGGGATCAATATCTTTTACCTGTTTGGTGCCTTCAGGAGTGCCGTCTGTTTTCCAGAGCACAGTACCCTTTCCATTGGAATAGTTTACGCCGCTGAAGTACAGTATGTTATTTGAAATGCAAAAGAATTCTTCAGTAGAAGAAGCATTGAATCCCCACCACGGGTCTATATTCTTTAATTTAATGGTGCCTGCTTCTGTGCCATCTGATTTCCAGAATGAATAATTAGCACTTGTGCCATCATAAGCGCCAAAATAAACTTCATTTTTATATGCAAACATGCCACCCGGAACTGCATCATTAAGACCCGGGTTAATATCCTTTACCATGCCGGTGCCTGCGAGGCTGCCGTCGCTCTTCCATAATTCGTAGCCATTCACGGCATCGCCTGCAACGAAGAAAGCGGTGTTACCGACAACATTAAGATAATTGTAGGGATGAAGTGTGGATGAAAGCATGAAGGTGCCAGCGGCTGTGCCGTTACTGCGCCAAAGTTCATACGTAAATGTATTATAATTGAATACAGTATAAAATACAAGACCATTTTCCGTTACACTGAAACTTTGTACAAAATACTGGGTGTAGTCGTAATAGGGTGTGATCTGCTTAAGACCAGGCTTTGTACCATTTGTTTTATAAATGGAATAACTAGTGCTGCCGCTCAAAGCAATAAAATAAACGGCATTATTTTTTGTTGACAATAAACCAGGATAAGAGCCTAACTCGCCGGGTCCAATATCATGCAGCAAATCTGTTCCCTGCGAAGTTCCATCTGACTTGTACAATTCATCACCGTGAACTCTTTCGTATGCTGTGAACAAGACATCATGCCCCAAAGCTGTTAAAGATCCCGGGTAAGAACTGGAGGTAGAAACAGTGTTAATATCTTTCACCAAAGCTGTAGATTTATCGGTGCCATCAGTCATAAAAAGTTCGTTTCCTTTTAGCTCATCGGCAGCGCTGAATAATAGTTTTCCTTTGAAAGCAGTAAGATAAGCGGGGTAAGAACTGGTAACACCTTTAAAAATATCGCTTACTAGTGTGATATCATCGCCTGAGCCATTAGTTTTAAATAATTCACTACCATAAACTGCTTCGTGCTTAACAGAATACAAAATGCCGTTGCCATTATATAATGAATAGATTGTTTCGCCAGAGAGAAACGTTTTTAAAATTTGGGTAGTCACGTTGGTGCCTTTTGAGCTCCATAATTCATCATGAAGACTGCCGTTATAGTTGGTCACTTTAAAATAAAGTGTATTCTTTATCACTACCATTTCTGACGGCACAATAAAAGCTGGATCTAAACCCGGGGCAAGGTCTTTAATCTTTATAAGCCCTGCCGCATCTGATGCATCGTATTTATACAGCCCCCAACCTTTAGATGTTGTAAGCCCTGGTATGTATAAAGCATTATTCAGAACAGGAAAAGTTATTCCCAAATAATCGGCATCTATCAATATATCATGATTACTAGGTGCCGGGGTAGTGCCGGCATCAGTGCCGTCAGATACCCATAGTTTTCGACCGCTGCCATCGTTTGAAGAAAAGTAGAGTTTACTATTGTAATTTGTTAATTGTGCCGGGATATCAAGGAAAAAAATACTGGTACCAATATGATAAGTGCCTGCATCAGTGCCATCGCTTCTCCAAAGTTCCCATGAATTAGAATTGAAATTTAAAAATGTAAAAAACAAAAGACCATTTACCGCTGTTAATTGCGATATCAAAAAACCTCCGCTCCCTTCATCCCCGATATTTTTTACCAGCTTTGTCCCTGCCTTGGTTCCGTCTGTTTTCCATAATGCTCCCCAGGAAGAAAAATCACCATCTGTAACAAAATAGACCGTACTGCCTATACCAAAAAATTGTCCTGCCCAACTCCAGAGCTCACCTGGTTTTATATCCATCAGTAAGTGAGTACTGTTTTCTGTTCCGTCAGATGTCCATGGTTCCCATCCGTAGGCCGTAGTGAAAGCTGAAAAATATATTTTCCCCTTTACTACAGTTATATTTGCAGCATAGGATAAAGAAGATCCTTCACCCGGCTCAATATCCTTAACCATATAAGTGCCTGCGGCAGTTCCATCGCTTCTCCAGAGTTCCATTCCGTGAGCACCGTCCTCTGCAGCAAAATAAATGACATCATCGAGAATTGCAAAAGAGGTATTAACATGAAAATCTATATAGTTGTGGGGATTGCTTTCTTTGAGTGCATTAATGTCTTTGGTGAGATGAAAATCTGAAGTAGGGCAACTTCTATTACCTTCTTCTGCTGCTAAAGTACTGTTTCTTTGAAAAGATTCGACTGATGTAGCCCTGCTCTTTAGTAGCTGCTGCCTGTAATAATCAGGATCTTTCTTTATCATATTTGCGTTAAGAGAATTTATGCCTTGCATCAAAGCAGTATTTGTGCCGGGCCTGGTAATGCCAGGCAAAGGTCTGCCGGGGTATTTTGAGAGATCGGGTACAGGGAGTTTTTTACCAAAGGGTATGATATCTTTTACAGAATGCTGCTTATTAGTAGCATTCTGTGCAGTGACTGCAAGTGCTATAAGCATTAGCACTACCGGAGAAAGTAAATTTTTTGTTTTCATGAGCTTGATTTTTTGATGAATTGATTTTTGTTGAGCGAATGATTTTTTGGACGAGCCAAAACAAAATTTAAACAATCACAAAGATTCTTTCTCATAATTGAAAGTTTTGATTTTGATGATGCCTACTATTTTATACGGGTGTTTGGCGTGACCCTTGTTTGCAAGTGTGAAGCACAGGTATTATTAATTACTGAGCAGCATGTTTTCCAAAGGAGATTTGGACAGCAAGAAATCTTGTTTTTTATGACGGGAATTTTAACTAATCAAAATTTTTATGTTTTATGTTTTTCTATTTTATTTTCTTTTAGCAGAAAAACAAAAGCTTTATACATGTAAAAATATACCTGAAAAAAAAGCTATACAATCGCCAATTATGGTTAGATGCAATGCATTGGTGACGCGGTCTCTGGCGAACTAGTTTAGCATTCTCAACTGCACGGTTATTGCCTATTTTCCATACTGCTTTCTCAACTCCTGTAATTGCTCTTTAACTGATTTTGCTGAGCCGATGAGCGGCATTGGCTTTGGACTCTTGATGGTATTATTTGTCCTGGAAGTTTTGTTGTCTTGTGAAGCCTGGTTTGCAACATTGCTATTCCCGTTGCAACTGTATCCAAAGGAAAAATCAAAAGGGCTTTGTGAGGTCTCATCATAATAGTGTATCGAAGCAGGGAAGTTTTGAAGCGTTGTGCTAAAATCTTCGTTCGAAGCATTCAAATCATTTATTACATACTGGTTGCCATCACCATCATATACTATGGAAAGGTTGCGGGAGAACCACAATTTTTGAAAATAACTTCCTCCATAATATGGAAATGGCCAATCAACGCCGGAAACGGTAAGCAGTGAATTTCTTGCCTGGCTGCCATATTCATAGATATCAGAATAATAAATATCACTGCCTATGTAATAGTCACTGCGGGTCCAATTTCCCATATTATCATAAGTCATGAATACGTGTGTATCGTAGAGAATATCATCCACTTTTACCATTTGTCCTTTGCTGTTATGAGAAAACCGAAGGTCTGAGTTTGAGCCGCCCAGAAGATCTGTCCATGTCTGTTTGATTATTTGGTTGTCGCTGTATTCCAAAAGTAGCCACCGCCGAAGTCGATTTTCCATTCATCGGCTAATCCTTTATTATTATAGTGAAAATCCCAGGTATACCAATAGCCCCAGACGTTGTGCGTTAATTTGCATGATGAGTTATTACCCACCTGCAGGTCATTCATTTCACCTGCATTTTTTGCAGATGTACTTTCTTTTTTACAGCCTGTGAGCCATGCACAGGCGAACAGCATAATGCTAAATGTGATGATGAGATTCTTTTTCATAAAGCAGAGTTTTTGATTTAATGATGCCAACTTTTTTATACGGGTGTTGGCAATACCCTTTGTTTGCAAGTGTGAAGCACAGGTATTATTAATTACTGATCAGGCAGGCTTTCAAAAGGAGATTTGGCAGTAAAAAATTTTGTTTTTAAGACAGGAAATTTTGATTGAGTTTTTATTTTTTCTTGAGTTTAACAGCCAGGGAGGTATTAAAACGCTGCAATGCAGTGGGGATGGGGGTTTCATTTTTTAAAAGTTAAAAATGTAGTGAGCCAGCTTTTATCCACATGCTTGCAAAAGCCGTAAGCACGCCGGATTTTTGCAGTATGTCTTTCCTGAAAGTTGAACGTAAATCATCAGGCACTTACTTACGCATCATTGAAAGTTATCGTGATGATCAGGGACAGACTCGCCATCGCATTGTTCATTCTTTAGGTAAGGTAGAAGATTATACTCCTGAGCAATTACGGCAAATAGGTATTCGCTTGTATGAGTTGGGAGGCGGCGATATTAAAGCACTTCTGGAAGGCAATACAGAAGAAGTAGGTCGTTATAATTATGGATATTATCAAATTTATCGAAAGGCATTTAAGTATTATGAGCTCGATCATTTGATACGGCGCATTGCTGCAAGATGGAAAGTAAGTTTTGATTTGGACAGTGCTGTTATGCTCATGCTCTTAGAACGTTTGCAGGAACCCTGCAGTAAACGTAGTAACTATGCTAATCAGTTAGATTATG
>WNGA01004797.1_pt1 | contig 19799 bp, 17 predicted proteins | sample 5400061 | NCBI WGS metagenome assembly WNGA01 (sample SAMN13153366, study PRJNA577476) | soil metagenome | isolation source: 100 cm soil or saprolite under grassland replicate 2 | place: USA:California | collected 2016-06-15
CCGGTGATCCCGCAGCTGACCGACAAGGATCTGGAAGCGATTCTCGAAGCCGCGGCGGCGCACGGAGCGCGCTTGGCGACGTGGGTCATGCTGCGGTTGCCTTACGAGGTGAAAGATCTCTTCCGCGACTGGCTCGCGCAGCACTACCCGCTGCGCGCCGAGCACGTGATGAGCCTGGTGCAGCAAGTCCGCGGCGGCCGCGACAACGATCCCGCATTTGGCTCGCGCATGCGCGGGCAGGGATTATTCGCCGACCTGATCGCCAAGCGCGCTCCGTGCGCCGCCGCGGCTTCGAGAATCGCTTCCAGATCCTTGTCGGTCAGCTGCGGGATCACCGGCGCGACGCTGACGCCGACGGGCACCCCCGCATCGGAGAGCGCTTTGATCATCTCCAGCCGCCGCTGCGGCGAAGGCGCGCGCGGGTCGAGCTTGCGCGCGAGCTCGCGGTCGAGCATTGCAATAGAGACATAAGCACGCGCTAGGTTCTTGGCCGCCATCGGCGCGAGCAGATCGAGGTCGCGCAGGATGAGCACGCCCTTGGTCGTGATCGTCAGCGGATGCTCGCACTCGGCGAGCACTTCGATGATCTCTCGCGTGACCTTCCACTCGCGCTCGATCGGCTGATAGGGGTCGGTGTTGGTGCCGAGTGCAATCGGCTCGCAGCGGTAGCCGGGACGCGAGAGCTCGGCGCGCAGCAGGGCGGCGGCGTTCGGCTTGGCGAAGAGCTTGGTCTCGAAGTCGAGCCCGGGCGAGAGATCGAGATACGCGTGCGAGGGCCGCGCATAGCAATAAATACAACCGTGCTCGCAACCCTGGTAGGGATTGATGGACTGCGTGAACGGAATGTCGGGCGAATCGTTGCGGGCGATGATCGTTCGCGCCTTCTGGATCGACACCGCCGTCTTGAGCGGCGGCGGCTCGTCGTCGCTTGGAGTGCCCGCCGGCGGCGTCCAGCCATCATCGACCGCTTCGCGCGCGTCGCGGCGAAAGCGGTTGGCGGGATTGAAGGTCGCGCCGCGGCCCTTGTGTGCGTGCGGCGGTGCTGCTGCCATCGAGGGGGTTCTCGCTAGGTCCTATCCCACCAGCTTCGCGTCCATCGAAATATTGGCGTTGAGCACGCGCGATACCGGACAGTTGGCCTTGGCGTTTCCGGCGACCTCGGCGAACTTGGCCGCATCGATCTTGGGCACCCGCGCCCGCGTCGTCAGGTGAATCGAGGTGATCGTCCAGGCGCCGTTGACTTGATCCATCGTCAGCGCGGCCTCGGTGTCGATCGCGTCCGCCGTAAAGCCGGCGTTGTTGAGCATGAACGAAAGGGCCATCGTGAAGCAGCCCGCATGCGCCGCCGCGATCAATTCCTCGGGATTGGTTCCCTTGCCGTCGCCGAAGCGGGCGACGAATGAGAACGGCGTGTCCTTGAGCGTACCGCTCTGGGTCGCAATCGTTCCCGCGCCTTCCTTCGCGGTGCCCTGCCAGCGGGCGGAGGCTTTGCGCTGCATCTTGATCTCCTTGAGTGGTTGCCCTTCTGAACGCGCAGTTTAGGCCCACGCGAGCGTCGCGCCAAGTGGCGTCGGCCTCGCTGACGTCGTCGACATCGCAGATGGTGCCGCCGATGCGCTACCATAGACAGCGAGAAGCGCCGGCGGAAGCGCCGCACTTGTCGCGCCGACGAGACCCATGCCCAAGACGACCCGCTTCGACACGCTCGCGTTGCACGCCGGCGCGCGGCCCGATCCTGCGACCGGCGCGCGCGCTACGCCGATCTACCAGTCCGCTTCATTCGTGTTCCGCGACAGCGATCACGCTGCGGCGCTGTTCAACATGGAGCGTGCGGGCCACGTCTACTCGCGCATCTCCAACCCTACCTGTGCGGTGCTCGAGGAGCGCATCAGCGCGCTCGAAGACGGCGTGGGCGCGATCGCCGTGGCGAGCGGGCAGGCCGCGCTGCATCTTGCCATCGTGACGCTGATGGGGGCGAGCTCGCACATCGTCGCGTCGCGCTCGCTCTACGGCGGGTCGCATAATCTGCTCGACTTCACTCTGCCCCGGTTCGGCATCGAGACGACGTTCGTCGACCCGCGCGACCTCGACGCCTGGCGCGCCGCGCTCCGCCCGAATACGCGCCTGCTGTTCGGCGAAACGCTGGGCAACCCGGGGCTCGAGGTGCTCGATATCCCGCGCGTGGCAGAGCTCGCGCACGAGCACGGCCTGCCTCTGCTCGTCGACTCGACATTCACGACGCCGTACCTGATGCGGCCGTTCGAGCACGGCGCCGACCTCGTCTATCACTCGGCGACCAAATTTCTCTCTGGTCACGGCGTGGTCATCGGCGGACTGCTCGTCGACGGCGGGCGGTTCGACTGGAGCGAGTCGGGCAAGAGCGCCGGCAAATTTCCCACGCTCACCGAGCCCTACGCCGGCTTTCACGACATGGTGTTCGCCGACGAATCGACCACCGCCGCGTTTCTGCTGCGGGCGCGGCGCGAGGGCATCCGCGATTTCGGCGCGTGCATGGCGCCGATGACTGCTTTCCAGATCCTGCAGGGCATCGAGACGCTGCCATTGCGCATGCAACGCCATGTCGACAACACGCGCAGGATCGTCGCGTTTCTTGCCGCGCACGAGATGGTCGAGTCCGTCGGCTATCCCGAGTTGCCTGAGCATTCCGACCGCGCGCTCGCGCAAGCGCTGCTGCCGCGCGGCTGCGGCGCGGTGTTCAGCTTCTCGATCCGGGGCACGCGCGAGCAGGGTCGCAAGTTCATCGAATCGCTCAAGATTTTCTCGCATCTCGCCAACGTCGGGGATGCCAAGTCGCTGGTCATTCATCCGGCTTCGACGACGCACTTCCGCGTGTCGGCCGAGGATCTCGCTGCCGCCGGAATCACCGAAGGCACGATCCGGCTTTCGGTAGGGCTCGAAGACGCCGACGATCTCATCGAAGACCTGAGCCGGGCGCTTTACGCCGCGGGCAAGAGTTAATGCGTTGCGACGTCGGCGGGCGTTGCGTCTACGCCTACACCGGGTCGCGGGGTTTCGATCCCGCGCTGCCGACGGTCGTGTTCGTGCACGGAGCCGCGCATGACCACAGCGTGTGGGCCCTGCAGTCGCGGTATTTCGCGCACCATCGTCGCAACGTGCTCGCGGTCGATCTCCCCGGTCACGGCCGGAGCGGCGGCGAGCCGCTCGCATCGGTCGAAGCGATCGGGGAATGGCTCGCCGCGTTGCTCGATGCCGCACGCATCGAGCATGCTGCGCTGGTCGGCCACAGCCTGGGCGCGCTGGCCGTCCTCGAGGCTGCGGGGCGCCAGCCGGAGCGCGTGGAGACCATCGCGCTGCTGGGGCCCTCGGTGCCGATGCCGGTCGCCGACATCCTTCTCGATGCGGCCAAGGCGAACGACCATCTGGCCTACGAGCTCATCACCGGATGGAGCTTTGCTCCCGGACATCAGCTCGGTGGCAATCAACAGCCCGGCGTCTGGATGACCGGCAATGCGCTGCGGCTGATGGAGCGCTCGCAGCCCGGCGCGTTGTACGCCGATCTCCTCGCATGCCACCACTATACGGGCGGTATCGCCGCCGCGAACAAGGTCCGCTGCCCGGCACTGCTGATCCTCGGGCAGCGCGACCTGATGGCGCCGGCAAAGAATGCCATGGCGTTGAGTGCTGCGCTGGCCGGCAGCCGGGTCGTGACCCTTCCCGATTGCGGGCACAGCCTCATGACCGAAGCGCCCGACGCGGTTCTCGACGCGCTGCGCGAATTCTCATAGGGTCAGACTCGACTTTCCCACCGGATAGTCCAGGCAGTACCGTCGCGCGCGAAAGTCGAGTCTGACCCTAGTTGCGCCACTTGATCGAGCAGCCCATAGATGCCGTTTGCACGGCCGGGCCCCGACCCGTGCGCGCGACTTGCACCATCGCGTTAAAGAGTTCGCGCGGCGCATCCGGTTTGGGGGAACGACCAGCATCGTCGAGCCGGCCGCGATACTGTAGCTTGAGCTTGCCGTCGTAACCGAAGAAATCCGGCGTGCACACCGCACCATACGCCTTAGCGACCGCCTGCGTCTCATCCCAGAGATACGGAAACGGAAAATGCGTGCGCTGGGCGAGCGCCTTCATGTTGTCGAAGGAATCCTCGGGATAATCGGTGGGATCGTTGCTGCAGATCGCGACCGATCCAATGCCGTGATCCTTGAGCTCGCCCGCATCGCGCACGATCTTTTCCAGAGCCGCTTTGACATACGGGCAGTGATTGCAGATGAACATCACCAGCAGGCCGTTGGGGCCGGCAAGCGCGTCACGGCGGTAGCGCCGACCATCGGTGGCCGGAAGCTCGAAATCGGGCGCGGGCGTGCCCAGACCAGCGGAAGTGGGAGCGGCCATGATCTTTCTCCTCGAGAGGCTGTGGCAAAATGCTAGCACGCCCGGCGTCACGCATCCCGGGCATCGCTCCACTCAGCCCGGGCTACAAACGACAGCGTGCCGGCATACCATTTTCGTTTACGACGAAGACGCACGACGTCATCCATGATTAGAGTACCGCAACAGGGCGTCGCCGGCAGTTTTCGTTGCGATCTCCCGGCGCGTTCGCCGGCGGGTCGCACGTGACGCCGCGCTTTTTCTGTCCTCCGCCACTTGCCGCCGGTATGGAGGTCGCCCTGCCAGGAGGCGCGGCGCATCATGCGGCGCGCGTTCTGCGGCTTGCGGCTGGCGCTGCGGTCACGCTCTTCGACGGCGAGGGCGGCGAATGTGACGCGCGGCTCATCCGTGTCGATGGTCGCGGCGTAGTCGCCCGCGTCAACGTGCACCGCGCGGTCGAGCGCGAATCGCCGCTCGCGATCACGCTGGTCCAGGGCCTCGCCACGGCCGACCGCATGGATTACGCGATCCGGAAGGCGGTCGAGCTGGGCGTGGCTGCCATCGTGCCCGTGACGACTGCGCGCAGCGTCTCCCGGCTCGATCGCGAGCGGGCGCTTCGCCGCGTCGAGCACTGGCGCCAGATCATCGTCGGCGCATGCGAGCAATGCGGCCGCAATCGCTTGCCCGTGATAAGCATCCCTTGCGATCTCTTGGAATGGCTGCGCGCGCCGTCGAATGCATCTTCGCGACTGCTTCCCGCGCCCGATGCAATCCAGGGACTCGCGCAGCTCGCACGACCCGAGGGCACGATCGAGATTCTGGTCGGGCCCGAAGGCGGGCTCGCGCCGGAGGAGTCGGCTGCGGCGCTCGCCGCGGGGTTTCGCGCCGTGCGGCTTGGACCGAGAATATTGCGTACCGAAACGGTCGCGCCGGCGGCGTTGGCTGCGATGAACGCATTGTGGGGAGACTGGCGTTGAGACTGCGGATCGAACGCAGAATCGGTGACAGGGCGCGGAGTAGGCGCGCCTGCGCTCGCGCGCTCGCCGGGACCTGCTGCGCGCTCGTCGGCGCCTGCGCCCCGCTCCCGACGCCGCCGGGCGGCGGCGACGCGCTGCAGGCCGCATTCGTCGTGCTGGGCGAGGAGGGCCGGCCCGTAGCACGCGCGATCACGAGCGCCGCTGGCTGTCCGGTTCTCGTCGCCGACGGCAGCGTGTTGCCGATGACGATACGCGCGCCGGCGGCGACGCTGCCGCTGCGGCCCACGCGCAGCGCGCCGGAGGAATCGAAGCCCTCGGTGTTCCCGGTGCAGGTCTGCGAGGCAACACTTCCCGCCGGTGCGATCCGCGCGAGCATCGGAGACCGCGCCCTGCCGATCGTGAGGGCAGAGCCACGGCGCATCGTCGTCATCGGCGACACCGGCTGCCGCATGAAATCGTCGGACCACGTCTTTCAGGCCTGCAATGACACCGCCGCATGGCCGTTCGCGCAAATCGCCGCGGCGGCCGCGGCAGCAGCCCCCGACTTGGTGATTCACGTGGGCGATTATCACTATCGCGAGAACGCCTGTCCTGCGGGCAACGCCGGTTGCGCGGGCAGCCCCTGGGGTTACGGCTGGGATGCGTGGAACGCCGACCTCTTCACGCCGGCGCGGCCGCTCTTCGCCGCGGCACCATGGATCGTCGTACGCGGCAATCACGAGTCTTGCGATCGCGCCGGCCAGGGCTGGTGGCGTTTTCTCGATCCGCGTCCCCTCGTCCCGCGTCGCGACTGCAACGAATCAGCGCGCGACGAGACCGGCGATTACAGCGAGCCGTATACCGTGCCAATTGCCGCCGACACCGAGCTCATCGTCTTCGACTCGTCGCGGGTCGGCGTCAACCGCCTTGCCGTGACCGACCCGATGTACCGGACGTATACTGCGCAGATGCGCGAAGCATTCGCACTGGCGAGCCGTAAGCCGGGCACGCATAACCTGTTCATGAATCACCATCCGATCCTCGCCTTCGCGCCCGATCCGCGGGCGCAGCCGGTGGGCCTGTACCCCGGCAACGAATCGCTGCAATCGGTCCTGCAGCCGATCAACGCCGAGATGCTGTTCCCGCAGAATGTCGACGCGCTCCTCTCCGGGCACGTGCATCTGTTCGAGATGGTGAGCTACGCGACGCCGCAGCCGACGCAGATCGTCTCGGGCAACGGCGGCAGCTGGGCCGACGCACCGCTCCCGCGCGACCTGCCTCCAGGCGCGACGCCGGCACCCGGAGCAGTCGTGGAGAGCTTCGTCACCACCCATCGCTACGGCTATCTAACTCTCGAACGCGACGCCGAGGGAAGCGGCGCGTGGCGGATTCAGGCGCGGGACCGCGAGGGCCGCATGATCACGACGTGCTCGCTGCGCGACCGGAAGACGCGCTGCATACCGGAGGCTTTGCCATGAGATTTTTCGCCTGCGCGCTCTGCTGCGCCGCGTTTGCCGCGGGCGCGCTGGCGCAAGCCGTACCCGAGATCCCGCGGTTCTCAGGGGGCAAAGCCGGCGGTGCGCTGCCCGCCGAGTGGAAGCAGGTGTCGCTCGCGTCGTTCAAGAACAATACCGACTACGCACTCGTCGTCGAGGACGGCGCGGTCGTGCTCCGGGCGACCGCGCACAATGCCGCTTCGGTCCTCGCCGCTCGCGCCGACTTCGATCCGCACCAGTTCCCGATGCTGTCGTGGCGCTGGAAGGTCGCGCAGGGCATCGCCGCTGCCAATACCGCGGAGCAGAGCAAGGAGGACGCACCGGCGCGCCTGATGGTCGCCTTCGCCGGCGACATGTCCAAGCTGCCGTTCAAGGAACGCGCGACGGCTTCCGCCGCGCAGTCGATCTCCGGCCAGGCGCTGCCCTACGCGACATTGATGTACGTCTGGGGTAGCAAGGTCGCGATCGATTCGATCACCACGAGCAGCCGCAGCTCGCGTGTCCGGATGCTGGCCGTCGCTACCGACGATCAGGGCATCGGACGCTGGCAGAGCTATGCGCGCAATCTGGCCGAGGATTTCAAGCGCGCGTTCGGCGAGGAGCCAGGCAAGGTAACGTCGATCCAGGTGATGACCGACACCGACAACACCGGCGCCGACGCGCAGGCGTATTACGGCGATATCACGGTCGGTCCTGCGAAACCTTAGGCACCGTCACATCCACCGGCACGGCCTGAGCCGCTGGTTACGGCCTGGCGTCCGCCGCGACGAGGATGCTGCAACGTACGCGCTCGATCAGGATCGCATCGACCGAGCCTCGCCACCAGCGCAGCGCGAACGATTTGCTGCGCGGATGCCCGAGGATCAGGAGGTCGATGCCGAGCTCGGTCACGAGCTTGCAGATCACGTCGACCGGTTCCCCGACGACCAGATGGTCGATGACCTGGATCCCCTTGCCGGCGAGCAGCGCATGTGCGTCTTTCAAGTCCGCTTCCATATGCTCGCGTTCGTCAGCGAGCGCAACTTCCGGCACGTACTCGCCCGCGAGCAGATACGCGGAAGGGTAGTGCACGACACCTGCGAGATGAACCTCGACCGACGCGTCGGGGGCGAGCCGCACGGCTTCGTCGAGCGCGGAACGGGATTCGGGCGTACCGTTGTAGGCGACGAGAATCTTCTTGTACATGATTGCCTCCATGGAGCCTCATGGAACCTCTGAACAAGTCCAACGTGAGCCGCGTTTCTGGCGCAATGGCTTAAGTAGGGTCAGAGACGACTTTCGGGCAGGTCCGGAGTAACTCTGAACGTTCCAAGAAAATCGTCTCTGACCCTACTTAAGCCCCAGCGAATAGTTCATCTTATTCGCAAGCCGCGCAACAACGCAGATGAGGCCATTGCGCCGAAACCCGAAGGGACGGGGGGTTTCCGGGCGATCTGCTTTGTCGCGCCGCTCGCCCATGGGGCCTGCCATGGGCTTCGCGTCGCTTCGCGCATCTCATCCCGGAAAGCCTCCGTCGCGGCCACGCGGGTATTCAGAGGTTCCCTACAGGCTCTTACACTCGTGCGTGCTTCCGGATCGATAGGGCCGGTACCACGGCGGCTGCAAACGCGATCGTAACCACCAAAAAGCAATCGCGAAAGGCCAGCGTGGCTCCCCCCGACTCGTCGTGGAAGCCCAGCCGCCATTCGAGCAGCACCGCGAGCAGATTGACGCCGACCGCGCCGCCGAGCTGCCGCGCAAAGTTTACCGCCGCCGAAGCATGCCCGAGATACTCCGCCGGCAACGTCTGTACCGCGCCGACGTTAAGCGCGGGGATGATCAATCCCAGACCCGCGCGGCCGATCGTAAGCCACAGCGCCAGCAACCAGAAGCCGCTTGTTCCGGTCGTGAACGCGAGCAACAGGCTCGAGAGGGCGAAGCACACCAGGCCGCCACTGACAACGAACCGCGGGGGCGCGCGGTCGGTCAATCGCCCCGCCAGCGCGATCGCCACCGCCAGCGCAAGGCCGGGCACAACGAGGAGATTCCCGGCGCGCGCCGGCGAATACCCGGCGATGTCCTGCACGAAAACGGGCACGAGGTAGGTAGTTCCGAACAATCCCAGCCCATAAGCAAACGCGACCAGAGAGGCAGCGCGAAAACCGGGGCTCGCGAACAGGCGTAGCGCGAACAGCGGCGCCGCGACGCGGAACTCCCAGGCGACAAAGCCTGTGGTCAGAGCGAGCGCGAGCAGGGCATCGATGAGCGCGGGCATCGATCCCCAGCCTGCGCGATGGCCGACGACGGGAAGATTGAGCAGTGCGATGAGAGCCAGGCTCAGCAGCGCCGCGCCGGTCCAATCGAAACGCTGCCGCGGCCCGGCGCTCCGGACATCGGACAGCCACCGCCATCCGAGCGGCAGCGCGGCCGCGCAGAAAGGCACGGAGAGGAGGAAGATCGCGCGCCAGCCGAACGCCTCCATCAGCAAGCCGCCGGCCGCTGGACCGATGGCCGGCGCCAGCACCACGCCGAAGCCGAACAGCCCCATGGCGCGGCCTCGTTGCTCGAGGGGAAAAACTTCGAACAACGCGATCATCGACAGCGGTTGCATCACGCCGGCCGTGGCCCCCTGCAGCACACGCGCGGCGATCAGCGACTCGGTGTTCCAGCTCGCAGCGCCCAGGAGTGACGCCGCGAAGAACAGGGTCATCGTGGCGACGAACGTGCGGCGCTGGCCAAAGGTCTCGACCAGCCACGCGGTGGCGAGCATCGACGTGGTCGTCGCGGCGAGGAAACCGGTGGCGACCCACTGCAACGAGTCGTGCCCGATGTTGAATTCGCGGATCAGCGCCGGAAACGCGACGTTGACGATGGTCGCCGCGAGGATGGTGGAAACCGTCCCGACCATCGTCGTTGCGACGACCCATCGGCGGCGGCGTGCCGCGGAAGGCGTGGCGGAGTCGTCTGGCGCGCCCGGCATCGGAGCCTCCTCCATCCGCCGCCGCGAAGCTCAGGACGGGACGGGCTCGATCGGCAGCGGCCGCCCGGCGAGCGCGAGCGCAATGTCCGCGAGTTCATCCCAGACTCTGCCGCGGCCAATACCCTTGGCCAGCGCGTCGAGCCGGGCCAGGCGCAGGAGCATGCCCGGAATCGCCGCCGCATCGATGCGCTGCGCCGCGCGCTCCAAGGCCGCCTGACGCTTGCCCCACACGCGGATGTCCCGGACTGCGGCGCCGGTTGAGGCTCCTCCGGCGACGGCCGCGAGGACGGTGGAGAGCGCGCGCAGATCCTCGCCGAGTTGCCAGACGATAAGTGGCACGCCTTCGCCCTCGGCCTCGAGTGCAGCGAGGATGCGCAAAGCACGGGCCGCATCGCCCGCGAGCCACGCTTCCGAAAGCTGGAACACGTCGAAGCGCGCGACGTCGGCGACCGCACGCTCCACGGCATCGTGATCGAGCTCGCCTTCGGGCAGGAGAAGGCCGAGCTTTTCGACCTCCTGGCGAGCGGCGAGCAGGTTGCCTTCGGTCGCCTCGGCGAGAAGCTGCAACGTCTCGGCACGGACACGCTGATTCTGTCGCGCGAGGCGGACGGCGAGCCACCGCGGTAATTCGCGGCGCTCGAGCGGCTGCACCGCGACGGTTACGCCGGAGCGTTCGAGCGCGGCAAACCAGGCGCCGCCCTGCGCCGCGCGATCCAGTCGCGGCAGCGTGATCAGCGTCAGCATGTCGGGATGAGGATGCGCCGCGCAGTCCTCGAGCGCGCGTGCACCCTCGATGCCTGGCTTTCCCGACGGTATGGCGAGATCGACGAGCTTGCGCGCCCCGAACAGGCCGAGGTTGCGATTCGCCGCGGTGAAGGCGTCCCATTTGAACCCGGGCTCGGCGACGAGAACTTCACGCTCGTCGAATCCGGCGGCGCGGGCGGCGGCGCGGATCTCATCGCCGGCCTCGATTGCGAGCAGGGGCTCATCACCGTGGATGACGTAGAGCGGGGCAAGTCCCTTGGCGAGATGCGATGCGAGCTGAGCAGGACGGATCTGCATCGTCGTCAGGGTCAGATACGACTCTTGCTTCTCTTGCAATCACAAGGGCGGATCAGGCCGATCGTGTCTGACCCTACGCCGGTTTCTTAGCCTGCTGCAGGCGGCGCACGATCTGCGCTACTGCATCGTCCTGCATCTCGCGCCACAGCCTCTGCTCCTGCGCTTCCCTGGCCAGCGCCTCGGTGTCGTTGTAGGTGTAGCTCCGGCGCACAAGCACCTCGGAGGTCGGCAGCCAGTCATTGCCAGCGGAATCACGCACGCGGAACAACACGCGCTTGGTCAGCAGGAACTCGCGGACCTTTCCGCCGCCGGACAGCGACAGGATCTGCTTGTTGTTCTCGACGCTGGCGATGTCGAGAATCACCTGTGCCGCCTCCGGCGAGGCGACGAGTTGTGCCGTGCCGATGCCTTCCAGCGAGCGCTTGAGGTCCGTCGTGAGCGGTTGCGCTGCGGGCGAGTTGAGGAACAGCGTGTCGAACGTGTAGTGCGCTTCGCCGCGCAGATGAAACCCGCAAGCGACGAGTGCGCCCGAGAGGACAAGCCCGACGCCCAGTCGCGCGAAGCGAGCGGAAAGTAGGGTCAGAGACGACTTTTGCGAGTCTTGGACCAGAAACGCGGACCGAGGCGAAAAGTCGTCTCTGACCCTACTTTCGCTACTTTCAAACGACCACATTGACCAGCCTTCCGGGAACGATGACGATCCGGCGCGGTGCCGCGCCGTTGGCGTGCTTCTGCACTTCGGGACTTGCAACGGCCGCCTTCTCGATCGCCGCCGAGTCCGCGGCGGCCGCCACGCGCAGTTTGCCGCGCAGTTTTCCATTCACCTGCAGCACCAGCTCCACCTCTTCCTGTGCGAGCGCGGCATGGTCGACCTTCGGCCACGGCGCGTCGAGAATGTCGCCGTACTTGGCCGCGAAACCGAGCTGCTCCCACAGCGCGTGCGTGATGTGCGGCACGACGGGATTCAATATACGCAGCAGCAGCGAGAGGCCTTCGCGCGCGAGCTCGATACCCGCCGGTGTGGCTTCCGGCGCCACGCTCTCCAGTGCATTGAGCATTTTCATTCCGGCCGAGACGACAGTGTTGTACTTGACGCGCCGGTAGTCGTCATCGGCCTGCTTGAGATGCAGGTGCAGCTCGCGGCGGATCTCGCGCAGCGCCGGTGGCGCGTGCGGCCAGTCGATCGCCGCTTGCGCGCGACCGAGCGCTTCGGCGCGATCCTGCGCGTACGCCCAGACCCGCTTCAGGAATCGGTATGCGCCCTCGACGGCGTCGTCAGACCATAGCGCAGAATCTTCCGGCGGGCCGGCGAACATCACGAACAGGCGCGCCGTGTCGGCACCGTATTTCGCGATCAGCTGGTGAGGATCGACGCCGTTCTTCTTGCTCTTTGACATCGTACCGATGCCGCCGTACTCGACGCTCTGGCCGTCGCTCTTGAGCGTACCGCCGATGATGCGGCCTTCCGCGTCGTGCAGCGGTTCGACCTCCTCGGGCGGGAAATAATCGATGCCGCCTTTGTCGGCGCGTCGGAAGTAGCTGTGATTGAGGAGCATCCCCTGCGTCATGAGGCGCAGGAACGGCTCGTCGAATCCCACGAGCCCCATGTCGCGCATGACTTTGGTCCAGAAGCGCGCATAGAGCAGATGCAGGATCGCGTGCTCGATGCCGCCGATGTACTGGTCCATCGGGTTCCAGTACTCGTTGCGCGCATCGACCATCGTCGGCGCCCCGGGGCAGGCGTAGCGCATGTAGTACCAGGACGAGTCGACGAACGTGTCCATGGTGTCGGTTTCGCGCTTCGCCGCCCCGCCGCATCGCGGACAGGTCGTAGCGACGAAATCGGCGCGCTTGGCCAGCGGATTTCCGGTTCCGTCGGGTACGCAGTCCTCGGGCAGGATGACCGGCAGATCGGCTTCCGGTACCGGCACATCGCCGCAGGCGGGGCAGTGGATCAGCGGAATGGGCGTGCCCCAGTAGCGCTGGCGCGAGATGCCCCAATCGCGCAGGCGATACGTGGTCCGCTTCTCGCCCAGTCCCTTCGCCTCGAGATCGGCGGCGATCGAGTCGACGGCGCTCTGGTAAGCCATCCCGTCGTACTTGCCCGAATGAACGCAAGTACCGCGCGTCTTGTCCTCGTACCACGGCTGCCACACATCGGCGGAGAAGGTCTCGCCCTCGATCGCGATCACCTGCTTGATCGGCAAGCCGTACTTTTTCGCGAATGCGAAGTCGCGCTCGTCGTGGCCGGGGACGCCCATCACCGCGCCCTCGCCATAGGCCATGAGGACGTAATTGCCGATCCAGATCTCGATCTTCTCGCCGGTGAGCGGGTGCGTGACATAAAGCCCCGTCGGCATCCCCTTCTTTTCCATCGTCGCGAGCTCGGCCTCGATGACCGTGCCACGCTTGCATTCGCCGACGAAGTCGGCGAGCCGCGGATTCGAGCGCGCCGCGTGCGCGGCGAGCGCGTGCTCCGCCGCGACGGCGCAGAAGGTGACGCCCATGATCGTGTCGGCGCGAGTGGTGAAAACCCACAGCTTTCCATCGCCGATAAGATTGCCGCTCGCGTCCCGGATGTCGTGCGGGAAGGCGAAGCGCAGGCCTTCGCTGCGGCCGATCCAGTTCGCCTGCATCGCGCGCACGCGCTCGGGCCAGCCGGTCATCTTTTCCAGATTGTCGAGGAGCTCGTCCGCGTACTCGGTGATCCTCAAGTAGTACATCGGGATCTCGCGCTTCTCGACGGGCGCGCCCGAGCGCCAGCCTTTGCCGTCGATCACCTGCTCGTTGGCGAGCACGGTTTGATCGACTGGATCCCAGTTGACCACACCGGTCTTTTTGTACGCGATGCCGCGCTCGAGCATCTTGAGGAACAACCACTGGTTCCAGCGGTAATACCCGGGCTCGCAGGTCGCAAGCTCGCGCGACCAGTCGATCGCGAGCCCCACCACTTGCATCTGCTTTTTCATGTAGGCGATGTTGTCGTGGGTCCACTTCGCCGGAGCGACGCCCTCTTTCATCGCCGCGTTTTCCGCCGGCAGCCCGAACGCGTCCCAGCCCATCGGCATCAACGTGTTGTACCCGTTCATGCGCAGGTAGCGGTACATCATGTCGTTGATGGTGTAATTGCGCACATGCCCCATGTGCAGCACGCCGGAAGGGTACGGAAGCATCGACACGCAGTAGAACTTCGGCTTGCCGGCGCTTTCGCGGGCGCGAAAGCCCTGCACCGAAGTCCAGTGCGCCTGCGCGGAAGCTTCGATGTCGGCGGGGCGATACGGCTGCATGAGAGTGGTGGCTAGCGTGAAGCGAACGATTATACCGGCAGGATGATGGCGGCTTCCGGCCCAGGCGTCTTCAGGCTGCGACGAACGCGACGATCGCGAGGACAACGCACAAACCCGCGGTGACAAGCCTTCCGTCGGGTGGAAAGCGACGCTGCGCGCCTGGAGCGACCCGGCGAGCGCCGGGCAGGCGCCGGACTGATAGAATCGCAGCGTTCTGGGAACCTCTTCCCGCCAGCGCGACCCAAAGCCGCACCCGGCGCCGCTTCCCCCGCATCCATCCATGACCCTTGCATTGCGTTGCCTAGCTCGAGTCGTCGTCGCCGCGATGGTGGTGACCGGCGCGGCCGCTGCTGCGCCGGTGCGAACCGCGCACGTCGAGGCGGAGCTGGTTCCGGCCGCGACCGCGCTGACGCCGGGGACGCCGCTCACGGTGGCGTTGCGGCTCAAGATGGAAAAAGCCTGGCACACGTATTGGCAGAACCCGGGCGAGTCGGGGCTGCCGACGACGATCGTCTGGAAACTTCCCGCCGGCTTGACGGCGGGTCCGATCCAGTGGCCGCCGCCCCGCGCGCTTCCGGTGGGGCCGCTCATCAACTATGGATACGAAGGCGAAGTTCTTCTTCTGACCGACATCGCTGTAACGAGCGCGTTGTCGAGCGCGGGACCGGCAACGCTCCACGCGCGCGCGGACTGGCTGGTCTGCCGGGAAATCTGCATTCCCGAAGGCGCCGATCTCGCGCTGACGCTACCGGTATCGCCGCAATCTTCTCCGGACTCGCATTGGGGCGACGCCATCGCTCGCGCGCGTGCGTCGCTGCCGCGCCCGCTCGCGGGATGGACCGTCGCCGCGACCGGGCAGGGTGCCCAAGTCGAAGTTGCGCTGACCCCGGACGCGGAGCATGGCGAACCGGGTGAGATCCGGTTCTTCCCTTTTGCCGAAGGCAAGATCGAGCCGAGCGCGCCGCAGACGCTCGCCCGCGACGGCGCGACACTCAAACTGACGCTGCCTGTGGCGAGCCAGCGTGTGGGCGAGTTCACGCGCGTTGCCGGCGTGCTTACGGCGAGCAAAGGGTTTGGCGCGCAGGCAGCCGCGAGCATCGACGTGCCTCTCGCAGGCAGCATCGTCGCCGGTCCGCCTATGACCAATGCCGTCGCGGCGCTGCCCGTGCAGTACGCAGGCAACAGCGGCAACGACATCTCACTCGGCATCGCGCTCGCCTTCGCGCTTGTCGGCGGACTGTTGCTCAACCTGATGCCCTGCGTGTTTCCGGTGCTCTCGCTCAAGGTGCTCAGGTTTGCGGCGCAAGGTTTCGACCGCAGCACGATGCGCGTGCACGGTCTCGCGTTCGCTTCCGGAGTGATCGTTTCGTTCTGGCTGCTCGCTGGCTTGCTCCTCGCACTGCGCGCAGCAGGAGGACAGCTTGGCTGGGGTTTCCAGCTGCAATCGCCGGCGGTCGTGGTGAGCCTGGCCATTCTGTTCTTCGTGCTGGCGCTCAATCTTTCCGGCGTATTCGAGATCGGGCAGATGCTGCCGTCCTCGCTGTCGACCTGGAATGCGCGCAACACCTACGTCAACGATGCGCTTTCCGGCGTGCTTGCGGTCGTGGTCGCCTCGCCGTGCTCGGCGCCGTTCATGGGCGCGGCGATCGGCTACGCGCTCGCCCAGAGCGCCTCTTTCACCCTCGCGGTGTTCACGGCGCTCGGGTTCGGCATGGCGCTGCCGTACCTGCTGCTCGCGTTTTTCCCGGAGTGGCGGAAGAAGCTCCCGTCGCCGGGGCCGTGGATGCTGCGTTTGAAGCAGCTCCTCGCCTTTCCACTGTACGCGACGGTAATCTGGCTGGCGTGGGTGCTCGGCGCGCAGCTCGATAACGACGCGGTGGCGCGGCTCGCGCTGATGCTGTTGCTGATCGCTCTTTCGCTCTGGGCCTGGCAGACGATGCGCGCCGGCGGCGCGCGCGCGTGGGGATCCGTTGCACTCGTCGGCCTCGTCGCCGCGATCGTTGCCGGCGCGCCCGTCGTCAGCGGGACGGTTACGGGAAACGAACCGGCGGTAAAGCCGCTCGCCGCGGACAAGGGGCCATGGCAGAACTATGCGCCGGAGCGCGTCCGGCAGTTGACCGATACGGGCCGCGCCGTGTTCGTCGATTTCACCGCCGCGTGGTGCGTAACCTGTCAGGTCAACAAGCGCCTGGTCCTCAATACCGAGGCGGTGCAGCAGGCATTCGCGCAAAAGAATGTCGCGCTGCTTCGCGCCGACTGGACGCGCCGCGACGCGACGATCGGGCGCGCGCTGGCGGCACTGGGCCGCAGCGGGGTCCCGGTCTACGTGCTTTACCGACCGGGGCGCGAACCGATGGTCCTGCCCGAGGTCTTACAAAAGCGTACGATCATCGACGCCTTGGCGAACCCCTAACCGGGGTCGAACGACATGAAGGAGGCAGCATGAGTTGGCATAACCTGATCGCCGTGGCCGCAATCGGCGTGTCGATGCCGGCCTTGGCCGCGACCGCGGGACAGCCCGCACCGAATTTCACGTTGACCAATACGCAAGGCAAGGCGGTCCAGCTGTCCGACTTCAAGGGCAGCTACGTCGTGCTCGAATGGACGAATCCGGGCTGTCCGTTCGTCCGCAATCATTACAACACCCGCAACATGCAGTCGTTGCAGCAAGGCTGGGGACCGCGCGGCGTCGTGTGGCTCTCGATCGATTCGTCGAACAAGTCGAGCTTGGACTATATGGAGCCGGCGAAGCTCGGCGAATGGATGCAAGCGCGCGGTGCGGCGCAGAAGGCGGTGCTCGTCGACTCCGACAGCGCCATCGCGAAGCTCTACCAAGCCAAGACGACGCCGCACATGTTCGTGATCAACCCTGAGGGAACCGTCATCTATGCCGGAGCGATCGACGACAGGCCGTCGGCGCGCGCGGAAGATCCGCCGGCGGCGCATAACTACGTTCGCGCTGCGCTGACGCAGGCGACCGGCGGCACGGCGGTGACGACGGCGGCAACGACGCCGTACGGCTGCTCGATCAAGTACTGATTCGCCATCTTTCGCCCGGCTTCGCCAGGCTTCGACAAGCGCAAACCCTGCCCTCGCGAAGGGGAGCGAAGGGAATCGCACGGCGGTATTAGCCGTGAGCCATTCGGTCGGGATGCGCTCTATCGAATCACGAGCGGCTGATCAACCACAATTTAGCGTTGGACCTCGGCATGGCGCGCCTGCGGTATGCTACGCGCGCAACGCGAGCCTGCCGACAAGATGCGAATAACGCCCGCTTCGAACTCTTGCGCGATCGAGCATGGCGCGCGCGCGCTAGCGGCATGGTTCGCAGCGTCGATCGTTATCCTGCTCTCGGCGTGCACGCAGCAGACGGACCGGCCGTTGCAGGGCTACATCGAGGGAGAATACATCCGCGTCGGCCCGCAGTTCGCCGGGATCCTGCAGCAGCTCTCGGTGCAACGTGGCGATCAGGTCGCAGCCGGCGCGCCGTTGTTCGCGCTCGAGCGCGAGAACGAGGTCGCGGCGCGGCGGCAATCCGAGGAACAGCTGCGCGGCGCGCTGGCGCGCCTGGACAACCTCAAGAAGGGCAAGCGGCCGCCGGAAGTCGAAACGGTCGCCGAGCAACTGCGCCAGGCGCAGGCTGCGCGTGAGCTCTCGGCCGCGAACTTCAGGCGCCAGGAATCGCTGTTCCGGTCGGGCTTCATCAGTCAGGCCGCGCTCGACGACATGCGCACGAAGTTGAAGAGCGACGATGCGCTGGTCGCACAACTCAAGGCGGCGGTGCAGACCGCCAATCTTCCGGGAGGACGTCCCGACGAGATCCGCGCCGCGCAGGCCGACGCGGACGCGGCGCGACAGGCCGTCGCGCAAAGCGACTGGCGGCTGTCGCAGCGTGCAGCGACTGCACCGCAAGCTGGACGCGTCAACGACACGTATTACGTCGTCGGCGATTTCGTGCCCGCCGGCAGCCCGGTGGTGAGCCTGCTGCCGCCGGCCAACGTCAAGCTGCGCTTCTACGTGCCGGAGCCGCTGCTCGGCCGGCTCAAGCCCGGGCAGACGATGAGTTTCACCTGCGATGCATGCGGCGGCCCGATCAAGGCGACGATCTCGTTCATCGCCGACCGCGCCGAGTTCACGCCGCCGGTACTCTACTCGAAGGAAAACCGCGCCAAGCTCGTGTACCTGGTCGAGGCGAGACCCGCGCCCGACGTCGCTGCGAAGCTCAATCCCGGACAACCGGTCGACGTGACGCTGCCGGCGGCGCCATGAGCGCCGCAGGGCCAAGGCGCGGGTGCGCCCCCGCCTTTGGGGGCAGCGCAGCGGCCGAATTGGCCAATGAGGCCGCAAGCGCGGGGGTGCACCAATGAACGACGCGCGCGCCGCCGACGTCGTCATCGACGTGCACGGCATCAACAAGCATTTCGGCGAAAACCACGTCGTCAAGGACCTATCGCTCACCGTACGCCGCGGCGAAATCTTCGGCTTTCTCGGCCCCAACGGCAGCGGCAAGACCACTTCGATCCGCATGCTCTGCGGGCTGCTCACGCCCGACAGCGGCGAAGGCACCTGTCTGGGGTACGACATCGTTCGCGAGACCAAGCAGATCAAGCGCCATGCCGGCTACATGACGCAGCGCTTCTCGTTCTGGGAAGACCTCACCATCCGCGAGAACCTGCGCTTCGTTGCGCGCATGTACGGCATGGCCGACGGGCACGCGAAGGTCGAGCAGACGCTCGAGCAGCTCGGGTTGGCGCAGCGTGGGAACCAGCTCGCCGGCACGCTCTCCGGCGGCTGGAAGCAGCGCCTGGCGCTCGCCGCGTGCCTGCTGCACGACCCGCAGCTGCTCCTGCTCGACGAACCGACGGCCGGCGTCGATCCCAAGGCGCGGCGCGACTTCTGGGAGGAATTGCACGCGCTTGCCGCGCGCGGCATGACGGTGCTGGTCAGCACGCATTACATGGACGAGGCCGAACGCTGCACGAAGCTCGGCTACATCCTCAACGGCAAGCTGCTGGTGCAGGGCACCGCCCAGGAGGTCATCGCCAGTCAGTCGCTTACGACCTGGGCGGTGACCGGCGACGATCTGCCCGCGCTCGAGACCCGTCTGCACAAGCTCTCGTCGGTCGAGCAGGTCGCGGCATTCGGCGCCGTTCTGCACGTGACCGGCACCGATCGCGAACAAATGCAGCGCGAGCTCGGTCCGTTGATGCAGGAGCCCGGCCGAAAGTGGACCGAGGTCGAGCCGGGACTCGAAGACGTATTCATCCATCTGATGCGCAGCGCGGGCGAGGCGCCGGTCACGGAAATTCATTGATGGGCGACTATTTCTCGATCTCGCGCTGGCTCGGCATCGTCGGCAAGGAGTTCATCCAACTCAAGCGCGACCGGCTGACGTTCGGAATGATCGTCGGCATCCCGATCATCCAGCTCGTCCTGTTCGGCTTCGCGATCAACTCCGATCCGAAGCACCTGCCGACCGCGGTGCTCATCGCCGACCGCAGCGAGTTCTCGCGCAGCATTCTGTCGGGCCTGAAAAACAGCGAGTACTTCGCGTTCGTGGGCGAGGCGCGCGACGAAGCCGACGCCGACCGGATGCTTGCGACCGGCCAGGCGCAGTTCGTGGTGAGCATTCCGGCGGACTTTTCGAAGCGGCTGGTCCGCGGCGAGCGGCCCGCCGTCCTGG
>WNGA01004800.1_pt1 | contig 19794 bp, 27 predicted proteins | sample 5400061 | NCBI WGS metagenome assembly WNGA01 (sample SAMN13153366, study PRJNA577476) | soil metagenome | isolation source: 100 cm soil or saprolite under grassland replicate 2 | place: USA:California | collected 2016-06-15
TCACACGATCAAGTGCGCGCTGGTCCTCTTATCTCCGCCACCGGAGCGCCCTTGTCAAGAGCCCCCGTCGATAATTGCCCTTCGACAGGGTAGCCGGACGGAGGTAGGCTTCGGCGAACCGGGCGTTGACCAAACCTGTCGAGGAGGGAACCCATGAACGTGTCGCGTCGTGACTTCGCGGTTGCAGGCGCATTTGCTCTCAGCGCTTCCGGCCTCTTGCTCAGTGGCTTCGCGGGCGCCGAAGCCGCCGACGAGGCGGCGGTCACCCAGAGCGTCGAGATCCTGCGAAAGGCGTTGCTCGAAGCCGACAAGGTCAAGTTGGAGCAGGTGGCGTCCGCGCAGATCAGCTACGGCCATTCTGACGGAAGGGTCGAGACCAAGGAGCAATTCATCAACGGGGTGATGACCCGCAAGCAGGTCGTCAAGTCGCTCGCCTTCCCCGAGCTCAAGGTGGCAGTGGTCGGCAATGCCGCCATCGCGCGCCACATCTACCTGGCCGAATCCGAACTCGAGGGCAAGGCGACTACCACCAAGATCGGTGCCCTTCAGGTCTGGCAAAAGCAGGACGGCGGCTGGAAGCTGCTGGCCCGGCAGGGGTTCAGGCTGCCGGCATAAACCCCGAGGAGCGCGCCGGCTTCGCCGCGGCGCGACGAACGCTGGGGGGTATGAGGGGCCATTTCAGTGCCCAGTACTAGATTGAACGGGGCATCGGAGGAGTGAACAGAACTTCCGCATGCGCCACACCTGCAACCAGAACGGGGGCGACGGTCGTGAGTAGTAGTGCTCCGAGCTTCATGGACAGCTCCTTTCCGTGAGAGGGGTGTTCGGTCGCCACGCGAGTCGCTGGATGTGCTCGAAGATCTGCCGAACCAGGTGCGGTGTCGAGTTGCTCTCGGCGCGCGACCGCGTCCTGCGTGCGATGCTGCACGAGCGCTGATGCTCGTGGCCGGGCTTGACTTGTCGCGCCTGGCTGCTATCCTCGCCGCGCCTACCACTGGAGCACCTGGGTTGACGCAAGCCGGCGTCCTGCCCCAATGGCATCTGGCTGATCCATCCGGATCGGGGGTGCTCCGATGGCGGAACAGCAGACCGCGACGTGCCGGCAGTGCTCTCGAATGATCTCGCCGGAGGACACCATCGTCTTCGGCTACGGGCTGCTGGGCCATCTCGATTGTCGGCGGCCTCGTGTTCTGAGCGCCGAGGAGCGTACTCTTCTCTTCGTCTACTGTCGGGACCATCAAGTCGCTGAGTGCGTTCGTTGCATGGGGAAGTTCCGCCTGCGAGAAGTTACCTCACTTGATCTGTTCGGCATCCGTTCACACGGGTGCCCATGGTGTCACACGGACCTGACCGACAGCCTCCGGGCGCACCTCTACGGCTGCGCGATGCTTCCAGTGGAAGTACGACGCGGGGCGCAGGCGGCGCGTGAGGCGGTGCGAAGCCTGGTGCAAAGCCTCCAGTTGCGTGGCACTGCGGATGGGCTGGTGCGACAGGCCGAAGCCTCGCTCCACGCGCTCCGGGAGACCATGCGGCAGGCACCGACCCTCAGCGCAACCCGCGAGACCAAGCAGATCAAACTTCTCTCCTACCACATCCTCCCTCTGCACCTCCAGATCGGCGACCGCATCACCGACGGGACCGGCGAGTGGGAGGTCGTCGGCCCGCCGTACAGCACGGCGGGCGGAACGATCGTCCACACACGCGTCCAGAGCGTCGGCCAGCCCGCCAGCGTAGAGGTGCGGAGTTGGGACGCCTTCAAACGGATCAGCGTGAGGCGAATCACCGAGGAGGGCAAGCGATGACGCGACTCGCACGAAGGACCTCGCTGCTCGTCGCGTTCTCCCTGCTCGCCTCGGCCGCGATGAGCCTACGCCGACTGCGCGTGGGTGTTGCGGAGTGCATCAGGCGGCGCTTCGCTCCCTGTCAGCGCATGGGATGCGAAGTCGCGGCGCTGAAATGACCGAAGAGCAGACCTCGGTGATCCGCAGCGCCCACCTGATGCTCCAGATGCTAAGCAGCACCGACCCGAGCCGTGGTGCCGCTGAGAGCTTCGCCTTGCTGCTTGAGCGTGCGCGCGCCGCCTTCTCGGGGATCAAGGCACTGACCACCATCACCGCGCCTTCCTCGGGCGACGGCTTGCCGAGTCTGATCGCCGCCTTGAGCCTGCTGGTGGGCGCTCTGCCTGATCTACCGGGCGACGAGCGCCCAGTCCCCGGACACCTGTGAAAGGTCCCTCGGGGGCCTAAATCCTCACCTGCCGCCGGACGCGACCTGGTGGTGGTGCGGGGCCGTTGTCGTCGAGCACCGCTACATCGGGCCGATCATCGGCGGCGCCATCGGCGACGGGCTGGTGGTGCGGTGACCCTGCTCGACGCGGTCGACGTTCAACTGGCCCCGGCCAACGCCGCCGGCATGCACGCCACCCGGGCAGCTGGTCGCCGGCACCTATCGGTTTCCGGTAATGCCGCGGCTCTGGGTTCCGGAAAATGATCGCCTGGTGAACCGCCCTCGAATTCTCGGAAACCGATAGGTTTGTGTTCTTTGCTTGACGCCGGCCGGTGCACGACAGTACGATCGCTCGCGATGCTCCCGTCGGCCTTCTACGCGATGTAGCCATGGACGAGCGAGGCCGCGCGTCGGCTCTACGCGTGAAGAGCGACAACAACGTCGAGATGGACGAGGACGTGAGCATCTCCCGCGCCGACCACGGCACCGGAGCCTGGGTCTGGGTCGAGTTCGAGGACGCCCGGTGAAGACCGCCAGGAAATGCTGGGGCTGCGGCACGCCCGAGATTGGCTACTCGAACAAGGCGCAGTTCATCCGTGACTGGTGCTTCGAGTGCATCCGCCGCGTGAAGACCGCCGCCGCCGACCGGGACCGAGCGCTAGAGAACGCCCTGCGCCGCGCCGGTCTGCGAAGACGCCCCCCGACACTGGCCGAGACGCTGCGGGTGCTGTTCGATGCGTTCCTCGACTGGGCGCGCGGCGTGCGCCGGGACTGGGTCTTCATCGTCGTCGGACTCATCGTTCAGGCGGTCGCGTTCGTCGGCATCTTCACTATCATCGGCTGGATCGCAGGGCTATGACACGACGGCAAGCACGGAGGAAGACCGACCGAGGTTCGCAACGTCGAGAAGCTCGTCGGCCCGAGGGCATGGCCCTCAGGCCGCGATGATCTACACCGGGCTGGACACGCGCCAGTGCGGGATCTGCGAAGCCGACCAGCGGCACGAGGGAGACACCCCGGCGGATGTCCACGCGGACGACTGCCTCGTCCTGCGTGCCCGCGATCTGCTGGCGCGGCTCGAAGTCGAGCGATGAAGCAGCTTGTCGTCGTCGCGCTGTTCTTGGCCGCCGGGCTGGGGCGCGCGTGACCGCCGAGGAAGAGTACGAGCAGATGAAGGCCCAACTGGCCCAGTTTTCGAGCTACGCCCGCGCTGTCGTCGTAGCGCTGGCCCTGGCGGCCCTCCTGGTGGCGGCCGCGTTCTTCACGGTGTTCGGCATCATGGGCGGGTTCAAGGCGAACTTGCCAACGTTGCCGACGCCGCCCCAGGGACATCGAGGCGGCGCCGTCTAACCCCCCGGGCCGACGTGAAGCCCCTTACCGGCGGCTCACCGTACCCTGGAACCGGGCGCTCATGGGCGAGTTCAATGAGGTACGGGGCTCCGCGTGGCCCCCATGTCACTTGAAGGCCGGCATGACCTGCGCCGAGAAGCGCTCGAGCTGTTCCAGAATCACCGCCTGAGGCGTGCCGACCGGCTGGCCGACGTTGACGACCTCCAGGCCGGGGTACTTGTGCTGGAGCTCCATCAGCTGCTCGGTGATCAGCTCCGGTGGGCCGATCAGCCACGTGCCTGCCTTGATCGCGTTGCGCAGGGTCGGCAACCTGGCCTGACGCGCCCGCTTTGGGTCGGCGACCGCGTCGATCTGCTCCGGCGTCAGACCCGGCACGAAGCCCAGCGGGGCGAACATCTTGATGTTCTCCTCGAAGAACGGCGTCGCCTCCTTGATGCCCTGCTCGACGCTGTCAGCGATGTGGAATGAAAACCCGATGCAGAGGTCGCCGCCCAGCTCGGTCTCCCGTCCGGCACGGGCGCGCGCCTCACGGAACGCCTGCACGACCTTGTCGGTGGCTCCACCCTGCGCCGCGCCTCCACCGATGATGCCCTTGATGCCGTGCTTGGCCATGAAGTCCAGCGCCCGCGGGCTGGCGCTGACCACCGGCTGCCAGCACTCGACGGGCAGCGTCTTCGGGCGCGGCACCAGCGTGATCTCCTGGAGCTCGTAGCCCCGGTAGGGCACCTGGGGCGGGAGCGTGTAGTACTTGCCCTGGTGCGAAAAGGCGCGCTGGTTGAACGATTTGAAAATGATCTCGACCTGCTCCTCGAACAGCGCGCGGTTGGCGTCCTGGTCGAGCAGCGGTGCGCCGAAGGTCTCGACCTCGCGCGTGTGGTAGCCGCGCCCGACGCCGAAGATGACCCGGCCCCCGGTCAGCCGGTCGACGGTTGCGTAGTCCTCGGCGACCCGCAGCGGGTGCCACATCGGCGCGATGTTGAAGCCGCAGCCGATCTTGATTCTCTTCGTGATGTGGCAGAGGTGCAGGGCCAGCATCAGGATGTTCGGAATGCATTCGTACCCTTCGCGCTGGAAGTGGTGCTCGGCCAGCCAGAAGGTGTCATAGCCGGTCCGGTCCATCAGCTTCGCGATCGCCTCGCTCTTCGGAAACACCGTTGCCAGATGCTCGTCGGAGAGCCAGCGGTCGTTCGCCGGCGTGCCGTCCAGCCCCTCGTCGTCCAGATCGACGTGGCCAGCGAACAGGCTGCCAAACTGTGTGATCATGCTTGGATTCCTAGCCCAGGGCCGCAGAGACGCGGTTGGCGTCCTTCGTCAAGGCGGCCGCCGGCGTGTCGATGTTGTAGAGACGCGCGCAATTGTCCCAAAGGATCTTGCGGCGGACCTCATCGCGGAACGGCAGCCCGAGAAACTGCTCCATCGCCTCGGGAAACGCGCCATCGGAATGCGGATAGTCGGTCGAGACCACGAAGTAGTCGGCCCCCATCTTGTTGACGACGTCGACCGCCGGCTCTTCGTCGACATCGAGCGCGATGTAGCACTGGCGCTTGAAATACTCGCTCGGCAGCATCGACAGCTGATGCTCGCAGCCCGGTCCGAACTTCTCCCAGTGGTCGTCGAGACGCCACAGCCACCAGTAGAGCCATCCGGCGGTGCCTTCGAGGAAGGCGCAGCGCAGGCGCGGGTGTCGCTCGAGGATTCCGCCGGTGGTCATGCTGGCGATGGCCCCCATCAGCTCGACCGGATTGCGAATGGCATGGGCGATCGGGTGGAAGTTGGCGTGGCCGACGAAGCGGCGCCCCGCATCGTCCTTGAGCGAGGTGTTGCCGGTCGGATGGAATCCGATCGGCACGTCGAGCTCCTCCAGCGCACTCCACAGCGGCTCGCACGCCTCGTCGTGCAAATGCTGGCCGTTGACCGGGTTCGGGGTGCCGATGATGCCGACGGCGCCAAGCTCCCTGACGCATCTGCGCGCCTCTTCGATTGCCGCCGGGATGCTGTGCATCGCGACCTGGGCGGCGAACTTCAGCCGCTTCGGCTGGCTCTGGCAATAGTCGTGCGCCCAATTGTTGTAGGCACGCGCCAGCGCCGCCGCGTAGTCCGGCGCGAGGTCGTCGTGCATCAAGATCTGCCGGCCGCGCGTGCCGTACATGACGGCGACGTCGACGCCCTCGATATCCATCGCGGTCAGGGTCGAGTCCGGGTCGAAGCCGCGCCCGCGCGCGACCTGGAAGTGGGGGTGCCGCGCGCGACTCCGGCGCCGCAGCTCGCGGCTGGATGCGGTGGCGGCCGTCGCCTTGGCATGCGCGGGAATCGCCAGCCCCTGCACCTCCATCCCCATGATGGTATCGGCGTTGCCTTTGTCCTCGGAGCTCTCGCCGAGTGTTCGCTGTTGCCCGCCGAAGAACCGCGGCGGGCTCGCGCGATGTGGACCTTCGAGGTAGCGGGCCCACAGATCGTCCGGCTCCATCATGTGAAGGTCGCTGTCGAGGATCAGATAACCGTCGCGTGCCATATCGCACCTCCACCGGGTTCGCCGATTATCTCCAAGAGCGTAGGCGACATAAAGGGCCCTTCTCGGTCACGCCAGCGCCATTGCGCCCAGAGCAGTTCCGCCGCCGCGCGCTCGCAACGACTCCTTAACCGCCCCTTCCGATCCGTTCCGCTTCCGCCGCACGCCCGCGGATACGCCGAGCCCAAACAGCGTCGTCAGGACCGCGTCGTCCGTCCGCTGCCGCGGCGCCCACACTCTCCAGTGACATCGCCACTCAGTTGCGGATCGTTAGCTTGGATACCGTGTACCATCGATCCGTACGCTTTCCGGAAATGGCGAGCTCGATGTGAGCGGAACTGCCGTCTTGGGTCAGGATGGCCACGTCCATGGAATAGGTCGCGGCCGGAACTTGGAGGGGCACCGCCACGATGTTCTCGACTTCATGGGGCGCTCCCGGCAGCCAACGCATGAGGTCGACGGTACTCACCCACTGGGCCACCACCTGATCTGAGCGGGACCTGAGGCGGTATGCGAGCGGCCAGGGATGGTAGAAGGGAGCAATTCCCACGTTCTGCCACCGTGATCGCAGGAGCAGCGTTTCACCAGGCCTCGCTTCTGCAGGATGGGTTATCTCGCGGAGCACGATCCGATATCCGAGTTTCTTCAAAAACTCATCCACGCGCGGTCTCCACGCGGCTGGCACGGGCGCGTATCCGGCGTTCAAGACCGAGATGTGCCACTCCAGTCCCTTGCGGAGGATGAGGTCGATGGCAAAGCCTTTGTCGTACCAGTCCTGCATCACGCCACAGACCTCAAATTGTATCGGTCCAGTTTTCCACGCGTTGCCGATCACCGGGTCCCGGGCGGCTGGCTCGTAGACGTTCTCCATGTGGTTCCAGCTGGGCCCGAACATGCCGTAATCCCCGAAGCAGTCGCCGCGCCAGCCAGCCCCACGAGAGACCGCGTACTTGAGCTGGCCGCCGACCAGCATGACGAGTGGCGTCTTGGGAAAGTATTTGAAGTACGAGTCGGTGATGGCAATCTGGTTGGCCTCGGTTGGGTAATACCGCTTACAGAGTTCTTTCACCGCCGCCTGACAGCAGGCGGTGTTCCACTCTCCCCAGCAGCCGACCGAGCCGATGTCGACGTGATCAATGTCGGCTGAGCCCGCGTACCGCTCCCCGAAGGCCCTGATGAGCCTCTCGTGGTAGTTGAGAAAGATGGGGTTGTTGTAGTCGGGGAAAATGCCGCCGCTTACCTTGAGGCTGGCGACTCCTTTGTCCAACAGCCACTGGGGCATCTTGGGCCCAGTCATGATGCGGAATGCGAGCGTCTCCCCGATGGCCTTCGCCTGCTCGACGACGCTGTCGACGCGACCGAAGTCGTATTGCCCTTCGGCAGGCTCGAGGTCGGCCCAGGACCAGCGGATGTAGGCGATGGTTGAGCGAGGGTGCTGGCTGGACGACAGGGGAACCCCGATTTCAAAATGAAAGTCGGCGAACCCCATGCCGGGGTTGTAGAGGATGTCGTCGATCTCGGTGGGCCGTACCGTTACCGTCCGCCCGGAAGAGAGAATCTTAGCGTCTGGGGACGAGGTAGCGCCGTTCTTGAGGCCGGAGTTGTAAGGGGCGCACGATTCCATGGTCAACAGAAGCAAACCCCCGATCGGGAGCAGGGTTAGCATCGACCCGTGTTCCTTCTTCATGCGCTCCCACCTTTCTCCCTGTGCCGGGGAGGATCGCGCCCGTCCTTCTCGGCCACGCTAACTCCGCTGCGCGATCAGGCAGCGGCGGGGCGCTTCCAGCCGAGCCAGTCGACGACGGCCCCGCCCATCACCCGCTCGAGGTCGCGGCCCTTCAACCACGGCAACTCCTCGGTGAACATCGTCACGCATTGCCGATACGAGCACGGCATGCGGGTGATGTCGGTACCCCAGAATGAGCGCTCGGGTCCGAACGCCTCGAAGATCTGGCGTAGATAGCCGTGGATGTTCTTGTACGGGTAGGGCTGGCTCGAATAGCTGGGCGCGCCCGACATCTTGACCCCGACATTCGGGTATTTGGCGAGCGCAAGCATGTCCGGTAGATCGGCGAAGGCCGCGGCGTCGGTTACGCCGCTGCCGCCGCCGCTGCGCCCGAGATGATCGATGTGCAGCTTCAGACGGGGATGCCGCTCGGCGATCTTCGCCAGCGCCGCCATGTTCCCGCCGGCCAGGAGCCCGATGGGCAGTCCCGCCCTCTCGCAAGCCGCCCAGAACCAGTTGAGCGAGCCATCGGTCCACCACGCCTTCTGGCGCGGCTGATTGAAGGTGAACCGAAACCCGAGCATGCCCGGCCTCTCGCGCCAATGGGCAACGATGTTCTCGCGATCCGGGCTTTCGAGGTCGAAATGCCCGAGGATGCAGAATTTGTCGGGGTGCCGGCGCGCCGCCTCGACGGCGAGAACGTTGACCGCCTCGCCGAGCGAGCTGGGCGGATGGATCACCGCGCAATCGACCCCGGCCGAGGCCATCTCGGCCAGCGCATCATCGACCGAATAGGTCGGGATCTGGCGATGCTGCGCGCTCATCTTGCCGTTCTGCCAGAGGTGGATCTGGGAATCGACGATCAGCATGGCTTCCTCCTCGCGGCACAGCTTACCTCAACGCGCCATCCTGGAGTTATCCACCAGATCCACATCCTCCACCGAACTATTTTGCCGCCCGGCTTGACTTGCTCGTGCTTCGAGGACGACGATACGCGCATCGTGTTGCTGTTCGTCCGACTCAGATCGTTGCTCTTCGAGTTGTGTCCGGATCATCCGGTGGCGCTCTGCAAGACGTGCCGCCGAACTTACACGCCGGAGCAGCTCGGGACCAAGATCGACGACACCTGCTATCTCTGCCGCCAGTGCGGAGCCGATCTGAGAGAGTCGGTCGTCGCCCACGCGCGGACGTGCCCGAATCTCATACCGCAGAAACCGCTGGCGCGGATGGCGTCCATCACCAGCTCGACGATCCCTCCAGCGGTTTCGGAGCGTTTCGCGACCCGGCGTAGAGTCCGGCTCGGGCTGGAAACGTGAGAACTCCAACCTAGTGTCCCGTCCGCGAAGTTCTGTTAACGACCACGCTTCACCGGAGGCGGCGGGCGGGTGCGGTAGGGGGCGCCGGGATCCGTTCCCGCCTCGCCCGATGCGGACGCGATGCGCCCGGATGGAGCCCAGCCGCAACCGAGCAGCGAGCGCCTGCCGCGTGGTCCCGGCGCCCCCTACCGCACCCGCCCGTCGCCTCCGCTTGCGGCGAGGTCTTAACATGAGTTCCGGGACGGGACACTAGATCGCATCGAGTAGAAGACCCGAGCGCCCACGCAGCGGCATCCTACGCTCCTGGCCGGCCGAGGGCTGCGCAGTCGCTGCGAGTGATCTCGCGCTGGCCGGTGAGCGTACCCGGCCGACCAAAGACCACGAGCACGACGTCGGCCGAGTCGTCGGCGAGACGGCACACGTCGCGGGCCACAGCGCGGAAGACGCGGTCCTCGGGATATGACGGCACCGCCAGTTCGCCCATTGACCACTCCCAGACATCCAGCACGTTGGCGCCCATCCGGTTCCTGGCGACGTGACGGCGGGCGGCGTCGGGAAGCCGCGCCGCCACGGCATCGGTGACGGAGAGCGCCGCCACCTTCAGGTTACCGGAGTAAAGCGCGCCGGAGAGGTAGGCGTCCCAGCGGCCGGCGAAGCTCAGCGCGGGCAGGACCCCGAAAAGGATCAGCGCGGCGGCGGGGGCGCCGAGACGGCGTGGGACGAGGACGTGGGGTGCGGAAGTGTGGCCGCCGTTCCAGAAGAGGAGCGCGACCAGCGCGGCCATCGCCGCGTTCCACGGCCAGACGACGGCGTTGGTCCCGTGAGCGAGCGGCCCGAGCAAGCCGAGGACGACGACGTGGGTCGCGATCGCGCCCACCACCGCGGCGTTTCGGAGGCGCGGCACGAGCAGGCCCACGGCCACCGTGATCTCCATCACCGGGACCACCATCCAGCCGGCTAACAAAATTCGCTGCAGCCCGACCGGCAGCACACCGGCGAGGGGCTCCACCAGCCAGGGGAAGAGGTGTGTCATGAAGGTGGCGTTGAGCTTCTGGATGCCGCTCCAGAGGTAGAGCCCGACGAGCACCGCGCGCCAGGCGGCAAGTGTGTCGCCGATATCGCGCGCGACCGCGAGCGCGGCGAGCATGGTCACGTACTGGTAGAACCAGGGCTGCCAGCGCGACTGGTCGTCGGCGGCCAGAATCAGGGCGAGGACGGTGGCCGCCACCGCCCACCATCGCGGGCGCGGCGCCAGCGCGACGCCGCACAGCGCAGCGAGCAGCGCGCTGAGAACCACGACGTCGAGGGGGGCGGAGAGCAGCGGCCAGCCGTCCAGTACGGGCACCCTCGGGTAGACACGCGTCGCCAGGAAGAGCCGGGGCGCAAGGAGCAGACCAGCGGCGAGAGCGGCGGCCACCACGAGGCGCGCCCACCGGAGCCGCGCTGGTGGCGATGGCGTCACGGCCGCCTGGGATCGCGAGGCGCGCCGCGTCGACCGTGAGGCGTTGCCGTGAGCCCTCATCGCTCCGTGTCGCGGGCTGGCTGACACGCCACCATGATCGTGCCCGAGCGACTATACTATGGCGGCTCAGCATCCAGCTCCTCAGGAGGAGACCGTGACCAAGATCCTCACGCCCCCCCAGCCCGCCCCCGTCATGGAAATCGCGCGCGATCTGCTCCCACCCGGCATGGAGCTGATCGTCGCCGATCCAGGTAAGCCAGAGTTCTACGACGCCGCCGTCGACGCCGAGTACTACCTGGGCTCGCCGCGGCAGGGCATCGGCAACGAGTTCTTCCGCGCCGCGCCCAAGCTCAAGCTCGTACAGCTGACCAGCGCGGGCTACGATCGCGTCGACATCGAGGCCGCGCGCAAGGCCGGTGTGCCCGTCGCCAACAACGGTGGCGCCAACTCGGTCGCCGTCGCCGAGCACGCCGTCATGCTCATGCTCGCCGTGCTCAAGAAACTCGTGTACCACCACAACAACGTCGTCGCCGGCAAATGGCGTGTCGGCGACTTCGCCGCCACTCGCACCTACGAGGTCGAGGGCAAGCGGCTCGGCATCGTCGGTCTCGGCAACATCGGTAAGAAGGTCGCGCGCCGCGTCCAGGGCTTCGACATGGACGTTCGCTACTTCGACATCCTCCGGCTCAGCGAGGACCAGGAGGACGCGCTCGGCGTCCGCTTCGCCCTCTTCACCGAGCTCCTCCGCACTTCCGACGTCGTGACCCTGCACGTGCCCCTGAACGACGTCACTCGTAAGATGATGTCCACGCGCGAGCTCGCGATGATGAAGCGCGGCGCGGTCCTCATCAACACCTGCCGCGGCCCGGTTGTCGACGAGGACGCGCTACATCAGGCGCTCACGTCGGGAACGATCGCCGCCGCCGGCCTCGACGTGATGGTGCAAGAGCCGCCGGCCCAGAACCACCCGCTCTTCTCGCTCCCGAACGTCACCCTCACGCCGCACAGCGCCGGGCCGACGTGGGACAACTGGACGAAGGCGTACCGCAACGGCTTCGACAACATCCAGCGCGTGGAGGCCGGACGGACCCCGCTCTGGGTGGTTCCTGAGCTGCGCAGCCTGGTCGGATAGCTCGAGCATGCGGCTCGAGCTGCGCTGGTCCGATGTCGATGAGCTGGTGGCCGCCTCGGCCACGCGTCTCGTGGGCAAGCGGCTCGAGGTCGACCTCGACGGACTTCTCGCGCTCCTGTCCGCCGACGCTCGGCTCACGGGCATCCATCTCGACCTCGTGCACCCGGGCGAGCGCTGCCGCATCGGGCGCGTGTTCGACGTCGTCGCGCCGCGGGCGAAGCTCGACGGAGGTGAGGATTTTCCGGGAGTGCTCGGCGGCGTGGCAAAGGCCGGCCACGGACGGACGCTGGCGCTCGGGGGCGTGGCGGTGGTGGCCACCGATCAGCAGACGGCTAGCGTTGGCACGCTCGCCGTGATCGACATGGCCGGGCCGAACGCGGCGCTCTCGGCCTTCGGCGCCACCCACAATCTCGTCATCTCGGCGTGGCCGGCCCCGGGCACCGAGCGCTCGGACTATCTCGCCGCCGTCCGGCTCGCCGCGCTGAAGACGGCGGTGTGCCTGGCGCAGACCGCCCGGGAGGCCGAGCCCGATCGCGTTGAGGTCTTCGCGCTGCCGCCCTCGCCGCGCGTCCCGCCGGAGCTCGCCCACCTGCCGCGCGTGGCCTACATCTTCCAGATTCACTCGCACCAGCGCCCGACGGGCCTGGACGAGGGCATCCTCTACGGAGATCCGGTGCGGCGCATGCTGCCGACGGTCGTGCATCCGAACGAAGTCCTCGACGGCGCCGTGCTCCGCGGCTTCATGGGCCGCAGCGTCACCACCTGGGCCACCCAGAACCATCCGATGATCCGCGCGCTCTACGCGCAGCATGGCCGCACCCTGTGGTTCGCGGGCGTGGTCGTCACCGTCGCCCATGCGACCGAGCCCGAGCGCGTACGCTCGGCGTTCCTCGCCGCCGGGCTCGTCGCGCACACGCTCGGCGCCGACGGCGCGGTGTTCACCAAGATCGGCGGGGGCGCGCCGCACGTGGACATGGCCCAGGCCGCGGCGCAGTGCGAGGCGCTCGGCGTGAAAACGACGGCGGTCGTCGAGGACATGTCGACCGACGGCAGCGCCGAGGGCATGCTCCTCTTCGATTTCCCTGGGGTGGACGCGTTGGTGAACGTGGGCAGCAGCCAGGAGCTGCTCACGCTTCCCGCGATGGATCGCGTCGTCGGCGCCGACGATCTCGCGCCGAGGCTCCTGGGTGAGACGCGCGCGACCTACGGTACGCTGTGCGGCGCGATCGAGCAGATCGGGTCCACGAGGGTGATGGCGGAGGTGCGGTGATGGCGGCCGACACGCTCCGAGCCCAGCCTCTCGTCTCCGACGACCTGTCTCCATGCTGATACGCGTTGCCGGGTGGAGGCCTGGTGTGTAGAATCGTCTATCTAACTACACATCGGAGAAGATCGAGATGGCGGCAGCGCGAGCGCAGCGACTCGAACGAAAGAACGTCATCGTCGACGCCAGCAAAGTCAGGCGGCTTCGGCGAACCCTCCGGACGTCCTCGGAGTCAGCGGCGATCAGGATTGCCGTGGAACGGACGCTGGCCCTCGAGGAAGCCGTGGCAGCACTCGACCGGATGAGACGGCGCGGTACGTGGGGGAAGCGGGTTGCCTCGTGAGCCCAACATCTGGGTCGTGGATACCTCCATCCTCGTGGGCTACCTCCGCGCCGGACGTCATGACGAGTTCCTGCGACGGGAGATTGCGCGAGGGGGCGTGTTTCTGCCAGGCGTGGTGCTGTACGAGTTGCAGGCTGGGGCCACGACGCGAGACGACCGGGCGGATGTCGAAACGCTGCGCCGCGCGCTGGGGACGAAGATCGTCGGGACGGCCTCGGATGACTGGCTCCTGGCGGGTCGGTGCCTGGCACGATACGCAGAACGTTGGGGACGGGTTCGGCCGCGCGACCACCTGGCCGACGCCCTCGTCGCGGTGACCGCGGCTCGGCTGAAAGCGACGGTTGCGGCGGAGGACGTACGCGGGATGGCACGCTGGGCCTGGGCGCTGCGACGGCTCGGCGCCGAGATACGCGTCGAGGCGCTCACGTCTTGAGCCACCGGCTGAGGACGCGGGTGATGGCGGAGGCGTAGTGATGACGGCGGCCAGGACGCTGCGAGTCGTCTGCTACCTCAACCAGTTCTTCGGCCAGCTCGGCGGCGAGGAGAAGGCCGGCGTCAGGCCGCAGGTGATGGACGGCGCCGTCGGCGCCGCGCGCGCCGTCCAGCAGGCGCTCGGCGACGCCGGCACGGTCACGGCGACGGTGATCTGCGGCGATAACTATGCCGCCGAGCAGGCGGAGCGCGCCGTGGCCGAGATGGTCGCCCTGGTGGCCGCGGCGCGGCCCGACCTCGTCGTCGCCGGGCCCGCGTTCCTGGCCGGCCGCTACGGTGTGGCGTGCGGGGCCCTCTGCGCCGCCGTGCAGGCGGAGCTGAAGATTCCGGCCGTGACCGGCATGCACGCGGAGAATCCCGGCGTCGAGCTCTATCGCCGTCAGGTCTACATCGTGCAGACGGGCGCCGAGGCCACGCGCATGCTCGCCGAGGTGAAGCGTCTGGTCGCGCTCGGGCTGAAGCTCGCGCGCTGCGAGGCGATCGGCGCCCCCGCCACGGAGGGCTACTTCGCGCGCGGTGTGACGCGCAACATCGTGGTAGACATCAGCGCCGCCGACCGTGCCATCGCCATGCTGCTCGACAAGCTGGCGGGCCGGCCGTTCGCCAGCGAGGTCCCGCGGCCGGCGTTTCCGCCCGTCCCGGCGCCGCGTCTCGTCAAGACACTCGAGGGCGCCACCATCGCGCTCGTCACCGACGGCGGCCTGGTACCGCGGGGCAACCCCGACGGCATCGAGGCGCTGAACGCGACGCGCTACGGTGCCTATAGCATCGAGGGCAAGACGGGGCTCGACGCCGCGCAGTACGACAACCCGCATCGTGGATACGACACGACCTGGGTGAAGCAGGACCCGCATCGCCTCGTGCCGGTCGACGTCGCGCGTGAGCTCGAGCAGAGCGGCGCCATCGGCAAGCTCCACGAGACGGTCTATTCCACCGTCGGCGTCGCGACTACCCTCGCCCACAGCGCGCGCATGGGCGCGGAGATTGCCGAGAAGCTGCGCGCCGCCGGCGTCGACGCCGTCATCCTCACGTCCACGTGAGGGACGAGCACTCGCTGCGGCGCAGCGATCGCCCGAGAGCTGGAGCGCGCGGGGCTGCCGACCGTGCAGGTCTCGACCATGACGCCGGTGGCCGTGATGGTGGGCGCCAATCGCATCGTGCCCGCCGCGGGCATCATCCATCCGCTCGGAAGTGCCGACCTCTCCCCCGACGACGAGAAGGCGTTGCGCCGGCGCATCGTCGAACAGGCGCTGCAGGCGCTCCGGACCGAGGTCGCGCGGCCCACGGTGTTCACGCGCGAATGACGGCGCCGGTCCGGCTGGACGTCTTCTCCGACTATCTCTGACCGTGGTGCTATAACGCCGCGGTGCGGCTGCGCGACATCCAGCAGGCCTACGGCGACCGTGTGCGTGTCCACTGGCGCACCTTCCCGCTCATTCCCGGCGAGCAGCCGGACCGGCACGTGACTCAGAAGACGCGCGAGGGTTGGCAGCGCGTCGGCGCCGAGGAGCCGCGCGCGAGCTTCGTGCCGCCGGAGATCGACACGCCGTTACCGTCGTCGAGCATCCCGGCGCTGACAGCCGCGAAGTGCGCCGAGCGTCAGGGCGAGGCCGCGTTCGAGCGATTTCACGGACGTCTCTTCACCGCGCACTTCCGCGACAACCTCGACATCGGCCGCCCCGACGTGCTGCGCAGCCTCGCCCGCGAGACCGCGCTCGACCTGGCGCGTTTCGAGACCGACTACGCCGGCGAGGCCTACGAAGCCGTGCTGCGCGACTGTGCCGAGGGCGCGGCATGGTTCGGTGTGTCCGGGCTCCCAACGGTGATCCTCAACGAGAACCTGTCGCTGGTGGGCGCCGTGCCGGTGGAGCGCTATCGCCTGCTGATCGACTGGATCCTGGCTGGCGAGCCCGGCGAAGTGATCCCGCTGACGGCGGACACGGCGCGCACGGGCGCGGGCCGGAGTCTGGTGGGCGCTCGCCCGAAGGGCCAGTGATCCCCCGCGGCGCCGCCCAACCGAGGGAGCCGGGGATGCCGGTTATCCGCGCGGTCTCTCTCGTGCTCGCGCACGTCCCCAGCCTCGTCCGCCTCGGCTCGAAGCCGCTCCGGGTGCTACGCGAGGTGGAGCAGCCGATCGAGTACTTGCGGCCGCACCTACGCGATTGGAAGGCTGCGTGCGCCTACGCCCCGAACCAGGTGTTCATCGGCAACGTGGGCGTGGACGAGCTCGCGGCGCTGCCCGTCCCGTGGCACCGCCATCCGGTCGCCGACGCGGGGCGGTTCGGCCCGGACGGCGAGATCATGCCCGAGGACGAGTTCCTCGGCCTGCTCGCCACGTGCGACGGCTTCGACCTGCTCGCGCTGACCGGCGACGTCGCCGACCGCGCTCGCAGCGCGCTCGACGCGCACCCGGTGGTCGGTCACGCATCGGGTCGCCCGGCGGTGCCGGTCGGGGTCGGCACCGCCGTGCTCGACGAGCGCATCGCGCGCCACCGGGCGGTGCCCCTCGTCGGCGTGGACGGTGGGCTCCTCGGCGCCATGCTGCCCGGCCACGACGAGGACGACACGCTCACCGGTCAGGTCCTGCTGGAGAACCTCGCGTGCAAGGCGACGGCGGCGCTCGCGCTACGCCACCTGCTCGCGCGGCCTGGCGCGATCGCCGCCACCGACGTGCGGTACGTCATCAACTGCGGCGAGGAGGCGGTGGGCGATCGCTACCAGCGTGGCGGTGGCAACGTCGCCAAGGCGGTGGCGGAGTGGGCGGGGTGCGCCCGTGCGACGGGCAGCGACGTCAAGGCGTTCTGCTCCGGACCGATGCACGCGCTGATGCTCGCCGGCGCGCTCGTCCGCTCCGCCATGTTCGACGACGTGGTGGTGGTGGCGGGCGGCTCGCTCGCGAAGCTCGGGATGAAGTTCCAGGGCCACGTGAAGCACGCGATGCCGATCGTGGAGGACGTCCTCGCCGGCTTTGCCGTCCACGTCGCGCGCGACGACGGCGTTTCGCCCGTGCTGCGGCTGGACGCGATCGGTCGTCACGAGGTCGCCTCCGGATCGGCGCCGCTCGCGGTGATGAAGGCGCTCTACAGCGAGCCGCTCGCGCGCGTCGGGCTGACGCTGCTCGACGTGGATCGGTTCTCACTCGAGCTGCACAACCCCGAGGCGACGGAGCCCGCGGGAAGCGGCAACGTCCCGCTCAACAACTACCGGACGCTGGCGAGCCTCGCCGTCGTCGAGAAGCTGATCGCCCGTGAGGGCATCGACGACTTCGTCCGCGCGCGGGGCATGCCGGGGTTCTCGCCGACGCAGGGGCACATCGCCTCCGCGATTCCGTACCTCGGCCACGCGCGGCGCGGGCTCACCGAGGGACGCCTCACGCGCACGATGTTCGCGGGAAAGGGCAGCCTGTTCCTTGGTCGAATGACGCAGCTCCCGGACGGCCTCTCGCTCGTCCTGGAGCGCAACGGAGCGCGCCCCGGCACGGCCTGAGCCCCCCAGGCGCGCCGGGGGGGCTTGGGGGGCCCGTCTCGGCCCCCCCATTACAAGGAAGGAGACAGCATGGAGCTTCGAGGCAAGAAGGTCATCGCGCTCGGCGAGCGCGACGGCGTGCCGGGCCCGGCGGTGGCGGAGTGCGCCAAGCGGGCGGGCGCCGAGGTCGTGTTGACGCTGACCGCCTGCTACGTCTGAACGGCGGCTGGCGCCATGGGCCTGGAGGATCAAGCGGCGGTGAAGCGGGTCGCGGACGAGCACGGGAGCGGCGTCGTGGTCCTGCTCGGGACTCCCGATGCCGAGAGCACGCAGACGCTCGCCCAGACCGTCGTCGCCGGCGATCCCTCCTACGCGGGCCCGTTGGCCGGAGTCCCGTTGGGGCTCCCCGTGTTCCACGTGTTCGAGCCGGAAGTCCGGGATCAAGTGCCAGTGGAAGTTTACGAAGCGCAGGTTGCGCTGATGGAGATGAGCCTCGACCGCGACGCCATCCTCGCCGGGCTGCGCGAGGCGCGGCGGACCGCCGCAACGACCTTATAGGAGGCCGAAATGAACTACCGAATGGGATTGTCGATTCTTGCGTCAGTCGCGGTGCTGTCGCTCGGCGGGAGCACCGGAGGGCAAGCACAACAATCCGAGATGAGCTTCTTCGTCACCAGCACCGGCCCCGGAAAGGGCGGGGACCTCGGCGGCCTCTCCGGGGCGGACCAGCGGTGCCAGCTGCTCGGTGGGGCCGCGGGCGCGGGCACCAAGACCTGGCACGCGTATCTGAGCACCCAGGGAACCGGCGCGGTCAACGCGCGCGACCGCGTCGGCCGCGGTCCGTGGCAGAACGCCAAGGGCATCGTCATCGCCAAGGATCTGGCCGAGTTGCACGGCAAGAACGACATCACCAAGCAGACTGCCCTGACCGAAAAAGGTGAGATGGTCAACGGCCGCGGCGATACGCCGAACATGCACGACATCCTGACCGGCGCGCAGCCGGATGGCACCGCGTTCGCGGCCGGCGAAGATCGCACCTGCGGCAACTGGACGAAGAGCGGCCAGGGAGCGGCGATGGTCGGCCATCACGACCGGCAGGGCCTGCGCGACGACGATGCGTCGAAGTCCTGGAACTCGTCGCATCCCTCTCGCGGATCGGACGGTGGCTGCAGTCAGAACGATCTGAAGAGCACCGGCGGCAACGGCCTGTTCTACTGCTTCGCCACGAAGTAGCCCGACTCCTCCCACCAGGAGGACATGGTACCATTATGGTTGATTTCCACCATGGGGCGACGCTGTGGCCTTGAACATCAAGGACCGTGAGACCGAACGCCTGGCTGCGGAAGTGGCAGCCCTCGCCGGCGAAAGCAAGACGCGAGCGGTGAAGGTGGCGCTTCAAGAGCGCAAGGCTCGGCTTGCAGTCCGTGGAGACGCACGTGACCGTCACGCGGACTTCGTGCGCTTTCTCGAGACGGAGGTGTGGCCCCAGGTGCCGCGCAAAACGCTGGGCCGTAGAACGAGCAAGCGGGAACGGGAACGGATCCTCCGGTTCGGGCCGCAGGGCATGTGATCGTCGACTCGTCTGCGCTCATCGCGATCGTTCTCCGGGAGCCTGGCTGGGAAGCGCTCGTCGACAAGCTCTCGGCAGGCCACGCCGGCGCCGGGGCTCCGACCCTGGCCGAGGCCGGGCTGGTCCTGACAGCGAAGCTGGGCCCACGCGGGCGGAGCCTTCTCGCCCGGGTCGTGCAGGAGGCGCGCATTGCGGTCGTCCCCTTCACCGCCGAGCACTGGCCGATCGCGATCGACGCGTACGCCAGGTTCGGCAAGAGCCGGCATGCCGCGGCCTTGAACTTCGGCGACTGCCTCACCTACGCCGTCGCCAGACTCGCGAGCCAGCCACTCCTCTACGTCGGCGAGGACTTCGCAAGGACGGATCTGCCCCGCGCCTGACCGGCGCTCGACCAGGCCCCCCGTCCTGAGGCCAATCTCCTCGTGGCACAGGTCATCGCCGAGGCCTGCGGCGGCTGACCGGCCGGCGTTGGAGCTTCGGCTCAACGCGGGCCGAGGAGCCTGCGCCGGCGCGACGCCTAGCGTAGGCCGGCGGAGGGAGCTCCGACATGGCCGCGAGCTGTCGCCGAACCGAGACGTTGATTGCCGCACATTACCGTGGTAATTGATATTCATGTCGCCGATCGCCCACTCGAAGCTCACCGCGCAGGGCCAGGTGTCGGTTCCGGCCGCGGTTCGCCGGCGCCTCGGCGTCGGCCCGGGCGCCGTCCTCGAGTGGAGCGACGACGGCGGCGCCATCGTCGTCCGCCGGGCGGGGCGCCACTCTTCCCAGGACATTCATCTGGCGCTCTTCCCGAAGCGGCCCCCGAAACGGAAAACGCTCGAGCAGCTCAAGGAGGGTATCCGGCGCCACTCGCGGAAGCGGCATGCGCGCCGTTGACACGAACGTCCTCGTTCGCCTGATCACGCGCGACGATGCCAGGCAAGCGATGGCCGCCGA
>WNGA01004894.1_pt1 | contig 19792 bp, 19 predicted proteins | sample 5400061 | NCBI WGS metagenome assembly WNGA01 (sample SAMN13153366, study PRJNA577476) | soil metagenome | isolation source: 100 cm soil or saprolite under grassland replicate 2 | place: USA:California | collected 2016-06-15
CCGGTGACGATGGCGGCGCCGACGCCCGAGTTGTGCTCGTGCCTGAGCACCTCGACACGGGAATCCCCTGCCGAGCGCGCGGCGGCCGCGGTGCCGTCGTGCGAGGCATCGTCGACGACGAAGATCCGGTCGACGAAGTCCGGAACGCCGCGGATCGTCGTCCCGACAAGCGCCTCCTCGTCGTAGGCGGGAACGACCACCGCCACGGTCTTGCCTTCGAGCATGACTAGCTCCGGCGGGCGAGCGGTTCCCAGACGAGCGCTGCGATCAATCCGAGGATGAGCCCCAGGAACGCGGCCACGACGACGGAATTCCGCCGGCTGCGCGCCGTCGTCTTCACTGCGGCCGCGCGGGTCAGTACCTGGGGGCGCTCGACCTCCTGCGCCTGGATCAGGAGCTGCTTCGCCTGGAGCTGATCGTCCAGGACCTCTCCGAGCTGCACTCCGAGGACCGCCTTTCCAACCGCGTCGGACGATCCCGCTCCCTGCCGGATCGCGTCGATCTGACGCCTGCACGGTGATCCGGACCAGCGGGTTCGCGGTCGTTCGCACCGTCGTCGTTCCGGCACCTGTCGAGATCGTCTTCGTCGACACCTTCCCGCGGAGGTCGGCTGCAGGCATGCGTGCCTTCGCGGCCGCGATCTCGATCGACTTCTCGGCGCGGGCGATCGTCCCGACCGTAGACGGATTCGCCTGCGGCCCCTGCAACAGCGTCCCGCCGACGATGCTGTACGACGCGCCGAGATAGACGGTGGCGCTCGCCTTCCAGACCTCCTTGCCGCCGAGCGAGATCAGATAGCCGATCAGCGCGCCGGCGACCAGGCCGAGCAGCGGCAGCCACCAGCGCGCGACGATCGCGCCCCAGTACCGGCCGAGGTCGACTTCCTGCTCGGCCTCGAGATCCGCTTTGCGCGCGCTCAAGGCGCGGCGACTCTAACCGAGGCCCATTCCCACTGGGCCCGCAAGCCGTCCTCGAGCGAAGTCGTCGCACGCCAGCCGAGCTCTCGCTCGATTCGGGTCGTATCCGCTGACGTGCGGCGAACATCGCCGGCCGCGGCAGGGCGCTCGACGACGTCGAGGGTTCGGCCCGAAACGCGTTCCAGCGTCGCGATCGCCTCTCGCATCGTCGCCTCGGCGCCCCCGCCGACGTTGTAGAGAGCGCCTGCAGGAGCGTTCTCCATCGCCGCGATCGTCGCCTCGACGCCGTCGGCAACGTACGTGAACGACCGTGACTGGAGGCCGTCGCCATAGAGCTCGAAGGACGCTCCGCGCGCGAGCGCGTCGACGATCCGCGCGAGCGCCATGTCCGGTCGCTGGCGAGGCCCGTAGAAGGTGAAGTAGCGGAGGATGACCGCCTCGAGCCCGAAGCCCTTTGCGTACGCGTGCGCGAGCTGCTCGCAGCCGAGCTTCGTGATGCCGTACGGAGAGATCGGGTTGGGCCGGGCGTCCTCGGACGTCGGATACGCCTCGGCGTCGCCGTAGACGGACGACGAGGACGCGAAGACGACTCGCACCCCGGCGTTCGCCGTGGTCTCGAACACCCGGCGGCTCGCGAGCAGGTTGCGGCGAACGTAGTCCTCGAAGACCTCGCCGAAGCTCCGCACGCCGGGCTGGCCGGCGAGATGGAACACGCCGTCGACGCCGCCAAGATCGAGGTCCTCCTCCGCCAGGTCGACGCGCGCAACGTCGAGCTTGGCGGCGTTCTCCTCCTTCAGCGCCGCGTCGTAGTAGTCGGTGAAGCAGTCGACGCCGAGGACGTCGTGTCCGCGCGCGAGGAGCGCCTCGGTCAGATGGGATCCGATGAACCCAGCGGCACCGGTGACGATGTACCTCACCGTGCCTCACTTTGTGGCTCAGAGCCACAGGCACGACTTCGACCAGGTCGGGCGCACGTGAGAAGCGGGTTCCGCGGGGCAAGTGGCTCTGAGCCACGAACTTGGACAGGTCCCGTCAGGCCGGCGGGGGTCATTCCGCGGGCGCGAGTGGCTTCAGCGTTCCGTCGCCGTTCGGCGTCAGGCTGAGGTCCGAGAAGAAGCGCGTCATCACGATGCCCTCGCGGAAGTCGCCCAGTCGCGGCTCCGGACGCTCACCGCGGGCGAGCGCCAGTGCGAGCTCCGGATACCGGCCGCCCGCGGCGAGGGGTAATGGGAAGCCACCGCCGAAGCGCGGGTTGATGTCCGTGAGCAGATGCGAGCCGTCCTCCTCGCGGAAACACTGGATGTTGGCGGGCCCGACGAGCTGCAGCTTCTCGGCGACGTCGCGGGCGAGGTCGATCAGCCGCTCGTCACGGATGGTCATTCCCTTGATCGACTCGCCGCCCTTCGACTCGATCATCGTCCGCGGGATCGCGTTCAAGCAGCGTCCTTCGAGGTCGCAGAAGACGTCGACGGAGAACTCCTCGCCCCCTAGACACGCCTGCACGATCGATTCCACGGGCGTGTAGCCGAGGAAGAAACCGAGCTGAGCCGGATCGGCCGCCCGGAAGATGTGTCGTGAGCCGAAGCCGTGCCTCGCCTTGACGAGCAACGGGAACTCCGCATCGTCGGGCACGCCGTTCGGAAGCCATGTCGGGGGTGATGCGATTCCACGCTCCTCGAAGAGGACGTGAGCGAGGTATTTGTCGCCCAGGCGCTCGACGATCTCGGCGTCCGGCAGCAAGACGAGCGCGCCCAGCTCGTCGCGGGCGCGGGCAAGGACGACCTGGTCGAGATCGGTGAGCGGGACGATCAGGCGCACGTCGTGCCGGTCGACGAGCTCGCGCAAAACCGGCAGGTACTCCGGCTCCTCGATCCTGGGGACGAGGGCGTGATGGTCCGCGTGGTAGAGCGCCGGCGCAAGCGGGTTGACGTCCGCGGCGACGGTGGTCGCGCCGGCACGGCGGAAGGCGCCGACGATGTCCACGCGCTGCCCGGCACACGTGAAGAGAACGGCCGTCACGGGAGTCAGTACAGCAGGAACGGGAGGCTTGCGAGCGCCGAGGCGGCCAGAACGGCGGCCGTGAGAAGACGCACGCGCCCCGGTAGCCGGTCGACGGCGTAGCCGAACGCGAGGGCCCAGGCCGGCGCGGTCGTGAGCATGTAGCTCGCCTTGAGCACGTCCCCGTCCGGGGTCGGGTAGCTGACGGTGAAGTAGAGGTAGCCCAGGATTCCGAGCCCCGGCAGCAGTGCGACCGGCAGCCGAGCCGGGACACGCCGGGAACGCAACAGGAAGACGATCCACCCCGCGACGGCCACCAGCGTCGGCAGCAGCCCGAGGAAGCTCTGTCGCTCCCGGCTCCCCTTCCAGACGCCGAAGTAGTCGCCCCAGACGTCGCTGTAGGTCGTCGGGATCGCCTCGTTGACGAAGTGCGGCCGGATCGGATCGGTGAAGACCTCGGGCTGCCCGAGCCCGACGTAGAAGCGGGCGGGCCGCCGCTCCCAGACCGCCTCGTGCTTCGTGGGCCGATCGAAGACAGGGTCGCCGTACTTGATCGTCTGACGGATGTACCACGGCGATGCGACGACCGCCGTTGCGATCACGACGACCACGAGGGGGCGCCAGGCGCGCGCGGCAAGAAACGCGAGGACGACCGCCGCGAACGTCCAGAGGGAGAACGCGCGGACGAGCTGTCCCAGCCCTAGTGCGATCCCGGTCGCAACGGCAAGCTGCCAGCGGTAGTCGCGCCGTCCGAGCATCCGGGCGGCGAGGAGCAGCGCAACCGCCGTCAGCAGCATCGAGAGCGGCTCGGGATGGAACATCGCGCCGACGCGCAGCACGACGGGCAAGAAGCAGAAGAAGGCGAGCGCCGAGAGCTGTGCCCACCGCCGTCCCGGGAAGAGCTCGCGTGCCAGAAGCCAGAGCACGGTCGCGGTCGCCAGCAGCACGAGCCAGTTCAGCACCTGCCCGAGCTTGTGCGGATCGCCGGCGTGCACATGCTCGCCGATCACGGTCGCAATTCCCGCGAGCGCGTAGAAACCGGGCGGCGTGTAGTACTCGCTCTGCGTCCCCGCTCCGGGAATCTCGCCGTGGTGGATCAGCAGGTCCGCGTATTCGCGGTGCTGGCGCACGTCGTAGCCCGCGCCGCTCGGATACTTGTAGGCGTTCCAGCCGGCGACGAGCGCGAGCACCGCGATCAGCGCCGCCGCGAGGAACTCAGGACGGCGCAAGCCCGAGCAGGAGATCGCGGTATCGGCGCATCGCGACGGAGCGATCGGCCTCCTGCTCCACCCACTCGCGGCCGCGGGCCCCCATCGCTTCGAGGTCGTACTTCCCGTCGTGCGTGTCGCGGATCGCACGCGCGAGCAGTTCTGGCCTTCCCGGCGGAACGACGATCCCGCAGCCGATGCGTTCGACCACCTCCGCGGTTTCACTCTCCGGATCTGCGGCGACGATCACCGGACGCGCCACCGCGAGGATGCCGTAGAGACGGCTGGGCACCACGTAGCCGGCGAGTCCCCGCGCCAGCCCCACCACGTGGACGTCGGCCGCCGAAAGGGACTGCGCCAGCACGTCACGCGGCTGGTAGTAGAGGAACTGAACCTGGTCGACCTCGAGCCGCTCCGCGAGGGCGACAAGCTCTGCGTGCCGCGCTCCTGTGCCGACGATGAAGATCGCGAGGTCATCCAGATCGCGCAAGAACGTCGCCGCGCGAACGAGCGAGTCGAGATCCTGCGCGTGACCCACGTTGCCGGAGTGCATGACGACGAACTTCTTGTCCAAACCGCCTCTAAGCGCCCACTCGTTCGCCTTGTCGCGTGGCACGAGCCGGCTCGTATCGACCCAGTTCGGGATCACGTGGACGCGTTCAGGCGGCGCTCCCTTGGCCTCCAGCCGGCGGCGCATCGTGTCGCCGATCGCGACGATCCGGTCGGCCCTGCGTAGGTAGAGCGAGACCAGCGCCCGCAGCAGCCGCGTCGCCACGGGGTTCTCGAGGCGTTTCAGCTCGACGGCGATCTCCGGGAACACATCCTGGCTGATCACGACCAGCGGTGCGCGATAGCGACGCGCGACGAGCAACGCGATGTCGGCGACGATGGGCGGATCGGTCATGCAGAGAACGACGTCGGGGCGAGGGCCGCGCAGCCCACTGAGCAGCGCACTCGTCAGGTACGTGACGTAGTTTGCGGCGCGCGCACCGAGCTTGGAGCGCTCGAACGAGGTCGACGCGACGCGAACGATCTCGACGCCGTTGTGGACGATGTGACGCGGCTCGTCCTCGTGTCCATGGAGCACTCCCGTCACGACTTTCACCTCCGCGTCCTCACCAAGGCCTTCGCAGAGCTCGGTCAACAGCTGCGCCGTCGCCTCGACCCCGGGCCAGTAGTACTGGTTGAGCACGAGCAGACGGGGCTTGCGGCGGACGGACATCGTGCGCAAGGCTAGTGCCGTGAACGAGAACACGCTGCGCATCCTGTTCGCCGCGCCCGTGTGGGCGCCGTCGCGCGCCTTCGGCGGGCCCGTCGTGGCCGCCGGTGAGCTGGTGCGGGGGTTGATCGCCCGGGGACACGACGTCGATGTGGTCACCACCACGATCGTCGACCTCGGATCGAAGCCGGCGCTGCGCTCCTCCGTTCGCGTCGTCGACGGCGCGACCGTTCGCTACCTCGCGACTCCGCTGCGTTACCGCTGGATGGGAATCACGCCGACCCTGCCGGTCGCGCTCGCGCGCCTTCCTCGCCCGGACGTCGTCCACGTCTTCGGGTTCCGCGACCCCGTCACGACCGTCACGGCGGCATGGTGCCGCGTGGCGCGCGTGCCGTACGTCTTCGAGCCGCTCGGCATGTTCCAGCCCCGGCTCCGCAAGGTGCGGCTGAAGCGAGTCCTCGACGCTTCCCTTTATCGCGGCGTCGCGCGCGGCGCGGCCGCCGTCGTCGTCGCGTCGGAGCGTGAGCGTGACGACGTCGTCGCGTGTGGTATCGCCCCCGAGAAGGTGCACGTCCGCGGGAACGGCTTTCCGGAGCCATTCGACAATCCCGATGGAGATCTGCGCGAGCGCCTGGGGATTCCAGCCGACGCGCCGCTCGTCCTCTACGTCGGTCGCATCGCTGCGGGTAAGGGCATCGAGATCTTGGCCGAGGCGGCCAGGCAGATTCCCGACGCGCACGTCGTCATTGCAGGCCCAGATGATCGTCACGGGGTGTCGACGGACGCAGCGAGGCTGCACACGCTGCCGATGACGGACGACCCGCCGCGCGCCCTCTATCCGCAGGCGGACGTGTTCGTCCTCGCCTCCGCAGGCGAGAGCTTTGGGATGGTGGCCGCCGAAGCTGCCGCCGCCGGCACTCCGGTGATCGTCTCCGACCGCTGCGGAGTCGCCGAGTTCTTCGGCGAAGGCGAGGCACTCGTCGTTCCGTACCAGCGAGATGCTGTCGTCGCTGCGATCCGGCGCGTCTTGTCCGACTCCGCGTTACGCGAGCAACTCGCGCGTGGCGGGGTCGAGGCAGCTCGGCGCAGGTCGTGGGACCGCGTGACGAACGTCCAGGAGGAGATCTACCGCGCGGTTGCCTCGCGGACGGCCGCGACGAAGCTCTCCACCGACGGCTCGTAATCCCAGCTCCGCGCAAGCTCCCGCGACCGCTCGCCCATCCTGCCCCGCAGATCTGGATCGGCGGCGAGCCTGCGCAGCGCGGTTGCGGCTGCGGCGACGTCTTCTGCGGGCACGAGAAAGCCGTTCTCGCCGTCGCGCAGGAGGTCGTAGGCGGCGCCGACGCGGTCGGAGAGCACGAGGGGCAGTCCTGAGGCTGCGGCCTCGTTCACGACCACGCCCCACGGCTCGTGCCGCGAGAGCAGCGCGAAGACATCCGCATCCACGTAGCGCCGCGCGAGCTCCTCCTCTTCAAGGCCGCCTGTAACCACTTCGAGCCGAAGGCCGGCGTCGGCGCACGCGCGGTCGAGGACGTCGAAACCCTTCTCGGGCACGGGCCGTCCCACCGACAGCACCACCACGTCCTCATGGGGACGCGCCGCAATCGTGGAGGCGCGAATGATCCAGCGCTCCACGTCGATCGTGTTCGCGAACACCCGAACGCGGTCCGGCCGCGCGCCGCGCGCGACGACGGAGTCCCGGGCCGCCGTGCCGACAGCCAAAACGCTCGCCGCGCCGCCGATCACGCGAGGAACGACGAGTCTCTTCACGACGTGTCGCCAGCCCGCGCGCGGCTCGAGGTCATGGCTCTCGACGTGCAACACATACGGGATCCCCCGGGCACGGGCCCACGACATTGCGGCCTGCGCCGCAAACGTGCTCCAACCCGAGACCACGACGACCTCTGGTTGCGACCGACGCAGCGCCCGCACGATCCCGGGCGTGAGCGGATAGTCGTGCCGCACGAGATGCCGCGCGCCGGGCAGACGGACGCCGCGCAGGAAAATGCTGCGATGCCTTGGCTCGACCGTCCACGCACGGTCGGCAACGCTTTGAGCCGCATAGATCACGGTCAGCTCGATGTCGTCGAGCGCCGCGATTCGGTCGAAGAGCGGCGCGCGGTACGGCGTCGGCTCAGGCGAGACGACGGTGACACGCGTCATCTGCGCCGCCCGCGGAGCCTGATCAGCGAACGGAACGCCGCCTTGCGGACGGCGGGATCGCGGCCGTACCGGCGCTCGAAGGCAGCGAGAAGCTGAAGGAATGCCTTCCTCGAGCCGACCGGAGCATGCTGTCGGGCGCCGATCCGCCACGCGAGCTCGGCGTCGATCTTCGGTGCGATCCGCTGAATCTCACGCAACGCCACTTGTCGTTGGAACGACCCCTGCAACTCGCCGCGCCGTTGCGACGCCTGTCCTGCGTGCACCCGTTTCAGCACGAGCGGCTCGGGGAGGTTGTCTCCGTCCACGTAAGCGAAGAGGCGCGTCCAGAGGTCATAGTCCTCGCTCTCGAGGAACGCAGGGTCGTATCTGAGGCTGTGCGCGTCGAGTACCTCGCGGTCGACAAAGACCGTCGGGTGGAAGAACGGCGAGCTGAAAAGCGCATGCCAGCGCAGCGCCGTGGCCCCCTGCGGCATGACGTGGGTGCGTCCGCGTCGGCCCCGTTCGTCGAGGTCGACGATCGCCGAGCCGACGACCCCAGTCTGTTCGTCGTCGCGCACGCGCTCGACCTGCCGCTGCAGCCGATCGGGCAGTGCAACGTCGTCGGCGTCGAGACGCGCAACGAACCTTCCGTTCGCCTCCTCGAGGCCGCGATTGAGCGAGGCCGCCAGCCCCGCCTGCTCGTCGTTGCGTAGCACGACGAGCCGCGAGTCCGAGACCTTCGCCAGCACTGCCGGGGTTTCATCCGTCGACGCGTCGTCGACCACGAGCAGCTCGAGATCGTCCAACGTCTGGTGGAGAACGCTCGCAACGGCTTCACCGAGAAAGCGGGCGTCGTTGTGAACCGCGAGGAGAACGGAGACGAGTGGCACGGGGCGTTAGCGTACGGCCGTGGCGCAAACGGAGCTTCCATCATTCGATCTCCTCGTCGCGACGGTCGACCGGACGGTGGAGCTCGAACGCCTGCTGGCCTCACTGGAGGGACAGACGCACGGCGGCTTCCGTGTGCTCGTGGTCGACCAGAACACGGACGACCGCGTCGATGCGATTCTCCTCGCACACCCGTCGCTCGAGATCGAGCACCTCAAGTCGCCCCGCGGACTCTCGCGCGCACGCAATGCCGGGCTCGCACAGGTGCGCGCCGACGTCATCGCGTTCCCCGATGACGACTGCATCTTTTCGGAGGACGTGCTCGAGCGCGTCGGCCGGCGGCTCGCCGAGGACTCCGGCCTCGCCGGGCTAACGGGACGTGCCGCCGACTCGGAGGGACGTTCGTCCAGATCGTGGGCGCGCGACCCGGCCGTCCTCACGCGCGAAAACCTGTGGAACCGCGCCATCTCGTTCACCATCTTCCTGCGTGCAGCCGTCGTGGCGAAGGTGGGCGACTTCGACGAGCGGCTCGGCCTCGGCTCGACCGAGGCCTGGTCCTCGGGCGAGGAGATCGATTACCTCGTCCGTGCCGTCGACGCGGGCGCGCGAATCGAGTACGAACCGACGCTGATCGTCGTTCATCCGGAGAAACCGCTCGCGCGAGTCGCGCTGCGTGCGGTCGGCGCGCGCGACGGGGCGAGCGTGGGGTACATACTCCGCAAGCACCGCTATCCCGCGCGAGCTGTGGCACGAATGCTCGTACGCCCGGCCGGCGGCGCCCTCCTCGCACTCGCGCGACGTGACCGCGCGCAGGCGCAGTTTCACCTCTCGACTCTGCGCGGAAGGCTGCAGGCCTACCGCTCATGACTCGGCGGACGTGGACGTTAAGCCGGGTCGCCGGCGGCATCGGCCGCCGTGTTCCGTTGCGTCCGCTCCGGCCATTCTTCCCGTACGCGGTCTGGCGGCCCCTCTTCCGGCTCTGGCTCGCGACGACCCGCGCCGATCCGAACCGCCGGAGGGCCATGCGCAGGCTGTTGCAGGCCTATGAGGATGCGTACGTCGGCATCGACCTCGGTGCGATCGCGTACGACGAAGGCGTCCACGCGAAGCATCGGCTCACCCGTTACCACGACTTCTTCGTCCAGCGCATCCGTTCCGGGGAGCGCGTCCTCGACGTCGGCTGCGGGAAAGGAGAGCTCGCCCATGACATCGCGGAGCGGGCGGGTGCGACAGTGGTCGCGATCGACGCGAGTCCGTGGATGCTGGAGGTCGCCCGGAAACGCTTCGCCCATCCACGCGTCACGTACGTGCAGGCCGACGCCGTCGAGTACACACCGGAGCAGCCGGTCGACGTCGCAATCCTCTCGAACGTGCTCGAGCACATCGCCCCGCGCGTCGATCTTCTCCGCGCGCTGCGCGAGCGCGCCGGTGCACGCCGCCTGCTCCTGCGCGTACCGGTGCTCGATCGCGACTGGACGGTGCCGCTGCGCCGCGAGCTCGGCCTGCCGCATTTCTCGGATCCGGAACACAAGGTGGAGTACGACCCGCAACTGCTCCGCGAGGAGCTCGCGGATGCGGGCTGGGAGATGGATGAGCCGCTGCTCGTCTGGGGCGAGATCTGGACGGAGGCGTCAGCGCGTGAGTAGCTCGTCGAAGAGCTCCGCATGACGGTCGAGCCACGGACCGAGCGCAAAGCGGTCGACCGCGCGCCGCCTCGCGGCGGCGGCGTAGGCGTCATGGCCGGCGAGCACGCGTGTGACTGCGTCGGCCAGCGCCTCCGGCGAGGGCGGCTCGTCCCGCTCCCAGCTCTCGGGATGCGGGACGCCGATCCCGGCCTCGTCTCCGACGAGCTCGACCGTGCCGCCGCTCGCCGGATACACGACGGGCAGTCCGCAGGCCATCGCCTCGATCACCGCGCTCGGACAGGGATCCTTGACCTTCGTGTGGAGGAGGACGTGCGCGCGACGGATGATCTCGGGCGCATCGCGCTGCGCGTAGCGGCCGACGAGCTCCACCCGCCCACGGAGTCGGAGCTCGTCGAGGAGGGGCTCGACCGGCGAGACGAGACGGCCTGCGACGAGCAGTCGAGCACCGGGCTCCGAAGCGAGAACGCGCGCAAACGTCCGCAGCGCGAGCTCGAGCCGGTAGGCCTGGGTCTGATCGCCGCCGAGGAGGAGCACGGGGCCTCCGCTTGCCGGTCGCACGGCGGGCGTGAAGTGATTGACGTCGACTGCGTTGTGAAGAACTTCCCACGACCCCTGCGGCTCACCCAGAAAGGCATCGGAGGAGTCCTTGCTGAACCGGCTCTGATAGACGACGTGGTCGGCCGCCAGAAGCGCACGGCGGAGTGGCCGATTGAGATCGTCCGTCGTGTCTCCCGCCCAGCCCGGATAGGCCACTCCATCCTGGTTGACGGCGATCGGGACACGGCGGCGTGCGGCAAGCCGTAGCAGGGGCCCGAGATCACGCGGAAGCCACGTCGAGCCGAGGTAGAGGAGGGTGAAGTCGGTTGGGCTGTTCGGAAAGCGTTCTGCGAGACGCTGGAACTTCGCCGAACCTCCTGCGACGGGCTCGCCCGGCTTCGGAACGAGGTCGTGCCCGTAGAAGACACGCACCCCCGGAGAGGATCGTCTCGGAACGAGCAGCCGGCCCCAGCGCCACGCCGCGCGGGCGTAGCGGGCCAAACGAGCGCGGTCAATCTGCACGGCGCACGAAGCCGTCGAGGAGCTCCGCCCAGCGTGTATCGAGCCGCTCGTCTGCATGGGCTTCGGCGGTCGGTCGTCCTGCCGAACGGAGCCTCGACCTGAGCGCAGAGTCGTCGCGAACGCGGATCACCGCGGCTGCGAGCGCCTCGACGTCGTCGACGTCCGCCAGCAGGCCGTTCTGTCCGTCGACGACGAGCTCCGCTGCCTGCCCGACACGTGTCGTGACGAGCGGGATGCCGGTCGCCATCGACTCCAACAGCGCCTTCGGCCCGCCTTCCTGACGCGACGTGACGAGACAGACGTCGAGGGCGTGATACGGACGCGCCAGCTCGTCGCGCGAGGGTAGATACAGGTGGCGGTGTGCGATGCCCAGTTGCTCGAGCCTGCGACGGACGAAGCCCCGGGCCGGTCCGGTGAGCAGAACGACCAACTCTGGAATTGAACTGTGCAGCTGCGCCAGCGTGGCGACGAGAACGTCGGGGCCCTTCACGAGCTTGGGCTCGAGTCCCTCTCCTAGGCCAACGCCGTCCTTGAGAAACGACCCGACGACGAACGCGGACTCCGGAATGCCCAGCGCCTCGCGGGCTTCCGCGCGCGCCCGAGCACTCACGAGCGGGAAGCGTGCGAGATCGACGCCGATCGGGATACGGAACACCTTCTCCGAATCGACGCCGGCGGCAAGGACGAGCGCGTGCATCTCGGCGTGTGTCACCTGCACGCGGTCGATACGAGTTGCATGTCGCCTCAGCATCTCGTACGCGCGATCGAACTCGGGGTAGCCCTCAGTCCCCGGACGACCGTGGAAGTAGCTGAGCCCGAGCCGGTGGGACGATTCGAGCCATCGCGGCTGCAATGCGCCGAAGTGATCGTGATGGAAAACCGCCTGCCGCCTCGCGAACGGGGCCCACGGTGCGGGAGCGATTTCGTAGCCCAGCCGTCGCGCCGTCGCGCCGAGCCGTGCACGATCGTCATCGATCGACCAGCCGAAGTCGTCGCCGACGACGAAGAGCCGCGAGGCGTCCGGCCATGAGAGCGTGCGCGCCGGGACATAGGCGCCAAGCACGATCCGCGACGGCGCCGCAGTGAGCCGCCGAAGCGCCGTCGTCACCCGCGCAGAACCTCGAGATAACGGTCGGCCACATCCGAGAGCGGGAGAACGCGAATCGCAGCGCGGCGCTGCTCGAGCTCCTCTCGGAGCCGCTCGAGCACGCCGGGGAGCTCCTCCGGATCATCGAACCCGATCCCAGCCTCCCCCACGAGCTCGGGGTGCCCACCGCTGCGCAGGAACGCCGCAGGAAGCCCGCACGCGAGTGCCTCCAGCAACGCGTTCGAGCACGGATCGTCACGGCTCGCGGCGAGAAACACGTCATGCGAGCGCAACAGATCGCCGAGCGGCGCGGAGGCGAGCGGGCCGACGACTCGGATCCGCTCGAACCTCGCTTGGGTGTTGCCGGCGAAGGTGACCTCGAAGGCCTCGAAATCGAGGTTCCGGTCGAGCCAGGCCAGGACGTCGGCGCCCTTGCGCGGGTTGTCCGACCAGCTCGTGGTGATCACGCGCACGCGGCGGCCGGTCAACGGCTCGCGGCCTGCCGGGGGATGGAAGATCGTCGGGTCAACCGAGTTCGGAATCACGACCGGTTCGCGCAGCTCGATCCCGAGCTCGCGGTGCTTGTCGAGGCTGTAGCGCGACTGGACGATCGTCGCCTCGGCGAGCTCCTGGTTGATGCCGGCGACCCGCCGGTCGGTGCCATCGTCGAACCCTCGGTAGACCCCGATCGGCCCGTCGACGCGATGCACCATGCGCGCGCCGTCGCGCGCGAAGCGCCGGAGTCGGTGGAAGTCAAAGTTGAAGGAGTTGTAAAGGCAGGCGGGCGTGCCGCCTGAAAGCTGGTTCAACTCCACCGTCAGCGAGCGGCCCTCGATCTCTCGGACGAGAGCGAGCAGAAACTGGTTCCCGCCCCCGTACGGTGGCGGCCTGAACTCGTGGAAGACGGCGAGATCTGCACGGTCCCCGCGGGAGCGCAGCCGGTCCACCTCTGTTCGCGCTTGACGCGCGATCGGTCGGATCGGGCGGCTCGCCCGTCTTAACAGGACTTTTACGAACATCCGAAGCCTCATCACCGATGATTCTTGCGCCTGTCGATGTCTGAAATCCCCGCTACCATCGGCCGGTCAACCGGGGTCTAGAAAAGGCCGCACGCAACACAAAAGGAGTCTCATGCGTTTCACCCGGGTCGTCTTCCTCATCGCGCTCGCTGCCCTCGTCGCCGTGCCGACCGCGCTGGCGCTCAGGTTCACCGACGAAAGCTTCATCACCCCGGTCGGGGTCACCGGCCAGCCGTATCAGCACAAGTTCGACGGCGCGGCCGGCTGCGGGCCGGACCCGAACGTTCCCGGGTCGGGTCTGCCCTACCAGTTCAGGGTCCTCGGCGGAACCTTGCCGCCGGGCCTCGTCTTGGACAAGAACGGTTTGCTCCACGGCACTCCCACACAGCCGGGCGAGTACTCGTTCTGGGTCGAGTTGAGCGACGAGAATCCGCCGTCGGCGAGCTGGTGCGTTCCCAAGACGGCGGAGCGAGAGTTCACGGTGAAGATCATCAGCGGGCTGAATATCAAGCAGAACGCCCTTCCCACGAAGGCAACGTTCTTGAACGAGCCCTACAGCTTCCAGCTCACTGCGGACGGCGGAGGGACTCAGTCGTGGACGGTCATTTCGGGCTCACTGCCGGCCGGAGTCACGCTCAACAAGTCGAACGGTGTGCTTTCCGGCACGCCTACAGCGGCGGGTGACTTCACCTTCAAGATCCAGGTGAGCGACGGCACGCGTTCCGACACGGAGACGTACACCCTCGCCGTCGTGCCGAAACTGAAGATCACGGAGCCGAAGTCGTCGGGTGCCGAGGTCGGCCAGCCGTTTGAGCTGGCACTCAAGGCGACGGGCGGCCGGGCACCGTACAAGTGGTCAGTCGCAGGCGCGCTACCGTCTGGCTTCACGCTGGATCCGGCGACCGGTGTGATCAGCGGCGTATCCGGTGTCACCAGCACGACCGATGTGAAGGTGTCCGTCACCGACGCACTCGGCCTGACGGACACGGTGGACGTGAGTCTCCCCGTGGCGGCGAAGCTGGCGATCAAGAAGAGGCTGCTTCGGACCGCGAAGGTCGGTGCCGCTTACAGGGATCGCTTCACGGCCGTCGGCGGCGTCGGTCCCTTCAAGTGGACGATCCTGGGTGGCCGCCCGGGCTCGCTTCCACCGGGCGTGAAGCTCAACGCCAAGACCGGTGCGCTGTCCGGCACACCGACGAAGGCGGGCACGTACCGGCTCAGGTTGCAGGTGACGGATACGTTCGGCGTCAAGTCGTCGGCGGCCTTCGTCCTGAAGGTCTTGAACGGCGCGGGAGCTCGGCGCTAGCGGCGTCGGACAAGACCTGCCAGAGCGCGTTCGTATAGCGCTCCCAGGAGAAACTCCGCTCAACCGTTTCGCGGGCGCGGGTGCCGAGAGAGGCTGCGGCACCCGCGTCCGCAAGCAATTCGAACACCGCCCGCTCGAGATCGGCTGCGTCACCCGGCTCGACCAGCCGGCAGTTGAGACCGTCTTCGAGCTCGTAGCCCTCGACGATCGCGTCCGTGCGGGAGACGACCACGGGCTTGGCCATTGCCATAGCCTGAAGCAGCGTGGTCGTCGCGCCTGAGTAGCTGTTGTCGCGCACCGGTAGCGCCACAACGCGGGCCCCGGCGAGCCGGCCTCGAACCGCGTCGAGCGGAATGTCGGCCTCGATCACGAGATTGGCGGGGACCGTCCCCAGGGATCGGACATGATCTGCCGATGCGACGATCCGGAGGCTCAGCTCCGGATGACTCGTCGCGAGACCCGTGAGGAGATCGAAGTCGCGACGGGGGTCTGCCCCGACGGAGACGACATCGACGTCTGGCACGTGCTCGCGAACGGGGCGAAAAGCCTTGACGTCCACGCCGAACGGGACGAACAGGACCCGCGGCGATCCAGGACCGAGCCAGTCCCGGAGCCACTCGACCTCGCTCTGCGCATACGAGACGATTGCCTGGGCACCGCGCAGCGCTCTCGCGTAGAGGCGACGCATCGATCCACCGCGGAGCTGTACGAGACGCTCGGGAAGGCCGATGGCCGTGTACACGACGGGCCGCCTGACAAGTGCGGCTCTCTTGAGCAGGATCAGCGGGATGCCGACCGTATCGACAGTCGAGAAGATCACGTCCGCCGAGTTGATCTCCCGGAGCGAGGCCATGACGGAGGCGAAGTCCCCGCCGTACCCGCCCAGGCGGTAGACGAGCCCGTTGAGAGCCCCGGCGGCCGCCCGGGTCCAGACGGTCGGAGAACCGTTTCGTTCCAGGTTGTGGTGAACGCGAGCCCCGCGGGCGACCATCTCGTCGAGCCCGAACAGGCGGTATCGCTCGGGCGCTCCGGGGTCGTGAGCGAGCGCCGCCCGGCGCTCCGGCGAATCGCGGTAGGCATAGAAGATGCTGGTGGCGGGCGGGGCTTCCATCGACGACACGGTAGAGAAGCCCTACCGGCTGTGCCGGGAGGGCCGCTAAGGTTGCCGCCGATGCACCGGAAGCGGACACGCTTCGCCGCGCGCGTGCACCGCGTTGCGACGGCCCTCGAACGCCGGGGGGTCATTGCGACGTACGAGCTGCACGATCGCCTGCTCGCAAACCGCGGCGCGCGTCGCCGCTACACGCACGAGCCGCCCGCGCTGGACGGCGTCCAGCAGAGAATCGTGGGGCAGTTGCGCGAGGAGGGCTACGCCGTGCTGCCTCTCGCCGAGCTCGTACCGGACACGGACACGCGCACAGAGCTGGAGGCGGAAGCCGCGCGTTTCGTCGCCGAGACGGGGCGAGAGCTTGCACGCGAGCGCGAGGGAGGAGAGGCCGCACTCCGAAGACGGCCGGGGAAGGAATTCGTCGTCCGGAAGTACGCGTACGAGGCCCAGCTCGAGCTGAACGACCCATGGCTCCGGCTCGGGCTGAACAGGCGGTTGCTCGACGTCGCGAACACGTACCTCGGGATGTGGGGCAAGCTCGAGTACGTCGACGTCTGGTACACGCCCCCGGAAGAGGACGCAGAGCGCCGCTCCTCTCAGCGTTGGCACCGGGATTTCAACGACCGGCACCTGCTGAAGGCCTTCCTCTATCTCGTGGATGTCGACGAGGAGACGGGCCCGTTCGAGTACGTGCCTCGCAGCGCACCGGGGGGTGAGCTCGAGCACCTGTGGCCCTGGCGCCCCCTCGGGGAGAATTACCCGCCCGACGAGGAGTTCGCTGAGAAGCTTGCCGACCGGGCGGTGAGCTTCACCGCACCGAAGGGCACGCTGATCTTCTGCAACACGGCCGGCTTTCACCGCGGCGGGTTCGCCAGCGGGAAGCCGCGAGTCCTCGCGACCGTCACGTACTCGTCGCCGGCCTCGCTCGCCTCTCTCACCGAGCCGAATTACTCCGTCCGCCGCGACGCCGTCGACGGCCTCGACCCCGAGCAGCGTTACGCGCTCGCCTGACGGGCGAGCTCACGAAGGCCGACGACGGCCTCGACATGTGAGCCGGCCTCGGTCTGACGGAACAGCGGAACACTCGGATCGCCCGGAACCTTGCGGTGCGGGTGCCAGAGATGGACGAGTGTCGAAAGCGGGCCAGGCCAGCCGCAGCGAAGCCCACTCCGCCGCAGGCGGATGGCGAGGTCCTGATCCTCGCCGTCGTTGTAGCCCTCGGACCGTGCGTCGTACCCGTTGACCCGCTCGAAGTCCTCCCGGAAGACCCCAACGAAACAGTACGCGGCCGCCGGCGGCGTGAAGTCTGGTTGGCCTTCGCGCCAGGGCCGCCGACGGTCGCGTGCCGGAACGATGAGACCCGGTCGCCCCACGTTCCGAGGTGCACGGACGAGCCACTGCGCCGCCGACCAGCGCCAGACCGGGAGGTGCTCCTCGACGACGCGCTTCGAGAGCGGCTCTCTGAGGTCGATTCGCTTCGTCGACAGAAACCAGCCGGCAAAGGCCGCCCGGCGAACCGCGTTCATGAAATCGCGGCGCGGGATGCAGTCGCCGTCGAGAAAGACGAGATAGTCGCCGCGGGCCTTGAGCGCGCCTAGATCGAGGATGCGCGCCTTGCGAAAGCCCTCGTTGGGTTGCCACACGTGCTGGAGATCGAGCCGGCCGCGCCACCGCTCGACCACGCGGGCCGTGTCCTCTCCGGAGCCGTCGTCCGCCACGACGACCTCGAAGGGCGAGCCTTTCTGTTCGGAAAGTGCGCGAAGCATCACCTCGAGCGCCGCGGGCCACTCGTACGTGGGGATCACGACAGTGATTGAGCCGGGGTCCGGCGCGCTCATCCCCCGAAGAAGGGCGTGGCGTCGACGGTCACCCGCTCGCCGCGGGCGTACCACTCGCGCTTCCAGTTCTTGCCCTGGCGCTCGAGCTCGAGGATGTGCGGAGCCGGCCGCGGACGGCGGAACACACGCTTGAGCGAACCAAGGAGGCTGCGATCGAACGCACGGGACTCATCGAGGTTGCTCCGACCGCCGCCCGTCCCGGACTCGCGGCTCGAACGAGGGACGAAGCAGAGGTGAAGGCAACGAGCCGGATCCGTGTCCCAGCTCGAATCGTCGCCAAGATCACGTCGCGACTCCCAGTGGTAGCCCGGCCTGAAGACGACGCTCCCGCCCTGGAGCGGATCGGGGCTGTCGGTCCAGGACTCGACCGCCCCGAAGTTGAAGAGCTTCGTGATCGGCCGTGACGGAGGGGCGAGCCAGCCGGCCGCGGTGCGGCGCGATTCGTCGAGCTCGTCGCAGTTCAGCACATGGGCCTTCAGCCTGAAGACGTCCTGGTGCGCACCAGCGAGGAGGTCACGACGAAAGCGGGCGAGTCCCTCAGGGTCGTACAGCTCGTCGCCGTCCACGCCGATCACCCACGTCGGTGTGCCGGCGTAGCGTTCGAGGAGTCGCTGCGCATCGGCTGAGTTGCGGGAGCGGCGGGCGTCGACATGGTCGAGCTCCCGTCCCAGCGACCGGACGATCTCCCAGGTCTCGTCGTCGGAGACGTGGTCGACGACGTGGATGCGGTCGCAGAACGCCGCGACGTTCTTGATCGCCTGCGCGACGAAGCGATCCTCGTTGCGGACGAGCACCGAGCCGACGATCTGGACGCCCATCCGTCGGCCGCCGCTAGCGCTCCTCCGTCGTCCACTCGAGGAGCGGCCGGACGGAGCCGCGCAGCCGGCCGGAGAAGAGGCCCCGCGCAGTGTCGCCCTCGCCGGGGTCGTAGACGTGAAAGGAAACGACGTTGGCCGCACCTGTGTGCGCGTGGAGCTTGAGGCCCAGCCAGACGACGCCGACGTCAACCGTGAAGAAGCCTTCGTTGAGCAGGTTCCCCGGAATCCAGGCGGTCGAGACGTACTCGCCGGGCGAAACCGGATCCTGCCAGCGCGAGTCCGTGTCGAGGGCGTTGAAGACGACGTCCCCCTCCGCGTTGAGGAGCTTGAGCTTCGGCAGGAGCGGGGCCTCGCGCAGAACCCGGAACGCCATCTCGACCCCGACCGGGCGGCGAACGTCGACCGTGTCGACCGTCTCGTCGTCCTGGACGACACGCACCCACGACATCCTCGCAACATCGTCGCCGGGCGCCGTCTCGACGTCGGGCCATTCGCGATACGAGCCGATCCCGTGGCCGGACTGCAGGTACTGGGCCACGACATCGGGACTCGGGCCGTCACGGACGATCCGACCCTCGTCGAGCAGGATCGTGCGCTCGCAGAGCCGTGCGACCGCCTGCATGTTGTGCGAGACGAAGAGCACAGTCCGGCCCGACGCGCCGAAGTCCTGCATACGGCCAAGGCACCTTCGCTGGAACTCGGCGTCGCCGACAGCGAGCACCTCGTCGACGAGCAGGATCTCGGGCTCGAGGTGCGCGGCAACGGCGAACGCGAGACGCACGTACATCCCGCTCGAATAACGCTTCACCGGGGTATCGATGAATTTCTCGACTCCCGCAAATTCGACGATCTCCGGGAACTTCCGCAGGATCTCGCGCCGCTTCATCCCGAGGACGGAACCGTTCAGAAAGATGTTTTCCCGGCCGGTCAACTCGGGGTGAAAGCCGGTACCGACTTCGAGGAGGCTTCCGACTCGCCCACGGATCTCGGCTCGCCCCTGCGTCGGTGTGGTGATCCGGGTCAACACCTTCAGCAGCGTTGACTTGCCTGCTCCGTTGCGGCCGATGACACCGACGACCTGTCCCTGGGGAATGCCGAACGAGACGTCCCGCAGCGCCCAGATCTTGTCGTAGTGATGCTGATGAAAACCGCCGACCAGGCGCCGTGTGGCGCGGGCGAGGGACTCGCGGAGCGTTCCGTAGCTCGCTTGCAGCTCCCCGATCCGGTAGCGCTTCCCGAGTCCCTCGGCTGCGATCGCGGTCGCCATCAGATCATGTCCGCGAAGCGCGGCTCCGAGGCGCGGAAGAGCGCGAGACCGATCAGAAAGAGCAAGGCCGCCACGCCGGCTCCGACGGCGACCTTCGCAGGATCCGGTGCGGGCGCGCCGAGCACCGTCCAGCGCCACCCGCTGATCACGGCGGTCATCGGGTTGAGCGACAGAATCCACTGCCACTTCTCGGGGATCTCCCTGACCTCGTACAGCACGCCTGAGACGAACGGCAAGAGTTGCAGGAAGACGGGAATCGCATACGCCACGTC
>WNGA01006651.1_pt1 | contig 19790 bp, 16 predicted proteins | sample 5400061 | NCBI WGS metagenome assembly WNGA01 (sample SAMN13153366, study PRJNA577476) | soil metagenome | isolation source: 100 cm soil or saprolite under grassland replicate 2 | place: USA:California | collected 2016-06-15
TCCCCGACGGCGCGCTCGTCACCGTCGACGGCGACGCCGGCACCGTCACGATCCAATCGGACTGAGCGTCGTGCTCGCCCGGTGGGTGATCGACAACGAACCCAGCCCCACCTATCCGATCTACACACGGGCCAACGCGGGCGAGGTCTACCCCGACCCCGTCTCGCCGCTCTCGGGAACGTTGCTGTTCCTCGGCGGCAGCGAGAACGGCTGGCGCGACGCCTACTGCCGGTACTCGATGCGGCCCGACGAGTTCGACCTGAGCCGCACCGAGATCATCGGGTGCTTCGGCGGCTACCTCTACCTGAACATGTCCCTGACGCGGATCTTCGGCGTGCGCACGCCCGGGATGACCCCGGAGGTCGTGGACTTCCAGTACTTCGGCGAGATGCCGGGCATCCCCCCGTACGAGCCACGGCCGGGCGACGTCGACGAGGAGCGCAGCGCCGCCCTGCAAGGTTGGCTGAGCGAGGTGTTCGCCACCGACGACTTGCCGGGGCTGCGGGCCGACCGTGACGAGGTCGAGGGCATCGTGGCCGGCCGCCCCGATCTCGACACGCTCACCGACGCCGAGCTCGTCGCCCGCATGCGCTCGTTCATCCCGGTGTACCGCCGCCTGTTCGACACCCACATCACGGTGTCGGCCGCGAGTGGCATCGGGGTAGGGAGCGTCGCCTCGGTCTGCCAGGAGCTCGGTGACCCGTCGCTGACGATGCGGCTCTCGGCCGGTCTGGGCGACGTCGACAGCGCCGCGCCGTCGTGGGCCATGTGGGAGCTGTCCCGCCTCGAGCCCGCGTCCGAGGCGTTCGAGAAAGGACTGGCCGCCTTCGTCGACGAGTTCGGTGCCCGGGGTCCGAACGAGTGGGAGCTGCGCTCGCCGACGTGGGGGACCAACCCCGAGCTCGTGGTCGCCGCCGTCGAGCAGATGCGCCAGGCGTCCCCGGCCGACGCGCCGCAGGCGCACCTCGACCGCTACGCGAGCGACGCCGGCGAGCAGGCGGCCCAGGTCCGCGCCGCGCTCCGCGACACGCCGGAGGTGCTCGCCCAGTTCGACGCCGGCCTGCGGTGCGCGCGCACCCAGCTCGTGCGCGAACGCGAACAGCAGTACCTCGCGCTGTTCGAGTTGGAGCCGCCGTTCATCGTCGTCGGCACCGTGCCACCGCTGGACGAGTGGCCGCGGCGCGACGCGGTCGTCGCGGACGTCGCTCACGCGGGCGACGTCCTCACGGGCATCCCGGGTTGCCCGGGTCGGGCCACGGGCCGGGCGCGAGTCGTCCTCGACCCCGCCGACCCCACCGCCCTCGAACCGGGCGACGTGCTGGTGGCGCCGATCACCGACCCGGCGTGGACGCCGCTGTTCGTCCCGGCCGCCGCGGTCGTGGTCGACGTCGGCGCGCAGGTCAGCCACGCGGTGATCGTGAGTCGCGAGCTGGGCATCCCCTGCGTGGTGTCGGTCACGAGCGCGACGAGGCGCGTCCCCGACGGCGCCCTCGTCGAGGTCGACGGCACCGCTGGTACGGTCACGCTTCTGGGACCACGCGCATGACTTCGCCGCTCGACCGCATCCCGCCCAAGCTGCAACGGGCGCCCTACGACGTCGACGTCGGGCATCTGCTACGGGCCGGTGACGACGTCACCGTCACCGTCACGAGGGTCGCGGCCCACCGCAGCATCGGACCCGTCGAAGTCGCGCTCGTGTGCCGGGCCGCCGACGACGGCGAGCTGTTGGCCGAGGTGGCCACCACCGTCCCCTCCGACGGTGGCACGGTCACCCTGATGCTCCCCGAGGACGGCCCGCTCACCGCGGAGGGCGACGAGATCGTGAACGCGTGGACCGTGCTCGTGCGGGCCACGGACGGCCGGCGCCGGAACCTCGCGCTGCCGACCCCGGTCTGGGTCGGTCCCGCCGAGCCCGAGTAGAGCCGCCGTGCTCGCGGGAGTGCGGGTGGTGGAGCTGGGCGTGTGGGTCGCCGGACCGAGCGCCGGCGGCATCCTGGCCGACTGGGGCGCCGACGTCGTCAAGGTCGAAGCCCCGGCGGGCGACCCGATGCGGCGCATGTTGGCCGTCACCGTCGGGCACGGCCGGCCTGAGAGCCCGCCGTTCGATCTCGACAACCGCGGCAAGCGCAGCGTGGTCGTCGACCTGGCGAACCCCGCGGCGCGGGCCGTGATGGCTCGGCTCGTGGACGGCGCGGACGTGTTCCTCACGAATCTGCGCCCGGAGGCCGTCGACCGGCTCACGCTCGGGCCCGACCAGCTGCGCGCCACCAACCCTCGCCTCGTGTACGCCAGCGTCACCGGGTACGGCCGCCACGGTCCGGACGCGGGACGCGCCGGCTACGACGTCGGCGCCTTCTGGGCTCGCACCGGGATTGCCGCCACCGCGGTCGCTGCCGACCAGCCGCCGCCCGGCATCCGCGGTGGTCTCGGCGACCATGTCACCGGCATCACCACCGTCGCCGGGATCCTCGGCGCACTCCTCGAGCGCGAGCGGACGGGCCGGGGCCAGCTCGTCGAGACATCGCTGCTGCGCACCGGGATCTACTGCCTCGGCTGGGACCACTCGATGCAGCTGCGCTTCGGGAAGCTGGCGCCGACCTCGCCCCGTACCCGCGCCATGAACGCGATGGTGAACACGTATCAGGCGGGGGACGGCCGCTGGTTCCAGCTCCTCGGTGTCGAGTCGGACCGGCTGTGGCCCAAGCTGCTCGCCGCCCTCGACGCGCCGGATGTCGCCGACGATCCTCGGTTCGTCACCGCGCGCGACCGGCGCTACAACGCAGAGGTCCTCGTCGCCCGCCTCGACGAGCTGTTCGCCTTGCGGTCACGGGAGGAGTGGGCGGCCCGCTTCGACGTTCACGACGTGTGGTTCGCCCCGGTGCTCGAGCCCGACGAGGTCGTCGTCGACCCGCAGGCCATCGCGGCTGGCGCGTTCGTCGACGTGCCGGGCAGCGCCGCCGAGGGCGGGGTGCCGGCCCATCGCAATGTCGCCACGCCTGTGCAGTTCGGGACCGACGCCGTGGGACCGCGGGGTCCGGTGCCGGCGCTGGGTGAGCACACGGACGAGGTCCTCGGCGAGCTGGGCTATTCGAGCGACGCCATCGCCGGCCTCCGGGAGTCCGGCGCCATCGCCTGACGCCAACGCGGCCTGGGCAAACGCCCGTATGATTCCGCCACGGTGAACATGCCCGACGCCCGGACGGGCGGGAGGTCGCCACGCCAGCCACCGGGCGAAGGGCTGGCAACCACCGAGGGCGGCTCTCGCACCATGGAGTTCCTCGAGGACGTCAGCCGCGTCCTGTCGGAGGCCGACGACGGGGACGCCGCCCTCTCCCGTCTCGCCCACCTCGTCGTCCCCGAGCTGGCCGACTGGAGCAGCGTGCACGTCGTCGACGCGGCCGGCACGCTCCGGCGGCTCGCCGTCGTCCACGCCGATCCGGCCAAGGCCGACCTCGTCGGCCGGCTCCTCGCGCTGCCCGAGATCGACTCCGAGCTCGACATCGGCATCCCGCAGACCCTCCGTAGCGGCGAACCGCAACTGCTCGAAGCCATCACGCCCGACTTGCTCGACCGGCTGGGACCGAATCCCGCTCTCCGCGCCGTCTACGAAGAGTTGGGGTGCGCGTCGGCGATGTCGGTGCCCATCGTCGCCCGCGGCCACGCGCTCGGCTCCCTCGGCCTCGTGCGGGGCGCCGACCGGCCGGCCTTCGACCGGGCCGACGTCCTCGTCGCCAGCGACCTAGCCCGCCGCTGCGCGCTCGTGATCGACAACGCCCGCCTGTACCGGATGGCGAAGGAGGCGCTGGACGCGTCCGGGGTGTCCGCCGCCATCCTCGATGCGCTCCTGTCGCTCGCGCCGGTCGGCATCGCCATGTTCGACGACGATCTCCGCATCGTGCGGGCCAACGACGCGTTGTGCGCGATCGGTGGCATCGCGCCGGCATCCGCCACCGACCGCACTCTCCGGGAGGCCCTGCCCCAGCTCGCCGAGGCCATCGAGCCGGCCGTGCGCCGCGTCGCCGCGGGCCGCGATCCGGTCGTTGACGCCCAGGTGAGCGACCGTCCGCCCGGCGACCCGTCGGCGCGCCACTTCCTGCTCAGCGCGTACCCCGTGACGATGCCCGACGGCAGCCAGCTCGGCACGGGGCTGGTGCTCATCGACGTCACCCGCGAACGTCTGGTGTCCGGTGAGCTCCAGTTGCGAGCCCGGCAGCAGGCCGCGGTGGCCGAGATCGGCGAGCGCGGCCTCGCGGGCGTGAAGCTGGACTCGCTGCTCGAGGACGCGGCGAGCCTCGTCGCCAGCACGCTCGACGTGGAGCTGTCCGAGCTCCTCGAGCTCGACCCGGGCCATCAGGAGCTGTTGCTGCGAGCGGGCGTCGGTTGGCGGCCGGGCGTCGTGGGCACCGTCCGGCTCCCTACGGGACGCGACTCCCAGGCCGGCTACACGTTGCTCGCCGATCTCCCGGTCATCTCCGACCACGCCACGGAGACCCGGTTCACACCGCCGGCCGCGCTCGTCGAGCACGGCGTGCGCTCCGGCGTCACGGTCGTCATCGCGGGACCGGAGGGACGGTGGGGTGTCCTCGGCGCTCACACGTCGCGCCGGCGTACGTTCACCGACGACGACGTCGCGTTCCTACAGTCGATCGCCAACGTGCTGGGGTCGGTGATCCAGCGGCGCCGGACCATCGAGGACCTGCGCGACAGCCAACAGCGGCTCGAGCTCGCCCTCGGCGCGGGCGGGCTCGGAACCTGGGAGTGGCACCTCGGTACGGACGTGGTCCGGTGGTCGGGCGCCATCGAGGAGATCTTCGGCCCGACGCTCCCCGGTACGGCGGCGACCTTCGACCTGCTGTTCGAGCGGGTCCACGGCGACGACCGACAGGTGACCCTCGACGCCATCGGCCGGTCGATCGAGAGCGGAGACGACCTCCACATCCTGTTCCGGCTCACGCGGGCCGACGGCGAGATCCGCTGGGTCGAGGCGCGCGCCCAGGTGGTCCAGGACCCATCGGGTCGACCGGTGCGGCTGGCCGGCGTGGCCGGCGACGTCACCGAGCGCCGTCGCATGGAGGACCTGCGGCTGCGCCTGCTCGAGAGCGAGCACGCCGCTCGGCTCTCGGCCGAGGCGGTTCGCGAGCGGCTCGCGTTCGTCGCGGAGGCGAGCGCGGCGCTGAGCGAGAACCTCGGCGCCGCCGATGTGTTGGCCACGGTCGTCCGCCTCGTCGTCCCCCGGCTGTGCGACTGGTGCGTGATCGACGCCCTCGACGACAGCAACGAGCTGCAGGAGGCAGCCATCGCCCACCGTGACCCGAGTCACGTGGCGCGTATACGCGAGTCCCGGCGGCGGCGTCTCCACGCGGGCGGACCGGGACTGTGGAGCGTCCGCCGCACGATCGCTACCGGGCGCGCCGAGCTGGTCGCGGCGATCACCGACGCGGACATTCACGCCGCGGCGGTCGACGCCGAGCATCTCGAACTGCTGCGCACGCTCGCACCGCGGTCTGCGATCACCGCCCCGCTCATCACACGAGGGCGGGTGCTCGGGGGCCTCACCCTCGTCATCAGCGGCGAGGACCGTCGCTTCGACTCCGACGACCTGGCGCTGGCCGAGGATCTCGCCGGCCGCGTGGCGATCACCCTCGACAACGTCCGACTCCTCGAGGACCGCACCCGCGTCGCCCGCACGCTGCAGAACTCGCTGCTCCCTCCCGCGCTCCCGCAGATCCCCGGCATCGAGCTCGCGGCGCGGTACCTGCCGGCCGGCTCGGGGCTGGAGCTGGGGGGCGACTTCTATGACCTGTTCGAGATGGCCGACGGCGCGTGGGCGATCGCCATCGGCGACGTCTGCGGCAAGGGGACGGCCGCCGCTGCGCTCACCGGCCTGTTCCGTCACACGCTGCGAGCCGCGGCGGTCCGCGAAGACATGCCCAGCCGGGTGCTGGCACTCACGAACGACGCCATCCTCGACCAGATCGACGACACGCGGTTCTGCACTGCCGCGTTCTTGCGGCTCGTGGCCGACGAGCACGGCGCGAAGGTGGAGATGTCGTGCGGCGGCCATCCCGAGCCGCTCTTGCTGCGCGCCGATGGCGGCGTCGAGACCGTGAACTGCCGCGGCACGCTCCTCGGAGTCATGCCCGATCCTCGCCTCGTCGACGAGTACCTCGAGTTGGCCCCGGGCGATTCCCTGCTGCTGTACACCGACGGTGTCACCGAGGCCCGCTCGGACGGTGAGATCTTCGGTGAGGACCGCCTCCTGGAGGTGGCGCGCGCGTGCGCCGGGCTGACGGCGAGCGAGATCGCCGAACACCTCGAGCGTGCCGTCGCCGACTTCGAGGTCCGAGCGGCGAGCGACGACATCGCCATCCTCGTGATCCGGGTCGCGCCTACGTCGTGAAGAGGGCGACGACCCGCTCAGCCAGCGCGGGCTGGCAGATGAGGAGGTCGGGGAGGTACGGGTCGGCGTTGTTGTAGATGAGCGGCGATCCGTCGGCCCGGGAGACGTGGAGGCCGGCGGCCGCCGCGACGGCGACGGGCGCGGCGGAGTCCCACTCGTACTGACCCCCGGCGTGGACGTACACGTCCACCTCGCCCCGCACGACGGCCATGGCCTTCGCGCCCGCGGAGCCCAACTCGACGAGCTCACCGCCGAGCACGTCGGCGACGTGCAGCGCCCCGGCCGGCGGGCGGGTTCGGCTCACGACGATGCGGGGCGGTCTCGGCGCCGGTGCAGGAGGCGGGGGCGGTTCGGCAGTCGAGAGGGTGATGCCGTCGGCCGGGAGCGCCACGGCGCCGGCCACGGGCCGACCCCCGACGACGAGGGCGACGTGCACCGCCCAGTCGGGGCGCGGCGGCTCGGAGAACTCGCGCGAGCCGTCGAGAGGATCGACGATCCAGACGCGGTCCGCGGTCAGGCGGGCAGGGTCGGCCCGGCCCTCTTCGCTGAGGACCGCGTCGTCGGGCCGCGCCGCCGCGAGCGCGGCGACGATCAGCTCGTGCGCCTGCCGGTCGCCCTCCGCGCGGAGCTGCTCGGCGGGAGCGCCGGCTGCGACCAGCGCGGCCCGGAGCTCGACCAGCAACGTGCCGGCCTCGGTCGCGATGCTCGCCGCGAGGACATGGTCGGCGCGGGTCACGGTCGCAGCCATGGGGACGCGCAGGCTAACCGGGCGCAGTCGCCACGCCCCTCGGGCCCACTTCTGTCGGCAGTTACTGCATCAATAGGTCGATAACTGCCGACAGAACGGAGGGGGCGTGGAATAGCGCGGCGGGGTCGGCGGTTTCGTTCGCCCACAGGCGGTCCCGTACCCTGTTCCCTTCCATGCCCTACGAGCTGTCGCACCTGCGGGCCCTCGAGGCCGAGTCGATCCACATCATGCGTGAGGTGGCCGCGGAGTTCGAGCGGCCGGTGCTCTTGTTCTCCGGGGGCAAGGACTCGATCGTGATGTTGCGGCTGGCCGAGAAGGCGTTCTGGCCGTGCCGGCTCCCGTTCCCGGTGATGCACGTCGACACCGGCCACAACTTCGACGAGGTCTACGAATACCGCGACCGGCGGGTCGGCCAGGCCGGCGCCCGCTTGGTCGTGGCGAGCGTGGAGGAGTCGATCCGCCGGGGTCGTGTCATCGACGAGACCGGTCCTCGCGCCTCGCGCAACCGTCTCCAGACCACGACGCTGCTCGATGCGATCGAGGAGCACCGGTTCGACGCCGTGTTCGGCGGCGCCCGCCGCGACGAGGAAAAGGCCCGGGCGAAGGAGCGCGTGTTCTCGTTCCGGGACGACTTCGGCCAGTGGGACCCGAAGAACCAGCGGCCCGAGCTGTGGAGCCTCTACAACGGCCGGCACCGCAAGGGTGAGCACATCCGCGTCTTCCCCCTGTCCAACTGGACCGAGCTGGACATCTGGCAGTACATCGCCGAAGAGAGCATCGAGATCCCGGCGATCTACTACGCCCACCGCCGCAAGGTGTTCCGGCGCGACGGCATGCTGCTGGCGGTCACCCGCTTCGTCACCCTCCTCGAGAACGAAGAGCCGTTCGAGGCCCTCGTGCGGTTCCGTACCGTGGGCGACGCCACCTGCACCGGAGCGGTGGAGTCGTCGGCCGCGACCGTGCACGACGTGATCGCCGAGGTGGCCGCCACCCGCATCACCGAGCGGGGCGCCACTCGGGCCGACGACCGCATCTCCGAAGCCGGCATGGAAGACCGCAAACGGGAGGGGTACTTCTAGCCATGGCGGAGATGCTGCGCCTGGCCACGGCCGGCTCGGTGGACGACGGCAAGTCGACCCTCATCGGCCGGCTCCTCTACGACTCGAAGGCCATCTTCGAGGACCAGCTCGAGGCGGTCGAGCGCACGTCGCGGGCGCGGGGCGACGAGTACACCGACCTCGCGCTGCTCACCGACGGCCTCCGGGCCGAGCGCGAGCAGAGGATCACGATCGACGTCGCCTACCGCTACTTCGCCACCCCCAAGCGGAAGTTCATCATCGCCGACACGCCCGGCCACGTGCAGTACACGCGCAACATGGTCACCGGCGCGTCCACCGCCGATCTCGCGCTCATCCTCATCGACGCCCGCAACGGCATCCTCGAACAGAGCCGGCGCCACGCCTTCATCGCGTCGCTGCTCGGCATCCCGCACCTCGTGCTGTGCATCAACAAGATGGACCTCGTCGACTACGACGCCGAGGTGTTCGAGGCGTTGAAGGCCGAGTTCCGCAACTTCGCGATGAAGCTCGACGTCCACGACCTGACGTTCATCCCCATCTCCGCGCTCCACGGCGACAACGTCGTCCACCGCTCGGCCAACATGGGCTGGTACGAGGGCTCGTCGCTGCTGCACCACCTCGAAGAGGTGCACATCGCGTCGGACCGCAACTTCATCGACCCTCGCTTCCCGGTGCAGTACGTGCTGCGGCCGATGAGCGATGCCTTCCACGACTACCGCGGGTATGCCGGCACTGTGGCCAGCGGCGTGCTCAAGGTGGGCGACGAGGTGATGGTGCTCCCGTCGGGCTTCACGTCCACCATCGCCGCCATCGACACCTTCGACGGCCCGGTGGAGGAGGCGTTCGCGCCGATGGCCGTGACGTTGCGACTGGCCGACGACATCGATGTGTCGCGCGGCGACCTCGTCTGCCGGCCGCACAACCGGCCGAACGTCGGCCAGGACATCGACGCCATGGTGTGCTGGCTCACCGACCGGGGGAACCTGCGGAGGGGCGCCAAGTACGGGATCAAACACACGACCCGTAGCGCGCGGGCACTCGTGAAGGATCTGCAATACCGCCTCGACGTCAACACGCTCCACCGCGACGAGGACGCGAGCGAACTGGACCTCAATCAGATCGGCCGCATCAGCCTGCGTACCACGGTGCCGCTGTTCTTCGACGAGTACCGCCGCAACCGGGCGACAGGGAGTTTCATCCTCGTCGACGAGGCGACGAACAACACGGTCGCGGCCGGCATGATCCTCGGGCCGACCCAGTAAGGCCGGGCCCGCGCCGGTGGCCGACAACGTCGTGTGGCACACCGGCCTCGTCGGGCGCGCCGACCGCGCGTCGCGGGGGGCCACCGTCTGGTTCACCGGGCTGTCGGGCTCGGGCAAGTCGACGGTCGCGGCGGAGGTCGAGCGCGCGCTGGTTGCGCTCGGGCGCCCGGCCTACCTGCTCGACGGCGACAACTTGCGGCACGGGTTGAATGCGGACCTCGGCTTCTCGGCCGCCGACAGGAGCGAGAACATCCGCCGGGTGGGCGAGGTGGCGCGGCTGTTCGCTGACGCCGGCGTGGTCGCGCTCGTGCCGGTGATCAGCCCGTACCGCGACGACCGGGCGCGCGCCCGAGCGATCCACGTCGCGGTGGATCTCCCGTTCGTCGAGGTGTACGTCGACACCCCGCTCGCCGTGTGCGAAGCCCGCGACACGAAGGGTCTGTACGCCAAGGCCCGCGCCGGCGAGATCACCGGGTTCACAGGCATCGATGCCCCGTACGAGCCCCCCGACTCTCCCGAGCTGGTCTTGGCACCGGCTGACGGCGCGCCCGCCGAGCAGGCCGCGCTCGTGGTCGAGCGGCTTCAGGCCGCCTTGGGCTGAGGTACGCCGTAGGGGGTGCCTGCCTCTTCGTAGCACTCGTAGTGGTAGTGCTCGACCCGCAGCCACACGCCCTTGGCGTAGACGTTGCAGATGACCTGCTGGCCCTTCGCCTTGGCCTTGAACTTCACCTGATCCCCGCAGTGCTCGCACATCGCACTGTTGCCAGCCTCGATCGATCGCACGACCGCCCGGCTCGTCCACTTCGTCTTGCCAGCCATGCGTACTTCATCGGCACCGGGTTCGCCGAGCTGAGCGCAATGGGCCGAACTGCCTATGGAGACGCTGCGCGTTCTCCCCGAATTTTTCCTACGGCTCGGACCAGCGCGCGGACCTCGTGCTCGTCGGCGCCGGCCGCGACCAACGCCTGGACCCGGCGCTCCACGTCGGCGGCGGCCGCCTCGTCGACGGGCACGCGTCCGAACCCTCCCGGCCCGGCGGTGGCGGTGATCGCGATGAGCACGAGCGCGCCCACGGCAGTCACCAGACCGGCGGTGACCGCGCCGCCCGTGCTGCCGGCGACCGATGCCGCGATGAGGCCGGCGATGCCGAGCCCGCACACCGTGATCACCGCGCGGCGAACCCACAGGGCGGTCATCCACGCCAACGTAGGCCGCCCGGGAGCGGGCGCGCCCCGGCGCCGCGCCTGGGTCGATACCCTCGTCACCCCGACATGGCTTCCCCTCCCGAGTCCCCCGACGCCGACGACGCAGTGGTCGAGATCCCCGACCTGGCCGACGCCCCGGTCGTCTGGGATCCGCTCCAGCGCCGCTTCGTCGATGCCCCGAAGGGGAGCGAGCGCGACGAGCGGCGTTTCTATGTTCCGGCCGGCGTGACAACGCCGCCCGCCCGCGCGGAGGCGGCCGCACCGGTGCTGCCCCGTCCTTCGCCGCGGCCAGCACCGCCGGCCGCGCCATCGCCCCGCACTCCGACGCCGGCGCCGGCGGGAGCACCGCCCCCGCCGCCGGGCCGGCGCCGGTTCCGCATCCGGCGCCGAACGATCGTCATCGCGGCCATCCTCCTTCCTGTGGTTCTGGTGGCCGCGGGGCTGCTGTGGGCCAACGTCACGTTCGGACGGATCGACCGCGTCCAGGTGGGCGACCTGCTCGATCACGGCGGGTCGGGCACCAACTACCTGATCGTCGGCTCGGACTCGAGGGAGGGCGTCGACCCGAACGATCCCAACGCCGGCGCCATCGTCGGCGACGGCGCCCCGGGCGGACAGCGCTCGGACACCATGCTGGTCCTCCGGGTTGAGGGCGGCCGCGCCACGATGCTGTCGATCCCGCGCGACCTGTACGTCACGGTGGCCGAGACCGGCGACCAAGGTCGGATCAACGCGGCCTACAACGGCGGGCCGCGGCGGCTGATCCAGACGGTGAAGGACAACCTCGGCATCCCCATCCATCGCTACATCGAGGTCGACTTCGTCACGTTCGCCAAGCTGGTGGACGCGGTCGGGGGCGTCACCATCGACTTTCCGAACCCGGCGTTCGACGAGAACAGCGGGCTCGACGTGCAGCAGTCCGGGCCGGTGAAGCTCGACGGCACCCAGGCGCTCGCCTACGTCCGGTCGCGCCACTACACGGAGGTCATCGACGGCGAGCCACACACCGACCCCACCGGCGACCTCGGCCGTGTGGTCCGCCAGCAACAGTTCCTGCGGGCGGTGCTGGCGAAGGCGGGCGGATCGCGCAACCCGTTCACGCTGATGAAGGTGGCCAACTCCGTCGTCGGCGGCCTGCGCATCGACGACAAGATGGGTCTGTCCGCGGCCATGCGCTTCGCATGGCGGATGGGCAAGCTCCATCCCGAGTCGGTGGCGCTGCCCGTCGACCCTGTCACGATCGGAGGCGCCGCCGTGTTGAAGCTCAGGAGCGACGACGCCGAGCCCATACTGGCGGGGTTCCGATGAGCGCGGTGGATGCGGAGCTGACCGAGTTCATGCACGGCACGATGCCGCTGACGACGGTGCTCGGCTTCGAGGCGCTCGCGGCGTCACCCGAGGAAGTGAGCGTGCGGGCCGCGTGGGACCCGTCGCGGTGCACATCCGGCGGACTGCTCCACGGCGGTGTGCTGATGACGCTGGCCGACACCGCCGGCGCGTGGTGCGCGTTCCTCAACATCCCCCCCGGCGCGGGCACGACGACCATCGAGTCCAAGACCAACTTCCTGCGCGCCGTGCGGTCCGGTCACGTCGTCGCCACCGCCCGCCGCCTCCATGCCGGCCGCACCATCGTGGTCATCGAGACCGAGTTGCGCGACGACGACGCCAAGCTCGTCGCCAAGGTCACCCAGACCCAAGCCGTCCTCAGCCCGCCTTCGTAGGGTCAGGTCGGCGGGTCGAAGTCGGCGCCGGTCGACGGAGGGATGTCCATGCCGAGACCGCGCATCCCGTCCTCGATCCGGGTGATCACCGTCTCGATGACCTTCACCCGGGCGAACCGCTTGTTCTCGGCTTCGACGAGGTCCCACGGCGCGAGCGGGTGGTCGGTGCGCTGAAGCATCTCGACGACGGCCTTCTCGTACTCGGCACGCTTGTCGCGGTTGCGCCAGTCGTCGTCCGTGAGCTTCCAACTCTTGAGCGGATCGACCCGCCGGGCCTCGAAGCGGCGCAGTTGCTCCTCGTGCGACATGTGCATCCAGAACTTGACGAGCACCATGCCCTCGAGCACGAGGCTGCGCTCGAAGCCGACGATCTCCTCGTACCCGCGGCGCCACTGCTCCTCGGTGGCATAGCCCTCGACCCGCTCCACGAGCACCCGCCCGTACCACGAACGGTCGAGCACGGCCATCCCGCCCCACCCCGGTAGCCGCGGCGAGAAGCGGGTCAGGAAATGGTGGCGCTTCTCGTCGTACGTCGGCGCGGCGAACTGCGCGACCCGGACGTGGCGCGGATCGAGGCGGGCGACAAGCCGCTTGATCGCCCCGCCCTTGCCCGACGCGTCCCAGCCCTCGAACACCACGCACAGCGGCGGCCCCAACGTGCCGTCGCCGAGCAGGCCACCGCACACGAGGCGCAAATGGAGAAGGCGGACCTGGGCGGCCTCGAGGCGCACCAACTCCTCCTCGCGTGACAGCCGCAGCGACAGGTCGAGCTTCTCGAGCGGGGATCGCTTGGCCATACCCGCGATGAGCGTAGGGGGCGAGATCGTGACCGATGGCCCTTCTCGACGCAATAGCCCGGCGAAGCGACGGGCTATTGCGTCGAGAATGCACGCGTCAGCTGCGTTGGAGGGGGCGGTACTTGATGCGGTGGGGTTGGTCGGCGGCGGCGCCGAGCTCCTTGTGGCGGAAGGCCTCGTAGTCGCTGAAGTTGCCCTCGAACCAGCGGACCTGCGAGTCGCCCTCGAACGCGAGCACGTGCGTCGCCACCCGGTCGAGGAACCAGCGGTCGTGGCTGATCACCACCGCGCAGCCCGCGAACGCGTCGAGCCCGTCCTCCAAGGCCCGGAGGGTGTCGACGTCGAGGTCGTTGGTCGGCTCGTCGAGCAGCAGGACGTTGGCGCCCGATCGCAGCATCTTGGCCAGATGCACCCGGTTGCGCTCGCCGCCCGACAGGACGCCGACCGGCTTCTGTTGGTCGGAGCCCTTGAAGTTGAACGACGCCACGTAGGCCCGGCCGTGCACTTCCCGCCCACCGAGCACAAGATTGTCGACGCCGCCGGTGATCTCCTCGTACACGGTGGCATCGGCCCGCAGCGCGTCGCGACTCTGGTCCACGTACGCGAGGCGCACCGACGGACCGATGCGGATGGCGCCGTCGTCCGGCTTCTCTTCTCCGGTAATCAACCGGAACAGCGTGGTCTTGCCCGCGCCATTCGGTCCGATGACACCGACGATGCCGGCCGGCGGCAGCGAGAACGACAGGTCCTCGATCAGCAGACGGTCGCCGAAGCCCTTGCGCAGGTGGTCGGTCTCGATGACGAGGTCGCCGAGGCGGTCGCCCGCGGGGATGAAGATCTCGAGCCGGTCGCTGCGCCCGCCGTCCGCGCCCGCACCCGCGCCCGCGCCCTGCGCCTCGGCGAGTAGCCGGTCGTAGGCGGCGAGGCGGGCCCTGCCCTTGGCCTGACGGGCCTTCGGGCTCATGCGCACCCACTCGAGCTCGCGGGCGAGCGTGCGTTGGCGAGCTGACTCGGCCTTCTCCTCCCGGCGCAGGCGCTCCTGCTTCTGGTCGAGCCACGAGCTGTAGTTGCCTTCGAAGGGGATGCCCCTGCCTCGCTCGAGCTCGAGGATCCAGCCGGCGACGTTGTCGAGGAAGTACCGGTCGTGGGTCACCGCGACGACGGTGCCGGGATACTCCTTCAGCGTGCGCTCGAGCCACGCCACCGACTCGGCGTCGAGGTGGTTGGTCGGCTCGTCGAGGAGCAGCAGGTCGGGGTTCGACAACAGGAGCCGGCACAGCGCGACCCGCCGGCGTTCCCCGCCCGACAGCGTGGACACGTCGGCGTCGGCCGGCGGCAGCCGCAACGCATCCATGGCGATCTCGATCGTGCGCTGGAGGTCCCAGGCCCCGGCCGCCTCGATCTTGGCCTCGAGGTCGGCCTGGCGGACGCCGAGCTTGTCGTAGTCCGCGTCGGGCTCGGCCCAGCCCGCCATCACGTCGTCGTACTCGCGGAGCAGGTCGGCGACGCCGGCGACGCCGGCCATGACGTTGCCGTGCACGTCCTTGTCGGGGTCGAGGTGCGGTTCCTGCTCGAGCAAGCCGACCGTGAACCCTGGAGTGAGCCGGGCGTCGCCGGTGTAGCCGTCGTCGACGCCGCCCATGATCCGAAGGAGCGACGACTTCCCCGATCCGTTGGGACCGATCACACCGATCTTGGCGCCGGGATAGAACGCCAAGGTGATGTCCTTGAGGACCTCGCGATCGGGAGGGTGGAAGCGGCTGACGCGCCGCATCGTGAAGATGAACTCCGCAGCCATGACGAGGCGACCCTATCGACCGGGCTGGCCGATGGGGAACGCGCCGCTTCCCCATCGGCCAGTCATGTACCCCTTGCCGCCGAGTGTGACGGAGCGCACGCTTCGGGCCGTCAGCGCGTTCAACAAAGGGGCTCCGGCGTGGCCGACGAACCGACCATCCATCACAACACGAGCGGCGAGTGGGTCAAGTACCTCCAAGACCTGCTGGTCGCCGCCGGTTACTCCGTCCCGCAGTCGGGCGATTTCGACGACGCGACCCTCGACGCCGTCCACCAGGTGCAGGACTCGGCCGGGTTGTCGCGTTCGGAGGAGGTGGACGCCACGACGTGGGCGGCCGTCCACGTCGTCTCGCACACCGAAGAGGCCCCGGCCAGCGATCCGGCTGCGGGGCCATGGCCGGAGTGCAACACCGTGAAGGTGTGGCTCAAGGCCTTCATCCCGGGCGACGCGCCGGGGACGATCGACGGGGTCGGGGTGTCCTCGGGCCACCGCCTGCTCCAAGGGCCGATCAGCTGGTTCAACGACTGCTTCTACACCGACACCCGCGGCTTCAGCTCCAACATCGGCGCCAGCTGCCGCCTGCACTCCGAAATCGTGATCAACGCCAAGACCGGAGTCATCGAGAGCGAGGTTCACTACTGCGGCACGACGCACGAGGCCGACTGCGAGGACGGCGACATCGAGTGCGAGCGGACCGCGGGCACGGGCGGGATGCACTTCAGCAACCTCACGATGCAGGGCAACTACATCACGATCGACTTGGCCGGAGCGGCCGGCAACCCGTGCTTCACGGGGGCGCCTGACATCGACTACCTCGGCAAGTACACGATCGATCTCCAAGGCCACACGGTGTCGTTCCAGGGGATGGTGAACGGGTTCCCCGCCTACGAGTCGTATGCGGCCATCAACGGCGGTGCCGGCCACACCATCTTCAATTACGGCCCGTCCGGCACGCCGGGCGACCTGGCCGGCGATGCGTCCGAGGCGGTCAGCGGTACGGTGAGCTTCTAACCTTCCCCGCGGTGTACGTCGTTGCCCTCGCGGTCGGCGCGGTGCTGGTGGCCTCAGGTGGGCTGAAGCTGCAGAACCCGCGCGTGTTCGCGTCCACGCTGCGCAAGCTCGGGCCCGCGTTCGTGTGGAACCGGTTGCCGCGGCGGGTCAGCATCATGGCGTCGCTCGTGATCGCCGCGGGTGAGATCGTGGTCGGCACTGGGCTCGCAGTGGCGACCGGCGAGCTGCGCAAGGTGGTGGTCCGGGCCGCGCTGGCCTTGACGGTCGGGTTCACGCTCGCGGTTGGCGTGGCCATCCGCCGCAGCGCCCAATGCGGGTGCTTCGGGCCGCTGAGCGGTCATCCCGCGGGGCGGTGGGAGGCGGCGCGTGCCGGCGGCATGCTCGCCGCATGCATCGTGCTCGTCGCCACGGTCCGGGCGCACGACGCGGTGCCGATCCCGCCCCTCGCCGTCCCGCTGCTCGCCGGGGGAGCACTGCTCTTCCGCCACGCCGCCGGGAGCTCGCTGGTTCGGCGGCGGCGACGGGCGGGTACCCAGATCGACGTGATCGTCACCGAACCCGTCGTCCTCGTCCCCGAGTTCGCGCCACCTCCGGACGAGTTGATCGAGCTGGCCCGGCGTGCCCCTGAGGTGGCCACCATCGAAGCCCGGCTGGCGGCCGCGGGTGCGACCGTGGACTGGTCGGGGGCCCGGGTCGGCGGGATTCCGGGATCGTGGCTCGTGTCGGTCGGCGAACCCACCGGCGCCACGTTGCTCGTCCGGCTCACGGCTGCGGATGCTCCGGTCAGCGTCGTAGGGGCCGCCGGCGACCTCCGCTTCGTGGCTCGCAAGGGTCGAATATCGGGCGGCGCCGAGGTGCCCGCCTCCTACTGACCCACCCGGAAGCAGCCGGCACCGGCGCCGGTAGGATCGCCTTTCGTGGCTGACGATCCCGGCGCCAACCGGGCCCTCGGGCCGAACGAGTGGCTCGTCGACGAGATGTACGAGCAGTTTCTCGCCGACCCGTCCTCGGTGAGCGAGAGCTGGCGCGACTTCTTCGCCGACTACCGGCGCGAAGGCGATGCGTCGACCCCCGGCAACGGATCGGCCGCGACCACCGCCGAGGTCGAGCCGAAGCCGGCCGCCGAGCCGAAGCCGGCCGCCGAGCCGAAGCCGGCCGCCGCGACGAAGCCGGCCTCAGAGACGAAGCCCGCCGAGCCGGAGCCCGCCGAGCCGGCTGCCGCACCCGCCGCGCCCGCGCCCGCCCCGGCGACCACGCTCGAGCCGAAGGACGATGGCACGCGCGGCGGCAAGGTGTCCTTCACGCACATCATCGGCTACGCCGTCGTCCGCGCGATCGCCGACACGATGCCGGTCTTGAACTCGTCGTACGTGGGCGACGACGGGACGCCGAAGGTGGTCCACCATCCCCACATCGGGCTCGGCATCGCCGTCGACCTCGAGAAATCCGACGGATCGCGGTCGCTCGTCGTCCCCAACATCAAGGACGCCGACACGCTCGACTTCCGCGGCTTCTGGGGCGCGTACGAGGACCTGATCCGCAAGGTCCGCTCCAACAAGCTCACCCCCGACGACTTCGCGGGCGTCACCGTGAGCCTCACGAACCCGGGAACGCTCGGCACCGTGCAGTCCGTGCCGCGCCTGATGCCCGGCCAAGGCGTGATCGTCGGCGTCGGCGCCCTCGAGTACCCCGCCGCATACCAGGGCGCCGATCCGTCGGCGCTGGCCGAGCTCGGCGTGTCGAAGGTGATGACCGTCTCCTCCACGTACGACCACCGCATCATCCAGGGCGCGGAGTCGGGGCTCTTCCTCAAGCGCGTCCACGAGTTGTTGCTCGGCGCCGATCACTTCTACGACACCATCTTCCGCTCGCTCGGCGTGCCCTACGAGGCGGTGCAGTGGCGCCGCGATGTGAACCCGGTCGACCACGAGACCGCGAACCTCGAGAAGCAGATGCGGGTCATGACCGTCATCAACTACTACCGGGTGCGGGGCCACCTCATCGCCGATCTCGACCCGCTGGCGTGGAAAGAACCGCACATGCATCCCGAGCTGGACCCCGCCAGCTACGGCCTCACGATCTGGGACCTCGACCGCGAGTTCCTCACGGACGGGCTCGCGGGCACGGAGCGGCTGCCGCTGGGCGAGATCCTCCGCGTGCTCCGCGACGCGTACTGCCGCACGATCGGCATCGAGTACATGCACATCCAGGAGCCGGACGAGAAGCGTTGGATCCAGGATCAGGTCGAGGGTGTACGCATCGAGTTCAGCCCGGATGAGCAGCGGCACATCCTCAGCCGGCTCAACGCGGCCGAGGCCTTCGAGACCTTCCTCGGCAAGCGTTACATCGGCCAGAAACGGTTCGGGATCGAAGGGGCCGAGAGCGCGATCGTCATCCTCGACGCCATCCTCGGCTTGGCCGCCGACGATCAGCTCGATCGCACCGTGCTCGGGATGGCCCACCGCGGACGGCTCAACGTCCTCGCCAACATCGTGGGGAAGTCGTACGACCAGATCTTCAAGGAGTTCGAGGGCGCCATCGACCCCGACTCGATCCAGGGCTCGGGCGACGTGAAGTACCACCTCGGCCAAAGCGGCAAGTTCGTGAACCGCCACGGCCGGGGGATCACCGTCGACCTCGCGCCCAACCCGTCGCACCTGGAGACCGTCGACCCGATCGTCGAGGGCATGGCGCGGGCCCACCAGGACCTGATCAACCAGCCCGACGCCTTCTCGGTGCTGCCGCTGCTCGTGCACGGCGACGCGCCCTTCGCAGGGCAGGGCGTCGTGGCCGAGACGTTGCAGCTGTCCAAGGTGAAGGGCTACCGGGTCGGCGGCAGCATCCACCTGATCATCAACAACCAGCTCGGCTTCACCACCCCGCCGGAGTCGGCCCGTTCCTCGGAGTACTGCACCGACATCGCCAAGATGGTGCAGGCGCCCATCCTCCACGTGAACGGCGACGACCCCGAAGCGTGCGTGCGCGTCGCGCAGCTCGCCTACGAGTACCGCAAGGCGTTCCACAAGGACGTCGTGATCGACATGATCTGCTACCGGCGCCTCGGCCACAACGAGGGGGACGACCCGAGCTACACGCAGCCGCTGATGTACAAGCGCATCGAGGCGCGCCGGTCGGTTCGCAAGCTCTACACCGAGGCGCTCGTGAAGCGCGGTGACTTCAGTCTCGAGGAGGCCGAGCAGGCCCTCGACGACTTCCAGGCTCGGCTCCAGGACGCCCTCGACCAGACCCGCCAAGCCGCGTCCGCGACGGACGTGAAGGCCGCCGCGCCCCCGCCTCCCATCGGCGTGCTCCCGCATGTCACCACCGGCATCCCGCGGGCGACGGTGGAGCGGGTCTACGGGGTGATGTCGACGCCGCCCGACGGCTTCACCATCCACCCGAAGCTCTCGAAGCAGTTCGAGGCTCGCACGAAGATGTTCGAGGAGGGCGAGGTCGACTGGGCGCTGGGGGAGGCGATGGCGTTCGCGTCCTTGTTGCTCGAAGGGGTCGACCTACGGGTCTCCGGTCAGGACACGCGGCGGGGCACGTTCTCGCAACGCCACACCGTGCTGGCCGACTACAACACGGGTGCGGAGTGGGCGCCTCTCACCCTGCTCGAGCCCGACCAGGCGAAGTTCTGGATCTATGACTCGCTGCTCTCCGAGTATGCCGCGCTCGGCTTCGAGTACGGCTACTCGATGGTGCACAAGGACGCGCTCGTGTGTTGGGAGGCGCAGTTCGGCGACTTCGTGAACGGCGCCCAGATCGT
>WNGA01011164.1_pt1 | contig 19790 bp, 20 predicted proteins | sample 5400061 | NCBI WGS metagenome assembly WNGA01 (sample SAMN13153366, study PRJNA577476) | soil metagenome | isolation source: 100 cm soil or saprolite under grassland replicate 2 | place: USA:California | collected 2016-06-15
CGACCCGGTGGAGGCGGCGGAGCGCGTGGCCGACGCCCTGGCGCGCGACCGGACCCGCCGGATCTCCACCGGCCGCGTGAACGGACGCCGCTTTGCGTTCAGCGCAGGCATCGGCCTCGACGCCGAGGCCGTGCGTCGCATCGACGACCGCGGCCGCTCTCCCGAAGGCAGGCGCTCGGGCGATCTCGCGTTCGTCGGAACGTTCGCGCGCATGATCTGGGAGCGCCGCGGCCGCTTCGACCCTGCGCTCGAGGTGAAGGGGTACGGACGCGCCGCGCTGGTGCTCGTCTCGAACGTCAATCCGTACACATTCCTCAAGGCGCTCGCGATCCAGGCGGCCCCGGAGGCCGTGTTCGAGGAGGGGCTCGACTTCCTCGCGCCCATCTCCCTTACCCCGCGGACGCTGCCGCCGCTGCTGTTCGCGCTTGCCACCGGTCGGCCGGCCCGCAACGCGTTGCGCGGCCACGACGTCGACCGGATCGAGGTGCAATGCGACCGGCAGCTGCCGCTGCAGGCCGACGGCGAGGATCTTGGCGACGTCTCGGAGGCCCTCTTCGAGGCTGAGCGAGCCTCGATCGCCGTTCTCGTCTAAATACACTTCGTCTCAATGGCGCAGGTTCTTCCTGCCGAACGCGACCTGCGGCGTGTCATCGGTGACGCGGAGGGCGTAGGCGACCGCGAGGTCGATGGACTCGGCGAGCAGGAGCTGCTCGATCTCTACCGCTCGATGATGCGACTCCGCGTGTACGACGAGCGCTCGGTCGTCTACCACCGGCAAGGGCGCATCGGCACCTATGCGATCTTCTGGAACCACGAGGCGATGCAGGCCGGCGCGTTCCATGCGCTCGCGGACGAGGACTGGATCTTTCCCTCCTATCGCGAGTCGGCGATCGGCCTGCTGCGCGGCATGCCGCCCGCGACCGTCCTGTCGTGGTGGCGCGGGCACCCCTCCGGCTGGTGGAACCCCGAGGACTACCGGGTGGCGTCGATCTGCGTCCCGATCGGCACGCACGTCCCGCATGCGGCCGGTCTCGCCTGGGGGAAGAAGCTGAAGGGGGAGCGGGCGTGCGCGATCGTGTTCTTCGGCGACGGCGCGACGTCCGAGGGCTCGTTTCACGAGGGCGCGAACTTCGCCGCGGTCACGGGGGCGCCGCTGGTCCTCTTCTGCAACAATAACTACTGGGCGATCTCGACGCCGCTGGAGGCGCAGACGCGCGCCGAGACGCTCGCCGACAAGGCGGTCGGCTACGGAATGCCCGGGCTGCGCGTCGACGGGACGGACGTGCTCGCGTGCTTCGAGGCGACGCGCGAGGCTGTTGGACGCGCGCGTGCGGGTGAAGGGCCGACCTTCGTCGAGGCCGTGTCGTATCGGACGGCTCCGCATGCGACCGCCGACGATCCTCGTGCGTACATCGACCTGGAGCGGGTGGAGGAGGAGAAGAAGCGCGAGTGTGTCGGGCGCTTCGAGGGGTACCTGCGGCGGGCGGGGATCCTCCACGACGACCTTGCAGCGTCGATTCGTGCGGAGGCTACGGATGCGATGCGGAGGGGGATCGCTGCGGCGGAGGCCGAGCCCCCCGCGGACGTCGGGCTGCTGTTCGAGCACGCGTACGTCGATCCACCGGCGTCGTTCGGCTCCGACCTCGAAGAGCTGCGGAGGATCCTTGGCTGAGCGGAGCATCGTCGAGGCGGTCAACGACTGCCTCCACGTCGAGCTCGAGCGCGACCCGTCGGTGATGGTGATCGGGGAGGACGTCGGTCGCGCGGGTGGGGTCTTTCGCGCGACGGCGGGCCTGCGCGACCGGTTCGGGCCTGACCGCTGTTTCGACACGCCGCTCGCGGAGGCTGGGATTCTCGGCACGGCCGTCGGGCTCTGCATGGCCGGCTGGCGTCCCGTCTGCGAGATGCAGTACGACGCGTTCTCGTATCCCTGTCTGGACCAGCTGATCACGCACGTCGGCCGCTACCGCTGGCGCACCGGCGGGAAGATGGCCTTCCCGCTCGTCGTGCGCATGCCGTACGGCGGCGGCGTGCGCGCGCCGGAGCTGCACGACGACTCTCCGGAGACGTACTACGTGCACACGCCGGGCGTGAAGGTTGCGATCCCGTCGACGCCCGCGGACACGAAGGGAGTCCTCGCCGCTGCGATTCGCGATCCGGACCCGGTCGTCGTGCTCGAGCCGAAGCTCCACTACCGCACGCTCAAGGGGGACGTGCCCGAGGGCGAGCACGTCGTTCCGCTGGGGAAGGCGCGGCTCGCACGGGAGGGTGACGACGTCACGCTCGTCGCCTACGGCTCGATGGTGCCCGTCTGCGAGGCGGCTGCGGATGCGCTCGAGGACGTCTCGGTCGAGGTGCTCGACGTGCGCTCGCTCAAGCCGCTCGACGAAGCGGCGCTGCTCGCGTCCGCCGCGAAGACGGGGCGCGTCGTGATCGTGCAGGAAGCGCCGCGGACGTGCGGGTTCGCCGCCGAGCTCGCCGCGATCCTGGCGGAGAAGGCGATCCTCGACCTGCGCGGCCCGGTGCTGCGCGTAACCGGCTACGACGTCCCGTATCCGTACTGGCAGATCGAGGACGCCTACATGCCGTCGGTGGGGCGCGTCAGCGCCGCAGTTCGGCGCTTGCTGGAGTTCTGACGCAGGCGCGACCAAACGTGCTCCGGCTCGTTTCTCCAACCGTCGCCCGCCGTCCGAGCGCGAATGGTGACCGAAACTCCGCCCGAGCGCACGTGTCTGTGGAAGAAACGTCACACCTTCGCAACGAAGTCCATGTCCCCGCGCAACAGTCCGGCCACGGCCCTTCGGGCCGTGGCCGGGGACAGTCCCAAGACGTGGGTGCAGCGGACTAGGGTCTGAGAGACATGGCGGAACGGACTCGGCAGCGGCTGAGGCTCTGGTTGGAGCGCGCCGGGGACGGATACCGGTTGCGCGACGCGGCGACGGAAGAAATCGTCCGCTCCGACGATCCGCGCGTGCGGGTCGTCAAGGTCGCCGGAGTGTCGTACCGGCTCAAGGCGCTGCAGGACGACGCCTTCGCACCCGGCCGGCGCCTCGCGCTCGTCGCCGAGCCCGACAACGAGCACGATCCCCACGCGATCGGCATCTGGGACGCGGAACAGCGAGTCCAGGCCGGCTACGTCCCCGCGGAGATCGCACGTGAGCTCGATGCGGACGAGTGGCAGGCGATCTCCATCTGGGAATTCGCCGAGGACGGGGAGCGCTTGGGTCTACGGGTGCTGCTGGCGCTGAAGGATTCCTGGATCGGCCTGCCGCGCACGTGATCCACGAGATCCCGCTCGAACGGCGAACACTCCACGGTCACTTCTCGCGCGACCTGACACCGATTCTTACGATCGAGCCCGGCGACTCAGTCACGTTCTCGACACTGGACGCAGGATGGCACGCGGTCCCCGAGAAGCGGTTCTTCGACGAGCTCGATCCCGAGCTCGACGAGGGGCATGCACTCGTCGGCCCGATCGAGGTGCGCGGCGCACGAGCCGGCGACGCGCTCGAGGTGCGCATCGACACCGTGGACGTGGGCACGTGGGGAATCACGTTCGCGGACGGTGAAGGGATGATCTGGTCGCTGGACGCGGCCGCCGGCACCGGCACGGGCCCCGCCCGCGCGACGGTTGCGCTATCGCCGTTCCTCGGAGTCCTCGGAATGCCGCCGCCCGAGCCGGGGGTCCATTCGACCGGCCCGCCAAGGCGCTGGGGCGGCAACATCGACTGCACGGAGCTCGTCGCCGGAGCGACCCTGTTTCTCCCCGTTCCGGTCGCGGGTGCCTGCTTCTCGGCCGGGGACGGACACGCGCGCCAGGGGGACGGAGAGGTCTCGGGAACGGCGATCGAATGCCCGCTCGAGCGTGCGCAGCTGACCTTGAACCTTCGCAACGACCTCGAGCTACGAACGCCGGTCGCCTGGACGGAGGATGCCTGGATCACACTCGCCTTCCACGAAGATCTCGACGAGGCCGCAGCGATCGCAACCGACGCCATGCTCGATCTGATGTCGCGAGAACAGGGGCTCGAGCGGCGCGATGCGTTAGCGCTGGCGAGCGTCGTCGTCGACCTCCGTGTGACGCAGGTCGTGAACGGCGTGAAGGGAGTCCACGCGATGCTGCGGCACGACGCGATAAGAATCTGACCGTGGCCTACGAGTTCAAGCTCCCGGACCTCGGCGAGGGTCTGACCGAAGGAGAGATCGCCCGCTGGCTCGTGTCTGAGGGACAGGAGGTCGCCGAGGACGACCCGCTCGTCGAGATCCAGACCGACAAGACGACCGTCGAGATCCCCTCGCCCGCCGCCGGCAAGGTGACGCAGATCCTTGTGGAGGAGGGCGCGGTCGTGCCCGTCGGGACCGTCCTCGTCGTGATCGGCGGCGAGGGTGACGGCTCTCGGCCTCCGCTCGAGAAGCCGGCTCCAAAGCCTGCAGGCAAGGGACGCGCGACACCGCTCGTGCGCAAGATCGCGCAGGAGTTCGGGGTCGACGTTGACGCACTCACCGGCACCGGCCCGCAAGGACGAGTCACCGAGGAGGACGTCCGCGCCGCCGCCGGTCGTCGAGAAGGACGGCGCGAGCCGCTCCGCGGCGTTCGCCGCCTGATCGCGGAACACATGGCGCGCGCGCACCGCGAAGTCCCGGCGGTCACGTGGGTCGAGGAGTGCGACTTCTCCCGCGTCGACCTGAAGCAGCTCGTGCCGATCGTGCTGAAGGCCTGCGCGGAGTCGTTGACGGAATTCCCGGAGCTGAACGCGAGGCTGGAGGGGAACGAGATCGTCTATCTCGACCGGTACGACCTCGGAGTCGCGGTCCAGACCGAGCAGGGACTCGTCGTGCCGGTCGTGCGCGACTGTGACACTCGTTCGCTCGAGGAACTACGCACGGAGGTCGATCGGCTCGCGGAGGGTGCCCGCGCGGGCACGCTCCAGCCCGGGGAGTTGCGTGGCTCGACATTCACCGTCACGAGCGCCGGCAAGCTGGCAGGTCTTCTCCAGACACCGATCGTCAACCATCCGGAAGTTGCGATTCTCAGCGTCGGTCGCGTCGCCGAGCGTCCCGTCTTCCGTGACGGCCAGGTCGTCTCCGCGCCGATCGGTTACGTGTCGGTCACGTTCGACCACCGAGTGGTGGACGGAGCGCGAGCCGCCGAATTCGGGCTGGCCGTCATCAGGCGCCTCGAGAAATAAGGCGCCCCGGCGCCGGGGCAGTGGCGCCGAGGCGTCATCGGGATTACGCGCGTTTGGACGCCTCGGATTTGCGCCCGGTCAATCCGTTGGTCGTCGAGGCGCGTATTAGGGTTTCGACCGGTCACTTGAAAGGGGAGGCAGCATGCGGAAGCCCTACGTCATCGGGGTCGCAGTGGCCCTCGCGCTCGCGGCCGCCGCGGCCGCGGTCGCGTCATTCAACGGGAACGTCGGTACGCACCTGAAAGGGCGATACGAGGTCCCGCTTCGCGACACGAACGCCGAGGGTCAGGCGATCTTCAGGATCAGTGACGACGGGAACTCCGTCGACTACAAGGTGATCGCCTCGAATATCGACAACGCCTTCATGTCGCATATCCACATGGGGCCGCCGACGGAAAACGGCCCGATCGTGGTCTGGCTGTACCCGAGCACGGCGCCGGTTCCGGGGCCGTTCGGATCGGGGCGCCACGACGGCGTCCTCGCGGAAGGGACATTCACGGCCGCCAACCTGGTTGGGCCGCTCGCCGGCCATCCGCTCTCGGATCTGATCGCGGCCGTGCAAGCGGGCAATGCCTACGTCAACGTCCACACCAACGATGGCGTGGACGGGATCAACACCGGCCCAGGGGACTTCCCGGGCGGTGAGATTCGCGGTCAACTCGGCGGCTAGGCCTGATGTGGTGGGGGCGCGAAGACCCGCGCCCCCACGTTGGCCTGTCTCCCTCGTCTAGGCCGCGGCGCGCGCCGCCAGATGCGGCTCGAGCATCGCCTCGATCGTGGGCGCGCTGACGCGGCCCTCGATCCGGTCGACGACGCGCTTGCCTTTGACGAGCACGAGCGTGGGAACATCCGCGACCTTGAAGCGCTCCGCGAGCTCGGGTTGCTGCTCGACGTCGACGCGGATCACGCGGAGCCGCGTCCGTTCCTTGCGGGCGAGATGCGCGAGCAGGCTCTCCATCCTCCGCGCTGGTCCAGAGCGCTCGGAGCTGAAGAAAACGAGCAGAGGCTTCAGGTCGGCGCTCGCGTCGATGTTTTCTCCTCAGTTGGATCCGCGGGGAGCGGCCTTGTTCTTTTCCCTGCAAACCGGTCGGGCAAACAGGCACTAGACTCGGTCGCGAGATGGGGGATTGGTACTGGATCGGCGTCTGCGCCGGACTCGGCGTCGGCGTCGGCGTGCTGCTCGCCGGTTTCCTTGCAGGCACGCGCGCCGCGCTGACGGCCGCGCTGGTGCTCGCGGTGGGCGCGGGTGTCGCGGTGGGCTACGGGCTCGGTGAGTGGGACGAGGCGATCGGCGGCGGCGTGGGCGGCGCGCTCGGCGCGATCGCGGCGGCGCAGCTGGTCGCGGGGACGCTTCGGCGCGGCGGCGCGCGTTTCGGGACGGCCGTCTTCATCGCACTGGCTGCGATCGTGCTCGCCGCCCTCGCGTGGATTCCGGCCGTCGGCTACCTCGAGGCCACGGTCGTCCCGGCCTTCGCCGCGCGCCTGCTCGGCCGCACGCCCGAGCGTTTCGCCGGACTACGTTCGCTTGCCAGAGACTAAGACAGAGACTAAGAAGGTCATCCTGATCGTCATCGACGGCCTCACGCCGTCGATGTTCGAAGCCGCCATCGGCGACGACCGTGCTCCGGCGCTCTCGTTTCTCGGGCAGCACGGACGCTACTCGCGAGCTATCTCCACGTTTCCGTCGCTGACGCCGGTCTGCCTCTCCTCGATCGCGACCGGCGCGCACCCCGACGTCCACCACATCCCGCATCTCGTCTGGTACGACAGCGAGCGAGCGCGCATCGTCGAGTACGGCTCGTCCTTCGCAGCGGTGCGCGCAGCGGGCATGGCTCGCTCGATTCTCGACGCCATCATCAACATGAACCGGATCCATCTCGGCGCCGACGCGGTGACCATGTACGAAGCGCTGGAAGATGCAGGCCTGACGTCCGCGGCGATCAACATCACCTGCTACCGCGGCCGCACGCGCCACCTGCCGACGCTCCCCGGGCTGACGATTCCCGCCCACGGGCCGAAGCGCTTCTTCTTCTACAACCTGTTCGAATCCGACCCGACCGGCGCTCCGCTCGCGGTCTTCGGACGTGCGCATGGCTCGATCGACAGCTATGCCGCCGCGGTCGGCCGGTGGCTCGTGACGCGCGACGGCTTCGATTTTCTCGTGTACTACCTGCCCGACTACGACTTCGCCTCGCACGTCTTCGGACCGGACGAGGCCCATGAGGCGCTCGAGCGCAGCGACGCGGCGATCGGCGCGTTGCTCGACGCCGCGGGAGGGCCGGACGAATTCCTCGCGCGATACGCAGTCGTGCTCTGCTCGGATCACGGACAGACGCATGTCGATCGCCATGTGCGTCTGCAGACGCGGTTCGCCGATCTCGACGGCGTCCTCGTGACGGCGTCGAATCGTGCCGGCATGGTGTACCGCCTCCAGAACTCCGCGCCCGAGCCCCGTGAGCTGGCCGAGCGGCTCGACGGCGAGGAGGCGGCGGAGACGGTGCTCTTCCTCGAGGGAGACGAGGCAGTCGCGCGGCGCGAAGGGGAGGAGCTGCGCTTCGCGAGCGACGGTACCTGGCGAACGAGCGGCGACAAGACCCTGCTCGGATACCCGGACGGTCTTCCGCGCGCGTGGGCTGCGCTGAAGAACCCCAACGCGGGCCACCTGATCGTGTCCGCTGCGCCGGGCTTCGAGTTCGCCGATCTCGCCGGCCGCCACCACGCCGGGGGCGGCAGTCACGGCTCGCTCAGGCGAGGCGACTGCGAGGTGCCGATGCTGACGATCGGCCTCGACGTGCAGCCGCGATCGATCGTCGAGATCGCGCCCGCGGTCCTGCAACACTTCGGCGTGGAGCCTCCTGCGTATGCGCGTTCGCTCACGCGTGCCGCCTGATCCTGCCGAGCTGAGACGGCGGATGGTCGACCGGCAGCTGCGCGGGCGCGACGTCGTCGACGAGCGCGTGCTGGGAGCGATGGAACGCGTCCCCCGTGAGTTGTTCGTTCCCGAGGAGCTTCGCGACCGCGCGTACGACGATGCCGCACTCCCGATCGGCGGTGGCCAGACGATCTCGCAGCCGTACATGGTCGCCCGGATCTGCGAGGCCCTCGAGCTCAAGGGCCGCGAGCACGTGCTCGACGTCGGAACCGGATCGGGATACCAGGCTGCAGTGCTCGCCGAACTCGCGGCCGAGGTCGACACGATCGAGCGTCTCCCGGAGCTCGCGGAGCTGGCGCGGGCGAACCTCGCGGCCGCCGGCTACGAGCGCGTGCGCGTACACGTCGGTGACGGATCGCGCGGACTGCCGGAACGCGCGCCGTTCGACGCGATCGCCGTCGCAGCAGCGGCGCCCGAGCTTCCGCAGACGCTTTACGAGCAGTTGAAGCCGGGCGGACGGCTCGTCGTGCCGGTGGGTAAGTACGGGATCCAGCGCCTCGAGGTCGTCGTCCGCAGCCCCGAGGGCCCTGCGGTCGTCCGCTCTGTTCCTTGCCGATTCGTCCCGCTGGTGGGCGAGGAAGGCTTCTGACGAGTTTGTGTCCGATCGGTCCGGGCAGGATGGCGACGGGATGAGAGCGTTCTCGGGAGACGAGCTCCTCGCATTGCCCGTGCGCCTGCACGGGGTCCAGCTCGGCCGGCCGACCGATCTCCTGCTCGATCGCGAAGCACTGCGCGGCGTCGGGCTCGACGTCGTTTGCGGTGACGAGGTGCACCGTTTCCTTCCGCTCCCGACGGCCGCTCTGAGCGAAGATCAGATCTCGATTTCTTCCCCGCTCGTCCTGCTCGAGGAGGACGAGCTGGACTTCTATCGTCCGCGCACCCTTGCGCTCAGCTCGTTGCGCGGGCGACCCGTCGAGCGTCAGAGACGCGAGCTGGGAGTTCTGCGCGACGTCGTGCTTGCATCGGACGGCGAGCTCGTCGCCCTCATCGTCGAGAAGGGTGGAGAGACCAAGCGCGTTCCCTTCGACGGCACGCTTCGACTCGCCCCCCAGAGCCGGACAGCCGCGTGAGTAGCTAACCTCGCCTGCGGTCATGGAGCAGCAGAACGCCGCCGCCGCAGCGGGTCTGCGAGCCCGCGCCACCCACGCGCTACGTCAGCGCCACAACTGGGAGCAGCTGGTCAAGTTCTGCGTGGTCGGCGCTTCGGGATACGTCGTCAACCTGCTCGTCTACACGGCGCTTCTCGACGGAGCCGACCTCCATTACCGGCTCGCTGCTACCGGCTCCTTCCTGGTCGCGGTCACGAACAACTACCTCTGGAACCGTCTCTGGACCTTTCGCCACCATCGCGGTCACTTCGCGTACCAGGGGCTGCGCTTTCTCGTCGTCTCCCTGATCGTGTACGCCGGGAATCTCGTCATCCTCACGGCACTCGTCGAGCTGGGACTCGGCGAGATCGTCTCACAGGCGATCGCGGTCATCCTGGTGACGCCGTTCAACTTCGTCGGCAACAAGCTCTGGTCATTCCGGCTGCGCCACTGATTCGTTTTTTCGGCGTTCTCGTCGTGGCGCTCGCGGTACTCTCGCCGGCAGTCACCGCAGCCGCTGCACCGCCCTTCTCGAACTCACCACCGCGGCTGACAAAGGAGCGCGCGGTCGCGATCTTCCTCGAGGACGACAAGGTCTCGGACTGGCTCGCGCGCTATCCCCGCCAGGGACGACTCACCGATGCGGCCTACGAAGCGGACTCGTCCAAGTGCGCCGGCGCTGCCAAGGGCGGCTGCTGGACCGTTCACGTCTGGTGGAAGAAGAACGAGCGGGTCGACGCCGGCGAGATCGCCCAGGGCAAGGTCGACGACCGGACACGGGTGGTTACGGAGGCATGGACCGGGCCGCAGGTTGCGTGGAAGATGGCGCGCGGGTACGAGGGGGCGTTTGGCGGCAAGAAGATCAACAGCGTCCCCGTCTGGTTGGCCTTCTGCATCATCTTCGTGCTCGGCCTCGCCGACTTTCGACGGCCGTTGTCGCTCCGCAACCTCGACCTTCTGGCGCTGCTCTCGTTCTCAGTCTCGCTCTGGTACTTCAACCATGGCGACATCTTCGCGAGCGTCCCCCTTGCCTATCTGCCGCTCGTCTATCTCCTCGGCCGGTGTGTCTGGATCGGTTGGCGAGGACGGCCCGTTCGCGCGGCGCCTCCGTTGTGGCCTGCCTGGATCCTGCTCGCCGCGACCGTCTTCCTGGTCGGATTTCGGATCGGCCTCAATCTCGAGGACTCGAACGTGATCGACGTCGGCTACGCGGGTGTCATCGGCGCACAACGGATCGCGACCGGCGTCGTCCCTTACGACAACTTCCCCGACGAGAACGATCTCAAAGCGTGTGGACCGGCCGACTCGGAGGGCGAAATCCGCGACCGGATCCAGCCGAACGGACGCTGCGAGTCGGCGAATCCGCTCGGCGACACCTACGGGCCTGTCGCCTATGCCGCTTATCTCCCGGGCTACTGGATCCGCGGCTGGTCCGGGAAATGGGACGATCTTCCCGCCGTCCACCTGACCTCGATCCTCTTCGATGTCCTCTGCCTGCTCGGACTGGGCCTCGTCGGCTTACGGTTCGGGGGACCGTGGCTGGCCGCCGCGTTGGCGTTCGCCTGGGCCGCGTATCCCTTCACGCAGTACGTGTCGATGTCGAACACGAACGACTCGATCGTGCCGGTGTTTCTCATCTGGGGCTTCTGGCTCGTCAGCTCGGCCTGGGCGCGCGGCGTCGCGGTCGCGCTTTCCGGGTGGACGAAGTTCGCGACGCTCGTCGTCGCGCCGCTCTGGCTCACCTATCCACACGCGCTGCCGAGGCCGCGACCCGCCCTCGCGTTCGCGGCGGGCTTTCTCGTGGCGACCGCGATCTCGTTCTCGGTTCTCTTGCTCGACGCGCATCCGATCAATGCGGCCTGGGACTTCTACCACCGGACGCTGAAGGCGCAGATCACGCGCGAGTCGCCCTTCTCGCTCTGGGACTGGGCGCAGTACCACGCGCGCGGGATTCCCGATCTCCACGTCGTGCAGTGGATCCTGGAAGGTCTACTCATCCTGACGGCGGTCGTCGTCGCGTTCGTGCCGCGAACGAAGACCCCGTTACAGCTCGCCGCGTTGACGGGCGCGCTGCTGATCGGCTTCGAGCTCGTGCTGACGCACTGGTTCTATCTCTACATTCCGTGGTTCTTCCCGTTCGTCGCCTTTGCGCTGTTGGCAACCAATGGTCGCGCGGAGCGAGAGCCTGCCTTCTGAGCGTTCGATCGTCGTCGCAACGTTTGCGGCGATCGCGCTCTTCATCGGCTCCTGGGCGCTGCTCCACTTCGGCTTCTACAAGCACAAGCAGATCCTCGACACGCCCGTGTACCACCGGTACGGGAACGCGATCGCCGACGGCAAGGTCCCGTACCGGGACTTCGCGGTGGAGTACCCGCCCGGTGCACTGCCGATGTTCGCGCTGCCGGAACTCGTGGCGCCGGACGAGGGCCAGGGCGTCTCACGGGGATTCCGGCGGACCTTCGAGACGCTGATGTGGATCTGCGGGGCGGCGGCGCTCTGCGCGATGGCGTTCGTTCTGCGGGCTCTTCGGCGCTCGGCCGGCTCCGCCTCGGCGCGTTCGCCGCGGTCGCGCCGCTCGCACTCGGCTCGGTGATCCTCAGCCGCTTCGACCTGTGGCCCGCGGCGATCTCCGCCGCCGCGCTCGCGGCGCTCGTCGCCGGCCGTCTGCGCATCGGCCACGCCCTGCTCGGTTTGGGAGCGGCCGCGAAGCTCTATCCGGCGGTGCTCATCCCGCTCGCGCTCGCCTTCGCCTGGAAGCGGGCCGGGCGCCGTGAGGCGCTCGCGTGCGCCGGACTCGTCGCCGGCATCGCGGCGGCGATCTTCCTGCCCTTCGTCTTCCTCTCGCCCGGCGGTGTGTGGCACACGATGAGCGTCCAACTCGGCAGGCCGCTGCAGGTCGAGAGCCTCGGGTCGGCGCTGCTGCTCGCGGCGCACCACGCGTTCGGGCTCGGGGTCACGGGGGAGACGAGCCACGGCTCCCAGAACCTCGCCGGCGACGGTGCGGAGGCGATGGCGATCATGACCACCGTCGTACAGGCCGCCGCGCTCGTCTGGATCTGGACGGTGTTCGCGCGCGGTTCCGGCAGCCGTGAGAGCCTCGTCCGCGCCAGCGCCGCCGCGCTCTGCGCCTTCGTCGCCCTGGGGAAGGTGCTCTCGCCGCAGTTCCTCATCTGGCTGATCCCCGTCCTACCGCTCGTCCGAGGCCGCCGCGGCCTACTGGCCGCAGCGCTGCTCACGACGGCTCTCGTCCTGACTCAGCTCTGGTTTCCGTTCCGGTACTTCCGCCTCGCCCTCGACTTCGAACCGGGGCTCTCGTGGCTCCTGCTAGCACGCGACCTCGTTCTGGTCGCGCTCACAGCCGTGCTCTTATCCGGGGACCGGCACGCGGATCGCCTCGCAGCTCGTCGCGCGCCCGTCTGAGCCGCACTCGACGAGCAGGCCCTCGATGCGGACGTCCCCCGACGCGGTCTCGAACCGCACGGGCATGCCCGTGCGCATGCTGCGTATCGCCAGCTCAGCCTGCACGCCGATCACCGAGTCGTGCGGACCGGTCATCCCGGCATCGCTGATCGCAGCCGTGCCGCCGAGTTGCACGCGCGCGTCATTCGTCTGCACGTGCGTGTGTGTTCCGATCACAGCCGTCACCTTTCCGTCGAGCCAGCGGGACATCGCCACCTTTTCGCTTGTCGCTTCCGCGTGCATGTCGACCACGATCACCGGTGTTCGTTTGCCTGCCTCCTCGACCACCTCGTCGACGACTTCGAACGGTCCGATCGGCGGGCCGATGAAGAGCGAGCCGAGCAGGTTGATGACTGCGACGTCGGTGCCGTTAGCCGCGGGTACAACCGTGAACCCTTTTCCGGGGGCGCGAGCGGAGAGGTTCGCCGGCCGGATCACCCGGTCGCTTTCCTTCAGATACGGCGCGATCTCCCCGCGGCGCCAGACGTGGTTGCCGAGGGTGATCGCGTCGGCGCCGATGGCGAGCATGCGATCGGCGAGCTTGGGCGTGATGCCGACGCCGTCGGCGAGGTTCTCGCCGTTGAGGATGCAGAAATCGGCGCGCAGCTCCTCTTTCAGGCCGGGCAGCCGCTCTTCCACCGCGCGTCGGCCGGGCACGCCGACCACGTCGGCAATAAAGAGGATCTTCACGTATCCCCGATTAACCGGCCTAGGGGAGCGTGAGCGTCGCGGCGGGGCGGAGCTCGATCGAGACGTGGTTCCCCGCGTCCTGCGTGTACCTCGAGAGCGCCTGCTTCTCGGCGCCGGAGAGGTCGAGCACGCGGCCGACCTTGGTGCTCGACGCCGCGATCGTCGAGCCGACGCTCAGCGCCGGATCCGGACGCAGGTGCGTGAGCGAGACGACGAGGGAAGGCGCGGCCGACGGCTGGATGTCGATCCGGGAGCCGTAGGGTCGCCCGTTGATGATGTAGTCCGAGATGCCGACGATCGTTCCGTCGGCCGGGGCGTAGACGTCCGTTCCCGGCGTCGCTCCAACGTCGAGCACGGCGGTCTCCCCGCCGCTCAGCTGGTAGTAGACGAAGCCGCCGTGGCCGCCGCCGAAGATCTTGTGCGCGAGCCGCGACAACGCGCCCTCGTTCCCCTGCCGCCCGAGTGGGCTCAGGGGCAGCGCACCCCCGTCGGAGGAGTGGTAGCCGATCGCCGTGACGCGGTTCTGCGCGATCGGCAGCTGGATCCGGAGCCCAGCGTGGAGCGCGACGGTCAGGGGTGTCGGCGGTCCGACCGGCACCAGCCGGCTCGCCGGCCCCGGAAGTGCCTGCGAGGGCTCGCGGGTTGCGCCCTGGCCGAACGCCGTCACGAAGAGTGTTCCGAGCAGCAGGCCGCTGACCACGGTCAGCAAGATCAACCGCCGGGCCCGGTGAGGCACAGGCCGACGACCGAGATGCGAGCGCGCCGCAGGGACCTGGCGGGAGGGGGCCGGCATCGGCGCCACCGTAACGAACGACCGGCCGTCGCGCAACGGACGTCGGCTCCGAGTTCGTGACATCGCGGGACGCAGCGGCATTTCTTCCCAGAGCTCGTGACGGTCGAGTGCCAGGTTTCCCTCCTCGGCCCAGTTCCAGTCCCAGAGCGGGGGCCTGAGCCGTATGACCTCGGCTGTACGATCACTCACATGCCCGCTCGCGCGGCGAAGATCGAGATCCCGCGCTGGATCCAGCTGGTCGGGCTGCCGCTGCTGCTGGTGCTGCTGTGGATCGTGGCGGGGGCGGTCCGTCACGTCGTCTTCCTGTTCCTCGTCGCGCTGCTGATCGCGCTGTTGCTGAGCCCGATCGTGCGGGCCGTCCAGCGGGTCCGCCTTCCGCGCGGCCTCGCAGTCGCGATGGTGTATCTCGTCTTCGCGCTGGCTCTGATCGCAGCCATCGGGGCAATCGGGACCGTTGTCGTCAGCGAGACGAGAACGGCCGCGAAGCGACTGGATTCCTACTTTACGGACGTGAACGGACGAACCGGCCAGGTCGACGCCGACCGCGACGTCGACCGCCTGCAGCACTGGCTGGACAGGCACCGGCTCGGTGGGATCGACATCCAGAAACGCGGCCACAACCTCGTTCGCGACATCCGCGAGCACGACGTCGGCAAGTACACGAACCAGGTCGTCGATTTCGTCGAGGGGGCGGCGATCTCGATCGGGAAGCTGCTCTTCAGCGCGATCGTGATCCTGGTCGCGTCCATCTACATGCTGCTCGACTTTCCGCGCCTGACCCGCGCGATCGACCGGCGCTTTCCGCCTCAGCCCGGATCGGATCCGCTGCTCATACGCATGGAGCGCTCGTTGACGAGCTACGTGAAGGGACAGGCGCTGGTCTCGCTGATCATCGGCACGAGCGCGGGCATTGGCTTATGGCTGCTGGGGGTGGTCGGTGGGCTCCCTCACGGGCAGAAGTACGCGCTCCTCTTCGGCGCGTGGGTCGCCATCACCGAGCTGATCCCGTACCTCGGTCCGTGGCTCGGCTCGATACCGCCGTTCCTGTACGCGCTCGTCGTCCACCCGTTGTCCGCCGTCTGGGTGGCACTCCTGTTCCTCGTCATCCACCAGGTGGAAGGGCACATCGTCGTGCCCAACGTGATGGGCAGCGCGTTGCGCCTGCATCCACTGCTCGTCATCTTCGGCCTGCTCGCCGGCGGCGAGATCTACGGTTTGCCGGGTGCGCTGGTCGCGCTGCCGCTGCTTGCCGCGGGCCGCGCGATGTGGGAGTTCTTCGGCGAGCGGCTCGAGCTCGAGCCCTGGAGGGAAGGCGGAGTACCGCCCGTCGAGGTGGAGTTGGAAGAGGCTCCACCGGCCGCGAAGCGGCCTGTCCGTGTCAGCGGAGCAGGGGAGGGGGTTCGGGAAAACCGGGAGGTTCCCCCGACGGATGCCGCGGCCGAAGGCCCTTGAACAATGCCTTCCTGCGGGCGGCGCGGCGTTGCCCGTCGCTTCGCGGCGCAGGTAGCACTCGAGCCGACGGACATCGACGTCCGGGTAGGTGAGACGCTCGCGCTGATCGGCCCGAACGGCGCTGGGAAGTCGACGCTCCTGTCTCTGCTCTCCGGCGCATTGGAGCCGAGCGCGGGGCGCATCGAGCATGTGAACGGCGTGCGCGTTGGCTGGGTGCCGCAGCGGCCGGCGTTCTACGACCGGCTGACTGCACGCGAGAACCTCGAGCTGTTCGCGCGCCTCGAGCGAGAAGGCGACCCGGTCGGCATCGCCGGGCGGCTGCTCGCGCGGTTCGACGTTCCGGCGAATCGTCCCGCGCAGACGCTGTCGGTCGGGAATCGACAGCGGCTGAACGTCGCGCTTGCTCTCCTCGGTGACCCGCGCGTCCTCCTCCTCGACGAGCCGACGGCGTCGCTCGACCCGAGCCAGCGCCGTCGCCTGTGGCAGACCGTGACCGCACTTCGCGAGGAAGGGGGCTCGGTCGTCTTCGCGACCCGGAATCTCGAGGAGCTTGACCTCTACGCCGACCGCGTCGCGATCCTGCAACGCGGCCGGCTGACCTTCGTCGGCTCGACCGCGGAGTACGACGAGCTCCATGCGGAGGAAGTCTTTTCGTGACGCGTGTGTTGCTTGTGCTGAGCAAGGACCTGCGCGTCCTCGTCCGCTCCCCGCTGCTGCTCGGCGTGCTCATCGCGTATCCGCTCCTCGTCGCCGGCCTCGTCGGTCTGGTCGCCGGCTACGGCAGCTCGAAGCCGCGGGTCGCGCTCGTCGACCAGGACGACCTCCCCAGGATCGTCACCGTCGGAGGCCACCGCTTCCGGATCAAGGACGCCATCGACGAGGTGAGCAAGAACGTCCACCTGGTGCGGATGGACACGGCCGAAGCGCGGCGAGCGCTCGCGACCGGCCGGGTCGTCGCAACGCTGACGGTGCCGCCCGGCTTCCTCGCGGATCTGAAGAGCGGCCTGGAGGCGCCGAGCCTCGTCTACCAGACGACACGCGGTGGCATTTCCTCACGAGTGACACAGCAGGTGCAGGCGCTCGTGTACGCCCTCAACCGCCGACTGCAGAAGGCATACGTCGAGACGGATCTCGGCTACGTGCAGCTGATCGTGCGCGGTGGCAAAGCGGAGTTCGGCGGCCGCACGTACGACGTGCTCGGGCTTTCGCGCATGCAGAAGCTGCTCGAGGGACTGCCGCGCACCCCGCAGCGCGACCGTATCGCCGAGTTCGCCCGCATCGCCGCGGTCGCGCTCGCACAGACGGGAAGCCTGCTGGCGTCCACGGCAAACCCGATCGAGCTAGAGCGCGCCCGCGAAGACTCCCGCAGCTCGCTCCTTTCCGCGCAGGTGCAGGCCTACGCGCTCGCGCTCACGATCACGTTCCTCGCTTTGCTCCTCGCGGCGGGCGCGATCGCGAGCGAGCGCGACGAGAACGCGATCGGACGGCTCGCCCGTGGGCTCGTCTCGCTGGGCGAGCTCGTGTGGGCCAAGGTGGCGCTCGCCGCGGTCGTCGCGCTCGCGCTGGGGCTTGCGATCGCGATCGTCTTCGGGGTGATCGTCGAAGCCGGCGGCGTCGTGGGCGGCGAGCCGTGGCAACGGCTGCCGCTGCTTGCCGTCGGGCTGCTCCTCGCCGGCGCCGCGCTCGGGGCGCTCGGGTCGCTCCTCGGCGCCGTGGCGCGCGAAGCGCGCGCCGCCTCGCTCGTGGCCGTCCTCGTCGTCATGCCGATCGTCTTTCTGGGACTCGTCCCGCGAGAGGTTGTCCCCGTTGCGGGGTGGTTGAGCGATGCGATGCCGTTCGCGCACGCGGTGCGGTACTTCGCGGCGTCGCTGTACGACGCGAGCCCGTGGGGCGTCGTCGGTCGCGAGGTCGCGTGGCTCGCCGGGCTCGGCCTTCTCTTCGGCTTTCTGGCCCGTGCCGCCACCCGTCGGCTCCTGGCCTAACCGGACACGATCCGCGCCGCATTTGTGAAACGTCGTCTACACAGATCGCGTTGCCCACGGCGTAAAGCGCCCCACTCCGTGCCAAACCGGCTGTACCCGACGTGTCCCAAGGGACTGCTGGGGTCTGACCCCGGATTTGGGGCGGCTCTGTGACAACGCGTCCACAGCCGCTTCGTTCGGTCACTGTCTACGCTGTACGTCGATGAGCGTCTTTCCCGTCAGTCGGTTGCGGCGGCTCCGGCGCACCGCCGCGTTGCGGAGCCTCGTGCGTGAGACGCGGTTCGACCTCGACGACTTCGTGATGCCGCTCTTCATCGGGCCGGAACCGCTCGCGAATCCGGAGCTTTCCGGCCTCGCGCGTCATTCCGTCGAGTCGGTCGTCACGGAAGCGGACGAGCTCACGCGCCTCGGCGTGCGCGCGGTGATCCTCTTCGGCATCCCCGAGGAGAAGGACGAGGAGGGATCCGGTGCGTGGGACGAGGACGGGATCGTGCAACGAGCCCTCCGGGCGCTTCGAGGCCACGACCTTGTCCTGATCACCGACGTCTGCCTGTGCGAATACACGTCGCACGGACATTGCGGTGTGCTTCACGGCGACGAGATCGACAACGATGCGACGCTCGAGCTGCTCGCGCGCACCGCAGTGAGCCACGTCGAAGCAGGCGCGGACGTCGTTGCTCCCAGCGACATGATGGACGGGCGCGTCGGCGCGATCCGCGAGGAGCTCCCCGAGACGCCCATCGTCGCGTATTCCGCGAAGTACGCCTCCGCTTTCTACGGCCCATTCCGCGAGGCTGCCGAGTCCGCGCCGGCGTTCGGGGACCGCCGCGGCTACCAGATGGATCCGCCGAATGTGCGCGAGGCTTTGCGCGAATGCGAGCAGGACGTCGCCGAAGGCGCGGATGTGCTGATGATCAAGCCGGCGTTGCCGTACCTCGACGTAATTCGCGCGGTACGCGAACGCTTCGATCTTCCCGTCGCCGCGTACAACGTTTCCGGTGAGTACGCGATGGTGAAGGCAGCCGCGTCAAAGGGATTCCTCGCGCTCGAGCTCATCCCAGGCGGCGTCAACTCGCCCGTGCGCGCGATGCGTGCCGTCGGTCTCGACGAGCCGTTCTTCGTCCGGCGTGGCGAGGGCGCCTACCTCGAGGACGTCGACGGCAATCGCTACGTGGACTGGGTGATGTCGTGGGGCCCGCTGCTCTTCGGTCACGCCGACCCCGACACGATCGAGGCGGTGCGCGACGCCGCCGAACGTGGCACGAGCTTTGGCGCCCCGACCGAGGCGGAGGTCGACCTGGCCGCCGAGATCGTGGACGCCGTGCCGTTCGTGGAGAAGGTGCGGCTCGTCTCGTCGGGCACGGAGGCCGTAATGAGCGCCGTACGGCTTGCGCGCGCCTACACCGCCCGCGACCGGATCCTCAAGTTCGCCGGCTGTTACCACGGCCACGTCGACGCGCTGCTCGCGAGCGCCGGCTCGGGAGTCGCCACGTTCGGGCTGCCGTCGAGCCCAGGAGTCCCGACTGCCGTGACGAGCCACACGATCGTTTCGCCGTTCAACGACATCGACGCTGTCGCAGCCGCGGTGGCGGAGTACGGCGAGGGTCTGGCGGCAATCCTGGTCGAGCCCGTCGCCGGCAACATGGGCGTCGTCCCGCCCGAGCCTGGATTCCTGGAGGCGCTGCGCCGCCTCTGCGACGCCTCGGGCGCGCTGCTCGTCTTCGACGAGGTGATCACAGGATTCCGCGTCGCGCGTGGCGGGGCGCAGGAGCGCTTCGGCGTCATCCCGGACCTCACAATCCTCGGCAAGATCGTCGGCGGCGGGCTGCCGCTCGCGGCGTTCGGCGGCCGGGCCGAGATCATGGATCGGCTCGCGCCGAGCGGCGACGTGTATCAGGCCGGGACGCTGTCGGGAAATCCGCTGGCCACCGCGGCCGGGCTCGCCGTCCTCCATCGTCTGCGCGATCCCGTCGTCTACGAGGAGCTCGAGCGCCGGAGCGCGCAGCTCGAGGAGGGGCTGGCACCGCACGCGCGCGTCCAGCGCGTCGGCGGAATGGCGACCGTGTTCATGACCGACGCCACGGTTCGCAACTTCGACGACGCCGAGCGCTGCGACACGGAACGCTACGGCGCGCTGTTCCGCCACCTCCTGGCACGGGGCGTCTACGTTGCGCCGAGCCAGTTCGAAGCGATGTTCGTCTCGCT
>WNGA01004803.1_pt1 | contig 19781 bp, 16 predicted proteins | sample 5400061 | NCBI WGS metagenome assembly WNGA01 (sample SAMN13153366, study PRJNA577476) | soil metagenome | isolation source: 100 cm soil or saprolite under grassland replicate 2 | place: USA:California | collected 2016-06-15
CTCGAGTGCACCCGCGGAAGATCTCCACGTTGAGCCGGTCGTGCACGACCTCGACGAGCGGCACCAGCTGGTGCTTGGGGTACGGCCAGTCGGCGAGGTCGGCGACCGTGCGCTTGTCGACCCGAGCCGGCACGTCGGGATGGCGCGGCCGCACCTCACGGATGAACGGGCCGGCGTAGTCGACCTCGTACATCGACGGCGCGTAGACACCGGGGATCGTCGCGAGATCGTGCAGCACCGCCTCGCGTGAGCCACGGCCCGAGCGCTTCCACGCGCCGACGACCTCGCTGATCTCGCCGACGACCTCCTCGCCGTCACCGATCACGAACGCGTCGACGAAGTCGGCGAGCGGCTCGGGGTTGAACGTGCAGTGGCCGCCGGTGACGACGAGCGGCGCACCGGCCGGACGGTCGGCGCTGCGGATCGCGACGCCGGCGAGGTCGAGGCAGTTCAGGAGGTTGGTGTAGACGAGCTCGGCCGAGAGGTTGAACCCGAGCACGTCGAACGCTCCCGCGCCCCGGTGCGTGTCGACGGAGAACAGCGGCAGCTCGTGGCCCCGCAGCTGGGCCTCGAGGTCGACCCACGGCGCGTAGGCGCGTTCGGCCACGGCGTCGTCACGCTCGTTGAGGATCTCGTAGAGGATCTGGAGCCCCTGGTTGGGCAGGCCGATCTCGTAGGTGTCGGGATAGACCAGGAGCCAGGAAACCTGGTCAGGCCGGTGTTCCGGCGCCACGCTTCCCTGCTCCATGCCGATGTAGCGAGCAGGCTTCTCGACCCGGGCCAGCAGAGGTTCGATCCTCGGCCACAGGGTGGACATTTGCTTGACAATCCTACTCGTCTTCGACGCGGCGCTCCGGCGCCCATGTCGGGTGCCTCCGCAGCGCCTCACTGCGGCCGAGCCCCTTGCTCGCAGCGCCTCCGGCGCTGCTCGGCCCTTCGGGCCGGGTCTCGGCCGGCTCGGCGCAACTGCTCCGGCACCGACATGGGCGCCTGCGCTTCGCTCGGCGCGGTTTCGCGCGCGACGAGTGTTCTCTGTGCTCCTGATCGGACCTCTGCTGGCCCTCCGGTCTCGTACGCGCGCGTGTTACGAGAAGCGTCTGGCGTAGACGTTGGCTACCAGGGCTACGCAGGCGCAGGAGGTTACTAAGGCTGAGCCGCCGTAGCTCATGAACGGTAGTGGGATGCCGGTGACGGGCATGATGCCCATGGTCATGCCGACGTTCTCGAAGATCATGAACGTGAACATCGTCAGGACACCCGCGCACACAAGGGTGCCGAAGTAGTCGCGGGCGAGCCTGGCTGTTCGCCACGTCCGCCACACCACGACTGCGAACAAGCTCAGCAGCAGCGCGCCGCCGAAGAACCCGAACTCCTCTCCGACGGCGGTGAAGATGAAGTCGGTCTGCTGCTCGGGCACGAAGCCCAGGCGCGTCTGCGGGCCCTTGAGGAAGCCGAATCCGAACACCTCGCCCGTCGTGATGGTCTTCTTCGACTGGTCCTGGTTGTAGGTGCTCCCCTGCTTGTTGTTGCTGGAGTCGGCGAGCGCGGTCAGCCGGTCGATCTGGTACTGCTTGAGGATCCCGACGTTCACGACCGCGTAGATGCCCGTGATCCCGAGCAGCACGAGCACGAGCAGGTAGCGGCCGCGCACGCCCGCCACCGCGAGCAGTCCGATGATGCCGAAGATCAGCACCATGTTGGTACCGAGGTCCGGTTGGAGCTGCACGAGGCCGAGCGGGACGAGCGCCAGCCCGATGATCACCGTGAGCCGCCACGGGTCGATGTCGCCGCGATGCTCGTTGACGTATCCCGCGAGCGCCACGATCAGACCGAACTTCGCCAGCTCCGACGGCTGGAACTGCAGTCCGAACGGGAGCTGGAACCACGCCTGCGCGCCCTTCGCGTTCGAGCCGATCGGTGAGAGCACGAACAAGAGGAGCACGACGGTCACCACATATGCGAGCAGCGAGTAGTCGCGCAGCTTCCGGTAATCGGTGCGCAGGATGAGGATCGCGATGCCGACCCCGATCGCCAGCGCGAGGGCCTGGCGCTTCACGAAGTAATAGGGGTCGCCGTCGACGATGTGGCGGCTCGCCGAGTAGATCATCACGAGACCGAGCAGCGCGATGAGCGCGCACGCGCCGAGCAGGATCCAGTCGACGCGCGCCACCAGTTCGGCATCGAGGATCGTGCGCCGACGCTGGGGGGCGTAGGCCGCGACGCGCATGCGCCGGCTGTTGCGTGTCGTGAGCGCCATCAGTCGGACGACTTCTGCGGCCGGTACTGAACCGGGTCGGGAGCCTTGGTCGGATCGTTCAGACCGTCGATGATCCGGCGCGCGATGGGTGCGGCAACCGACCCGCCGAAACCGGCTTCCTCGACGATCACGGCGATCACGTACTGCTTCTTCTGCTCGGGCGGAGCGTCGGGCTTCGGGTTCGGGTTCACGAGACCCACGAAGAGCGCGTTGTCCTCCTTGTCGCCTTGCTGCGCAGTGCCGGTCTTCCCCGCGACCTCGAGCCCGGTGTAGCCGTTGAACGCCGGCCGCGCCGTGCCGTCTGAGGCGTTCACTGCTCCCAAGAGCCCCGACAGGATCGGATTGCGCACGTCGTCGGGGATGTCAATCGTGCCTGTCTTCCGCGAGGGAAGATCACGCAGGACCGACTGGTGACCGGGTGTCAGGATCTTCTCGGCGAGACGCGGCGCGAAGAGCTTGCCACCGTTGATGAAGGCGGCATATCCCGACGCGAGCTGGATCGGCGTCACGATCACGTCGCCCTGGCCGACCGCCACGTTCGCGCTGTCACCGGGGAGCCACGCACGGGTGAACGGGTCGGGACTGTCCCGGTTCAGCTTCTTCTTGAACGCCTTGTCGGGAATCCGGCCGCGGGCCTCGTTCGGGAGCCCGATGCCGGTGGCGCGCCCGAAGCCGAACTCTCGCGCGGTGTTCTGGATGCCGTAGCCCTTCTGCACGTCCCCTTCCTGGAAGCTCTTCCAGAACTTGTACCCGAGGTTGTAGAAGAACACGTCGCTCGAGACCCGGACGGCCTTCTCGAGGTTCACGATGCCGTGCTTCGCCTTTCCCGCGTTGCACTTCGGGATGTCGTCGCCGAAGGTGACGCATCCGTCGTCGTTGAACGTGAAGTCGGGCGTGATGACCTTGTCCTGGAGCGCGGCGATGGCGGTGAAGAGCTTGAAGGTCGATCCGGGCGCGTAGAGGCCCTGGGTCGCGCGGTCGAGGAGCGGGTAGTGGTTCTTCGGATCGTTGAGCTCCTGGTAGTGCTGGCGCGACAGCCCGTTCGTGAACTCCCGGACGTCGAACGTCGGTGCCGACGCGAGCGCCACGACCGATCCGTCGTGTGCGTCGAGCACGACGACGGCGCCTCCCCCGGCCGTGAACGTCTTGTACTGGTTCTTGATCTGCGTGTCCTGCCACTTGCTTGCCGCCGCCATCCCCTGCTGGAGCGACTCCTCGGCGAGGTGCTGGACGTCGACGTCCATCGTCAGCTGGACGTCGTTGCCGACCTTGGCCGGACGGTCATTGAGCACGCGTACGAGACGGCCGCGACTGTCGACCTCGAGCTTTCGAATGTGCGGCTTGCCGCGAAGCTCGCTCTCGAAGACCTGCTCCACGCCGTCCTTTCCGATCAAGTCGTCGGAGGCGTAGGCCTGGCCGCGATGGAGCCGTTGCTCGTTCTTGTTGAGGCTCCCGACGTAGCCCAACAGGTGCGGCGCGACCAGACCGCTCGGGTACACGCGGATGCTCCGCCGGACGGCCTCGACCTTCGGGAACTCCTCGGGTCGCTCCTTGATGTAGACGAGCGTCTTGTAGTCGACGTCGTCGGCGATCGGCACCGGCTGGTACGGCGAGAAGCGCGGATCGTCGATGCGCTTGGCGACCTGCTTGGGCTTCAGGCCGAGGAGCCTGGCCAGGTTCGGGATCGTCCGCCGACGCTCGGCCGGGGTCATCCCGTGCCGCACCTGGAGACTGTCGACGAGCTTGTTCTCGACGAGGACCTTGCCGTTGCGGTCGAGGATGCTCCCGCGTACGCCGGGCTCCGTGACGATGCGCACGCGGTTCGCCCGGGTCTGCGCGGCCGCGCGCTCGGTCGAGCTGCCGATCTGCAGGAACCAGAGGCGCGCGAACAGTCCGCTGAACAGCGCCATCACGATGATGCCCACGATCCCGAGGCGCGCCCGGCTGTTGCCCTCGCTCACGGCACTGTCCCCGTCGTCATCGCGTCACCCATTGGTCGCGCTCGCTCGGCGCCGGGATACCCGGGGCCGCCCTTCAGGCCGCTCGCCGCTCCATGGTGGTCGACGGGCGTGCCCGCTGGCGGGCGCGCACCGATGACCAGCGGTTTCGCGGTGGTCGCCCAGGCTAGCGGCCACCCCACGCGATGCCGGCGCCGGGCTCGTGGGCCGCCCACCGCACGAACGGGAAGATGGCGTACGACACGAGTGCGTCGTACAGCGCGGCGACGATCACGACCTGGACGCTGTGCAGCGACAGGTAGCCGCTCTCACCCACGATCGCGCCCACGATCACGAAGATCGTGCCGCCGACGAGGCCACCGACGAAACCGAGGATCGGCCGGATGCTGCGCGACTCACGCATCAGCCCGCTCTGGAACACGCCGACGCCGTACCCGGTCGCGGCGAACGCGAGTGCCGACAGCCCCGCCGGTGACGACAGGAACAGGTCGATGGCGAGACCGCTCGCGAACCCGAAGACCAGGCCCGCCTGCGGCCCCTCCTCGTACGCCATCGCCACCGTGGCGACGAGGCACAGATCCGGGATCGCGCCGAACACGCGCAGGCTCGGGAAGATCGTCGTCTGGACGACGACGAGCGTCACCACGACGAGCACGAGTCGGATCCGGCGGAGCAACACTCCTTTGGGCCTGCCCGGCTAGCTGTTGCCGCGCTTGCTGCTCTTCGCCTCCGACCAGCGCAGCACCTTCACGAACTGGAGGTCGTCGAGATTGACGAGCGGGGCGAGCGTGATGTGCGGCTCGATGTCGCCGGGCTGCTTGTCGTAGTGGACGACCTTCGCCACGGGGATGTCGGGGGGGAACACCGCGTCGTCGGACGCCGACGTGAACAAGAGCTCGCCCTTCTTGGGCCGGACGGTCAGGTCGGACAGGAAGCTGAGGCGCAGGGTGCTCTCACCCGACCGGCCCTCGGCGATGCCTCGGGTGTTGGTGTTCTCGAGACGGACGCCCACGCCGAACCCCGGGTTGTCGATCAGCGTGACCGTCGCCCGTGAATGCGACGCGTCGGTGATCTTGCCCACGAGCCCGTCGGCCGCGACAACCGGCTGACCCGCCTCCAGCCCTGCGCCCGAACCGCGGTCGAGCTGGACCGTCTTCTCGAAGTTGCCCGGTGCCCCACCGATCACCCGCGCGACGACGCCGGTCGCGTCCTCGACGCGCGGGAGGTCGACCAGCTTCTCGAGGTCGCTGACGTCGGCGCCGGCGGCGCGCTGGCGCCGAATGCGTCCCTTCAGGTGCGCGACCTGGTTCTTCAGCCGCTCGTTCTCGTCTTTGACCGCGCTGTAGTTCGTGACTCCGTTGACTGCGTCGGACACCGGCGAGAACACGGTGTCGACCGCGGACTGCACCGGCGCGATCACGTCGCGCGCTGCGTCACGGATCGTATCGATGAGGCCGCTGCCCCGCGAGTCGAGCGTCACGAGCGCGAGCGAGGACACGAGGACGAGGATGAGGACGGTGCGCTGCCGCGTATCGCGCCGGGCAATGACCATGGGTGATCAAGCCTCGCGCGCTTCGGCGCTCGATCAGTCTTCAGGCCCGCTGATCAGCACCTGCCGGAGCACGTCGAACTGCTCGAGGCACTGGCCCGAGCCGAGCACGACGGAGAAGAGCGCGTTCTTGGCCCGCCGGACGGGCATGCCGGTCTCGGCCTGGATCGCGGCGTCGAGCCCGAGCAACAACGACCCACCGCCGGTGATGACGATGCCGCGCTCCATGACGTCGGCCGCGAGCTCGGGTGGCGTCTTGTCGAGCGTGACCTTGACTGCGTCGATGATCGCGGCCACCGGCTCCTCGATCGCCTCTCGGATCTCCTGGGTGGAGACCGTGATCGTGCGGGGCAGCCCCGTGACGAGGTCGCGCCCGCGGATCTCGGCGTGCAGCTCCTCCTCCAGCGGGTAGGCGCTGGCGAGGTGGAGCTTCACCTCCTCGGCGGTGCGCTCACCCAGCGCGAGCGAGTACTCGCGCTTCATGAACGAGAGGATCGCCTCGTCGAACTCGTCGCCGGCGACGCGGATCGACTCGCTCGCGACGATGCCGCCCATCGAGATCACTGCGACCTCGCAGGTGCCGCCGCCGATGTCGACCACCATGTTGCCGGCGGGCTCGTGGATCGGCAGGCCCGAGCCGATCGCCGCGGCCATGGGCTCCTCGATCACGAGCACCGGTTTGCGGGCGCCGGCGAACTCGGCCGCCTCCTGGACGGCCCGCTTCTCGACGCCGGTGATACCCGACGGGATGCAGATGACCATCCGCGGCTTCGCCCAGCGGTTGCGGCTGTGCACCCGCTGGATGAAGTAGCGGAGCATCTTCTCGCAGATGTCGAAGTCGGCGATCACGCCGTCCTTGAGCGGACGGATCGCTTCGATGTGGCTCGGCGTGCGACCCAGCATGCGCTTGGCCTCCGCGCCGACCGCGAGGATCTGGCCGTTGCGCGTGTTGAGCGAGACGATCGACGGCTCGTTGAGCACGATGCCCTGGCCGCGCACGTACACGACGGTGTTCGCGGTCCCGAGGTCGATCGCCAGGTCACGACCGATGACGTTGGAGTACCAGGGCGCGTTCACAGGAGGGGGTGGCGGTCTGCGAGCAACACGAGGCGGCAAGGCTATGACCTCCCGTGAGGTCGGTCCAGCCGACCTCTCAGGGAGAGTTTCCCAGGCGTCGCGGCCGGATTGGCGGCAATCGGGCGCCAATCTCCCGGCTCAGCCGTCGAGATCGGGGAAGAACAGGGCGATCTCGCGTACGGCCGACTCGGCGCTGTCCGAGCCGTGCACGAGGTTCTCGGTGAGCTTGGTCGCGAGGTCGCCGCGGATCGTGCCGGTCTCCGCATCGCGCGGATCGGTCGCGCCCATCAGCGTGCGCACGACCTTCCACGTGTCGGGTCCACCTTCGGCGACCATCGCGACCAGGGGGCCTCGCGTGATGAAGTCGACGAGCTCGCCGAAGAACGGCTTCTCGCGGTGCTCTTCGTAGTGACGCCCGGCGAACTCCGCGTCGATCTGGCGCAGGTCCATCGCGACGATGCGCAGGCCCTTGCGCTCGAGCCGGGCGATGATCTCGCCGACGAGCCGACGCTCGACCGCGTCGGGCTTGCACAAGAAGAGGGTCCGGCTGCTCATGCGGGCGGGACCCTACTGGTCCATTCGCCGGATGGCGGATCGAGCGGCCCCGACGACGTAGAGGGAGCCCGCGACGATCACCTGCTCGTCGGGCGAGGTCGACGCGACGGCCTGCTCGACGGCGTCGCCGACTGCGTCGACGACATCGACCTGCTCCCGTTCCAGACCGATCTCGAGCGCAGCCGCCGCCAGGTCTTCGGGGTTGCGGGCGCGGGGGCTCGGCGGTCGGCAGCACACGAGGCGGGCCGCGTGCGCGGTGCCGAGCGCGTCGAGCATCTCGGTCGGGTCCTTCTCCCGCAGGAGGCCGACGACGAGCGTCCGGGGCGCGTCCGGGAACTCCTGCGCGAGCGCCGCCCGTAACGCGTGCGCGCCGGCCACGTTGTGCGCCCCGTCGAGCAGCACGAGAGGCTGGTGGTGAACGACCTCGAGCCGCCCCGGCGAGCGCACCGACCCGAGCACCTCTTCGACGATCGTCGGATCGACCGGTCGCTCGAGGAGGCACTCCACCCCGGTGAGCGCGACCGCGGCGTTGTCGGCCTGATGCGCGCCGTGCAGCGACAGGAACACGTCGGGATACCCGCTCGAGGGTGTGTAGAGCGACACCCGGCGTCCGCCGTGCGCGGGCTCGTTGACGGTGACGCCGAAGTGGCGGTCACGCACGACCACCCGGCCCGGGGCCTGCGCGCGGAACAGCGGTTCGAGCTCGGGGTCGGTCTCGCCGAGTACGAGCGTCGCACCCGGCTTGATGATGCCGGCCTTCTCGTCGGCGATGTCACGCCGCGTGGGCCCGAGGTACTCGACGTGGTCGATGCTGACGTTGGTCACGACCGCGACTCGCCCGTCGGCGACGTTCGTCGAGTCCCACCGACCGCCAAGACCGACTTCGGCCACGGCAATGTCGACGGCGATGTCGGCGAACCACCTGAACGCGGCGGCGGCGAGGATCTCGAAGTAGCTCGGCACGGCCGGCAGGTGCGGCTCGACGGTCGCGATGTGGACGAGCAGCTCGGCGAGCGCGTCGTCGTCGATCGGCTCGCCGTCCCAGGCGATCCGCTCGTTGACCCGCTCCAGGTGCGGGCTCGTCCACGATCCGGTCGAGAGGCCGTGGGCGACCAGCAAGGCGGACGCGATGCGCGCGACCGACGTCTTGCCGTTGGTGCCGGTGAGGTGCAGCACCGGGTACTCGATCTGCGGGGAGCCGAGCAGCGCGACCAGCGCCTCCATGCGCTCGAGCGTCGGGTGCTCGGCACGCCGGCCGGGAGGCACCCCGAGGGACTCCAGGTTCACGTGGGCGTCGAGCCACTCCCAGGCCTGGTGGGGCTGCAAGGGCTCAGGCAGCGTCGGGTTCCGCGAGCTCGACCTCCACGACGAACGCGTCTCCCTCGACAAGCTCGATCTCGCGGGCACGTGCGGCGTCGCGCACGTCGTCGAGCGCGGCGCGCAGCCGCTCGAGACGGTCGGCGCTGTCGTGCACGACAACCTGATTGGCCTCGGTGCGCAGTGAACGCTGGCTCTCGGTCTTCGCCTTGCGTACCGCGCCGAGCACGGCGGCGGCGACCGGGTACACGGCGGCATCGGCCTCGCCCGCGACGGCGCGCAGCGGGGCGGCGCCCGGCCACTCGCTGCGGTGGACCGAGCCTTCTTGCCACCACGACCACACCTCTTCCGTGACGAACGGGAGGTGCGGCGCGAACAGGCGGAGCAACGTGCTCAGCGCGGTGTGCAGCGTCGCCCGCGCCGACGCGGCCGGCGCGTCACCACTGCTGCCGTACGCGCGTTGCTTCACCAATTCGACGTAGTCGTCGCAGAAGCCCCAGAAGAACCGCTCGGTGAGCTCGAGCGCACGCGCGTAGTCGAACCCGTCGAAGGCGCGCGTGGCGTCCTCGACCAACAGGGCGAGCTGTGCGAGGAGCGCGCGGTCGAGGGGGTTCGTGACACGGCTGTCGGTGCGCGCGTCGCCGATGACGCCGAGCGCGAACTTCGACGCGTTGAGCAGCTTGATCGCAAGGCGGCGGCCGACCTTCATCTGCCCGTAGTCGACTGCGGTGTCGACGCCCGGTCGGCCGTTGAGCGCCCAGTAGCGCAGCGCATCGGGGCCGTACTCGTGGACCAGCGGTATCGGCGTCACGACGTTGCCGATCGACTTGGACATCTTCTTGCGGTCGGGGTCGAGCACCCATCCGTTGATCGTCGTGTCGCGCCAGGGCAGCGTTCGGTGCTCGAAATGCGAGCGCACCACGGTGGCGAACAGCCAGGTGCGGATGATCTCGGGTCCTTGCGGTCGGAGGTCCATCGGGAAGGTGCGCCCGAACAAGTCGACGTCGTCCTCCCACGCGCACGCGATCTGCGGAGTGAGCGACGACGTCGCCCAGGTGTCCATGATGTCGGGGTCACCGATGAAGCCGCCGGGCTTCCCGCGCTGGTCGGCGTCGTAGCCGTCGGGCGCGTCGCTCGACGGGTCGACGGGCAGACGCTCCTCGGCCGGCAGGAGCGGGTGCTCGTAGTCGGGGGTGCCCCCGTCGTCGAGCCGGTACCACACGGGGAACGGCACGCCGAAGAACCGCTGCCGGCTGATCAGCCAGTCGCCGTTGAGCCCTTCGACCCAGCTCTCGTAGCGCACGCGCATATGCGGCGGATGCCACCGGAGCTCGCGGCCGCGCGCGAGCAGCTGCTCGCGCAGCTCGGGGTCGCGGGCGCCGTTGCGGAGATACCACTGACGGGTGGTGACGATCTCGAGCGGTCGATCGCCCTTCTCGTAGAACTTCACGTCGTGGGTGATCGGGCGGGGGTCGCCGACGAGGTCCCCCGAGTCGCGCAGCAGCTCGACGATGCGCTTCTGGGCCTGCTTGACGGTCTTGCCCGCGAGCTCCGCGTACGCGGCCCGGCCCGCTTCGCTCGCGATGGCGTCGGGCGGCAGGTCCTTGATACGGCCGTCCCAGTCGACGATCGCGCGTGCCGGGAGGTCGAGCTCGCGCCACCAGGTGACGTCGGTGAGGTCACCGAACGTGCAGATCATCGCGATGCCGGTGCCCTTCTCCGGGTCGGCGAGCTCGTGTGGCACGACCGGGATCTCGACGCCGAACAGCGGCGTCGTCACGGTCGTGTCGAACAGCGCCCGGTACCGCGCGTCGTCGGGATGCGCGACGAGCGCGACACACGCCGGGATCAGCTCGGGGCGGGTGGTCTCGATGACGACCGGGGTCGCGCCGTCACGCCGGAACCCGACTGCGTGGTACGCACCCGCTGTCGCGCGGTCTTCGAGCTCGGCCTGCGCGACCGCGGTGCGGAAGTCGACGTCCCAGAGCGTCGGGGCCTCGGCCTGGTACGCCTCGCCTCGGCCGAGGTTGCGCAGGAAGGCCCGCTGCGACGTACGGCGGGCGCCCGTCCCGACGGTCGTGTACGTCGACGACCAGTCGACGGAGAGACCGAGCTTGCGCCACAGCTCCTCGAACTTCTGCTCGTCCTCGACCACGAGGCGCTCGCACAGCTCGACGAAGTTCGGCCGGGAGATCGGGATCGGCTGTGTGGGGGGCTTCTCCGGCGGCTCGAAGTCGGGGTCGTACGGGAGCGACGGGTCGCAACGCACGCCGAAGTAGTTCTGGACGCGACGCTCGGTCGGCAGGCCGTTGTCGTCCCATCCCATCGGGTAGAAGAGCTCGCGCCCGGTCATGCGGCGGTAGCGGGCGTTGGCGTCGGTCTGGACGTAGCCGAACGCCGAACCCATGTGCAGTGAGCCGCTGACGGTCGGCGGCGGCGTGTCGATCGAGAAGATCTCGTCGCGCGACTTCGTCCGATCGAAGCAGTAGGTGCCGTCGGCCTCCCACCGCTCGGCCCATTTGTCCTCGAGCCCCTCGAGCGTGGGCTTCTGCGGCACCTCCGGCATCACGCCAGTCTACGAACCAGGTCCTTTGGGCTTGCCCTTCGTGGACTGCCGGGCGGCATCTCTGCTCGCCGCCCGGCACTAGGCGGAGCGGCGGTCGGGCGTGATGGTGATGAGCGTCGGGGTGACGCGTTCGAGGACGACGCTGCGGTCGATCACGCAGCGGGCGACGTCGGAGCGGCTCGGCAGGTCGTACATCACGTCGAGGAGCACCTCTTCGAGGATCGCTCGCAAGCCACGCGCGCCCGTCCCTCGCTTGAGCGCCTCCTCGGCCACGGCTTCGAGCGCGTCGTCGGTGAGCACGAGGTCGACGTCGTCGAATTGGAAGAACTTCTGGAACTGACGCAGCAGCGCGTTCTTCGGCTCGATGAGGATGCGCATCAGCGCATCCTGGTCGAGGTTGTGGACCGCGCCGACGACCGGGAGACGGCCGACGAACTCCGGGATCAGACCGAACTTCAACAGGTCTTCCGGCAGCACGCCGGCGAGCAACACGCCGAGGTCTTTGTCCTCGGGTTTGCGGACGTCGGCACCGAAGCCGACGCCACGGCCGCCGATGCGGCTCTCGATGATCTTGTCGATGCCCGCGAACGCACCCCCGCAGAGGAACAGGATGTTCGTGGTGTCGATCTGGATGAACTCCTGGTGCGGGTGCTTGCGTCCGCCCTGCGGCGGTACGGACGCCGTGGTGCCTTCGAGGATCTTGAGCAACGCCTGCTGCACGCCCTCGCCGGACACGTCGCGCGTGATCGACGGGTTCTCGGCCTTGCGTGCGATCTTGTCGATCTCGTCGATGTAGATGATGCCGGTCTCGGCCTTCTTGACGTCGTAGTCGGCGTTCTGGATCAGCTTGAGCAGGATGTTCTCGACGTCTTCGCCGACGTACCCGGCCTCGGTGAGCGCGGTCGCGTCGGCGATCGCGAACGGCACCTTGAGCAGCCGCGCCAGGGTCTGCGCGAGCAACGTCTTGCCGCAACCGGTCGGGCCGATCAGCAGGATGTTCGACTTCTGGAGCTCGACCTCGGCGTCGCCGTACGCGCCGGCCTGCACGCGCTTGTAGTGGTTGTAGACCGCGACCGACAGGATCTTCTTCGCCTGGTCCTGACCGATGACATAGTCGTTCAGGTAGTCGTAGATCTCACGCGGCTTCGGCAGCTCGTCGAAGCGGACCTCGGAGCTCTGGGAGAGCTCCTCCTCGATGATCTCGTTGCAGAGATCGATGCACTCGTCGCAGATGTAGACACCCGGTCCGGCGATGAGCTTCTTGACCTGCTTCTGGCTCTTCCCGCAGAAGGAGCACTTGAGCAGGTCGCCCCCGTCACCGAACTTGGCCACGACGTTGCCTCCCCTTTTGATGCCGCTTCAGCTGACCCCGGCCGCGGCGGCCACCGCGGCGAGCTCACGGTTGCTGATGACCTCGTCGATGATGCCGTAGTCCTTGGCCTCGGGCGCGCTCATGATGAAGTCGCGGTCGGTGTCGGCGGCGACTTTCGAGGGGGGTTGCCCGGTGTGGTGCGCGAGCAGGTTGTCGAGCAGCTCGCGCATGCGGATGATCTCCTTGGCCTGAATCTCGATGTCGACGGCCTGACCCGACGCACCGCCATGCGGCTGGTGGATCAGGATGCGCGCGTGCGGAAGCGCGAAGCGCTTCCCGATCGAGCCCGCCGCGAGCAGCACGGCCGCGGCCGACGCCGCTTGGCCGACGCAAATCGTCTGCAAATCGGGCTTGATGTACTGCATGGTGTCGTAGATCGCGAACAACGCGGTGATGTCGCCACCCGGCGAGTTGATGTAGATCGAGATGTCCTTGTCGGGGTCTTCGCTCTCGAGGTGCAGCAGCTGCGCGATGAGCAGATTGGAGACCGCGTCGTCGATCGGGGTACCAAGGAAGATGATCCGCTCCTTGAGCAGGCGTGAGTAGATGTCGAACGCCCGCTCTCCACGGTTGGTCTGCTCGATGACCGTGGGAACGAGATAGTTGCGGATGGGGTCGCTCAACGGTTGCGCTCCTCGTGCGTCTCGGGGGTCTCGGTGGACTCGCCGCTGTCAGCGTCCTGGTTGTCAGCCTGGTTGTCAGCCTGGTTGTCAGCGGCCTCACCGTCGGGGAGGGTGAGGTCGACGGGGTTGCCGGACTCGTCGACAACCGTTGCCTGCTCCACCAGGAACTGGAGAGCCTTGCCCCTGGCGATGTCAGAGCGTACCGCCTCGATCGCGCCCCGCCGTTCGAGATCTCGCCGTACCTTTTCCGGCTTCTCCTCCAGACGCTCGGCGAGACGCGTGATCTCGGCGTCGACCTCGTCGTCGGTCGCTTCGATCCCCTCTTGCGCAACGACGGAACGCAACGCGAGGTCAGCGCGCACGCCGGCAATGGCGCCCTGGCGCAGCGCGCCGATGAAGGCGTCCTGCTCCTGGCCGGTCGCGGCGAGATACTGCTCGACGGTGGCCCCCTGCGCCTCGAGCCGGTGGACGAGATCGTGGAGGCGACTTTCCATCTCCCGACCGACCAGCGGATCGGGGATCTCGATGTCGACGAGCTCGGACACCGCCTCGAGCACCTTGTCGCGCACGGCCATCTGCGCCTGCACCTTCGCAACCAGGGCGAGCCGGTTCCGTGCGTCGTCGCGCAGCTGCTCGATCGTGTCGAACTCGCTGACCTCCGACGCCCACTCGTCGGTCGGTTCGGGAAGCACCTTGCGCTTGGTCTCCTTGACCAGCACCTGGAAGGCCACGTCTTGTCCCGCGCGCTCACCGAAGCGCTCAGGGAGCTCGTCGTTGAACTTGAGGATGTCGCCCGCCCGCTTGCCGCGCAGCTCGTCGTCGAGCTTGGGGACGACCATGCCGGATCCGACCTCGTAGAGGAAGTCGGTGGCAGTGAGGCCTTCGATGACCTCGTCGTGCACGTAGCCCTTGATGTCGATGGTGGCGTAGTGCCCGTCGGTGAGCGGGGCGCTCGAATCCTCGAGATCGGCGAACCGCTCGCGCAACGCATCGATCTGCGCGTCGACGGCCTCGTCGGACACCTCCGGGCTCGGGATCTCGACGTGCAGGCCGTCGTAACCGTGCAGCGTGACGGTCGGACGGACCTCGACGACCGCGTCGAACTCAATGTCGCCGCTCTCCTCACCGCCGGTCAGGTCGATCTCGGGCGGGGCAATCACGTCGATGTCCTCGGCTGCGACCGCCTCGGCGTAGTAGTCGGGCAGGGCGTCGCGTAGCGCCTGCTCTCTGGCGACGTCGCTGCCCAGCCGAGCCTCGAGCAGCTGGCGGGGCACCTTGCCGGGACGAAAGCCCGGGACCTTCACCTCGCGGGCGAGCTTCCGGAAGGCGGCGTCGACGGCCTTCTCGAACTCCTCGGCGGGCACCGCCACCCGGAGCCGGACCTTGTTGCCGTCGAGCGGCTCGACGGACGTGGTCAGCGGCGCCATAGAGGAGGAAGGCAGGATACCCGCCCCCTTCGTCGCCTCCTCGCACCGGGTTCGCCGGGCGACCGACTACCGGAGTGCCACGATCCTGGCGTGGAAGGGGCTGTCGTTCACGTCGCGGTTGGCGGTCGTGGCGATCGCGCTGGCGGCGCCGCTGCTGGTCGAGCCCGGATGCTCGCCACGTCAACCGATTCGCATCGCGTCCTCACGCAGGGCTTCGCGAAAGTCCGGATGCGTAAGCTCGGCGAGTGCGAGCGCGCGCTCGCGGACGGTCCGCCCGCGCAGCTCGGCCGAACCGTGCTCGGTGACCACCACGTCGAGCTGGTGACGCGGCGTCGTAACGACGGAGCCCGCCGGCAGCTTCGCCACGATGCGCGACCGCGCGACGCCGTCGACTTCCCACGTGGAGGGCAGGCAGAGCAACGACCGGTCCTCGAGCTCGAGGCCCGGCGCGCCGACGAAGTCCTCGTGACCGCCGATCCCGGAGAACTGCTTGCCGTCGATCGTGTCCGCCACCACCTGGCCGAACAGGTCGATGCTCAGGCAGCTGTTGATCGTGACCATTCGGCGGTTGCGCGCGATCACATGGGGTGAGTTCACGATCGACACGGGGAGGAACCGCACATCCTCGTTCCCGTCCAGCCACGCATTCAGCTCGGCAGTGCCGGCGGCGAACGTCGTGATCGAGTGACCGTCGAAGACGCCCTTCCGCCGGTTCGTGACCTTCCCCGCTCGATGCAGCTTCATCAGCGCGGTCGTGAACATCTCGGAGTGGATCCCGTAGTCACCACCGGACTCCTCGGCGAGCTGCGATATCACCGCAGCCGGGATCCCGCCGATGCCGGTCTGCAACGTGGAGCCGTCGATCACGTACGGGTCGACCAGCGTGGCGATCGCGCGCTCGACCGCGGTCGGGTCCGCCTCCGACAGCACGAACAGCGGCCGGTCGCTCTCGACGAGCAGGTCGACTTCGTCGACGTGCAACGCGTGCGGATAGTCGGGGGGCAAGCCGAGCGTGCGCGGGCACTGGTCATTGACCTCGACGATCAGCACGCGTTCGGGATCGGCTCCAGCGCGTTTGAGCTCGTCGAAGGTCGCGCCCGCATGGAGGCCGAGGCTCATGTAGCCCGCGGCATCCGGTGGCGCGGCAAGCGTCGCGACGACACGAGGCCGGAGCTGCGCCGCGACCGGGCCGAAACGGCGGAAGTCGGCCGGCACGAACTCGACGTCGGCACCCGACGCGAGCAGGAATCGTTCGGCCGGGCCGAAGAAGCCGCTCCGGTAATGGACACCGGGCTTGGTGAAGACCTCGAAGAGGTCGCACAAGAGCGCGCCGGCGACCTCGAGCTGTTCCCAGTCATCGCGCTCGTTCAGCGCGTGAAGGAACGCGGCCGGCTGCCCCGGGCCGAGCGGGATCCCGAGCGTGTCGCGTCGCCGCAACGCCGCGACCGCTTCCTCCATGCGAGTCGGCTGCACACGGGGCATCGTGCCCTACGCAGCGTTGGGCAGGGAGGGCTCCTCGGCCCTTGACACACCCGGGTCGAGAGGTCCACCGTGAGAAGGGGATGCAATGGCGCACTTTGTCGAAGTAGCAAGGGTCGAGGACGTCCCACCAGGCACCGCGACAGTGATTCAGGTCGGCGATGCCGAACTCGCTTTGGTGAACGTCGATGGCGCCTTCTTTGCGATCGACAACGAGTGCACTCACCGGGGTGGCTTCCTCGGCGAGGGGGAGATCAACGACGACTGGAGTGACTGGGCGATCGAGTGTCCGCTGCACGGCAGTGTGTTCGACGTTCGCACGGGAGACGTGCTCAAAGCACCTGCGGCGTCCCCTGTACGCACGTACCCGGTCGAAGTCGAAGCGGGCGCGGTCAGGGTCTCGACCGAGTGATGCGATGACGACAACGGCAGAGCGACTCACCAGCATCCAGGAGCAGATCGACGCGGCGGCGGCGACGGTCGAGGCCGACACCGGCGCGTCTCCGGTGCTCGGCGCGGTCGTCCAGGAGCTGGCGCGCAAGGCTCAGAAAGCGGTCGATGGTCTGCCTGGGGCCGACGACGTCACGCTGCGCGTGTCGATCGTGGAGGTCGAGCAGGCGGCCGACAGCGCAAAGGCGGCGGCCGAGGTCGACCTCGGCGTTTCGGACGCGACTCGCCAAGCCGTGCTCGACGCGCACCTCGCGATCTGCATCCTCAAGTCGAAGACGGCCTGACGTCACGGGGCACCCGGTGAGCGGCCGGCTTCACTGTCCGGCCGCGTGCGACGTCGGCGGCTCCGTCCCTGCCGTACCCTGTCGTGGCGACGGGGAGTGGCGCAGTCCGGTAGCGCACCTGCTTTGGGGGCAGGTGGTCGGGGGTTCAAATCCCCCCTCCCCGACCGAGGGCCCTGCCCTCGCGCGGGTGTAGCTCAATGGCAGAGCCTCAGACTTCCAATCTGATGACGCGAGTTCGATTCTCGTCACCCGCTCTCGTTTCCCGGGAGCGGCGCGCTCGTCGTGCCACACCCGTGCCACAGTCACACAACCGACTCGGCCCGTCTCCTTTCGCACGATGGAAACGACGCGATGAGCCGCCGCCAGGCATGGGGCAGCGTGCGTCGGCTGCCTTCCGGTCGGTACCAGGCCCGCTACCGCGTCGAAGGCGCTCTCCATGCCGCACCGCGGACGTTCGCCAGCAAACGTGAGGCCGACGCGTTCCTCGCCGAGGTCCGGGTTGCGATCGAACGCGGCAGCTGGGTCGATCCCGCTGCCGGCAGCATCACGCTGCGGAAGTACTCGTCGCGCTGGCTGATCGATCGTGTTCAACTCCGCCCGCGTACCCGCGAGCACTACGAGGGCTTGCTGCGCCTCCACATCCTCCCGGGGCTTGGTGACGTCGCACTCATCGGGCTGACTCCGGCGCGCGTCCGGAGCTGGCACGCGTCGCTGCTGAGGGGCGATACGCCCGGCGCGTCGACGACCGCCAAGTCGTACCGATTGCTTCGAACCGTCCTCGGCACTGCGCTCGAGGACGGACTGCTGACGCGCAACCCGTGCGTCCTGAAGGGGGCAGGCGTCGAACGTCCAGCCGAGCGCCCAGTCGCCTCGATTGAACAGGTCTACGCACTTGCGGACGCGATCGAGCCGCAATTCCGTGCGCTCGTGCTCTTGGCGACGTTCACCGGTCTGCGACTCGGCGAGCTCATTGCGCTGAGGCGACAGCACGTCGACCTGCTGCACGCGTGCGTCCAAGTCGTGGAGCAGATCCAGGAGCTGGCCGACGGCACGCGACATGTCGGTCCACCCAAGTCGGAAGCGGGCAACCGAACAGTCGCGATACCGAGGATCCTGCTCCCCGAGCTGGAGGCGCACCTCACCCGCTTCTCGGCTCCTAACGCGGACGGGCTGGTGTTCCCCGGTACGCGACGCCAGCCGCTACGACGCGGGACGCTCCAGGCCGCCTGGGACCGTGCTCGGCGAACAGTCGGACTCGACGGCTTCCACTTCCACGACCTACGGCACACCGGGAACACCCTCGCTGCTGCGGCCGGCGCGAGCACAAAGGAGCTCATGGCGCGCATGGGTCACGCGTCGGCGCGCGCCGCGCTGATCTACCAACACGCCGTTCGCGAACGTGACGAAGCGATCGCCGGACTGCTGAGCGCGGCCATCGAGGAGGCGATCGCACAGACCGCTCAGGCGTCCCATCAAGGCGTCCTAGGGATCCCAGGTCTCGCCGAAGGCGGGACCTGAAATTGTGTATGTCGCGCTCGTCGCGCTCGTAGCCTCGTGAGGTGACCTCTCGCAGTCGAAGTTGGCGCAGGAGCGTGCAGTCGTCGGCGTGGCGATTGACGTCGTGGCGCGGCAGTGGGGTCTGACGGTAACGAAGGTGCGATATCCCGAGGACGAGAAGCCACCACCCGACCGACCGCTCGACGTAGTCGCGGAGATGAACGATGGCACCACGATCGTCATCGAGCACACGCTTCATCTCACCTACGAAGGGCAGATCGAGGAGGGAACCCGTCTCGAGAAGCAACTGGCTCCTCTCGTCGAGCGACTCTCGGGAACTTTGCCTTTGCCGGGCAGGTACGACCTCGGCATCCGGATACGAGCCATCGACGGCGCGCCTCGCCTTGACGAAGCGCAGATCGAACGTTGGATCACGGAGACCGCGCCAACGCTCGGCTTGGGTGGCACGCACCGCGGACCGTCGCATTACGCAACCGCGGGACCTCCCAGCATTCCGATCCCGCTATCGCTATATCGATGGCTGGACGGACCGCAAGGCGAGCTCACTCTTGGCCGCCTTGTCGACAACGAGCGGTTGGACGTGTTGCGCCGTGAACGAGCTCGCGCCGCCCTTGCAAAGAAGCTTCCGAAGCTGGCGGAACAGCGCCCGATGAACGGGCGGAGCGTCCTAGTGCTCGAGAACCCCGACATGTCGCTCGTAAACACGTGGAACACCGCGACCGCCGTCAAGGGCGCGCTCGAGGATGCGCCCGATCTTCCGCACCCGGACGCGATTCTGCTCGTCAACACGATCGGGCCACGCTGGTGGATTGATTGGCTGAAGGACGGCCGAGACTGGTATCCGGAGCTTCAGCGGCATTCGATCGAGGCCGACCCCCGCGTCGGGTAGTGCCTCCGCGCATTGCGCGGTTCGCAGCCGAAGACCTGTCGCACGCGCAGGCGTGCCACATTCGTGCCACAACGGGATGGACTTGACGGGTCTCGACGGGCACAGTGATACGCAGTGAACGCTGCTGACCAGCATGTTCGCGATGCGAGCAGGTCAGTTCGACATCCGGCCTCAGACTTCCAATCTGATGACGCGAGTTCGATTCTCGTCACCCGCTCCGGAAGCGCCGAGGTCGCGCACCTGGCAGGCCGACGAGGGAGGCCATGGAACCATCTGAGACGGATCCGGCGCGCCCGAAGCTGTCGTTGACGCGGCCGGTCACGATCGGGGCGGTGATCGTGCTGTTCGGCATCGGGTTCGCGATCGGGCACAACTACGCAGACGACGCACCGGCCGACTCAGGGGCGAGCGCCGCCGCGCGTGCCGCGGCGTCGCCGTCGACGCCGCATGTCCCGGGCCC
>WNGA01008717.1_pt1 | contig 19778 bp, 17 predicted proteins | sample 5400061 | NCBI WGS metagenome assembly WNGA01 (sample SAMN13153366, study PRJNA577476) | soil metagenome | isolation source: 100 cm soil or saprolite under grassland replicate 2 | place: USA:California | collected 2016-06-15
CATCGCGGTGGCGTTCATCATCACCGCGGTGATCATGATCTTCGTCATCCCCGCGTTCAAGGAAGTGTTCAAGAACTTCGGCGCCGACCTGCCGGCGCCGACGCTGTTCGTGATGGGCATCTCTGACGCGTTCGTCGCCTACTGGTACATCATCTTCCCGGTGATCTTCGGCGGCATCTATGCCTTCCTCGAAGCCTGGAAGCGCTCGCTCGCGGTGCAGATCTTCATGGACAAGCTGATGCTCAAATTGCCGGTGTTCGGCCACCTGGTGCGCATCTCGACCATCGCGCGCTGGACGCGGACGCTCTCGACGATGTTCGCTGCGGGCGTGCCGCTCGTCGAGGCGCTCGACTCGGTGGGAGGCGCCGCGGGGAACTACGTGTACGCAAGCGCCACCAAGCAGATCCAGGCGGAGGTTTCGACCGGCACCGCGCTCACCGTGGCGATGCAGAACGCGAACGTGTTCCCGAGCATGGTGCTGCAGATGTGCTCGATTGGCGAGGAGACCGGCGCGCTCGACTCCATGCTCGGCAAGGTCGCCGACTTCTTCGAGGCCGAGGTCGACGATTCGGTCGAGGCTCTGTCGTCGCTGATGGAGCCGGTCATCATGGTGGTCCTCGGCACGCTGATCGGTGGCATGGTGGTGGCGATGTACCTGCCGATCTTCAAGATGGGACAGGCTGTCTGAGCCCATGACGTCCGCCGGCTGGCTCCTTCAGCCAGCCGTTCTTCCCTGGGTGGCGCTTGCGTTCGGGCTCTGCGTGGGCTCGTTCCTGAATGTCGTCATCCACCGGCTGCCGAAGATGCTCGAGCGCGAGTGGCGCGCCGAGTGCGCGGCACTGACGGGAAACGAGTTGCCCAAGGAAACGACCTACAACCTGGTAGCGCCGCGCTCGCGCTGCCCTTCCTGCGGCCACGGCATCACCGCGCTGGAGAACGTGCCGCTTGTCAGCTATCTGCTGTTGCGCGGAAAGTGCTCGGCCTGCGGCGCGCGCATCGGCTGGAAATACCCCCTGGTCGAACTGCTCGCGGGCGTGGGCGCCGCGTATTCGGCGTGGCGCTTCGGTGCGTCGCTCGCGGCGCTCGGCGCGGCGCTGTTCGTCTGGTTCACGATCGCACTCGCCTTCATCGACCAGGAAACCGGCTTGCTTCCCGATGCCTTGACGCTGCCCCTGGTGTGGGCCGGATTGCTTCTGAATTTGGGTCATTCTTTTGTATCTCTTGAGGACGCGGTGATCGGAGCCGTCGCGGGGTATCTCTCGCTGTGGCTCGTCTACTGGGGGTTCAAGCTCCTCACCGGCAAGGAAGGCATGGGCTACGGCGACTTCAAGATGAATGCCGCCGTCGGCGCCTTCCTTGGATGGAAAATGCTGCCGCTCGTGATCCTGCTCTCGGCGCTCGTCGGCATCGCCTCCGGCGCGGCCCAGATGTTCGCGGCGCGCGGGCGCTGGGACGCGGGGTTCCGCTTCCATTTCGGTCCGTATCTCGCGATCGCCGGCATCGTCGCGCTGTACTGGGGCGAGCCGATCGTGCGCTGGTACGCGTATCGGCTGTGACGCATCCGGCAGCGCATGCTTCCGGGCTGGTCGTCGGTCTTACCGGGGGTATCGGCAGCGGCAAGAGCGCAGCGGCCGACGAGTTCGCCCGGAGCGGCGCGACGGTGGTGGATACCGACGTCATCGCGCACGAGCTGACTGCGCCCGAAGGTGCCGCGCTTCCTCACATCAAGAGCCTGTTCGGCGAAGCCTTTATCCTTTCCTCCGGAGCCATGGACCGCGGCAAGATGCGCGAGCGGGTGTTCTCCGACCCGGCGGCGAAACGGGCGCTGGAGGCGCTGTTGCACCCGATGATCCGCGATGAATCGCGCTGGCGCATCGCTGCTGCGACCGGACCTTACGTTATCCACGTCGTGCCGCTGCTCATCGAGTCGCCGGGCTACCGCAACCGCGTCGATCGCGTGCTTGTCGTCGATTGCCCGGAGAACACGCAGGTCGCGCGCGCTCGCGCGCGAAGCAGTCTCTCCGATGACGAAGTTCGTGCGATCATCGCAACGCAGGTATCCCGGGCGCAGCGGCTGGCCGCCGCCGACGACGTGATCGACAACTCTGGAACCCTTGATGCACTGCGACAACAGGTGACCGCTCTTCATCAGAAATATCTCGAAATCGGTCGAACTTCACGGAGTTAGGTTGTGCCGCGAACGCAAATCGCTCAGAATCCGCCAAGCTTTTTGCCGCGCGCGAGCGGCGAAGATTCCGTGATTACCTACGAATATCCGCTCAACGAGCGCATCCGCACGCTGCTGCGGCTCGAGGATCTGTTCGAGCGCTCGCGCCACTTCATCGCGCGCAGCGATCCGCATGACCATCACATGGCGCTGATCACACTGTTCGAGATTCTCGAAGTCGCAAGCCGCGCCGACCTGAAGTCCGACCTGCTGCAGGAGCTCGAGCGCCAGAAACAGGTGCTGCTCGCGTTCCGCAACAACCCGGACATCGCCGAAAACGCTCTCGCGAGCGTGCTGCGCGACATCGAGCAGGCTGCGGCGGCACTGTTTTCGATGACCGGCAAGATCGGGCAATACCTGCGCGGGAACGACTGGCTGATGTCGATCAAGCAGCGCACGGGAATTCCAGGCGGCGCGTGCGAGTTCGACCTGCCTTCGTACCACTACTGGCTGCACCGGCCGCCCGATGAGCGCACCGGGCAGCTTGCCGCCTGGACCGGGCCGCTCCATCCGTTGCGCGACGGCTCGGCGATCATCCTCAGGATCCTGCGCGAATCGGGCCGCCCGCAGACCCTGAGCGCGTCGCAGGGAATGTTCCAGCAGATGCTTGGCGGCAAGACTGCGCAGATGCTGCGCCTGCGCCTCGATCCGGCGACGCCGTGCGTTCCCGAGATCAGCGCCAACAAGTACGTGCTGAACATCCGCTTCATGGCGCAGAACGGCGAAGATCCGCGTCCCCGCACTGCCGACTGGAACGTCGCCTTCGAGCTCACCTTCTGCAATCTTTGATGGAGAGGACTCGCAGGGTGGCGTGTCCGAGATGCGGCGCCATGAATCTCTTTACCCCTGACAACGAGTGGCGGCCGTTCTGCAGCGAGCGCTGCAAGATGATCGACCTCGGCCTCTGGGGCTCCGACGGCTACCGAATTCCGGACAAGCAAGCGGGGTCCGAGGCCGATGCGGACAATAAAACGGGCTCTCAACCGGATTAAGCCCAGCTCCCTCTGACCATCGCCAGGCCGTGTGCGCCTGCGCGCCAGGCGTCATCGAGATCTCCGCGCGTCAATCCGCCGATGGCATAGACCGGGATACTCGCGCCGCCTGCCACTTGCGCGAATCCGTCCCATCCCAGCGTAGAGCCGGCCTGGTGAGACGCGGTCTGCTTCACCGGCCCGAGCACTGCGAAATTGAGCTCGAGCCGCATCGCCCGCTCGAGCTCTTCACGGCTGTGACACGACGCGGCGGCAAGCGGGACAGCTGGTCTTTCCTGAAGCTTCATCAACTGCGCCGCGGTGAAGTGAATCCCGTCCGCGCCGGGGAACGGCGACTTCACCAGCACCTTGCAGCCGTGGCGATGGGCGAGCCCGATCCCCTGCCGGGTAAAGAGTTTGCGCTCCTCTTCCGCCAGCTCTGGTTCGCGAATCTGCAGCAGCGTCAGGCCTTGCCCGAGCCGCCGCTCGAGCAGGGCCAGCATCTGCGCGGTGCCGAGCTGCGCGGCGTTGGTGACGGCGTATTCCCATGGCAGCGCGAGCGAAGCGAGCACCGGCGCGTTCGCAGGCAGCATCGGCGCGGCCATCGGCGCCTCAAGCCTCTGCCAGGCGATCGCCTGGTCCTCGCGCGGATGAGGTTCGTGTTTCCAATGAAAAACCCTGTAGAACCCAAGGCGCACGGTGGCGTGCGGATAGGTGAACACCCGCGTGATCCACGGATACGCACGCAGCACGTCTATGCCGAGCTCCTCGCGCAGCTCGCGCGCGAGCGCCTGCGCCGCAGGCTCGCCGGGCTCCACCTTGCCGCCGGGGAATTCCCAGTAGCCCGCGTAGACCTTGCCTGCCGGGCGCCGGGCGAGAAGAAACGCACCGTCGGCGCGCTGGATCACCGCGGCGGCGACTTCTACGACTTCAGCGTTTCCTCGAATGCCGGCCAGCCCAGTCCCTGGCAAATTGATACGCGACCCGCCCGCTGCGCGAGCCGCGCTGCAGCGACCATTGCAACGCTTCTTCGCGCGCGACCTCGGCCTGTCTTGCGTTGCAGCCGAAGGTCTTCAGCCAGTGCGCGGCGATGTCGAGGTACTCGTCCTGGTCGAAAGGATAGAAGGTCACCCACAGCCCGAAGCGCTCGGAAAGCGAAATTTTCTCCTCCACCGTTTCTCCGGGATGGATTTCTTCGCCGAGGTACTTGGTCTCGAGGTTCTCGGCCATGTACTCGGGCATCAGGTGCCGGCGATTCGAGGTGGCGTAGATGAGCAAGTTCTCCGAGGTGGTGGAAATCGAGCCGTCAAGCGCCACCTTGAGCGCGATGTAGCCCTCTTCTGCGCCGTGGAAGCTCAGGTCGTCGCAGAAAAGCAGGAAGCGCTCCGGCCGGGCCGCCACCTGGTCGACGATGAACGGCAGGTCCACGAGATCGTTCTTCTCGACTTCGATCAGCCGCAGGCCTTTTTTCGCGTACTTGTTGAGCAGCCCCTTCACGACCGACGACTTGCCGGTGCCGCGCGCGCCGGTGAGGAGCACGTTGTTGGCCGGCTTGCCCTCGAGGAACTGGCGCGTGTTTTGCTCGACGCGCTCGATCTGCTTGTCGATGCCGCGCAGCCCGGAGAGGCGGATGCGGTGCACGTGGCGAACCGGCTGCAGCCAGCCTGCCGTGGCATTTACGCCTGCGACACCGCGCCGCGCGGCGCCGCGCCAGCGGAACGCCTCGCTCGCCGACCATTCAACCGGCGGCGGATGCGGCGGCAGCAGATGGTCGAGCCGCTCGAGAATCTTTGCGAGGTCTTTGCTCACGTACGGTATTCCGCGTTGATTTTGACGTAGTCGAAAGACAAGTCGCAAGTCCAGACCGTGGCGCTGGCGCGTCCGCGGTTGAGCACCGCGCGCACCTCGAATTCCGCTTTTCTCATCGCGGCGATGCCTTGCTCCTCGCGATAGGACGGATGGCGTCCGGCTCCCGTCGCGACCAGCACATCGTCGAGGTAAAGACCGAGCTTGCTGATATCGGTGGCCGAGTTTCCGACGGCGGCGAGGATGCGGCCGAGGTTTGGATCCGAGGCGAAGAAGGCGGTCTTCACCAGCGGTGAATGCGCGATCGCGTAAGCCACCCGCCGGCATTCGTCGGCGTTCCTGCCGCGCTCGACGCGCACCGTGACGAACTTGGTCGCGCCCTCGCCGTCGCGCACGATCGCCTGGGCGAGCTGCCGGGATACGGCGGTCACCGCCTCCTCGAGCACCTTCAGATCCCTTCTCGAAGCCGCGACCGGGCCTTGTCCGGTCGCGATCAGCATGAAGGCGTCATTGGTCGAAGTGTCGCCGTCGACCGTGACGCAATTGAAGGAAGCGGCGGCAGCCTGCTCGACAAGATTCTGCAGCTTTTTCGGCGGCACGCCGGCGTCCGTGGCGACGAATCCGAGCATTGTGGCCATGTCGGGCCGGATCATGCCCGCTCCCTTGGCAATGCCCGTGACCACCGTTTCGCCGCCGGAAAGTCGCACCTTCCGCGACACGGCCTTCGGCACGGTATCGGTCGTCATGATCGCTTCGGCCGCGGACAGCCAGTCGGCTCGATCGAGAAGCGCCCTGGGCAGGGCCGCCGTGACGCGCTCGACCGGCAGAGGTTCCATGATCACTCCGGTGGAAAACGGCAGCACCTCGTTCGGCTCGCAGCCGATGTGATGCGCGAGCGCTGCACAGACCTGCATTGCGCGCTTCACCCCATCCTCCCCGGTGCCGGCATTCGCGTTGCCGGTATTCACCACCAGGGCGCGAATGTCGTTCTTCAGGTGTTGCCGGGCGAGCAGCACCGGCGCCGCACAGAACCGGTTGCGGGTGAATACCCCGGAGACAGCCGCGCCTTCGGCGAGGCGCACGACGAGCAGATCCTTGCGGTCGGGCTTCTTGATGCCCGCGATGGCGACGCCGAGCTCGACGCCGCGTACGGGATGGAGCGACGCCGGGTCGGGCGGCGGCAGATTTACCGCCATTTCAGGTCAGCTTGCCGTGGCAGTGTTTGTATTTTTTGCCCGAACCGCAGGGGCAGGGATCATTGCGGCCGATTTTCTGCGCGTGGCGCACCATCGGCTGCGCCTTCTTCTTCGTCGCCGCTTCGGCGAGCGCCACGTCGCCGGCGGCGTCGCCGTTTGCGCCTACCAGCGCCTCCTCGTATTCGGAATGCTGCATGCGGACATTTTCGACGTGCTGCCTGTCGTCGACCTGCGGCACTTCCTCGCGAGTGCGGATCTCCACCGCGGTCAGCGTCTTGACGACCTCGAGCTTCACCGCCTCGATCATGGTGCCGAACAGCTCGAACGCCTCGCGCTTGTATTCCTGCTTCGGATTCTTCTGCGCGTAGCCGCGCAGGTGGATGCCCTGCCTGAGGTGGTCGAGCGCCGCAAGATGCTCGCGCCAGTGCGCGTCCAGGATCTGCAGCATGACGTAGCGCTCGTACTGGCGGAACGAAGCCTCGGCGCCCGGCGGGATCTTGGCGTCGTAGGCCTGGTTCGCACTGCTCACGATGCGCTCGAGCAGCGTTTCGTCGTGCAGCTCAGGCTCCTTTTCCAGCCAGCTGCGCAGCGGCAGCTCGAGGTTGAGCTCCGCCTTGAGCGCCTTTTCCAGCCCGGCGATGTCCCATTGCTCCTCGACGCTCTCCTCGGGGACATGGACGCGGAACATGTCCGCGACCACTCCAGCGCGCAGGTCGGCGATGCGCGGCGACACGTCCTCGGACTCGAGCACCTCGTTGCGCAGCCCGTAGATCGTCTTGCGCTGGTCGTTCGCGACATCGTCGTACTCGAGGAGCTGCTTGCGGATGTCGAAGTTCCTCGCCTCGACCTTTCTTTGCGCGCTTTCGATCGAGCGCGTCACCATCGCATGTTCGATCGCCTCGCCTTCAGGCATCTTCAGCATCACCATGATGCGGTTGATGCGCTCGCCGGCGAAGATCCGCAGCAGCGGATCCTCGAGCGACATATAGAAGCGCGAGCTGCCCGGGTCGCCCTGGCGGCCCGAGCGGCCGCGCAGCTGGTTGTCGATGCGCCGCGATTCGTGGCGCTCGGTGCCGATGATGTGCAGCCCGCCCGCCTTGACTACCCGATCGTGCAGCTGCTGCCACTCGCCGCGCAACTGCTCGACGCGCGTGCGCTTTTCCTCCGGCGACAGGGTCTCGGTGGCCTCGACCATGTCGCACTGCCTCTCGACGTTGCCGCCGAGGACGATGTCGGTGCCGCGGCCCGCCATGTTGGTGGCGATGGTGATCATCTTCGGCCGCCCGGCCTGCGCAATGATCTCGGCCTCGCGCGCGTGCTGCTTGGCATTCAGCACCTGGTGCTGGAGCTTCTCGCGATCGAGCAGGCCTGAGAGCAGCTCCGAGTTCTCGATCGAAGTGGTGCCGACCAGCACCGGCTGGTCGCGATCGAAGCAAGCCTTGATGTCCTTGATCACCGCGTGGTGCTTCTCCTTCGCCGTACGGTAAACCTGGTCCTGGCGGTCGATGCGGACCATCGGCATGTGCGTCGGCACCACGATCGTTTCCAGGCCGTAAATCTGCTGGAACTCATAGGCTTCGGTATCCGCGGTGCCGGTCATGCCGGCGAGCTTGCCGTACATGCGGAAGTAGTTCTGGAACGTGATCGAGGCAAGCGTCTGGTTCTCGTTCTGGATCGAGACGCTCTCCTTCGCTTCGACCGCCTGGTGCAGACCGTCCGACCAGCGCCGCCCCTGCATCAGCCTGCCGGTGAACTCGTCGACGATCACGACCTCGTCGTTCTGCACCACGTAGTGCTGGTCGCGATGAAAAAGATGGTGCGCGCGCAGCGCCGCGTACAGGTGATGCACCAGGTTGATGTAGGCCGGCTCGTACAGGCTCGCGCCTTCGGGCAGCAAACCGATGCGCGAGAGAATCTGCTCGGCTTTTTCATGCCCCGCCTCCGAGAGGACGATCTGGTGGTTCTTCTCGTCGACGAAGAAATCGCCCGGCGCCTCGGGCTCCCCCTGCTTGCGCTCTTCCTTCTGGCGGGTGAGCAGAGGCGGCACCTGGTTCATCTTGTAGTAGATCTCGGTGCGATCCTCGGCTTGGCCGGAGATGATGAGGGGGGTGCGCGCCTCGTCGATCAGGATCGAGTCCACCTCGTCGACGATGGCGTAGTGCAGCCCGCGCTGGAAGCGCTCCCCGACATGCATCGTCATGTTGTCGCGCAGGTAGTCGAAGCCGAACTCGTTGTTGGTACCGTATGTAATATCGGCCGCGTACGCCTTGCGCTTGTCCTCGGGATCCATGTGCGGCAGGTTGACGCCGACAGACAGGCCGAGGAAGCGGTAGATCTTGCCCATCCACTCGGCGTCGCGCTTCGCCAGGTAGTCGTTCACCGTGACGATATGCACGCTCTTGCCGGTAAGCGCATTCAGATAAGCCGGCAGCGTGGCGACCAGCGTCTTGCCCTCGCCGGTCTTCATCTCGGCGATCTTCCCGTGGTGCAGCACCATGCCGCCGAGCAGCTGGACGTCGAAATGGCGCATGCGCAGAGTGCGCGTCGCCGCCTCGCGCACTACGGCAAATGCCTCCGGCAGCACATCGTCGAGCGTGGCGCCGTCTGCATAACGCTTCTTCAACTCGTCCGTCTTGCCGGCGAGGGCGGCGTCCGAAAGCGCTGCTACCTCGGGCTCCAGTGCGTTGGTCTGCGCCACGGCGCGGGAGTACTGCTTGAGCAGGCGCTCGTTGCGGCTGCCAAACAACCGCGTCGGGATGCTCCAGAGAACTTCCAACAACCTACGCAGAACGTGAAGGATTTTGGCGCTCATGAACGCGGGGATCTAGGTGTACCAACCCCCGGAAAATTCGAGAGTTTATCACGCGGGGCGGAACGCCCCGACGCGCCAGGCCTACTTCGCGCGCGCAACCGTGCTGGTAGCGGCGACGAACTTGGCCGGGTTCTGCGCCGTGCCACGGAACCGCACCTCGAAATGCACGTGCGGCCCGGTGGAGCGACCGGTGTTGCCGGATAGCGCGATGCGCCGCGCTCGCTGCACGACATCGCCTTCTTTCACGAACAGCTTGGAAAGATGCGCATAGCGCGTCACCAGGTCGTTGCCGTGGTCGATGTCGATCATGTAGCCGTATTGCGGATGAAAGCCGGAGAACTGCACGATGCCGCCCGCGGCAGCGACCACGGGCGAGCCGATATCCGCGAGGAAGTCGATGCCCTCGTGCATCGCCCACTGTCCGCTGAACGGGTCGATGCGGCGGCCGAATCCCGAAGCGTTAAACGGGGCGCTCACCGGCATCATCGTCGGCGTGAGCTTTTTTTTCACCGCCTGCTCGAACAGCTGCGCCTCGAGCACACCCAGCATGTCATTGCGGGTTTCGACCTGGCGTGACAGTAATGAAAGCTTGTCGTTGCACTCGGTGAGCGAAAGATTCTGCGGCGGCAGCAGGGTGGGTGCGGCGCCGCCCAGCCCCGGCACCTCGGAAAAGCGGAATTCGCGGATGCCCGAGAGCGCCGAGAGCCGCTCGCCGAGCGCGTCAAGGCGGGTGAGCTGCGCCTGCATTTCGCCGAGCTTTACCGCCATGGCATTCAGATTCTGCTGCACGAAAGTGCGGCCGCGCTCGGCTTCGGCCTGCTGGGCGGCGAGCACCAGCCGTTGCAATGCCGGAGCGCGAACCTCCGAGGCATAGCGCAGCGTCAGCCAGTACAGCCCCGCTGTCGCGCCGCAAACCAGCAGCAGCGCAAACAGCGCCGTGCCGATGAGATGACGCAACGACAGGCTGACGGACCTCGCCTTGGCCAGGCGGTCGGAGATCAGGATAATCTGCACACGTCTCCCTCCCGAGTACGCGATCCCACGTGCGACTTCCAAAACTCGACCGCATTCTCTTGGCCGAGGGCGAACTGCAGCCACTCATGGCGAAAGCGCGGGACCTGCGCGCGCTCGCCGGGCTGCTTGACGCCTTCTTGCCGCCGGACCTTGTTGGTCAGGCCACGGTGGCCAATTTCAGGGAGGGAGAACTAGTGCTGCTTGGCGCGAACGCCGCAGCGGCAGCCAAACTCAGGCTCCTCGCCCCTTCCCTGAGCGGTTATTTGTCAAAACAGCACTTTCAGGTTAATTCAGTTTCCATACGGGTGCAACCAAACGCGTCACGCGCATTGCCTGTTGCGACGCAAAAAAACGTGCGTTTATCCACACATACGATCAATACCTTGCGCGCTTTGCACGATCGGATGCGGGCCTCACCAGCGCGCGAGGCGCTGGGCAGGCTGCTAGAGCGCCAGGGTGGCACCGCGGCCCTCCCGCAAACCAAGAAACCTCGGGGTTGACGTACGGCTGGAATCAGCCGTACTGCGCAAGAAGGCGAATGACCCCGGCGGGGGCTTCCTCGGCGCGCTCGAACGTCACGGTTTCGAACGTTGTCTGGTCGGCGAGCAGCGCGCGCAACAGGCGATTGTTGAGGGCGTGACCCGACTTGTGCGCGCTGAACGCACCCAGCAGAGGCCTGCCGAGAAGATACAGATCGCCCATGGCATCCAGCAGCTTGTGCCGGATGAACTCGTCGGCGAAGCGCAGCCCCTCGGCGTTGAGGACCCGGTACTCGTCTAGCACCACCACATTGTCCAGCCGGCCACCGAGCGCGAAGCCGCTTTCCCTGAGATCCTCGACCTCGTGCATGAAGCCGAAGGTCCGGGCGCGCGCAATTTCCTTGAGATACGAAGTCTCGGCGAAGTCGACCGAGACGGATTGCGTCGAACGCTCGATCACCGGGTGCCTGAAATCGATCGAGAATGAAAGCTTGAAGCCGTCGTAAGGCTCGAGCCGCGCCCATTTGTCGCCGTTCCTCACCTCAACGCGCCGTATCACGCGCAGGAACCGCTTCAGCGCGGCCTGTTCCTCGATTCCCGCCTGCTGGATGAGCAGCACGAACGGCGAGGCGCTGCCGTCCATGATCGGCAGCTCGGGCGCGTCGAGATCGACATAAGCGTTGTCGACACCGAGTCCGCCGAGCGCCGACATCAGATGTTCGACCGTGCTGATCCTGACGCCATCGCGCACCAGGCAGGAGGCCATACGGGTGTCGCCGACATGCTCGGCGCGGGCCGGAAGGTCGACCGGCGAGGCGAGATCGATGCGCCTGAATACGATGCCGGTGTCGGCCGGCGCCGGGCGCAACGTCATCCTGACTTTCTGGCCGGTATGCAGACCGACGCCGGAAGCGCTGATCAGGGACTTGAGAGTGCGTTGCCGAAGCATGGTCGGGCGCGCGGATTCTAGCAGACACCGCATACGGGGCACCCCCCGGCAAGGTGGGGTGCCCCGCTGCCGCGCCCGGCTAGTCGGCCTGCTTGCGCAAAAAGGCCGGAATGTCGTACTTGTCGACGCCGCTTTGCTGCAACGCCTCGACGGTGGAGGCCCGGTTGCGGCGGATCACCGCGGGCACCGCATCGAGCTGCGTGTAATCGACCGGCCGGGGGCCGGGAAGGTTGTCGGTCCCGGTCTTCTGCGATACCACCAGCTTCGGCTGCCGCGCCGCGGCCGCCATTCCGAGCCCGGTGGCAACGACCGTCACGCGCAGGTTTTCCGCGAGCGCGTCGTCGTACACGCCGCCGTAGATGATGGTGGCGTCTTCCGCGGCAAAACTGCGGATGATGTTCATCACCTCCTTCGTCTCGCGCAGCTTCAGGCTCGCGCGCGACGCCGTGATGTTGACGAGCACGCCGCGTGCGCCTGCGAGATTGACGCCCTCGAGCAGCGGACAGGCGATGGCCTGCTCGGCCGCGATGCGCGCGCGGTCGATGCCGCTCGCCGCCGACGAACCCATCATCGCCATGCCCTGCTCGGACATTACCGTGCGCACGTCCTGGAAGTCGACGTTGACCAGGCCCGGCAGGTTGATGATCTCGGCGATTCCCGCCACCGCGTTGTTCAGCACGTCATCGGCGGCCCTGAACGCGTCTTCCTGCGTCACGTCCTCGCCGAGTACCTCCTCGAGCTTGTCGTTGAGGATCACGATCAGCGAGTCGACGTGTGGCGCGAGCTCTTCGAGACCCTGCTCCGCGATCTTCATCCGCTTGGAGCCTTCGAAGGTGAACGGTTTGGTGACCACCGCCACGGTCAGGATGCCGAGCGAACGAGCGACTTCGGCGATCACCGGGCCTGCCCCGGTGCCCGTACCACCTCCCATCCCCGCGGTGATGAACACCATGTGTGCGCCGGCGATCGCTTCCTCGATGCGATCGCGCTCGGCGAGCGCTACCGCGCGCGCCTCCTCGGGCTTGGCGCCTGCGCCCAGACCGCTCGAGCCGAGCTGGATCTGGTTGCGCGCCTTGTTGCGCGACAGCACCTGCGCGTCGGTGTTCACGGCGATGAACTCCACGCCCTGGACGTCCTGGTCGATCATGTGGTTGATGGCGTTACCGCCTGCGCCGCCAACCCCGATCACTTTGATGATCGGCCCCGTTGCCTGACTGTCTACGATCTCGAACATGTTGTTATCTCCTTGCCGGTTGACATCAGAAGTTGCGCTTGCCCCTTAAAAATTGCGTTGGAACCACTCTCGCATGCGCGCCAGAACGGCCCGCAGCGAGCCGCTCTGGCGCGACAGCTTTCCGTGCTGCACCTGCGACACGCCTTCCATCAAAAGCCCCACCGCGGTCGCATAGCGCGGCGTGCGAACGACCTCGGCGAGCCCTCCACCGTAGCGCGGCGCGCCTACGCGCACCGGCATGTGGAAGATCTCCTCGCCGAGCTCGACCATGCCCTGCATCACCGAAGAGCCGCCGGTCAGCACCACTCCGCTCGACAGCAGCTCCTCGAAGCCCGACTCGCGCAGCACCTGCTGCACGAGGGAGTAGAGCTCCTCGACCCGCGGCTCGATCACTTCGGCGAGCGTCTGGCGCGACATCGAGCGCGGTGCCCGCTCGCCGATGCCCGGCACCTCGATCATCTGGTTCGGGTCGGCGAGCTGACGCAGCGCGACGCCGTGACGGGTCTTGATGTTCTCGGCGTCCCCCGTGGGGGTGCGCAGCGCCATGGCGATATCGTTGGTGATCTGGTCCCCGGCGATGGGCACCACCGCGGTGTGGCGGATTGCGCCATGCGTGAAGATCGCGATGTCTGTGGTGCCCCCGCCGACGTCCAGCAGGCAGACGCCGAGATCCTTCTCGTCCTCCAGCAGCACCGCGCGCGAGGACGCGAGCGGCTGCAGGATGAGGTCGTTCACCTCGATGCCGCAGCGGCGCACGCACTTCAAGATGTTCTGCGCCGCCGACACCGCGCCGGTGACGATGTGCACCTTGACCTCGAGCCGTACGCCCGACATGCCGATCGGCTCGCGCACGTCTTCCTGGCCGTCGATGATGAATTCTTGCCGCAGGACGTGCAGGATCTGCTGGTCGGTGGGGATATTCACGGCGCGAGCGGTATCGATGGCGCGCTCGACATCGAGCGCGCTGACTTCCCGCTCCTTGATCGCCACCATGCCCGTAGAGTTGAAGCTGCGGATGTGGCTGCCAGCGATGCCGACGAAAGCAGAGGCGATCTTGCAATCGGCCATCAGCTCGGCCTCCTCCAGTGCGCGCTGGATGGCGCTGACCGTGGCCTCGATGTTGACCACCACGCCCTTCTTTAGCCCCTTCGATGTCGAGAGCCACGATGAGGTTCTTGTTGTCCTTGGCCATCCGCGCCCTAGCCCCTGAGCCCCGGCGCGCGCAAGGCGAAGCCGTTCGGATAGCGCAGGTCCACGTAGTCGTAGCGCCGCCCGGTCTTGCCCAACGTCGCTGCGAATACCTCCGCGAAGCGCTCGAGGCGCGCCTGCGCGGCGTCGGCATCGCGTCCGAGGACCAGATGCAGGCCGTTTGATAGCCGCAGCTGCCAGGCAAAGCGCGGCGTCAGCACCACCTGCTCGATCTCGGCGCCGAGCGGCGCCAGGGTCTGCGCAAAACGCGCATAGCGCCTCGCCACCTCGCCTTCGCTGCCGGCGGGCGCGATGAACTGCGGCAGCGGCGCATCGCTGCGGCCGGCGAAGCGTTCACCGAACGTGTTGACGAGGGCGCCATCGCCCCAGCGCGCGAGCGGGACCTGCTCCTCGACCGACACCTCGAGCCGGTCGGGCCAGACGCGGCGTACGCTCGCCTGCCGCACCCAGGGCAGCTGCTCGAGCCCCGCGCGCACCTCGGGAAGCGCGATATCGAAGAAATTGCCCGTGACGCGACCCTGCAGTACGGCCTCGATTTGCACGCGCGTGGTGTGCTTGAGCTCGCCCCGCACTGACACTTCGCGCAGCTGCCACAGGCCGGAGTGCAGTACAAGCTGCATCGCTGCGAGTGCGAGCGCGAGCCCGGCGAGGCCGACGAGGAAACCTGCCAGGGCGTTCAACTGGCGAGGGTTATCCCACATGTGCAAGCTCCAGGATGCGCAAGCACAAGTCCGGATAGGACAGGCCTGCCGCGCGCGCCGCCATGGGCACCAGCGAATGGTCGGTCATGCCGGGCACGGTGTTCACTTCCAGCAGGTACGGGCGTCCCCGCCGGTTGAGCATCAGGTCAACCCTTCCCCAGCCCTCGCAGCCGAGGGTGCGGAATGCCTTCATGCAAAGCGTCTGCAGCTCCTTTTCCTTCTTTTCCGAAAGACCGCAGGGGATGAGGTAGCGCGTATCGTCGGCGATGTATTTCGCGTCGTAGTCGTAGAAATCGCGCGGCGTCTCGAGCTTGATGATCGGCAACACCTGCTCGCCGAGGATCCCCACCGTCAGTTCGGCGCCGTCGACAAACTTCTCGGCGATCACCACCGGGTCGTAGTTCACCGCGAGCGCATATGCCTCTTCCAGTCCCGCCGCAGCGAGCACCTTGGACATGCCTATCGAGGAGCCTTCGTTCGCCGGCTTCACCATCAGGGGCAGTCCTAGCTTCCTCGCCACGGCGCGGAGGTTGGTTTCCTTGGTCAACACTTCGTAGGGAGGCGTCGGCAGCCCCTCGGCCAGCCACAGCCTCTTGGTACGCAGCTTGTCCATGGCCAGCGCCGAGGCGAGCACGCCGCTGCCGGTGTAAGGGATGCCCAGCCACTCAAGGATGCCCTGCACCGTGCCGTCTTCGCCGAAGCGGCCGTGCAGCGCGATGAACACCTGCTCGAAGCGCTCGTCGATCAGCGCTTCCAGGCCGCGCTGATCGACGAGCGCTTCGAGCAGGTGTTCATCGCGCTGGCCGGCTCCCCGACAATGCGCACTTCGGTGGCAAGCACCACGCCTTTCATCTGGTACACCATGCGCTGGATGTGCTGGATGAGCCACTCGATGTCCGCAGCGCTCGCCGCGCCGTTCGGATTGACGATGAAATTTGCGTGCTTCTCGGAAACGCGCGCGCCGCCGCGCGCAAAGCTCTTGAGCCCACTGGCCTCGATCAGCCGTGCGGCGTGATCGCGCGGCGGGTTGCGGAAGACGCTTCCCGCGTTCGGCAGCGACAGCGGCTGCGTGGCGATGCGCCGCGCCAGCAGCTCCTTCATCACGCCACGCGACGTGTCGCCGTCCCCGGGCTTGAGCTGGAACCAGGCCGCGGCAAACCATTCTTCGCGCGCCGTCTTTGGCGCGCATTGCCGGTAGCTGATATCGAAGTCCCGCCGTGTTCGCTGGTAGATCCTGCCGCTGCGATCGACGGTGGTGACGCGCTCGACGATGTCCCAGGTCTCGCCGCCATAGCATCCGGCGTTCATGGCAAGCGCCCCGCCGACCGTGCCCGGAACGCCAGCAAGAAATTCGGCGCCCTCGAGCTGATGCAGCGCGGCGAAGCGCGCTACCTTCGGGCTCGCGACGCCGGCTTCCGCATACACCAAACCTGCGTCCATGAGCGGGCGCCGGCTGGCGGCATGCGTCAGCACCACGGTGCCGCGCCAGCCGCCGTCGCGCACCAGCAGGTTCGAGCCGAGCCCGGCGAAAAGCAGCGCCTCGCCAGCGGGAAGCTGCCGCAGGAAGGCCGCGAGATCGTCCAGGTCCGCGGGAACGTAGAGCCGGTCGGCCGGCCCGCCGGCGCGCCAGCTCACGTGCCTGGCCATCGGCTCGTCCTTCCTTAGTTGCCCGCGCAGCCCTTGGAATTGGAGCGTTTCGCTCATGTTCATGTCAGTTGTGCCGGCACGTTGCCGATGGAGCCCGCGCCCATCGTGACGACGACGTCGCCATCCAGCGCGACGCGCCGAATTGCTTCAGCGAGCGCGCCGATGTCTTCGACGAACACCGGCTCGACCTTGCCGGCAACGCGCAATGCTCGCGCCAGCGAGCGGCTGTCCGCCGCTACGATCGGCGCTTCGCCGGCCGCGTAGACCTCGGCGAGCAGCAGCGCGTCAGCCTTCGACAGCACTCTCACGAAATCCTCGAACAGGTCGCGCGTGCGCGAGTAGCGATGCGGCTGGAATGCGAGCACCACGCGCCGGCCCGGAAAGGCACCGCGCGCCGCCTCGAGCGTCGCCGCCATCTCGGCGGGGTGATGGCCGTAATCATCGATGAGGGTGTAGACCCCGCCGGACTGCGCCGGCACCTCGCCATAGACCTGGAAGCGACGTCCGACGCCGCGGAATTCGCTCAGCGCCTTGAGGATCGCCTTTTCGGCGATGCCCAACTCGGTGGCAACCGCGATCGCGGCAAGCGCATTCAGCACGTTGTGGCGCCCGGGAAGGTTGAGCGTCACCTCGAGCGCAGCCGCGCCAGCGCGGTGGGCACGAAAGCGCATCCGGCCGGCCAGGTGCTCGATCGCCTCGGCGCGTACTGACGCATCGCTCGCCGTGCCGTAGGCAAGCACCGGCTTCGAAACGAGCGGCAGGATCGCGCGCACGTTCGGGTCGTCTGCGCACAAGATCGCAGCGCCGTAGAAGGGAAGGTTCTGCAGGAACTGCACGAACGCCTGTCTGAGGCGGCCGAAGTCGTGCTGATAGGTATCCATGTGGTCGGCGTCGATGTTGGTGACCACGGCGATCACCGGCTGCAGGTGCAGAAACGAGGCGTCGGATTCGTCCGCCTCGACGACGATGAAATCGCCGGCGCCGAGCCGCGCGTTCGAGCCCGCGGCGATGAGGCGGCCGCCGATCACGAACGTGGGGTCGAGCCCGTCCTCGGCGAGGATGCTGGCGACTAGGCTGGTGGTGGTGGTCTTGCCGTGTGTGCCGGCGATCGCGATGCCCTGCTTCAGCCGCATCAGCTCGGCGAGCATCAGGGCGCGCGGCACAAGCGGAATGCGCCGCTCGCGCGCCGCGATCACTTCAGGGTTGTCGGGCCGCACCGCGGTCGACACCACCACCGCGTCGGCGCCGTTGACATTTTCCGGATGGTGTTTGACTTTTACTTTTACCCCCAGTCCGGCGAGCCGCTTGGTGGCCGCGTTCTCGGCGAGGTCCGAACCGCTCACCTGGTAGCCGAGGTTGACGAGCACCTCGGCGATGCCGCTCATGCCAGACCCTCCGATGCCGACGAAATGGACGCGACGCACCTTGTGCTTCACCGCGCCAGCTCCATGCAGCGCCGCGCGACCACGTGGGCCGCCTCCGGCTTGCCGAGAGCGCGCGCCTTTTTTGCCATTTCCAGGAGCTTCGGCCGATCGAGCATGCGCAGGAGCTCTGCGAGCTTCTCCGCACTCAATTCTTTCTGTGGCAGGAGAATCGCGGCGCCGCGATCCGCCAGGAAATGGGCGTTCGCGGTCTGGTGGTCGTCGACGGCGTGGGGGAACGGCACCAGGATGCTGGCCATGCCGCCCGCCGAGAGCTCGGCGATGGTCACGGCGCCGGCGCGGCAGATGACGAGGTCGGCCTCGGCATAGCGGCGCGCCATGTCCTCGATGAACGCGACGAGTTCGCCCTCGACGCCGGCCGCGCGGTAATTCGCTTGCAGCGCTTCGAGATGCTTCTCGCCGGACTGGTGAACCACAAGGAATTTCGCATCGAGCAAGGCAAGTGCCTCGGGCAACGCATGGTTCAAAGCCTGCGCGCCAAGGCTGCCGCCCACCACGAGCAGGCGAAGCGGGCCGTCGCGTCCCTGCAGGCGCTCCTCGGGCGGCGCAATCGCCGCGATTTCTGCGCGCACGGGGTTGCCGGTCCACTCGGCGCCGGGAAGCGCATCCGGAAACGCGACCATCACCCGGTCGCAGACTCGCGCCAATACGCGGTTGGCAAGCCCGGGAATGGCGTTCTGCTCATGCAGCGCCAGCGGCCGGTCCAGGAGCGAGGCCATCATGCCGCCCGGGAACGCGACATAGCCGCCCAGGCCGAGCACTACACTGGGCTTGAGGCGCCGGATGTGGCGCGCGCTTTCCCAGAACGAGAACAGCAGGTTGGCCGGAAGCAGCAGCTTCTGCACGATCCCCTTGCCGCGCGCGGCGCGAGCGCGGATCCACGCCGCGCGGTAGCCGTAACGCGGCAGGAGCCGCTCCTCCATGCCGCCGCGCGCCCCCATCCACACCACCTCCCAGCCTGCGGCGCGCAACTGCTCGGCAACCGCCAGACCGGGGAAAATGTGACCGCCGGTGCCGCCCGCCATGATCAGGATGGTGTGGCTCATGCGTGCAGTCCTCGCGTCAACTGGCGGTTCTCCCAGTCGATGCGCAGCAGGATGGCGAGCGCAACGAAGTTCGCCAGCAGCCCCGAGCCGCCGTAGCTCATGAGTGGAAGCGTCAGGCCCTTGGTCGGCAGCAGACCCATATTTACGCCCATGTTGACCAGCGCCTGGAATCCGATCCAGATGCCGATGCCCTGCGCGGCGAGCGCGGCGAAATGCCGCTCGTGCAGGCTCGCGCGGCGCCCGATGGCGAAGGCGCGCGCCACGATCCAGACGAACAGCGCGATCACCAGCGCGACGCCCGCGAAGCCGAGCTCCTCGGCGATCACGGCGAGCAGGAAATCGGTGTGCGCTTCGGGCAGGTAGTGCAGCTTCTCGACGCTCGCTCCGAGCCCGACGCCGAGCCATTCGCCGCGGCCGAAGGCGATCAGCGCATGCGAAAGCTGGTAGCCGCGCCCGAACGGGTCTGACCAGGGATCCATGAACCCGAAAATGCGCTGCATCCGGTAGGGCGAGGACACCACCAACAGCGCGGATCCCGCCGCCAGCATGCCGACCAGCGCCGCGAAGTGCCTGCCGTTCATTCCGCCAAGGAACAGGATGCCGAAGGCCGTGACCGCGATCACCACCAGCGCGCCGAAGTCGGGCTCGCGCAGCAGGAGCCACGAGACGAGCAGCATCACGCCGAGCATCGGCAGAAGACCCCTCTTGAAACTCTTCAGGACGGCGTGCTTGCGCACCGTGTAGTCGGCCGCATAGAGCACCGCGGCGAGCTTCATGAGCTCCGAGGGCTGGACGCTCACCACGGGTACATCGAGCCAGCGGCGCGCGCCGTTCACTTCGCGCCCGAGGCCAGGCAGGAGCACCGCGGCGAGCAGCACCACCCCGCCGACGAACAGCCACGGCGCTAGCTTCTGCCACAGGCGCACCGGGAACAGGAAAACGGTGATCGCCGCACCGAGCGCGGTCGCGAGAAATACGCCGTGGCGCGCCAGGTACCACGCGGCATTGTTCCCGGTGTAGCGGCTCGCCTCGGCCGTGGCGATCG
>WNGA01006119.1_pt1 | contig 19775 bp, 18 predicted proteins | sample 5400061 | NCBI WGS metagenome assembly WNGA01 (sample SAMN13153366, study PRJNA577476) | soil metagenome | isolation source: 100 cm soil or saprolite under grassland replicate 2 | place: USA:California | collected 2016-06-15
CGACCAGGATCGGAATAACCCGCACGTTGCGGGCCAGCGCGGCCTCGATTTCCAGCCGGACAATGTCGTCTGGGTCATCAAGCCGACGGCGGCCCTGCTCGTCGGTTGCGGTCAGCCAGTTCGGGCCGATGACCGCCAGCAGCACCTTGCAGGTCGCCACCGCGCGGCTGATTTCCTCGGCGAAGTCAACGCCCGGCTCGATCGTGTCTACATCAATGAAAACCTGGCCCTCGCCGAAACGGTCGGCCAGGCGGTCATACAACCGGCCAGCGAGATGGCTACTCTCATGCCGACGGTAGCTAACAAAGATGCCACCGCCCTCAGCTTCGGGCATGTTCAGTCACGCTACCGGACAAGCATCTGGGCGCAAACCGGCCAGTCCAAGTTCTGGTCATGTGCGACTGCAGGTTGAGTTCAATGGGCCGCGTTGACACCCACAACCGACACCAACGGTGGCGTCCGGATCCCGGTGTAAATCGGCGGGCGTGGTTCCGGCTTCATGATCAGGTTAGGCGACGGTACTGACAGTTTCGCAGCCGTCGGCGGGCTGGCTGGTGGTGACGGTGCGTGGCCGGAGCTGGCGGGGTGGGTCGAGCAGCGAGCGGCGCAGGTCCTGCAGGAGCCGCAGGCCGTCGGAGGTCATGTTCACGCCCCGCCAGCCGCGGGACGCCCGGTCCAGGACGGCCCAGACCAGGGTGAGGCAGCTGGTCTCGCCGGGGAGCCGGCCGATGACCTTGACCCTTCTGCGGGTCTCGCCGAAGGTGCGCTCGATGAAATTGGAGTGCCGGATGCGATGGTGGTGCCCGGCGGGGAACCGCAGGCAGGCGGTCAGGCCCTCGCGGTCGGTGGTCAGGCTTTTCATCGCCGAAGGGTAGGCGGCAGAGTACCGGGCGGCCATCTCGCTGATGCGGGCGTCGATGATCTCTACCAGGGCCGGGCCGGGCTGGGTCTTCAGCTTCTCGGTGCCGGAGATCTTCCAGTAGGCGTCCTTGACCTCGGCCTGCATCCCGGCCGGGACCTTGGCCAGGACATTTCTCGCGCGATGAATAATGCAGCGCTGACGCAGCGCGGCCGGGTAGGCCTGCTCGATCGCGCCGATCAGGCCCGGGGCGCCGTCGCTGATAATGAGCAGCGGGGAGGCCAGGCCGCGGTCCTTCAGGTCGGTGAGGAAGCCGTGCCAGGCGTCGGCGGACTCCCCGGTGCCCGGCGCCAGGCCGATGAACGCGGGCTTGCCGCCGGTGGTGATGCCCCAGGCGGCCAGCACCGGCTCGGCCGGGGAGCCGGGGTGCATCCGGAAGAAGCTGGCGCCGGGAACAGGTAGTCCAGCGTGACGCCGTCCAGGCGGCGCCGGGCCCAGGCCTCGTACTCGCCCTTGATCTGCTGGCAGACCGCCGACACGGTGGACTTGGAGATCGCGGCCTGGTCACCGAGGGCCTCGGCCAGGGTGGCCTCGATGTCGCGGACCGACAGGCCGCGGACGAAGGCGGCGATCACCAGGGACTCCAGCGCGTTCGTCTTGGTCACATGGCTGCCGAACAGGCGGGACGCGAACGCCTCGGTGGTGCCGCGCAGCTTCGGCCGGGCCAGGGCCACCGGCCCGGCGGTCGTCTTGACGTTCACTTCCCGGTACCCGTTGCGGGACCCGGGCCGGGCGTCCTGGCAGGCCGCAGACCGCTGGTAGCGATCGCGGCCGAGGAACTCGGTCGGATACGGTCAGTAGGGGATACTCGATGTGACACGGGCGTGGGTCCTTCCCTTCGATGACTTGGCGGTCTTGAAGGGAACCTACGCCCGTCTTCTATTTACACCGGATCTTGGACGCGACCGGACACCAACGAGCTTGGACCTTGCCGGACTCAGGTGGACTCTGGGAGCGCTCCGTGCCAGGTCATGGACGGTGCTGGACGCTTTGGCTGAGCTTTGCAAGCAAGTGATCACCGCCGCCGCCTGGCTGGCACGTACAGCAGCCGAGTACAGCAACGCTGGCGACTGGGCCCGACCAGTATAGGCAGCCATCGCGTACCGACCTGCGTGAACGACCCGTATAGACCAACCTGGCACTAGTTCGCATCGAGGGGTTCTCCCTAGCCGGACCAGGTGCAGCCGGTCCTTTGGATCTGGGGTGGATGCTCCAGGACTCCTGACATAGGCGAAAGTTGTTGTGAGGTCCCGCTTCTGTATCGGGCTTTGAGAGGCTTTCGCGGCCCATGTCGCAGCGCGTTTGTGCAGATCACAGCGTTGAGCGCTTAGACCAAGATCATTAAGACCTTGCATCTATTTTCTCATGCCCGTCTGTACAGGCCGGTCACTGCCGAGCACAAGTCAGCAGGTCACCGTCACGGCGGCGCATCGAGATGAGCTGCCATGTCAGGAGTCCTGATGCTCTGGAGTGCCTCCGCGCGGGTCATCTGATGCTCGGCGGTCATGCGAATCCGAGGACTTCGCCTAGTTCGGGCTGGTCCGTCGGTCCTGCTTGGGCCAGCCTGGTGCGGAAGACGACCGCGAACCATTCGAGCGCAGACTTGACGGCTGTAAGGGCGGCTGGGTCGCGCAGGACATCGACGGGGAAGGACGGCCGCAGGTTCAGTTTGGACTCCGGGATGGAGATGCCAGCGGCCTGGAGGCGCCGGCGGAATTCGTCGCGCAGCGCGACGTCGTCGAACAAAGGACGAGAAAGACTAGCCCACCGCTGGATGTCGGTGCTACGGCTACTCTAGACAATCCCTGACGCGCGCCGCTAGCCTTATTGCTCATGGATGATGTGCTTGAACCAGGCGTTCTCGTACGAGACGGCCGGTACGAGATTCTGCAGCTCCTGCGGGCCCCTTCTAACAAGAAGATCTATTTGGCGCGCGATCGGGTGGTTGGACATCAGGTAGCTCTCGATGTCTTCTCGAACAACTGGGTGATGTCTACCGGGATGACCGTGAGGGAATGGGAAGTGCAGGTGCTGGCCCAGCTTGGTGACCATCCGAACATCGCAACGGTACTCGATCACTGGGAAGATGATCAGATCGCGGCGATGGTGACACGTTACCTCACTGGAGGGAACCTGGCAGATCTAATCGAGCGCTCAAAAAAGAAATCCGGCGATGGCTTGGCGATCGAAGACGTCTTCCGGCTGTCAATAGAACTCGCATATGGGTTAGCGCATATCCACAGCTGCGGTATCTTGTACTGCGATCTGCAGCCCCGCAACGTATTGTTCGACGAGTGGGGCACGCTGCATCTCGTAGATTTCGATATTGCAGTTGTGCTCGGTGATCGGCATATGATCGACGTATCGCACCAGCAGGTATTCAACTATATGGCTCCCGAGCTTATAGTCGGCACCGGCGCCGATGAACGCGCTGACTTGTACTCTTTGGGCGCGACAATTTTTGAGATGATCGCGGGCTGCCCTGCGTTCGTCGGAAGCAGCGAACAGGTCCTGGCTGCGTGTCAAACAGGTCGGCTCCCCTCCCTTAACCGAGACGATCTGCCGGAAGGGTTGCGAGACCTTGTCTTCCGTCTGCTTGCACCGGAGCCCGACAAGCGTCCGCGACGCGCGGACGAAGTCGCTGGACGTCTGGAACAGCTTCGCGCTACCAACGCTCAGATCGAGCGGCTGCTGAAGAGTAATGTCGACCGTCGGGTACGCAAAACGCTCGCAGCATTTTTCGACGCAGAGGGTATCGCAGTAATTAAATCGCCGCTCGGCAGTGATCAAATCCGGCTTACTTTCACGCCAAAAATTGAGTTGCCGCCGGAGCACCGTCTTCTTATGCAGGGGATAATGGCGCTAGCTGAGACCGATTATCGTCGTGCTGCGATCGACTCTGGCACGGCGTCGGAAGTCGCTCTTACGGCAGCGATATCGGGGCAATTGACGGCAAGGGGACTGAATCAAGAATACATAGATCAAACGATCCGGCGCGCGAATGGACTCGAAGGCTTGTTCTCCCTATATAGCTCATTCGGATATCCACCGCCCGTATCTAGAGACAAGCCTGTATCGAGAAATATGGTCATTGCTCAGCTTGCCAGCGTTCGCAATGACGCTGTCCATGCCGGTCGCATTCCTGCATCCGAAGAAGCCGCTCGTGCAGTAGAACTCGCACACGCATTGGTAGTTACAGTTCATCCGCTTGAAGACTATATCTAGGTCGTGCGCTTGCCCACGCGCATCAATTGTCGAATACTGGTTCGTTAGCCTAGCTAGGAAGGCGATACGCCGCATGTGCCCGGTCGCTGGGTCATGGCCCAATGCCACTTAAGCGACGCGTGTAACAGTGCCCAGTGCAAGTCACGGACCACAGGCCGGGCTCCGCTGCGACTGCTACTGTCGAGCTATCAGGTTTCGAGCCTGAAGCAGATGATCATGAACTCACAGGGTTGCAGTTTGGGTTGCAGTTCAGTCCGGTACGGCCCAGTTCATCGGAGTACGCGCACTCGGTCTGAGCTGCGGCGTGAACGCCCATGAACCCCGGTGAACTCGCCCCGCTCAAGCTTTTAATCCGTTGGTTCAGGGTTCGAGCCCCTGGCGCCCCACCCGTCCTGACCTGGCTTTTCGCCGCGCCGGAAGCACGTGCTGGGCTTCCGGCATGGGCGGAGGTTGGCCAGGGTATGGGCGCTGTCTTGGTGTGCGTTGTCTTGACATTGGGTGCTGTCTCGCCAAGGTGACCCGCTAGCAGGGCACGATGACCGCAACCAGGCAAGCCGTCCCGGCACGGCCATCAGGCGGTTGTGCCATGGTGCTAGCCGGCGGGTCTCCTGGTGGCGCTGGCGGCCGATCTGCCGGGCCGGGTGGGCGAGGCTGAGGCCGCTGATCAGGACGGCGCGGGCGCGCCGCAGGGTGTTCCGCACCTGGCGACGGCGCTGAGTGCCCGGGACCTGGCAGCCCGCCGTGATGATGAGGGCGGCGATGTCCTCGGCGGCTTCGCGGGCCACCTGGGGCAGCACGGAGGTATAGGTGTCGGCAGTCAGCACGATGCTGGAGTGCCCGAGCATGGCCTGGACGACCTTCAGGTCGGCGCCCGCGGCGAGTGCGAGGCTGGCCGCGCCATGCCGCAGATCATGCAAGCGGATCGGCGGCAGGCCCGCGGCCTCGCAGAGCCGACGGAAGTACCGGGACAGCCGGGTCCGGGGCCATCGGGTCACCGTTCAGGCCGGTAAGCAGATAGCCGCTGTCACGGTAGCTGCCGCCCAGCCGGGCTTGCTCGGCCTGCTGGCCGGCCCGGTGTGCCCGCAGGGCCGCCACGGTGGTGTGATCCAGGGCGATGCCCCGCTCGGGGGCCGGCGCCGTGGCCGCGTCCGATGCTCTGGTGCAGGTCATCCCGATTCCGAATGCCGGAAGCGCAGCAGTGGATGGCTTCGTGGCCGGGGTAGCGCCAGTGACGGGGTGATCGCCGCGGCGGCGCAGATTCCGGCGGCGGCACAGCCACCCCACAACAGGGCTGGGCTCAGGCGGTAGAGGGCGGTACCGGCCAGTGGGGCGAGCAGCATGGCGGTGCCGTAGCACAGGCTGCGGGCACCGGCGATGCGGCCGGTCCTGCCGGGCGGGGCGAGGCTGGTGGTGTAGGCGGCGGCGACCGGCCACTGTGCCAGCTCACCCAGCGACCAGACGGTGACCGCAGCGGCGAGCAGCACGGTGGTGTGGGCGAAGGTGAGCAGCCCGAACCCGGCCCCAATGAGCACGCTGGTGGCGGCGATCACCGGCTGCGGCCGCCAGCGGCCGGTCAGCCGGGTGGCGGGGAGCTGCAGGGCCATGACCAGGCCGGAGTTGAGCGCGAGCAGCAGCCCGTAGCTCGCGGTTGGCAGGCCCTGGTGGTGCACCCAGATCGGCAGGGTGGTCTGTGCCTGGAACAAGATCAGATTGACCAGCACGGTCACGGCCAGCAGGCGAACCAGCCGCCGGTCGCGCAGCACGCCGGTACCGGAGTCCTGACCGTGCGGTCGTTCCCGGGACGAGTCCACCCGGGTACCTGGCAGGGCGCGCCAGGCCAGAATCGCCCACGCCAGCGAGGTCGCGGCGTCGCAGGCAAACAGGACCAGGAAGCTGTGTTCGGCGACCAGTCCACCGATCGCGGACCCGGCGGTGGTGCCGGCATTGACCCCGAACTGGTATATCCCGAACGCACGTACCCGCTGAGGGCCGGGCACCTCGGCCGCCAGGACCGCGCTGGTCGCTGGCCGGTATAGCTGCGACACCAGGCCGGTCAGCCCAGCCGTGACCATGGTCAGGGCTGGCCCGCTCACCGCGGCCAGCGCCAGGGTGGCCACGGCTGAGCCGGCCATCGATCCCGCCGTGGTGATCTTGGCTCCGAGCCGGTCGGTGAGCAGCCCACCGGCCGGCCCGGCAATCATCTTCCCGGCCGCGTACGCGCTCACCGCACCCGCTGCCAGGCCGGTGCCGTAACCGCGGTGGACCAGGTAGAGCAGCAGGAACGGAACCACGAAGCTGCCGAAACAGTTGACGAACGAACCTCCGGCCAGCACCCACACCACCCGCGGCAGTCCCGCTGGCCCACAGCGCGCTGACCAGGTGGTCGCTTCCCAAGCTGCCATGACCCCTCACTAATAGCTCGGTGCCGAGCTAGTTAGCTCGTCACCGAGAAACATTACGGCGAGCTAGCTAGCTCGTCAACATGTAATTCGGCAGCGAGCTATCATGGCAGCGTGGATGGACAGCGTGATCACGTGGCGGCAATACTTGACGCCTGGCACGACGAGCAGCCAGGCCTGGACGTCTCGCCGGTCGAGGTCTTCGGCCGCATCTCCCGCATCGACCGCTACAAGGCGACGGCGCTGCGCGAGGTCTACCGCCGCTACCAAATCGACGCCGGCGAGTACGACGTTCTGGCCGCGCTGCGCCGCAGCGGCCCTGATTACCGGCTAACCCCCACTGAGCTGTACCGCAGCGTACTGGTCACCTCGGCCACCATGACCGAACGTCTCGACCGGCTCCAGCGCCGCAAGCTCATCCGGCGCCGCCCAGCCGCTCGTGACCGGCGCTCCATCCAAGTCGAACTCACCGCCGACGGCCGGGCCCTGATCGAGCAAGCCATCACCGACCTGCTCAGCGCCGAAGCCAACCTGCTGGACGGCCTCCCCCCGGAAGACCGCACCGCCCTAGCCGGGCTCCTCGGCAAGCTCGCCGCCAGCCTCGAACAAAGACAAGGCAGTCCTGCCGGCAGCGCATAACCCGCCGCCACGGAGTAGGCACCGGTTAGCTCGGGTCCAGCCTGTCGGCTCCTAAGGACAGCGTGACATTGGATCCACGTCCGAGCCGATGTCGGCCACCACCACCGGGCGGCCACCGCCGCCACCAGGTAACCGTATCCGCCGGGCCCGCTCAAGCCTGCCGTTATAGCTCGCCGCCGAATTACATGTTGACGAGCTAGCTAGCTCGCCGTAATGTTTCTCGGTGACGAGCTAACTAGCTCGGTACCGAGTTATTGGTGAGGGGCCAGTAACCACGAACCATGACGGGAGAAATTGCGATGGCCGCTGCTACCGATGTCGGCCCTGCCCACGGGACTGGGTCGCCAGGACCTGAACGATCGACGATGAGTACCGGTAGCCGGGCCCGCTGGGTTGCGCTGGCGGTGGTCTGCGCTGGGTCGCTGATGAACGTGCTCGACACTACGATCGTGGGCGTCGCTTTGCCGGCCATCCGGCAGGACCTCGGGTTCACCCAGAACTCGCTGGCCTGGGTGGTGAACGCCTACATGCTCACCTACGGCGGGTTCCTGCTGCTCGGTGGGCGGCTGGGAGACCTGTTTGGCCGCCGCCGGCTGTTCGCCGCCGGGATCAGCGTGTTCACGCTGTCCTCACTGGCGTGTGGCCTGGCCAGCGGGCAGGGATTCCTGCTCGCCGCGCGGGCGGTCCAGGGGTTCAGCGGGGCAGTGGCGTCCGCGGTGGCGCTCTCGCTGGTGGTGTCGCTGTTCCCGGAACCCGCGGAGCGGGCCAAGGCGATGGGCGTGTTCGGGTTCGTCGCCTCTGGCGGTGGCAGCATCGGGGTGCTCATGGGCGGCGTGCTGACCAGCCTGCTCTCCTGGCACTGGATCTTCCTGGTCAACGTCCCGATCGGCGCCGCGGTCTGCCTCGCGTCGCTGCGCGTACTGCCCGCCGGCCCGGCCGGGCAGCACCGTGGGCGGCTGGACATCCGCGGCGCGGTGCTGGTGACCGCATCGGTGATGCTGGCCGTGTACGCGATCGTCGGCGTGAACCAGGCCGGCTGGCTGTCGGCGCGGACCGCCGGGATGCTGGCAGCCGCCGCGGTGCTGCTGGCAGCCTTCGTTGCCGCCGAGGCCAAGGCCGCCTCCCCGCTGGTCCCGCTGCGGCTGTTCCGGTTGCGCAACCTGTCATCGGCCAGCGTCATCGGCGTCCTGTGGGCGGCGGCCATGTTCGCCTACTTCTTTCTCACCGCCCTCTACCTGCAACTGGTGCTGCACTACAGCCCGCTGCAAACCGGGCTGGCCTTCCTGCCCTCAAACCTGATCATGGGCGCGCTTTCGCTGGGCATCTCGGCCAGGCTGGTGACCCGGTTCGGCACCAGGAGACCGCTCGGCGCCGGGCTGGTGCTCGCCGCGGGTGGCCTGCTCCTGCTGGCCCACGCCCCCGCCGGCGGCCATTTCCTCACCGACGTCCTGCCGGGCACGGTCCTGCTCGGCTTGGGCGCGGGAACCGCCCTCAACCCGGTGCTAATCGCGGCCATGGGCGACGTGCGGCAGGAGGAGTCGGGCCTGGCGTCGGGGATGGTGAACACCTCCTTCATGCTCGGCGGCGCGCTCGGGCTCGCCGTCCTGGCCAGCCTCGCCACCGCACGCACCCACAGCCTGCTCGCCACGGGTCACGGCGCACTGGCCGCGCTCACCGGCGGCTACCACGCCGCGTTCGTTGCCGGAGCGGTATCCGCCGCCCTCGCCGCCCTGCTCGCCGCCTGCTGGCTGCATCCAGTCACCTCCCAGCCGGCAGATCCTGACACCGGGGGGAAGACGTTACGGGAAAGATCGTCAACTCGACGTTCGTCGGTCGCCAAGACGCTCGCCAGCGTTTCATCCAGAGATAGTGATCCGACGACTGCCTACGAGGAGAGTCTGTGATGCGGCTTACGGTGACCTCCCATCTGACACTTGCTGGGGTCATACAGGGCAACGGGAAACCCGAACCGGAGCTAAACGACGGCTTCGAGCAAGGCGGTTGGCAGATGCCTGAAGACCACGCCCGGCGGACGCGGGCGGGTCATCCGAAGGGCGGGATATTCCGATGAAGGTGCTGGTAACCGGCGGAACGAGCGGTCTAGGCCTCGCGATGGCCTCCGCCCTGGCCGCGGCGGGAGCCACCGTCGCGCTGACCGGCCGATCCGGCCAGCGCGCGAGCTCGGTCGCCGCCGAGCTGCCGGGCGCGGTTGGCATGGAATTGGACGTGCGAGACCGGCAGTCGGTGGCCCAGGCGGTCGACCAGGCGTGGTCGCGGCTCGGCGGCATCGACATGCTGGTGAACAACGCCGGGATCGGCATGCGCACGGTCAACCCGCGCTTCATGACGCACCCGCAAGGCTTCTGGGAAGTGCCGGCCGACGGCTTCCGTGCGGTGATCGAGACGAATCTGACTGGCTACTTCCTAGTGGCGCGCGAGGTCACGCCGCGGATGCTGGCCGCCGGCGGCGGCCGCATCGTCAACATCTCGGTGAGCCACTCGACTATGAAACGAGCCGGGTTCGTCCCCTACGGGCCGTCCCGTGCCGGCAGCGAGGCGCTGTCCCGGATCATGGCCGCCGATCTGCAGGGCACAGGCGTTACCGTCAACCTGCTCCTGCCCGGGGGCGCGACGGTCACGGGGATGCTGCCCGACGACGCACTGGCCGAGGGTCAGGAGTTCCTGGACCCCGCTGTGATGGGCCCGCCCATAGTCTGGCTGGCGTCCGACGACGCGGCCGGCGTTCATGACGAGCGCATCGTTGCCGCCGAATTCGAGCGCTGGATGCAAGACAGGAACAGGTAAAAGTGGGGCTGGGCTGACGGCCCGCTCCGACCTGTCCGATACCACAGGAGCTTTGTTGTCAAGCTGCGACGTGCTCCCGGCCTGCTGGGCTTCGCTGCGGAAGGCGGTGCGGTAGGCCATCGGGCTGATGAACCCGCTGAGCCGGCTGGAGTTGATTTTTGTCTCAGCCCACTCCGTAGACCAGCGGCAGTCGCCCCGGTTTAGCCGAGTTGGGCGCTGAGCGTGGCGTAACGGGCTATTGGTGGGCGGCGTTACCCAGGATGTAGGGCCTCTTCCTGGACGGGGTTCCGGCCTGGCCCCCGCAGGCCGGAACCCCGTCGGCCGCTGATCGCAGTGGGCCTGGTCAGCGGTCGTCGAAGCAGAGCCGAAGGCGGTGTAGCCCTTCGGGTATGCGGTCGGTGGGTATGGCGCCGTAGCCGATCACCAGGCCCGGCGGCCCCGGGGCGCTGAGGCCGAATGGTGCCAGTGGCTGGGCGTCCACGCCGGTGGTGGCAGCACGGCTGAGCGCCTCCTCGATCTGGGCTGTGGTCAGGGTGCGGGCTGTGGCGGCGAGGTGCAGTCCGATCGCTGAGGGGATGACCTCGAGGTGGCCGGCGAACTGGCGCCGCAGGCCGTCGGTCACCAGCTGGTGGCGTTCTGCGTAGACGGTGCGCATGCTGCGGATGTGGCGGGCGAACCAGCCGTCGGCGATGAAGCGTGCCAGCGCCGCTTGGGCGGGCAGGTGGGTGTGCCAGTCGGTCACGAACTTCGCTGCGCGTAGCGCGGTGCGCAGTGGCGCGGGGGCGACCAGGAATCCCAGTCGCAGGGCCGGCAGCATGGTCTTGGAGAACGAGCCCACGTAGATAACGTGGCCGTCGGTGTCGAGGGTTTGCAGCGGCTCGATCGGGCGGTCGCTGTAGCGGAATTCGCTGTCGTAGTCGTCTTCGATGATCGCGGCGCCGTGCCGTGCGGCCCAGGCGAGCAGGGCCAGCCGCCGCGGTAGCGACATGGTTACCCCCAGCGGGAACTGGTGCGACGGCGACACGTACACCAGGCGGGCATTCGCTGGGATCGCGTCAACCACCAGCCCTTCGGCGTCGACCGGCACGCCGGCCACCTGGGCGCCCAGCGAAGCCAGCAGCCGCCGCGGCGGGGAGTAGCCGGGGTCCTCCACGGCCGCCACGTCGCCGGGGCCCAGGATCACGCGGGCGATCAGGTCGACCGCCTGCTGGGTGCCGCTGGTCACCACGATGTCTTCGGCGGTGGCCCGGACCGCGCGAGACACGCCGAAATGCAGCGCGATCGCCTGGCGCAGGCCCTGATGCCCTGCTGGGTCGCTGTAGGCGTGGATATCGGTGGCCCCGGCGTGCAGTTCCTGTCCCAGCAGCCGCCGCCATCTGGCGTACGGGAAGAGCCTGGCGTCGGGAATGCCACTCCTGAAGTGGAACTCGGCCAGCGGGCGCCTGGCCGGGATCGGGACGCTCGCCCAGACCGGCCGCGGGCGCAAGGCGCCGCCGGCCGGCCTGGCCTGGCCCGTGGCGCTGCCGATGTGGTCGCTGACGAAGGTGCCGGCTCCGACGCGGGTGCCGACGTAGCCCTCGCCGGCAAGCTGCTCGTAGGCGAGGGTCACGGTTCCGCGCGAGACGCTGAGCTGCCGGGCAAGCTCCCGGGTGGGCGGCAGGCGCTCGCCGGCCGGCAGCCGTCCGGCGAGGATGGCGTCCCGGAGCTGCCGGTAGATCTCCGTGGTCAGGTTGTTGCGGCCGACCAGGCTGACGTGCAGCTCTACCGCGCTCAAGCCTCCCGCCGCCTTCGCCGGACCAGCCGCACGGTTGCCGGTGATGACTGCCGAGGATCGGTCCCTTGAGTGCCGGTTCGAAGCCCGGGGCCGATGTTCACCACCGTAACCATGGGCCCAGCATAGGACCGGGATTTCGGTTCTGGCAGGCGCATTGGCCCAGTGATCATGGTCGGAATTGGATCTACCGTTCGACCAATGTGCCCCCTACCGTGGTAACGCCACGACGGTGTGAGGAGGCGGCGTGCGAACCGGAGTCCTGGTGGTTGGCGGCGGGGTGGTGGGGCTGACCAGCGCCTTGTTCCTGGCCAAGAATCGTGTGCCGTGTGTGCTGGTCGAGCGCCATCCGGACTTGCTGATCCATCCGCGCTCCCGCGGCCTGACCCCGCGCACGATGGAGGTGTACCGGCAGGCGGGCCTGGAGCCGGCGATCCTGGCGGCCGCCTACGGCGGCGCGGGGTTCGGCTGGGCGCCGGTGCAGGCAGACACGCTGAACGACGAGGTGTACGCGGCCCCGGATGAGCCGGCTGAGGACGACGGCGCGGCGGCGAGCCCGTGCGGCTTCGGCCCGGTCGACCAGGACAAGCTGGAGGTACTGGCCCGCGCCCGCGCCCGCGAACTGGGAGCCGACCTGCGGTTCTTTGTTGAGATGACGTCCTTTACCCAGAACGCTGACGGGGTGACCGCGGCCGTGACCGACCGGGGGAGCGGCGCGAGCGAGACCATCGAGGCGGATTACCTGGTAGCGGCCGATGGCGCCGACAGCCCGGTCCGGCATGCGCTCGGCATCGAGGCGGGCGGGCCGGGGCCGATGTTCACGACCTTGACCGCGATCGTGGACGCGGACCTGACACCGGCATTGCGCGGCCGCGCCGTCACCATCGCCTACCTGCAGCAGCCCAGGCCATTCACGATCTTGATGGCGCACGACAACGCAGGCCAGCGCTGGGTGTTTGGCACCGGCTACGACCCGGACCGCGAGCCGCTGGCGAGCTACACCGACGACCGGGTGGCGGACATGGTCCGGGCGGCGGCCGGGCTAGCTGAGGTGGAGGTCCGGCTGCGCCCCCAGGTCCCCGGCACCGACTTGAAGGTGCTCAGCTTCCCCATCGGCGCGCACGTGGCCGCCAGCTACCGCAGCGGCCGGGTATTCCTCGCCGGTGACGCCGCCCACATCTGCCCGCCGACCGGCGGGCTGGGCGCCAACGCCGGCATCCAGGACGCCCACAACCTCGCCTGGAAGCTCGGGCTGGTGCACAGCGGCCGGGCAGGGAACGCGCTGCTCGACACCTACGACGCAGAGCGGCGCTGCGTGGGGATGCTCACCATGGGCCAGGCGCTGGCCCGGTTCGGTTCCCGGATGGGGCCAGCCGCGGGGCCGGCCATCATCGACTACGGCGCCGTCGCCATGGGCTACCGGTACCCAACCGCCCAGTCCGGCCGCGGGCCCGCCGGCCAGCAGGGCAGCACCGAGCCGGTAACGCCCGCCCGGCTGTCCGGCCAGCCCGGCACCCGCGCCCCGCATGTGCCGGTACCCAGGGATGCTGCCGGATCCGTCCTCGACCTGTTCGGGGACACCTTCGTCCTGCTGACCGGGTCGGCCGGCCGGCCCTGGCTGGACGCCCTGGCCAGCCTGGCGGATCAGGATGCGCTGCCGGTGACAGGCCACCAGCTCGGCGCCGACGTCTGCGCGGCATACGGGATCAGCGACGCGGGAGCGTCGTTGGTGCGGCCCGACGGGTTCGTCAGCTGGCGCAGTCAGGCCGGCGCGGCCGACCACACCGCCACCTTGTCCGACGCCATCCGCGCCGCGCTGTGCCGGTGAGGGTCACCCCGGGCGAACCAGGCAGCCTCGTCCCCCGCGCCGCCGTGATGCGCGTATCCCGCAGCGACCAGCCGTCCCCGCCGGCTCATTGCCAGGAGAGCTAAAACGATATGACTGCAACGCAATCGACGACAGTGCCCACGGCGGCAGCCGGCGGCAAGCGGCTCGGCCTGGCCCTGCTCGTCATCGCCACCGCGCAACTGATGGTCGTGCTCGACGCGACGATCGTCAATGTCGCGCTGCCGCACATTCAGCGGGCGCTGGGATTCTCCGGGTCGGGCCTGGAGTGGGTGGTCAACGGCTATTCGCTTGCCTTCGGCGGGTTGCTGCTGCTCGGTGGCCGGGCCGGGGACCTGCTCGGCCGACGCCGGGTATTCGTCGCCGGGCTGCTGCTGTTCTCCGCGGCATCTCTGGCCGGCGGATTCGCCACAAGCCAGACCTGGCTGCTGGCAACCCGGGCGGTACAGGGCGCGGGCGCCGCGGTCATCGCGCCGGCGGCACTGGCGTTGATCTCCACCACATTCCCCGAGGGACCGCCACGCAACCGGGCCATGGGCGCCTACGGCGCGATGAGCGTCGCAGGCGCCGTGGCCGGCCTGCTCGCCGGCGGCCTGCTGGTCACCTACGCCTCGTGGCGCTGGGTCCTGTTCGTCAACGTGCCGGTCGGCATCGTGGTGGCGCTCACCGCGCGGCGGGTGCTCAGCGAGTCCAATCGTCAGCGGGGCCGGTTTGACCTGCCCGGCGCGGCCGTCGGCACCGCCGGGACCACCGCCCTGGTGTATGGACTGTCGAATGCGGCCACCGGCCCCGACGGCGTATCGCACTGGGTGATGCCAAGGTCGTCATCTTGCTGGCGGCGTCGGTGGTGCTGCTGGCCGCGTTCGTGGTGATTGAGGCCCGCAGCGAGCATGCCCTGCTGCCCCTGCGCCTGCTGCGCAACCGGAACCGGGCCGGCGCCTACCTGATCATGCTCTGCGTCGGCACCTCCTCGTTCGGGCTGTACTTCTTCCTGACCCTGTTCATGCAGACGGTGTGGGGGTACTCGGCGCTGAAAACCGGGCTGGCCTACCTCCCATTCACCGCAGTCATCGTGGCGGCGACAGGCGCCGCCGCCCAGCTCGTGCCGCAGATCGGAGCCCGGCCGCTGCTGATTGCGGGCTGCGCAGCGACCGCCGGCGGCCTGTACTGGCAATCACAGGTGACCGAGCACAGCACGTATGCCAGCGGCGTGCTGGGCCCGATGCTGATCAACGGAATCGGCATCGGACTGCTGTACGTCCCCCTCTCGCTGATTGCGCTGTCCGGGGTCAAGGAGCACGACTCCGGCATCGCATCCAGCCTGCTGAACGCCGGCCAGGAAGTGGGCGGTTCCATAGGGCTCGCGGTGCTGGGGACCGTCGCCTGGACTGCGGTCGCCACTACCCTGCGGGCGCAGGCCGCCCCTTACCACCATGCCCTTGCCATCGGCTTTTCCCGCGGGTTTCTGGCCGGCGGGGGGATCATGCTCCTGGCGCTGGCCATTGCTATCGTCGCGATCCGCGTGAGCCGCGCCTGCCCAGTCGAAGCACAGGATCCAGCGGCGATGTCGCTGGTCCGCGACGCCACCGCGGTCAACGGGGAGATCTTCGATGAACGCTAGTCCCCGTGCAGGCAGATCCGGCCAGGCCAGGTGGTGTCCCAGCTGCTTCGCCCGGTGCGATGAGTTGGGTAGTGCGCCCGCGTCTCACCCAGAGATGACGATCCGATGGCTGCTTACGAGGAGTGCGTGGTGCGACTCACGGTGACCTCCCATCTGACACTTGGTGGGGTCATGCAGAGCAATGGGAAACCCGAGCCGGAGCTGAACGACGGCTTTGAGCAGGGTGGCTGGCAGGTGCCCTACTTCGACCAGGACCTGGACCGGCTCACCGCGGACTGGATCGCCGCCGGGGCCTTCCTGCTGGGCCGCCGGGCCTACGAGCTATTCGCGGAGTACTGGTCGCAGGTCACCGACCCCAGCGACCCACGCGCGACCCGGCTGAACGCCCTGCCCAAGTACGTCGCATCCACCACCTTGGACAGGGTGCAGTGGAACAACTCGGTCTTGCTCGGCGGCGATGTGGCCGGGGAGGTCACAAAGCTGAAGCGCCAGCCCGGCAACGAACTGCAGGTCCATGGCAGCGCGGCGCTGGTCCGGACGCTGATGAAGCACGGCCTTGTCGATGAGTACCGCCTGCTCATCCACCCCGTCGTCTTGGGCAACGGAAAGCACCTTTTCGCTGACGGGACCACCCCGACCGCTTTTGAGCCCATCGACACCAAGACCACCAGCCGTGGGGTCGTCGCTTGCATCTACCAGCCGTCAGGAGAGCCGGAATACGGCTCGGTCGCCGCCGAGCAAGAGAGTGGCGTGGTCAAGGACTCCGTGAGCCGGCAAGCCGCTACGTAGACAGGCCGAAGGAGGCGGACGAGTGTCGGCGATACCCGCGCCAGGCGAGCATGCGGCAGGCCACGCCGGCGACGTTCCCCTGGCACCTGAGCGCGGCAGGCTGGGGCTGGCCCTGGTGGTGATCGCATCGGCGCAGCTGATGGTGGTGCTCGACGCCACCATTGTCAATGTGGCATTGCCGCACATGCAGCGTGCGCTTGGCTTTTCGGGTAGCGGCTTGGAATGGGTGGTGAACGCCTACGCGGTGATCTTTGGCGGGTTGCTTCTGCTCGGCGGCCGGGCCGGTGACCGGCTGGGGCGTCGGCGGGTGTTCGTCGCCGGGCTCCTGCTGTTTTCCGCGGCGTCGCTGCTAGGCGGGTTCGCAACCAGCCAGTGGTGGCTGCTGGCCGCGCGAGCGATCCAGAGGACTGGCGGCGCGGTGATCGCGCCGACCGCGCTCGCGCTGATCACCACCAACTTCCCCGAGGGCGAGCCGCGTAACCGGGCGATGGGGATCTACTCGGCGATGGCGGGCGGCGGTGCGGTGGGCTTGCTCCTGGGCGGGCTGCTGACCACCTACATCTCGTGGCGGTGGGTGCTGTTCGTCAACGTCCCGATCGGGATACTTGTGGCGGCCGCAGCACCGCGCGTGCTGGCCGAGTCGCCCCGGCGGCCGGGCCGGATCGACCTGGCCGGCGCGGTCACCGGCACCGCCGGCGTCGCGCTGCTCGTGTATGGCCTGTCCAAGGCGGCGACCGGGCCGGACGGCACCTCGCGCTGCGGTGACGCGCCGGTGCTGGTGTCGCTGGCCGGGGCCGCGGCCCTGCTTGTCTCATTCGTGCTGATCGAGCTGCGCAGCCCGCACCCCCTGCTTCCGATGCGGGTCCTGGCCGACCCCAACAGGTCCGGCGCCGACCTGATCGTGCTGTGCATCGGCACCGCGATGTTCGGCATGTTCTTCTTCCTCACCCTGTTCGTGCAGACCGTGCTCGGCTACAGCGCGGTCCGGGCCGGGGTCAGCTACCTGCCGTTCACCGCCGGGATCGTGACCGCGGCGACGCTGGCTTCGCGGCTGATGCCACGGACCGGCGCCCGGCTGCTGATCCTGGCGGCACCACCATGACCGCAGGCGGGATGTTCTGGTTCTCCCGGCTGTCCGAACACGCCGCCTACCCAAGCCAGTTGCTCGGCCCGATGCTGGTGACCTCCTCCGGGCTCGGGCTGCTGTTCGTCCCGCTGGCCCTGGTAGCCCTGCACAATGTGGCCGACCAGCATGCTACCGGCCGCTCCATCCTGCGCCAGCGAAGAGCGCCCCGGCCGGTCCGGCAACGGCGCGAGAACCGCCGACCTGGCCGCTCTAGGCGCGGCAGATCCGGATGTTCGTCGGGCGCTTCGCTGCCCGATCCCCCTTGGCCAGCGCATCCTCTACGTCGGTCGGATGGGCACCGCGCGAGGTCATCTGGCGTGACGAAGTGGAAGCGCCTGCACAACGACTGTGGCCAGTCCGCAGCGATGAGTCTCGCAGTGGTCCCCAGTCTGTACCCACACCGATCAACCGCACTCGAGGAGAACGACATGACCGCTACCTACACCTTCGACGTCTTTTCCAGCCTCGACGGCTACGGCTCCCACAGCGGCAACTGGGGCGGCTACTGGGGTAAGCAAGGCCCCGAGTTGCTCGACCACCGCCTTGCCTTGTACGGCGCGGAGCAGCGGATGGTCTTCGGGGCCAACACGTATCGGGCATTCGCGCGGATGCTGGCCTCGAGCACCGAGGAGTCCGAAGTGCGTGACCCCTGGGTCACCCGGATGAGGAGCCTGCCGGCAACGGTGGTGTCAACGACGCTGGAAGGCCCCCTCGACTGGCCGAACGCGACCGTCGTGAGCGGTGACGCCGTCGACGTCGTCGCCCGGCTCAAGGAGGAGTCCGAGGTGCCGTTGCGCTCGCACGGCAGCCTGTCATTGAACCGGGCGCTGATGGCCGCCGGCCTAGTCGACCTCGTGCAGGTGACGCTCTTCCCTGTCATCACCGGTCAGACCGGGCTGGACCCGATCTTCCAGGGCGCGGCCGATTTCGACCTGGAGCTGGTCGAAAACCGGACGCTCGACGGTCACATCCAAGAGCTCATCTACCGACCCACCCTCCATTGACCTGTTCGGATTCGAAGAGGATCCGTCATGCCTGCATCTATGCACCTCGCCGAGTCCCTACACATGCGGTGCGGGCAACGCGCTCATCGGCAGGGTCGGACGCGGGCCGATGGTGCGGGCCGCGCAGCTCGCCTCGTTCGGTTGCTCTGGACGAAGTCCGGCCGAAGGCCGGCTCGCGGACCAGATTAGGCGGATCGGCTCCTGGGCACGTCCGGCCCGGGCTGCGAGCGCCGGCTCTGTGCCGTAACCTGCGTGCCGGTGAGTTCGGGCACGCCGGATGGTCCTGACCGGTGGGGGGGTAGCGGATGCTGGGCACCTTGCCCCGCCGTAGCCTGCGTGCCGGTGAGTTCGGGCTCGCCGGATAGTCCTGACCGGTGCGGGGTGCGGATGCTGGGCACCTTGCCCCGGGTTGTGTTCGAGGGCATCGCTGTGCGGAGATCGCCATGTCGCGGGTGCGCGTCCATAACTTCTGCGTGTCGCTGGATGGATTCGGCGCTGGTGAGGGGCAAGCCCCGGTGCTCCCTTCGGGCATGCGGGTGACCGGCTGCCGCAGTGGTTTTTCGGCACCCGGACCTTCTGCGCCGTGCACGGCCAGCCCGGTGGCGGCACGGGCGTGGACGACGCCTTTGCCAGCAACGGGGGGCGGGCATCGGCGCGGAGATCATGGGGCGGAACAAGTCCGGCCCGGCGTGGACGACGCCTTTGCCAGCAACGGGGGGCGGGCATCGGCGCGGAGATCATGGGGCGGAACAAGTCCGGCCCGGAGCCGCGGTCCATCGCTGGCGGTCGTCTGGATCTGCTGGAGGCGGCGACCACGGTGACGGAATGCGACTGGATGCTGAGCCACGGCCGCGCCTGATCCGCCCAATTGTGCGGACATCTGGTCGGTGGTACTCATCGGCTGAGTCGCTCAGATCGATCGGGTCGTTCTGGAGCCTGACTGGCTGCGCTGAGCATGTCCTGGTTCGGTGGGGCGACGGTTTTACAGTGTTCTGCCATCTTTCGCACCATACGCCGCTGGCCTGCGCAGATGCCTCCGGCACGGGTTCCGTGTGGTGCTGCTGTCCGCCAGATGCCGGTGTCCGCTGCCCTCGCCGGCCCGTATGCGGCGGGCAGCCACGGACAGGTGCCTGCGAGGTGCTGGTACGCAGAGAAGTCCTTTGTACCTGGCGGGGCGCCGTGCCTGGGGCCGGCATGCACATGCCGTGTACCTTGCGTGCACCTCATGCGGCCTCCGAGGCTACCCGGCTCCGGGACCGCGTGCAGCGGGCGGGGTGTCACGCGGCGGGCGGGTGCTGTGTCTGATGTGCTGGAAGGATTTACCACATCAGGCAAGGAGCTTGACATGCGAGTGTTCGTTGCGGGTGGCACCGGCGCGATCGGCCGGCACCTGATCCCAGCCCTGATCGCGGACGGTCACCAGGTCACCGCCGGCACCCGGTCTGCGGGCAAGTCGGCGGAGCTGGCCGCCGCGGGGGCCGTTCCCGTCGTGATCGACGGGCTGGACCGGGACGCGGTGCTGGCAGCGGTGCAGAAAGCGGTGCCGGAGGTTATCGTGCACCAGATGACCTCGCTGGGCACCACGAAGGACTTCCGCAGGTTCGACCAGGAGTTCGCGGTCACCAATGAGC